>Ga0163150_10000676_pt1 | contig 62115 bp, 53 predicted proteins | sample OliLakLV19P2IB_FD_148628 | JGI IMG/M metagenome (GOLD analysis project Ga0163150, IMG submission 148628) | Freshwater microbial mat bacterial communities from Lake Vanda, McMurdo Dry Valleys, Antarctica - Oligotrophic Lake LV.19.P2.IB | ecosystem: Environmental > Aquatic > Freshwater > Lake >...
GATGACGATCACGTCCTGCGCCCGCGCCGAACCCACCCACAGCACCAGCGCGAGGATGACGAGACGGATCAGCACCGCCCGAGCAAAACAAAACGCCGCCGGCACGCAAGGCGCCGGCGGCGGGAAACTTTATCCGGTTATGGCGACACGCCGCTCTCGGCCGTGGGGGACTTGGTCTTGAACTCCAGCTTGTCGCCGTTGCGGACGACGAGGATGGGCTCGTGCTCCTTCACCTCGCCGCGGAGCAGGGCCTCGGCGAGCGGGTCCTCGAGGTAGTGCTCGACGGCCCGGCGCAGCGGGCGGGCGCCGTATTTCTCGTCGTAGCCCTTCTCGATGAGCAGGGTCTTCGACTCGGGCGTGAACTCGAGCAGGATGTTGCGGGCGGACAGGCGCTTGATGACCTTGCTCGCCTCGATCTCGACGATCTTGAGCAGATCCTCCTTGTTGAGCGGTTTGAACACGACGAGGTCGTTGATGCGGTTGAGGAACTCGGGCTTGAAGATGCGCTTGGCCTCCTCGAGCACCTTTTCCTTCAGCTTGTCCATGTCATGGAAGTCCGACGCGCCGGCGGCGGCGAAACCCATCGTCGTCTGGCGCTGGATGAGCTGCGCGCCGACGTTGGTCGTCATGATGATGATGGTGTTCCGGAAATCCACCGTGCGGCCGAGCGAGTCGGTCAGACGGCCGTCCTCGAGGATCTGCAGCATGAGCTGCACGACGTCGGGGTGGGCCTTCTCGATCTCGTCGAAGAGCACGACGGAATACGGGCGGCGCCGGACGGCCTCGGTGAGCTGGCCGCCCTCCTCGTAACCGACGTAGCCCGGCGGTGAGCCGACGAGGCGGGAGACGGCGAACTTCTCCATGTATTCGGACATGTCGATCTGGATGATGGCGTCCTGCGAGCCGAACATCTGCGCGGCGAGCTGCTTGGCCAGCTCGGTCTTGCCGACGCCGGTCGGGCCCATGAACATGAACGAGCCGATCGGGCGGCGCGGGTCCTTGAGGTCGGCGCGGGAACGGCGCAGGGCGCGGGCGATGGCGATGGTCGCCGGGTTCTGGCCGACGATGATCTTCTGCAGGTCGAGCTCAAGGCTGAGCAGGCGCTCGCTCTCCTTCTTCTCCAGGCGGGCGAGCGGGATGCCCGTCCACTCGGCGACGACAATGGTCATCTGCTCCTCGTCGACGACGATGCGGTGCTCGTCGCGGGTCTTCTTCCAGGTCTCGATCATCCCCTCTTGCTTGAGGCGGAGCTGCTTCTCCTGGTCGCGGAACTTGGCGGCTTCCTCGAAGTGCTGGGCGGCGATGGCCTGCTCCTTTTGGGTACACACGGCCTCGATCTCCTTGCCCATGGCCTCGATCTCGGGCGGCCGGTTCAGGGTCGTGATGCGGGCGCGCGAGCCGGCCTCGTCCATCACGTCGATGGCCTTGTCCGGCAGGAAACGGCCGGTGATGTAGCGGTCGGACAGCTTGGCGGCAGTCGCGAGCGCCTTGTCGGTGAAGGTGGCCTTGTGGTGCTCCTCGTATTTGCCGCGGATGCCCTTGAGGATGAGGATCGTGTCGTCCACCGACGGGGCCTCGACCTTCACGTTCTGGAAGCGGCGGTCGAGCGCGGAGTCCTTCTCGATATACTTGCGGTATTCGTTGAGCGTGGTCGCGCCGATGCACTGCAGCTCGCCGCGGCTGAGGGCGGGCTTGAAGATGTTGGAGGCGTCCATCGCGCCCTCGGCGGCGCCGGCGCCGACGATGGTGTGGAGCTCGTCGATGAAGATGATGACGTTCTTCGCGCGCTTGATCTCGTCCATCACGGCCTTGATGCGCTCCTCGAACTGGCCGCGGTATTTCGTGCCGGCGACCATCAGCGCGAGGTCGAGGGTGATGACCTTCTTCTCGGCGAGGATCTCGGGCACGTTGCCCTTGGCGATCTCCTGCGCGAGGCCCTCGACGATGGCGGTCTTGCCCACGCCGGCCTCGCCCACGAGCACCGGGTTGTTCTTGGTGCGGCGGCAGAGAATCTGGATGACGCGGCTGATCTCCTTCTGGCGACCCACGACGGGATCCATCTCGCCCTTGCGGGCCAGCTCGGTGAGATCGCGGCCGAACGCCTTCAGGGCGGGCGTCTTGACCTCTTTCTTGCTGTCGCCCTCGGAACGCGGGGCGACTTCCTCGCCGCCACCGGCGCTGGCCGACGGGGCGTCGCCGCCCTGGCCGGAGGAAAACTGGGGATCGAGCTCGCGGAGGATCTCGTTGCGGGTGCGCTCGATGTCGACCTCCAGGGTCTTGAGCACGCGGGCGGCCACGCCCTCGCCCTCGCGGAGCAGGCCGAGCAGGATGTGCTCGGTGCCGACGTAGGAATGGTTGAGGGTCTTCGCCTCCTTGCCGGCCAGCGCGAGGACCTTCTTTACGCGGGGCGTGTAGGGGATGCTGCCGACGGGGGTCTTGGACTCCTGGCCGATGCCCACCTGTTTCTCGACCTCGCCGCGGACGGTCTCAAGGTCGAGGCCCATCTTCTGGAGGACGCTCACGGCCACACCCTGCCCCAGCTTGATCAACCCGAGCAGGAGGTGCTCGGTGCCGACGTAGTTGTGGTGGAAGCGGTCGGCTTCCTTGCGGGCGAGCGCCAGCACCTGCTGAGCGCGCGGCGTGAAGTTGTTCATTGGTTCCATGAGGTGGTTTGGTAAATCGGTTAATTCGCGGCGTGACTGAAGTCAGGCGCTGTCACTTTGGCAAATTCGAGGCGCAGGCGTTCGGCGCGAAGGACATCGCGCTGGCTGGGTTCGAACGAGCCCTTGGCGGCATGCTGCACGTGACCGGGCTGGCATTCGATGAAGAGGCGGTCGACCACGGCACGCTGACCGTCGGCGAAGATGCCCAGGTCGATGCCGAGGCGGATGAGCGAGAGCAGGTTCATGGCCTCGCCGGAGTTGAGCAAGTAACCGTTCTGCAGGATGCCGAAGGCGCGACCGATCTTGTCGAACAGCTTGTTCGGGTCGGTCTCAAGCAGCTTCGCGCGGGCGTTGAGCTCCTGGTCGACGATCGTCGTGAGGACGCCGTGCAGGTGCTTGATGATGCCCTCCTCGCTCTCGCCGAGGGTGGTCTGGTTGGAGATCTGGAAGATGCTGCCGCTGGCGTCGGAGCCCTCGCCGAACAGGCCCCGCACGGCCATGCCGAGCTGGTTGACGGCGCGGACAACCTTTTCCATCTGGCTTGAGATGACGAGCGCCGGCAAGTGCATCATGGCCGAGGCGCGGATGCCGGTGCCGAGGTTGGTCGGGCACGCGGAGAGGTAGCCGAGCTTCGGCGAGAAGGCGTAGTCCATGTGTTCCTCGAGATCGGTGTCGAGCTGGTTGATCGTCGACCAGACCTTTTTGAACTGGAAACCCGAACGCAGGACCTGGATGCGGAGGTGGTCCTCCTCGTTCACCATGACGACGCAGGACTGGTCCTTGCTGATGACGATGCCCGAGCCGGACTTGGCATGGCACAGCTCGCGGCTGATCAGGTGGCGCTCGACCAGGATCTGTTTCTGCAGCTCGTCGAGGCTCTCGACCGGGATGGCGAGGCCGCGTTTCATCTGCGGCAGGGCGGCGACGGCCTGCATGCACTGGTCGCGGATCTCGCGCTTCTGGGCGTCCTTCGCCCAGCCCGGGAAGGGCTGCGCGGCGAGGTTCCGCGCGAGGCGGATGCGCGTCATGAGCACGACGGCGCTCTTGCTGGCGGAGGTGTCCGTCAGCTCGGAGTGGGACTCAATGAGTTCGTTAATCTTCATGTTACGCGCCGGACTTGCGGCCGGTCGTCGAACGGACCTGGGAGATTTCATCACGGTAGCGCGCCGCATCCTCATAACGCTCGGCCTTGATGGCCTGGTCGAGCTCGGTTTCGAGTTGGGTGAGGCGTTCGTAGAGGGATTTGCGGGCCAGGGCGCGCTGCGGGACCTTGCCGGTGTGTGTGCTGCCCTTGTGCATGGTGTCGAGCATCGGCTCGAGGATACCGCTGAAGTGGCTGTAGCAGGCGGGACAGCCGAAGCGGCCGGTCTTCTTGAAATCCTGCTGGGTGAAGCCGCAGGACTCGCACTTGGTGTCTCCCGCGGGCTCGGGGTTGAGCGAGGCCTTGAGGAGCAGGTCGGCCAGCGAGAAGCCGCTGGGGTCGGTCACGCCCTTGGCCTGCGCACAGGCCTCGCACAGATCGACTTTGTGAATCTTGCTGTTGACGATCTGGGTGAGGTGGACGGTGGCGGGCTTCGCGCAGAGGTCGCACTTGAGAGGGTTGGCCATGAGTGATTAAGGGGGAGGATAACGCCCCGACCCGGAAACGCAAATGCGTCGGGCGCAGGCCCTTTCTTCCCTACAAAACGTGTGCCAAGGCCGTCTCCGCAAAGCAAGCGCGGAGGCGGGGATTTTCCGAGGGGAGCCCAAGCTCCGCGCGGGCTGAACCTGCGCGGAGCGCAGGTTCCACCTTTCACGGCACCTCAGGTCCGGGTGCCCTCGACCAGCACCCGTTTCCGGAAGCTGATGAGCAGGCGGCCCGTGATCGGGCCGGGCTTGCCGGTGCCGATGACGCGGCCGTCAAGCTTCACCACGGGGATGACCTCGGCGCCGGTGCCCGTCAGGAAGCACTCGTCGGCGCACCAGACGTCATAGCGGGTCAGGTCGGCCTCCTTCATCGGGATGCCGAGTTCCTGGGCGATGTCGAAGATGGTCGCGCGCGTGATGCCCTTGAGCGCGCCGGCCGAGGCGGCCGGGGTGATGATCGTGCCCTTGTGGATCACGAAGATATTGTCGGCGGTGCACTCCGCGACGTAGCCCTGCTGGTTGAGCATGATGGCCTCGAGCGCGCCCGCCTGCCGGGCCTCGATCTTGGCCAGGATATTGTTCAGGTAATTCAGCGACTTGACGCTCGGCGGCAGCGCGTCCGGGGCGATGCGGCGGGTCGGCACCGTGACGATGCTCAGGCCGTTGTCGTAGTGCTCCTGCGGGTAGAGGGAGATCTTGCTGGCGATGATGAAGAGCGAGGGCTTCTCACACAGCCACGGGGCCAGGCCGAGGTCGCCCACGCCGCGCGTGATGACGAGACGGATGTAGCCGTCCTTGAGGTTGTTCCGGCGGCAGGTTTCGCAGACCACCTCGGACATGGCGGCGCGGTCAAGCGGCACGGCCAGCATGAGGGCCTTGGCGGACATCTCGAGACGCTCCAGGTGGTCGTCGAGTCGGTAGACATTGCCGCCGTAGATGCGGATGCCCTCGAACACACCGTCGCCGTAAAGCAGACCGTGATCAAAGACCGAGACTTTCGCCTCGGCGGAATCGACATACTTGCCATCGAGATAAATCACCATGATGCCGTATTTGCAGCAAAGCCGAGGCGGTTGTCCAGTCCGGTAATGGGAGAATCCGCTTGTATTTGCCGTTCGCGCGGCAAACTGTTCCGGCAGCGGGCCGCAGTTTTGCACCACTATGAAAACGCGCCTTCCCGCCGGCCGAGCCGGCTTCACGCTCATCGAGCTGCTGACCGTCATCGCCATCATCGGCATCCTTGCCGCCCTGATCTTCCCCACCGTCGGCAAGGTCCGTGAGACCGCCCAGCGGACAGTCGACGCCAACAACCTCCGCGAGATCGTCAAGGCCGCCACGATCTACGCCGCCGACAACCACGACCGCCTCCCCGACCCCGCCGCCCTCATCGCCCAGAGCCCCGCGCCCGTCACGGGTGGCACCGGCCCGTTTCTGTGGGCCGGCATCCTCGCCCAGCGCGGCATCCTGACCGACCCGACCTTTTATTTCGCGAAAAACGACCCGACCTTCAACGGCGCCTATCCCGCTGCCATCGTCAGTCCCACCAACCGCGCGGTGCTTGACCCGGGCTTCGTCACCAACCGCACGCTCAGCTTCGAGCTCGTCGGCGGCCTGCGGATGAGCGACCCGGCCTCGACCCCCGTCGCCTTCACCCGCGGCCTGCTCGCCACCGGCGTCTGGAGCGCCGACCACGGCACCTACCGGGACACCGGCGGCCACGTCGCCTTCCTCGGCGGCAACATCCAGTTTTACCCCAACCTGACCGAGGCCGCCACGCAGCTCACGCTCAACAACGGCCGCAAGGGCAGCTCCATCCTCCAGGCACTGCCGTTCAACGCCAATCCCGCTGCCAACCCCCGCGTCTACGCCACCCCGCCCGCAGGTGTCGGCAGTCTCGCGGGCACGCCGGCCGAGAAGGCACCCTGATCCTTCTGCCCGTTTGGGATAAATTCGCCCGGCTTCGTTTGCCGGGCTTTTTTATGTCTTCACCTCGGCGCGCGCCACCCCGTAGTCTTCGCGCCTCAACCATGGCCACCGCCACCCCCACTTTCGTCATCGGCCACAAGAACCCCGACGCTGACTCCATCTGCTCGGCCATCGCCTATGCCGCCTTCAAGGAGGCGCGCGGCGAGTCCGGCTATATCGCGGCCCGCTGCGGCAACTCCAACGCCCGCATCGATGCCATCCTCGAGCGCTTCCGCACCCCGCTGCCACTCTACGTGAGCGACGTCGCCCCGCGCGTCCATGACCTGATGACGGTCAATCCCATCGCGGTCAGCCTGGGCACGACCTGCGCCGAGGCCCTGCGCCTGATCGACCAGCACCAGCTGAGCGTCCTCCCCGTCGTCTCCTCCGACAACCGCGCCACCGGCACCATCACGCTCGCGCAACTCGGCCATTTCTTCATCCCCCGCCTCGACGAGCCCCGCGCCCTGGGCAAGGTCCGCACCAGCCTCGCGCGCATCGTGCATTCGCTCCGCGCCTCCGTGCTCCACCTCGTCGACGGCGACCGGCTCGAGGAGCTCTTTGTGCGCATCGGCGCCATGGACGTCGGCACCTTCTGGAAGATCTCCGAGAAGGACAACATCCCCGCCGGCCGCTCCATCATCATCGTCGGCGACCGGCGCGACGTCCAGCAGCGCGCCATCGAGCTCGGTATCCGCGCCATCATCATCAGCGGCAACCTGCCGGTCGATCCCGCCGTTGTCGCCCTCGCCCAGGCCCGCAAGATCAGCATCTTCATCAGCCCGCACGACACCGCGACCACCGCCTGGTTCGTCCGCACGGCCGCCACGATCGAGCCGCTGGCCGACCAGCACTTCACCGCCCTCAACCCCGACAGCCGCATCACCGAGGTCCGCAAGAGATTCGGCCCCGGTGCGCCCGGCGCCATGATGGTCACCGGCGACGACGGCACCCTCCTTGGCATCATCACCAAATCCGACCTGCTCAAGCCCGTGCCCACGCGCCTCGTGCTGGTCGACCACAACGAGCTCACCCAGGCCGTCCCCGGCGCCGACGAGGTCACCATCACCGAGATCATCGACCACCACCGCCTCGGGCCGATGGCCACGCCCCAGCCCATCCTCTTCATCAACGAGCCGGTCGGCTCCACCTGCACCATCATCGCCGACCATTTCCGCCGCTACCACCTCACCCCCACGCCCAATCTCGCGGGCATCATGATGGCGGGCCTCATCTCCGACACCCTTCTGCTTCAGAGCCCCACTTCCACCGCCAAGGACGCCGACGTCCTGAACTGGCTCCAGTCGCTCGCCGGCCTCAAGGCCCAGGATCTCGCGCAGCTGATCTTCAGCTCCGGCTCGGTCATCCTGGCCAGCACGCCCGACAAGGTCGTCCGCTCCGACTTCAAGGTCTACGATGAGGAGGGCGTCCGCTTCGCCGTCTCCCAGGTCGAGGAGCTCGGCTTCGACAATTTCTGGCAGCACGCCAAGGCCCTGTCCCAGGCGCTGGCCGACGTCCGCGCCGCCGAGAAACTCTCCTTCGCCGCCCTGCTCGTCACCGACATCAACACCCAGAACTCGCTCATGCTCGTCAAGGGCGAGGCCGAGCTGATCCGGCGCATCTCCTACGCCCATGTCGAGCAGGACGAAATCTTCGACCTGCCGGGCGTCGTCAGCCGCAAGAAGCAGCTCATCCCCTACTTCACCAGCCTCATCAAGGAGATGAGCTCCGACGGCGTCACCCCGTCAGCCCGCGGCCGAACCACCCCGCCCCACGGCAAGGCCGGCTGATGGCCCGCGACGGGGAACTCCTCCTGGCTGCTGGCGTCTTACCCCCAGCTTCCCGCCCCATGAACATCCTGCCCCGCCTGCGCGGCCCTGCCGCCACTTTGCTGCTGGCCCTTGCCGGTCTCGTCTCCGCACCCGCCCAGAACCAGCCGCCCGCCGGCAGCGCGACGGTCCGCCTCCCCGCTTTCACGGTCACCGACAGCCCCGCGCTGCCGCCGCCCGAGTCCTGGCGCTACGCCCGCGACGGCCTCTTCGTGGTGCTGTCCAACGCCTCCGACCGCGCCACCCGCAACCTGCTCGCCGACTTCGCCAAGTTCACCCAAGCCACGTCGCTGGTCTGGCCACGCCCGCCAAACCCCTCGCTGCCTCCACCCTCATCCTCTGTGGCAAAGGCGGCAAGATCGATGCCTTCCCGCCGGCCGGCACCGTCAAGCCCGACTCAATCGGGCCGAGCCTGTTCCTCCGCAACCGCGAGCAGATCGCCCTCGTCGTCGACATGGAAAGCGACCGCGTGGCCGTGGACTCCTCCAACCTCACGGTCGCGGGCACCGCGTTCGCCGACTACGAGATCGACCACTACAAGCAACTCTACCGCGAATACGTCCGCTACCTGATCAGCCAGAGCCAGGTCCGGGTGCCCGTCTGGCTCGAGGAAGGCCTGGCCCAGATCGTGATGGACATCGAGCTGCTCGATACCGCGCTCATCTACGGCAAGATCGACTCCCGCAAGGGGATCATGGCCGGCGGCGGCTAGTTGGACGAGGGTACCGACCCTTCCGCCAACACCGACGCCGTGGTGGGCGAGCAGCCGTTCAACATCGTGCTGCGGCACCGCAAGCTCATCCCCCTCGGCCAGTTTTTCGCCGTCACCGCCGACGACCCGGCGGCGCAGAATCCCCTCGGCAAAAATTTCTGGGCCAAGCAGGCCTACCTCTTCGTGCACTTCTGCCTGTTCGGCGAGAACCTGCGCCACAAGGAGGCGCTCAGCACCTTCGTGTCCCGCCTCGCCCGCGAGCCGCTCACCGCGGCGCTCTTTCAGGAATGCTTCCTGACCGACTACGCGGGCATGACCCGGGAACTCCGCGGCTCCATCCTGCACACGAAACATAAATACCAGCGCTACCCGCTGCAGAATGACGACCAATTCACCGCCAAGGCCGTCGAGCTCCGCGCGGCCACCGTGGCCGAAGTCGCGCTCATCAAGGGCGACGCGCTGCGCCTGGGCGGCCAGCATGACACTGCGCGGGCCGCCTACCGCAGCTCCGACCTCCGCGGCGACCGCGATCCCGCCCTGCTCGCCGGCATGGGTGTGACTGAGGCCGCGCTCAACCACTCCGACCGCGCCCGCGAACTGCTCGAGCCCGCCGTCAAGGGCGGCGCCCGGCTCCCCTCCGCCTACGTCGAGCTCGCCCGCCTTCGCCTCGCCGAGGCCACCGCCAAGCCGGCGACCAACGGCAAGCTCGGCGCCGCGCAACTCAGTGCCGTGCTGTCGCCCCTGTTCGAGGCCCGCCAGCTGTCGCCCGCGCTCCCCGAGACCGATGAGCTGATCGCCGCGGCGTGGTCGCAAAGCGCCGTGGTCCCCACGCTGGACAACCTCGCCGTGCTCGACGCGGGGATCCGCACGTTCCCGCGCCACAGCGCGCTGCTTTACACCGCCACCCAGCTTTACAGCCAGGCCGGGGCTCCGCCGATCGCGGCCTCCATCGCCAAGCTCGGCCTCCGTTATCCGGCCGATGACTTGGCCAAGGCCCGCTTCGAGCAGCTGCTCGCCTCGCTTCCGCCCGCCACCCAGTAGGCCGGCTCAGCCCGCCGACGGCGGCAGATCCGCCGCCGTGTTCCAGCTGTGCAACACGCCGGCCCACTCGGCCGGCGTCTCCCAAAGCAGCAGGCGATCCGCCTCATTGCGCACCCACCGGTGCACGGCCAGTTGTCCGGCCGCCACCGCCGCCTCCGCCGAGCTGGCGAGCGCCGACGGATAGATCGCCGCCAGCGGTTCACTCTGGCCGCCCAGCATCGGCACGACGCCGCGCTCCGGCGTCGCCATTTCCACCAGCTGCCGCAAATGCCCGCTCTGCATCTCCGCCATGTCCACCGCCAGCACGAGCACCAATCCCGGCGGCGCCGCCCGCAGCCCGGCCGCAATGCCCGCCAGCGGCCCGGCGTCCGGTGTGCGGTCGGGCACCAAGGTGGCCCCGGGCAGATGGATTTCACTGCCGGGCCGGACCGATACGAACAACGTGGTCACGCCGGTGGCGCGCAGGATATCCGCCTGCCGCTGCAACAGCGTGCGGCCGTCGGGCAGCGTCAGCGTGGCCTTATCGCGGCCCATCCGCGACGAACGTCCACCGGCCAAAATAAGTCCGCTCAACATGGCGCCACGTCCACCTTGAGCCAGCCGGAGCTGAGGATGCGCGCGCGCAGGCCGCCCCGGCCCTTGAGCCAGGCCTCCGCGCCCGGCGCGAACGCCTGGTCCATCCAGTGGCAGGGCGAACACTCGCGCACTCCGGCAAACCGCACCCCCTGCACCTCGAATTCCTGGCCGATGAGCGCGTTCAAATCGGCGCCCCGCGTGAGCCCGTTGCGCCGGAAAACGGCGGCCGTCCGGTCCGGTTGGTTCAAGTCCCGCCGGATCTCGTCGTAAATTTCCGCGGCAAAAAACGTGATCTGGCCGGCGTAGTCGTCCTTGTAGTCGAGAAACCGGTCTCCGACCAGGCCGCGCCCGGCCACGCACTCCACGGCCGGCACGGCCAACACCGGGTGCGTCCCCGGCGCCTGCCCATGACGGCCGAAATAATTATGGCCGGGTGAAATGTAGAGCGCCTCGATGTTCATCGGGCCGGGGCCAGCCGGCCCGCATAGACGTTCAGCCGGTCCCCGCGCAGGAAACCGACCAGCGTCTGGTGGTTCGCCCGCGCAAACTCGGCCGCGAGGCTCGTCGGCGCCGAAATGCCCGCGACGACCGACACGCGCGCCGCCAGCGCCTTCTGCATGATCTCAAATGACACCCGCCCGCTCACCAACAGGATGTGCCGTTCCAACGGCAGCCAGTCGGCGCGCAGGGCATGCCCCAGCACCTTGTCCATCGCGTTGTGCCGCCCCACATCCTCCCGGGCCACGAGCATCGTGCCCTGGGCATCGAACAGCGCCGTCGCATGCAGGCCACCCGTGGACTTGAAAACAGGTTGGGCGGCGTTCAGCTGGGCGGGCAGTGACTGCAGCACCTGGGCCGTTACCCTCAGCGGCCGCTGCACCTTGGAGAAATGCTGCTGCACGGCCTCGATGGTGGCCTTGCCACACAGGCCGCAGCTCGTCGCGCTGAAGACGTGACGCGTGAGCGCAGCAAAATCCACGCGTACACCCTTTGGCAGCACGACCTCCACCACGTTGCCCTTCTCGGCCCGCTTCGCCGTCCGGCACTGCATGATGTCGTAGATATCATCCGCCGAGTGCACCACGCCTTCCGTCAGCAGAAATCCGGCCGCCAGGTCGGCGTCGTGTCCCGGGGTGCGCATGACCACGGCGACCGATCGGCCGCGCACGCGGAGTTCCAGCGGCTCCTCGACCGCGAGCACATCGGTTTCGACCGCGGCGACTCCCCGCGCCCGCACCCGGCGAACGGGCCAGTCTCGGGTCAGGGCCGCGCGCTTCATGTCGCCGGGGAAAGCTCCACCCGTACGCGGGCGTTGTAGTCCGGCACGCCGCTGAGGGCGTCGACCCGGCCGCGGTGGACGATGACGTTTCCCTCCGGCCAGTGGACTTGCAGGTTGCCCGGCGCCAGCGGGGCCAGGCACACCGTGCCCTCGTAGCGGCCGAGGTCGTTGACCAGCCCGATGCGGTCGCCCTGCTTGAGATGCAGCCGAGCGGCATCCTCGTCGCTCATCAGCACGGCGTCCCGGGGCGCACCGTTGAGCGGGTCGATCTCGGCGTAAATCAGCGTATTGAACTGCTTGCCGCGCCGCGTGCTGACATGAAACGTGCCGTCGTTCGGCGGCGGCGCGGGCAGGTCGACCGCCCGCAGATGGGCCCGGCCGTCGGACGTGGCACAGAAGCCGTCCTTGCAGAGGTGCCGGCCGCCATACTGAAAGGCGTCGCCCGTCTTCTTCAGGTGCTGCACGCCGTCGTAGAACGGCACGACCCGTGCGATCTCCTCGCGCAAAGCCTGGCCGGTTACACCGCGCAGCGGCGCCGCCCGCTCGGGAAACGCGGCGGCGGCGACATCGAACAGAATCTTCCACTCCGCCCGGGCCTCGCCGACCTGCCGGGGTATCTCCGGGGTGAACATTACGCGCCGCTCGGTGCTGGTCTCCGTGCCGCCGTCGTCCTGCTCGTAACGGGTCTTGCCGGGCAACAGCAGGACGGCTTCGCCGGGCTCGATGAACATCTGGTCGGTCACGATGATGTCCTGGTGGATGCGCAGCGGCACCCGCGCCAGCGCCGCGCGAACATACTCCGGCTCCGGCAGCGTGCGCAGAAAATTCCCGCCAAGCAGGTAGAAGACATCGAGTTCGCCGCGGGCCGCAGCTTCGACCATCTCGGTCGTCGTCAGGCCGGGTTTGTCGGGCACCGGAAAACCATACTGCGCGGTCAGGGCCAGCGCATTGGCCGTTGTCACCGGCAGGCCGCCGGGAAAAGCCGTGGCGTAGGCGCCCATCTCGGCGCCGCCCTGCACGGAGGAGTGGCCGCGGATCGGCATCACGCCGCAAAAATCCCGCCCGAGGAAGCCGCGGGCCAGCGCGACATTCAGGATCATCTGCACGGCGTCGCCCCCGAAGGAGTGTTGGGTGATGCCCATGCTCCAGACGAAGACCGCCGAGCGGGCATGGCCGATCAGGTCGGCAAATTCCTCGATGCTGCTGCGCGGCAGGCCGCTGCCGGCCTCCAGTTCCTCCCAGGTCAGCTGGCGGGCGCGCATCTCCACCGCCCCGAATCCCGTGGTGTGCAGGTTCACGAAGTCGCGGTTGACGTTGCCCGTGTCGAGCAACCGCTTGAGCACACCATAAAGCAGCGCGATGTCGCCGCCCTGTGCGACCGGGAACCAGTGGTCCGCCAGGTTCGTGCCGAACAGCGCGCTGCCGGCCTCGGACGGCACCCAATAACGCTTCATGCCGGGCTCCAGATAGGGGTTCACCAGCGCGATCTTCGTGCCCTTCTTCTTGGCGATGTGCAGGTATTTCGTGCTGACCGGCTGGTCGTTCGCCGGATTGGAACCGAAAAACACGACGAGATCCGTGCCCATCCAGTCACTGTAGCTGCAAGTCGAGGCGCTGAGCCCGAGCGTCTGCTTCATGGCGACGGTGGACGGCGAGTGGCAGATGCGCGCGGCGTTATCGATGTGGCTGGTGCCGAGGAAACGCGCCGCCTTCTGGCCGGCGTAATACACCTCGTTGGTGATGCCACGCGCCGTGAGAAAAAACGCCACGCGGCGCGGATCCGCCGCCCGCAGTTTATCGCCGGCCAGGTCGAGCGCCTCGTCCCACGCGATGCGGGTGAAGCCCTTCTCGCCCTTCCGCCGCAACATCGGGTAGGCCAACCGGCCCAGTTCGCGCAGCTGGCGGTTGTCCAGTCGGCCCATCGCCGCCGCATCGCCGAGGAGCGCGTGGTCCATCGCGGGCATGGTGTTCAGGCGGAGCAGATTCAGGCGCGTCATGCACAGGTGCACACCGTCGATGGTCCAGTCATGCAGGCCGGCCACCCCGAGCGCGCAGCCGTCGCACACGCCCCGGCTGATGACCTTCCAGGCGTAGCTCAGGTTGTCGCGGTTGGCCCAGACCACGCCGGCCATGTCGCGGAAATGCTTGGGCTTGGTGTGGCCGATGCCGAACGGCGCCAGCCGTTTCAACCGGTCGCCCGGGGAGGAGGTGATCTGGTGGGCGCTCATGCGTGGAAGTCGCTCATGCGGATGGAATAGTCAGGCCGCGAACCGTGAAGGCAAAATGATATTTTTCCCCGCGGGCCAACACCCGGCTGAATATTCACGCCCTCAGCCCAAGCCAGCGCTGCACGGCGTGCTCGATCTTCTCCAGATCGGCTTCACTCAGATGACCGATCACGGCGCCAATCCGCTCCGCCCGCAGGGTGGTCAGCTTATCCGCCATCGCCTGCGACTCGGCCTTCAGGCCGCTGGCCGCTCCCGGCTTGATACCCACCCGGAACAACGGCGCCTCCACGCCGTGGCTTGTCAGCGGACAGACCGTCACACTCGCGTGCGACGCATTGTACAAGTCCGACTGCAGCACCACCGCGGGCCGCGGCTTGCCGTAGTTACCGGATAACGCGCAGGTCACGACATCTCCCCGCCGGTAGTTCATGCCTTCCAACCGGCGATGTCCGCCGACTGCTCGGTCCAGGCGGCGTCTTCCTTGGGCAGGGGTTTGCTGGCCAGCAACGATTGCCGGCGGGCGGCCTCGCGCAAGACGTCGTGGGAGCTGCCCAGCAGGTAGAGTTGCAGCGCCTCCTTGATGACCCAGTTCTTGCCGCGCTTCGTGCTGCGGGCCTTGCGGGCCAGCTCGCGGCTCAGCTCCTTCGGCAGGCGGACACTGGTGGTGGATGTGGCGGGCATGGCCGCACCCTTGGCTGTAACACAGTGTGTTGCAAGGGGAGTTTTCCCGGCGACCCGGCCGCCCGAACTGCGTCATTGCCTTGCACCCGCCGATTCCCCTTCTTGGGATGGAATGTCCGACGAATCCACCGCACCCGCGTCTGCACCCAGTGACTTCATCCGCGACATCGTCGCCGGCCACGTCGCGGAGCAGCGCTACGCCAAGATCGTCACCCGCTTCCCGCCTGAGCCCAACGGCTACCTGCACATCGGCCACGCGAAGTCCATCTGCCTGAACTTCGGCATCGCCCGCGAGCACAAGGGTCAGTGCAACCTGCGCTTCGACGACACCAACCCGGTCAAGGAAGACGTCGAATACGTCGAGTCCATCACCACCGACGTCCAGTGGCTCATCGCCGGTTGGGCCGACCCGTGCCTCGGCTTCAAGCCCAAGGGCGCCCATCCCGCGAAAATCACCAGCAACGGCGCGCCGGATTACTACCTCGCCCCGGTCGATCCCTCAACTCTCAGCGCTCAACTCTCAACCGGCGCGGCCTCCGCCGAGCCTTTCTTTGCCTCCGACTACTTCGACCAGCTCTACGACTATGCGGTCGAGCTCATCAAGCGCGGCAAGGCCTACGTTTGCGACCTGAGCCCGGAGGACACTGAGAAATACCGCGGCTCGCCCGACACGCCGGGCAAGGACAGTCCCTTCCGCAACCGCAGCGTCGCGGAGAACCTTGACCTGTTCACGCGCATGAAGGGCGGCGAGTTTCCCGACGGCGCCCGCTCGCTGCGCAGCAAGATCGACATGGCCTCGCCCAACATGTGGCTGCGCGATCCCCTGCTCTACCGCATCCGGCACGTCGCCCACCATCACGCCGGCGACCAGTGGTGCATCTACCCGCTTTACGACTACGCCCACTGCCTGAGCGACTACCTTGAAGGCATCACGCACTCCATCTGCACGCTCGAGTTCGTCGACCACCGCCCCCTGTACGACTGGATCCTCGAATCACTCGGCCTGCCGCGCGCCCTGCCGCACCAATACGAGTTCGCGAAGCTCAACCTCGCCTACACCCTCGTCTCCAAGCGCAAGTTGCTGACTCTCGTCACTGAAAAGGTCGTCACCGGCTGGGACGACCCGCGCATGCCCACGCTCTCCGGTCTCCGCCGTCGCGGCATCCCGGCCAGCGCGCTCCGCTCCTTCGTCACCGGCGTGGGTGTCACCAAGTTCGATTCCCTCACCGAGGCTGCCGTCTTCGAGAACGCCGTGCGGGGCGAACTCAACCCCAGCGCCGCCCGCCGGCTGGCCGTCCTCAAGCCGCTCAAGCTCGTCCTCACGAACCTCGCCGCCGGCGAGACCGTCGCTTGCACGGCGACCAACAACCCGCAGGATGAGACCCCGACGACGCGGCCGATTGCGCTGACCCGCGAGGTGTTCATCGAGACCGACGACTTCGCCGAGGTGCCGCCGCCGAAATACTTCCGTCTCAAGCCGGGCGGCGAAGTGCGCCTCAAATACGCCTGCATCATCAAATGCGACGAACTCGTGAAGGACGCCGCCGGCGCCATCACCGAGATTCGCTGCACGGCCCAGCTCGACACCCGCTCCGGCCAGCCCAACGCCGACAAGAAGGTCAAGGGCACCATCCACTGGGTCAGCGCGACCCAATGCATCGACGCCGAAGTACGCCTTTACGACCGCCTGTTCACCGTCGCCGAGCCCGCGGCCGAGGCGGATTTCCTGAAGGTCGTGAACCCGAAGTCCCTCGAGGTCGTCACCGCCAAGCTCGAGGCCTCGCTGGCCGGGGCCCGGCCGGAAGACCGCTTCCAGTTTGAGCGGCTGGGCTACTTCAGCCTCGACGCCAAGGACTCCACCCCGGCGAAGCTCGTCTTCAACCGCGCGATTTCGCTCAAGGACAACTGGGCGAAGTGAGGTCCGGCCGCCGGCCGGTTGTTATTTGTCGCCGGCCACGAACAGTTCCAGGCGCACGATCTTGAACGGCGTGCCCTTGGCGGTGATGACCTCGACCACCTGCGCCTCGTCCTGCAGGACCGCTGCTGGCACCGGATACGTGCGCCGCAGGCCCGTGACGCCGGCGACAGCCGGGCACTCCATGCTGTTGACGAAGATACGCAGCTTTTCCGGCGCACTAGGCGCGGCAAATTCGACGCGCAACCCGACCGCCCGGCCCGTGGGCCTGGGCCCGGTCACGATGCGGACCGCACAGCCGGGCGGCCAGGGGAAATCCTCGCCAGAGTCGGTCGCCGGCAGTGCATTGTCCGCCGGCTCACCGGGGGCGCGGACATCGCGATAGGCGACGGCATGCAGGCGGGGTTGAGCCGCCAAAGCCGCCGCGGATTGCAGGGCATGGCCGAGGGTGCTGATCGATTCCATAGTCCAGAGCTTTTCGGTTCCATCAGGTGTCACCATGCGCAGGAGCGGCAGCGGGTCGTAGTTGAAGAGATAGACCAGGTCGGCGCCGCCCTGCAGCAGGGGCAGTGCGGCCCCGGCCGCGAGTTCGGGCCCCATCATGCTCGCCGGGCCGTTCGGCACCGGTTGGTAGCGGATCTCGATGCCGCCGGCCAGTTGTACGCCGGTGCCGTCGAGCAGCCGTTTCCATTCGATAATCGGCACATCAATATCAGTCGCCGACCAGAACGGCATCGGCACGACGAGGTCCACCAATCCCTCGCGCGCCCAGGCCACGGCGTCGAGGCCGCAACGGCGCGCCGTCTCGGGCTGCGTGGGCACGCGCACACCGAGCAGCACGGGATGGCCCAGGCGCACGGCGGCCCGGTCGCCCGCCGCCCGGACCCGCCGCATCCATTCCGTGATGATCTTCCCGCCAGCGAGTTCGTGGCCCGGCCGGAAGTGGTAAACAAAGCGCATCCAGTCGAGCTCCAAGCCGTCAAGGTCAAGCGTCTCCAGCTGCTCGAGGACCAGCTTGAAATAGTGCTCCTGCACGTCCGGACGTGCCCAGTCCAGACCGCGGTCCGCCACCGCCAGTTACAGGCCGGGCAGAAACTTTTGCAGCCGCCGGGCCACCCGCTCCTTCCCCAGCACCCGGAAGATGCTCGTGATGCTCGGGCCGGCGTTGGTGCCGGAAATGGCGAGGCGGGCGACGGCCTGGTAGTCGCCAAAACCGAGGCCCTTGCCTTCGGCGAGTGACTTGATGCCGGCCTCGATGACCGCATCGGTGGAGAAATCCATCGCGGGTATCGCGGCGATGAGTTCGGCGAGCCGGGTCTTCGGCTCACCCTTCACCATCACCTTCTCCTTCACCTTGGCGTCGATCAAGAAATCGTCCGTGAAGAAATACGCCGTGTAAGCGCCGAGCTCGTCGATCGACTTGATCTTCGGCTGGGCGAGCAGCATGACCGTCTTGAAATACTCCACTGGCGCCGCGGCCACGTTCGCGTCGTTCTTCCACCGGAAATAGGTCCCGGCCAGTTCGAGGAACCGGTCCGCGGGCTGCTCCAGCAGGTAGGTCATGTTCATGTTCGCGAGCTTCTTGCCGTCGAACTTCGCGTTGGACTGATTGACCGCCGGCAGGTCGAAAAGCTTGATGATGTCGGCAATCGGCATCTTCTCCCGGTCGTCGCCGGGGTTCCAGCCGAGCAGCGACAGGTAGTTCACCAGCGCCTCGGGCAGGAAAAACCGCTGCTGGTATTCCTCGATCAGGGCGCCCTTGTCGCGCTTCGACATTTTGCCCTGCCCCATCTCGGGTGATTTCAGGATGAGCGGGATATGCGCGAACACCGGCGGCGTGACACCGAGACCTTCGTAGAGCCGCACATGCTTGCTCGTGTTGGACAGGTGGTCCTCGCCGCGGATGATATGCGAGACCTTCATCTCGATGTCGTCCACGACGTTCACAAAATGGAACACCGGGTTGCCGTCCGAGCGAATAATGACGAAGTCCTCGTCCTCCTGGCGCTCGACCTTGCCGCGGATCTTATCCTCAATGACCACCGGCGCGCTTTTGACCTTCTCGACCTCTTTCTTGCGGTGGTCGTCAAACACCTTGTAGCGCTCGCCGAGCAGCTTGAACCAGATCGCGCCGTCTTTCTCGTAGGCGCGGCCGCTGTCGAGAAGCTGTTCCTTGTATTTCTGGTAGATCGCGGCGCGCTGGCTCTGCCGGTAGGGACCGTAGCCGCCGCGCTCGCCCACCCCGTGGGGATTCGGACCCTCGTCCCAGTCCATCCCCAGCCAGGTCAGGCTGTCGTAGATCAGCTTGAGGTAAGCCTCGCTGTTGCGCGCCTGGTCGGTGTCCTCGATGCGCAGGATGAACGTGCCCCCGGTGTGCCGGGCGTAAAGCCAGTTGAACAGCGCCGTGCGGGCGCTGCCGAGATGGAAAAAGCCCGTGGGACTGGGCGCGAAACGGACACGAACGGAAGACATGGGAGGAATGGTCAGCTAGGCGAATGCCCGGAGGCGTGTCAAAGCCTCTCAGGGCGTGGGAGGGGCTTTACGCCCCGACGGTTTTCCCTCTCATTTGTCGCGGCATAAAGCCGCTCCCACCTAAATGCCAAGTAAGACCACGCTGCCACTCGACCCGGCTGAGTTCACGCCATGCTTCGAGACCGCCGCCCGCCGGGCCGGGTTCGCGATCCAGCAATATGGCGAGATCAACGGCTATCCGCTCCTCGCCTAAACGAAGCGCACGCCGGGCCGCCGGCCACGCGTCTAGGTCGCCACGGGCATGCACGGCGACGAGCCCGCGCCGCCGTGGGCGCTGTTGCGCCTCCTCGAAATAGATTTCTTCGATGGACGTTGCACCTGGTTCCTCTGTCCGCTGATCAACCCCACCGGCTTCCGGCAAGGCACCCGCGAGAATTTCGCCGTCGTCGACCTCAATCGCGACTACAAGTCGCTGCAGTCAGCCGAGACCGCCGCGCATGTCGCCTGGCTGCAGCACCAGCCGCGCTTCGACCTCGTCATCTGTGCCCACGAGGACTGGGAAGCAAAGGGCTTTTATCTCTATGCGCTCAACCTCGGCCAACAGCCCACGCTCGCCCCCGCCATGATCGAAGCCGCCCGCGCTCAGGGGCCCATCGAGAGCGCCGCGATCATCGACGGTCGCGAGAGCGCCGCCCCGGGCATCATCCGGCCGGTCAGCGACCCGCTCCTGCGCGACACCTGGCCCGAGGCGCTCTACCTCGCCTACCAGCACAGCCCGCTCAATTACACGCTCGAGACCGCGTCGGCGCAGCCGCTCGAGCAGCGCATCACGACGCAGGTCACGGTGCTCAAGGCCGCCATCGGGGAATTTCACCGGTAGGGGCGGTTGCCCTCAACAGCCCGGGCGCTTGAGGGCAACCGCCCCTACCCCGTCGGCAGCTTCTCCTTCACAAACGCATCGATCAACGCCTGCGCCTCCGCCGCCGGCAGTTGCATCCGGCGCTCGGCGAACCGTGCCAGATCCTTCGGCCACGGCGCGCGCAAAAGGTAATCCAGCCCCGTGGCCCGCAGGTCGATGGCCGCGCAGTGCAGCGCCTGGCGCGTGGTCGCCAGCAGAGCCGAATGCCGGTCCGTCCAACCATTCGTGGCGAACTCCAGATAGAGTCCTGGATCCGGTCCGTAAAGTTTGTCGCCCACCACCCGGTGCTGCAGCCATTCCGCATGCGCCCTGATCTGGTGCTTGCGGCCGGTTAGCAATTCTACTCCGACCAGCGTGAAACCACCGCGGGTCACCAACGGATGAAAAACCGTCTGCGCCTGCTGCGCCCCCGGCGTGTCGGCCGGGACAACCCGTGATTTCACGGTGACGTTCGCGGTGGGATCGGGCCCCAGGAACTGGTTGACCGTGACCGGCCCGGCCAGTTCGCCCTCCAGCAAGGCCACGTAAAGCTTCCCGATCTTCCGTTGCAGGACGGCTTTCCCCAACCGGCCGCCCATGGCCTCGGTTTTGGCCAGCACGATCACCCCGCTGGTCTCCCGGTCCAGCCGAAAGATGAAGCGGATGGCGTCGGGCTTGAACTCCTCGCGCACCGCCCCGGCCAGGCTCGACCATGGACCGTTCTTCGAGGGGTGCACCACCAGCCAGCCGGGTTTGTCGATCACCAGCAGGCGGTCGTCGTCCAGCAGCACCCACTGGCGCAGGTCCCCCGGGGCCACCAAGGGTGGCGCGGCCGGTGGCAGATCTTCAGCGGCATGGCCCATGCTGGTTACGTTCAAAACTTATTTCCCTTTTTTGCCATGAGAAGCATTGCAAACCCGCCGCGCCCGGATAAAGATTTGGACTGTCGAATGAAGCGGTTTTTCTCAGTCAGGCTGGCCCCGGTCCCACGGACGGAGGCAGTGACTAAAGGAAGCAAGGAAACAGAGATCATTTGCGGAGCATTTTGTGTCGTTAACCCCTAAGGAGAACCATGAACAAAGCCAACAATCCCCAAGAAATCATCGTTTCGGGCATCCATCTTGAACTCACGGCCGGCCTCAAGACCCACGTCCGCGAGAAAATGGAGCGACTGTTCCGACACGAGGGGCACATCGTGCGGCTGAAGGTTGAGCTCGAATGCGACCGCAAGCACGACCACGCGCACAAGTTTATCGCCAAGGGGCACATCGTCATCCACGGCCCGGATATCAACTGCGCCGTCGAGGCCGAGGACTGCTACAAGGCGATCGACCTGCTCGTGGACAAACTCGACCACGGCCTGCGCAAGCGCCACGGCCTGCACAAGGACAAGCGCAACCACCCGCACGCCATCGAATTTGAGGGCGTCGCTCTGCCGAAAGCCATCTGAGCTCAGCGCTCAGGTAGGTCGGGCTTTACGCCCGACATCCAGCCCGCCACCCGGCGGGCTTTTTTGTTGCGTGGTGGAGCCCGCGCTCCGCCGCGGGCTTAACCTGCGCGGAGCGCAGGTTCCACCTTTGTTCGTCGAACCCCCGCCCTACCCCATCCGGACTAATCAGCCGGAATACAGTTTTCAAATCAGGCCTGTCTGCTTTGCTTGGGCTAACGCCTCCCTATGCCCGGAACCCTTCCCCTTTCTGGTCGCAACCTGACCCTGGCCCGACTCCGCCTCGCCCTCACGGGCGACCAGCGCCTGACCCTCACCGCCGCCACCCGCACCCGCATCCGCGCTTCGCGCCGGGCCGTTGACCGGCTCCGCCACGACCCGACGCCGCACTACGGCATCAACACCGGTTTCGGCATCCTCGCCCACCAGCGCGTGCCGGCCGCCGACATCGAGAAGCTCCAGGAAAACCTGATCCTCAGCCACGCCGTTGGCGTGGGCGACGAGGTGCCGGCTGAGATCGTGCGCCTGATGCTGCTGCTCAAAGTCAACGGTCTCGCCGTCGGTCTGTCGGGTGTCACCGAACGCGTCGTCGACTATCTCATCCGCTTCTACAACGCCGACGCCCTGCCGATCGTCTACACCAAGGGCTCCCTCGGCGCCTCCGGCGACCTCGCGCCGCTGGCCCACATGGTCCTGCCGCTCCTCGGCCTCGGCGAGATGGATTATCAGGGCCGGCGCCTGACCGCCGCCCGGGTCCTGCGGATTCTCGGGCTCAAGCCGCTCAAGCTCCAGTCCAAGGAGGGCCTGGGCCTCATCAACGGCACGCAGTTCATGTCGGCCTACGCCGTCCACTGCCTGCTCCGCATCCAGAACGTCGCGAAGACCGCCGACATCGCCGCCGCCATGACGCTCGAGGCCGCCCGCGGCAGTGCGGCGCCCTACGACGCCCGCATTCACGCCGCCCGGCCCCACCAAGGACAGATGGATGTGGCAAAAAATCTCCGCCAGCTGCTCAAGGGCTCGAAAATCCTGCCGTCCCACGCCGACTGCGCGAAAGTGCAGGATCCCTATTCCCTCCGCTGCGTGCCGCAGGTGCACGGCGCCGTCCGCCTCGCCATCGCCCATGCCCGCAGCGTCGTCGAGACCGAGATCAATTCGGCCACCGACAACCCGCTCGTCTTCGCCAACGGCGAGGTCATCAGCGGCGGCAACTTCCACGGCGAGCCGCTCGCCTTCATTCTCGACTACCTCGCCATCGCCACGGCCGAGATCGCCTCCATCGCCGAACGCCGCATCTACATGCTGCTGCACGGCGACACCATCGGCGACCTCAAGGTGCCGCGCCTGCTCATGAGGGACACCGGCCTCAACTCCGGCTTCATGATTCCGCAATACACCGCCGCCGCCCTCGTCTCGGAGAACAAGGTCTTCGCCCACCCGGCCTCGGTCGACTCGATCCCCTCCTCGCTCGGCCAGGAGGACCACGTCTCCATGGGTTCCATCAGCGCCACCAAGCTGCTAGAGGTCGTCAAGAACACCGAGACCGTCCTCGCCATCGAGTTCATGTGCTCGGCCCAGGGACTCGAATTCCTCCGCCCTCTGAAGTCCGGAAACGGCGTCGAGGCGGCCTTCGCCGAGGTGCGCCGTTACATTCCCTTCGCCCAGGCCGACCGGCTCTTCCATAACGACGTTCAGACCGCGCTCGCCCTTGTCCGCAGCGAGCAGATCGCCAGCGCCGTAGAAAAAGCCGCCGGGCGTCTGCTGTAATTCGAATATCCGATCCGGTGATCCGCTTCCCACACACCCCGGCGCTTTGCGCCACCCCTCTCGAAAGGGATGCCCGCAGGGCGGGGTGTGTAAGGACGCCCGCCAACTGAATCGTCCCATGCCCAAGCCCAAGCCGCCCGTCATCCGCGCCCCCCGCGGCAACCAGCTCACCTGCCGCACGTGGGCCGCTGAGGCCGCGATGCGGATGCTGATGAACAATCTCGATCCCGAGGTCGCCGAGCGTCCCGCCGACCTCGTCGTCTACGGCGGCCGCGGCAAGGCCGCCCGCAACTGGCCGGCCTACCACGCCATCATCGCCTCGCTCCAGAAACTCGCGCCCGACGAAACGCTGCTCGTCCAGTCCGGCAAGCCGGTCGGCATCGTCCGCACGCACCCCGACGCGCCGCGTGTGCTCCTGGCCAACAGCAATATCGTGCCGAAATGGGCCACGCAGGAGATCTTCGATGATTTCGAGAAAAAAGGCCTGATGATGTTCGGCCAGATGACGGCCGGTTCGTGGATCTACATTGGCACGCAGGGCATCCTGCAGGGCACCTACGAGACCTTCGCCGAGGCCGGTCGCCAGCATTTCGGCGGCACCCTCGCCGGCCGGCTCTGCGTCACCGCCGGCTGCGGCGGCATGGGCGGCGCCCAGCCGCTCGCCATCACCATGGCCGGCGGCACCTGCCTGATTGCCGACGTGGACAAGTCGCGCCTGAAAAAACGCGTCCACGACCGCTATCTCGACGAGATCGCGCCCAACCTCGACGCCGCCATCGACCGCGCTGTCGGTTATGCGGCCGAAAAGAAGGCGCTCAGCGTCGGCGTCGTGGCCAACGCCATCGACCTGCTGGAACGGTTGCTCGTGCGAAAGATCTACGTCGATTCGCTCACCGACCAGACGAGCGCCCACGACCCGCTCGTCGGTTACGTGCCCGTCGGCTACGATCTCAAGGCCGCCGCCGCGCTGCGCAAACGTGACCCCAAAAAATATCAGAAGCTCTCGCTCGCCTCGATGGGCCGCCACGTGAAGGCTATGCTCGCGCTCCAGCAGCGCGGGGCAAAGACCTTCGACTACGGTAACAACCTGCGCCAACACGCCTTCAATCAGGGCGTGAAGCGCGCCTTCGATTTCCCGGGTTTTGTGCCGGCCTACATCCGCCCGCAGTTCTGCCTCGGCCGCGGCCCGTTCCGCTGGGTGGCGCTATCTGGCGATCCAGCCGACATCGCCGCGACCGACCACGCCTTGCTGGATCTGTTTCCCCAGGATGAGGGCCTGCACCGCTGGCTGAAGCTGGCCGGCGAGCGCGTGGCCTTCCAGGGCCTGCCGGCGCGCATTTGCTGGCTTGGTCTGGGCGAACGCCACCAGGCCGGCCTCCTTTTCAACCGCATGGTCGCCGACGGCCGCGTAAAGGCGCCGATCGTCATCGGCCGCGACCACCTCGACTGCGGCTCGGTCGCCAGCCCAAACCGCGAGACGGAGGCGATGAAGGACGGTTCCGATGCCATCAGCGACTGGGCCATCCTCAACGCCATGGTCAACATCGCCAGCGGCGCGTCATGGGTCAGCTTCCACCACGGCGGCGGCGTGGGCATCGGTTACAGCCAGCACGCCGGGCAGGTCATCGTCGCCGACGGCACCCCGGAGGCGGCGGCCCGGCTCGAGCGCGTGCTGACCAACGACCCGATGATGGGTGTCTTCCGCCACGCGGACGCCGGCTACGACCTTGCGCAGCAATGTGCCGACCGGTTGAATGTGCCCATTCCCATGAAGGTGGAGCGTGTTGCGCCCAACGCGCTGAGCGGCTTGAGGGCAAGTCGCTCCACCCTCCGAAAATGAGCCAGCTCCCCCACACCTCCGCCCCGCCCTGGCCGGGCGACACCCCGGCGGGACGTTTTGCGTCCACCATCCGCACCGACTCTTCCGAAGGTTGCACAGTCGCCCTGCTCGGCCTGCCGGATGATACCGGTGTGCGCCTGAATAACGGCCGCACCGGCGCCGCCGGCGGACCCAAGGCCTTCCGCGCCGCGCTCTCCCGCTACGGAGTCGCGGATTCCGCCAGCGGCTATCTGCCGCTCGTCTTCGACGCCGGCGACGTCATGCCGACCGGTTCGCTGGACAAGACCCATGAGCGCGTGACCACGGTCACCACGGCGCTGCTGGAGCGCGGACTGTTCCCCATCGCCATCGGCGGCGGGCACGACCTGACCTACCCGTTCGTCCGCGCCGTGGCCGCCCAACATCCCAAACTGGCTGGCGTTTATTTTGACGCCCACCTCGACGTCCGCGAAACCGCGGGTTCGGGCATGCCTTTCCGCCGGCTGGTTGAGGACTGCGGCGTCAGCGCCCTGCATCTGCACGGCTTCCGGCCGCTGGTGAATTCCCGTGAACACCTGGAGTGGTTCCACGCCCACGGCGGCCGAACGCATCCCGCGGGGGAAAAGGTCGCCCTGCCCAAGGCCAAGGATCTTTTCGTGAGCTTCGACCTCGATGTGCTTGATGCCGCGCACGCCCCAGGGGTCAGCGCACTCAATCCCGCCGGCTGGAACGTCCGCGAGGCCGAGGCCTGGGTCCGCGCCTGCGGCGCCGACCCCCGCGTGCACTGCTTCGACCTGATGGAACTCAACCCGGCCCACGACCCCGACGGACGGACGGCCCGCGTCGCCGCCCATCTGTTCCTGAGTTTCCTGCAGGGCTTCGCTTTGCGCAAGGCCTAGCCGTCAAGACCCGGAATTTATGGCCCCGAAGAGGCAAAAAAAATCAGTGGCGAAGCGTTACCGTCATAGTGCGCCTATAGGCGCGCGGAACATTTGCTCGCAACGGACCGAGCCCTTTGTGACTTTTTGTGGTTAAACCGCCTTTCTGATGCCTCTCCTCATCCGCAACGCCCGCATCCTGACGCTCGGCCCCGGCACCCGCCCGCGTCGCGGCAAGGAGTTGGCCGACCTGAGCATCATTCCCGCCGGCGAGGTGCTCGTCACCGACGGCAAGATCGCCGCGGTCGGACCCAAGGTCGAAGCCCCGGCCGACGCCGAGATCATCGACGCCCTTGGTCGCGTGCTGATGCCGGGTTTCGTGGACTGCCACACGCATGCCTGCTGGGCCGGCGACCGCCTCGCCGAATGGGAGATGAAGCTGCGCGGCGTGCCTTATCTGGAGATCCTCAAGCAAGGCGGCGGCATCCATTCCACGGTCAAGGCCGTCCGCGAGGCGACGCAGAAGCAACTGGCGGCCAGCCTGCGCGAGCGCCTCGGCGCCATGCTCCGCGAGGGCACGACCACCGTGGAGGTGAAGAGTGGCTACGGTCTCACCACCGAGGCCGAGATGAAGATGCTGCGCGCCATCCGCCGCGCCGCCGCCGAGTGGCCGGGCACCGTCGTGGCCACCGCCCTGCTCGGCCATGCCTTCGAGGGCGAGCTCGACGACTACGCCCGGATGGTCGTCAAGGACATGCTGCCCGAGGTGTCGAAGGAATTTCCCGACATCGCGGTGGACGCCTATTGTGAGGAAGGCGCTTGGTCGGTCGACGCCTGCGTGAAATTCTTTGAGAAGGCCCGCAAGCACCACCCGATCCGCGTCCACGCCGACCAGTTCAACTCGCTCGGCATGATCCCCGAGGCCGTGCGCATGCACGCCCGCAGCGTGGACCACCTCGAAGCCTCGACCAAGAAGGACCTCATCGCGCTCGCCCAGTCACCCACCCTCGGCGTGATCTTGCCGTGCACCGGCCTGCACACCGACCAGCGCTTCATGCGCTCGCGCCTCTTCATCGAGCAGGGCGGCGCCCTGGCCCTGGCCACGAATTGCAACCCCGGCACCTCGCCGAGCCACTCGATCCCCCTGGCCATTGCGCTGGCCGTGCGCTTTTGCGGCCTGACCCCGGCCGAGGCCATCGTAGCCGCGACCGTCAACGCCGCCGCCGTGCTGAACCTGGGTGATCGCGGCACCATCGCCCCCGGCCAGCGGGCTGATCTCGTCCTGTTGCACCACAAGGACGAACGCGCCCTCGCCTACGAGCTCGGTGGCAACCCGGTGGCCACGGTCATCTGCGGTGGCGCGATTACCCGCTAAACAAACCACCGTTCGTACTGGAAGTCAGAATCTTGTAATATGGTTTGGTATAGGGACCGATCTACGCCGCCCCGCAGCGTGGCTTTGCCGGTGCCCTCATCCGCGCCCGCGGCGATGTCCAGTTAGGCCCTGGACTTGGTGGCCGCCTTTAAGGCAAGCCGTGCGTTTCACGTCCGCGCGAAGCCGCGCTGCCAGCGGGCCGATGTATTCTTTGCCGATTACATCACCGCGGAACTCTACCGGCGGGTGGGTTGGGCGAAATATGCCTCACGCGAGACCCTCGCCCGCTGGAATCCTGTGGCCGGCCGCTGAGTTTTCCCCCAAGCTGGCGCACACTTTTTATGAAAGACTTCATTGTGCGCGAAGCCCGTCTGGTCCAGCCCGGCAAGGCTGTGATCCCGGGCGATATCCTCATCCGTAACGGCACCATCGCCGCGGTCGGTCAGGTGGCCCCCCGCGACGCGGCCGGGGCCGCCGAGATCCCCGCCCGGGGCCGGCTCCTCACCCCGGGGATGATCGACCTGCATACGCACGGCATCGGGCGGAGCCTTTACGAGACCGGCGCCCAAGGCCTGCGGGAATGCGCCCGCGAACTCGGCCGGTTCGGCACCACGTGCGTGCTGCCGACCATCATTCCCCCGCCGACCGAGCTGACCTTCTCGCGGCTGCGGGAAATCTCCGCAGCCATCCCCTCCATCCAGGAAGTGAGCGTGCCGGGTCTCCACCTCGAGGGCCCCTTCATGGCCTGTGGCGGGGCCGCCTGCCCCACCCTGCCCGGCGACCTCGACCTGCTGGAAAAACTGCTCGCCGCCTGCGGCGGCCGCGTCACCGCGATGTCGCTCAGCCCCGACGCGCCCAACATCCTGCCGGTCATCCGCCGGCTCCGCGAGAAGGGCATCCGCGTCCTGCTCACCCACACCCGCGCCGACGCCGAGCAGACCGACGCCGCCATCGAGGCGGGCGCGACCCACGCCACGCATTTCTACGATGTGTTCTACGCCCCGGCGGAAAAGGATCCCGGCGTGCGGCCGGTCGGCGCCGTGGAATCCATCCTCGCCGACCCGCGCATGTCGGTCGACTTCATCGCCGACGGCGTGCATGTGCACCCCGCCGCCATCCGGGCCGCCCTCGCGGCCAAGGGCTGGCCGGGCCTCGTGCTGATCACCGACTCCAACATCGGCGCCGGCCTGCCCCCCGGGCAATACGACACGCCGTGGGGCTTCCAGATCAAGGTCGCCCCGGAGACCGCGGCCCGTCACGCCACCAACGGAACCTTGGCCGGCAGCGCGCTCACCATGGACCGCGGCATGGCCAACCTGCTCCGCTGGCTCAAGCTCCCGCCCGAGCAGGTCTGGGCCATGGGCACGCTGAATCCCGCCCGCATCCTCGGCCTGGCCAAGAAGGGCGTCCTCGAGCCCGGCGCTGACGCCGACCTCGTCCTGTGGGACGAAGGCCTGCAGGCCGCCATGACTTGGGTCGGCGGCCGCCTGGTCTACACCCGCTCCGCCTGACCCATGGCCAAGATTCTCGTCACCGGCGCCGCAGGCTTCATCGGCAGCCATACCGTCGAACAGTTGCTCGCCGGCGGACACACGATTTGTGGCGTGGACAATTTCCGGACTGGCAAGCCGGCCAATCTGGCGCCCTTCCTTCCAGTGGAGAGCTTTCACTTCAAGGAACTGGACGCCGCCGCCGCGGGAAATCTCGATGTGGCCGCCCGCGAGTTCCGACCCGATGCCATCATCCACCTGGCCGCGCTCGTCAGTGTGCCGGAGAGCATCGCCAACCCGGCCGAGAACGACCGGCTTAACTTCCAGGCCACGCGCCTCGTGGCCGAGGCCGCCCGGGCCCACGGGGTAAAACGAATCGTCTTCGCCTCCAGCGCCGCCGTCTACGGCGCCAATCCCCACCTCCCCCTCGCCGAGGAAGCCGCGTGCATCCCGCTGAGTCCCTATGGGTCCGCGAAGCTCGCGGCCGAGCAACTCCTGCTCGACCTGGCCCGCAACCATGGGGTGATGGTCCGCTGCCAGCGCTACTTCAATGTCTTCGGCCCGCGGCAGGACCCGTCGTCCCTCTACTCCGGGGTCATCTCGCTTTTTCGCGATCGTCTGATCAAGCACACGGCGCCGATGATCCATGGTGATGGGGAGCAGACCCGGGACTTCATATACGTTGGTGACGTCGCGCGGGCCAACGTGATCGCTGCCACGGGCGACGAGATCCGGACTGGCGTCGCCAACATCTGCACCGGTCGCGCCGTGTCGCTCAACACCCTCTATTCCACTCTAAGCCGCGTCCTCGGCCGGGGGTTGGCCCCGACCCACGGACCGGCGCGCGAAAGCGACATCCGCCATTCGCTGGGCAACCCGGCCAAAGCTCGACGCGAGTTAGGCTTCACCGCGACAACTTCGCTGGAAGACGGCCTGCGGACGATGGCTTAGCCGGGAGCATTCTCGCAGGCTGGCCCGCGACATGATCCCAAGTCAGGCGGAAGTGCGGGGCCGTCGCGGGGTTTTATCGGGCCGGTACGACCGGCGAGGAAGGAGCCTTGCAGCAGGGCCGGATGGCGGCTGGCTACTCGCCGCGACCTGGAAACTCCTCGTCCTGCCAGGTCATATCGGCCGGCCGGTTGTCCCAAAGATCCAGGCCGCAGAAAATCTGTCGCGGATCGTTTTGCCGGCCGAGTTTCTCCGGCAGCGGCTTGAAGCGGGCCGGCGAGCCATACGCGAGCGAGTCGGCCGGGATATCCTGCAGCACCGTGGCCCCTGCGCCCACAAAGACGTTGTCCCCGATGACGACTCCCGGGCCGATGGTGACCCCGCCGCCAATGACCACGTGGTTGCCAACCGTGGCCCCACGCACCACCGGCTGCCGCATGGGATACCGCGCGTTGAGGAAGGTAGTGCCGGGGCCGACAAACACCATGCTTCCGATGGTCGTGCCGCTCGGAATGTAGATATGAGCCATGAGCTTCACCCCCTTGCCCAGCTTGAGACGCCCTTCGAGCGTGCAACCGTGCAGGATCACCACCCGGTCGCCGATCTCACATTCGGCGCGAATCGTCACATTGTGCCCGCAAGTGAAGCGCTGGCCGATCACCGTGTCGGCATAGATCACCGTGCCGCTATGGATCCGGGCCTTTGCGCCGATGCGCGTGGGGGCGCGGCAGCCCGGGTAACGGTAACCGAGCAGGACATTCGGTGCCACTTCGGCATCAGGACCGATTTCATAGAACGGCGGTAGATCTTTGTTCATGGGACTCGTGTGGGTGAAGCAGGGCCGCCGGGGTCAGCGCTTGGGCATTTCAGTGAAGCGCGTCAGAATGGGAACCGCCACATCGCCCACCGCATCGCCGGCGGGTGCGGCGTAAGGCGAGCGCTGGGGCAGGTAGCGGAAGAAACCACCCATGTATTCGCGGTCATTGCACGCGGAGGCATCCGGAATATATCCGTATGAGCCGTCCGTGTAGCCGCTGGCCAGCACCACGGGCAGCGGCGTGTCTTGTTTGATTCTGAGCCCGATGCGCACGAAGGGTTCGAAGGGCATGCCGACATAGCCAACATCGCCGATGCGCGCCACCACCACCTCGATGGGCAGGGCCTTGGGCAGCTTGTCGGCCTCGCCGGTCTGCCGCTGATCGACCGCCCAAACATACCAGGGCCGGACCATCTCCACGAGCTTCGCCCGGTAGGCCGGGGTCAGGTTGACCGGGAAATTCATGCCCACGCAATACAGGGTGTCTTGGTCCCCGGCCCGGCCACGCCGGATGAAGTCGTCGATCAAGGCCAGATCCTGCTCGAGGCTGGCCAGCGCCGGCAGCGGCCCGTGCGGCACTTCGACCTTCGCCCTGGTCCACTGCAGATCCGTGCGCTGGGAACGATGCAGCGACCGGGTCGCGGCAATATAGGAGTCGCCCAGGTATTCCCCGAGCTGGCGTGCCTGTTCGATCGTGCCCGTGAGCATATATTTCGAATTGATGTCACCGCAGCAGCCCTGCAGGAACGCCACCGGCACACCGCCAAGATGCGCCGCCAGCTGCTCGCAGGCCACCTGCGTCCACTGGCCGAATGAGACCATGACTTCCGGATTATAGGCGCTCACCGGATGGCCCGTGAACATGGCCAGAGCCGCCACCGGCTGGCCGGACGCGCCGCGCAACACGACCACGGTGGCGTCCGGATCGATGGTCCCGATATAGTTCTTGTCGAGCAGCAGCCGATCTTCCTCGCGGATGAAATACGCCGAGCCGTCGGGCCGGCGGCCGCGCCGGTTGTAGGTCACCCTTTCCTCGCGGGCCACGCCCCACTCCACCGTCACCGGCTGAAGGTTTTTGCGCAGATCCCGCGCCGCGCGGCCGAGACCGTCCATAAATTCACGGCCCAGCTTGCGGGCCTCGTTTTCGGGCGCCGCGGCGCCTGCCGCATCATCGGCCCCGATGTCGATCATCGGGATAGTGTGGTTGTGGGAACAGGCGGCCACCACTTGTTCGGGCGTGAGGCCAAGTTCTTTGGCGACCAAGGCCCGGCAGGCGGCGTTCATGTTCCGCTCGTTCACGCCGAAGGAGGAGGTCAGGAAACAAAGCTGGGTTTCCCCATGCTCGAAAAGCACGAGCGTGGTCTTCAGGTCGCCAATGACTTCGTGAATCACCTGAGGGGTGCGGCTGACCGCCGGCGAACCTACCTTGGGGGTGACGGCAAAGGAGCTGGCCGCCGCCTTCAGAACCGGTACGGCTTCAGCCGCCATTGCGCCCTGCAGGGGCAGTCCGGCCATGAGAAGGCGCAAAGCGGCGGCGCCGGCCCGCGAAGATGGCAAGTTTAACAGCATCATCGTGGTTGGTGTGGGTTGGCGTGGATTGGGAAAAAATACAGGCAAGCACCCTGGATTTGAGCGCCGGCGAATTCAACGGGCCGACCAGCCGCCGTCGACCGGGATCGCGGCCCCGGTGATCGAGCGCGCCTGCTCGCTGCAGAGGAAAAGCGCCAGCGCGGCCACCTCCTCCACCTCAACGAAGCGCTTGGTCGGCTGGGCCGCGAGAATCACGTCGCGGATGACGCGCTCCCGCGGCAGGCCGTGCGCCTGCGCCTGGCTTTCGATCTGGCCCTCGACGAGCGGCGTGCGCACGTAGCCCGGGCAGATCGCGTTGCAGGTGATGGCCGTCTCGGCGAGTTCCAAGGCCACGGTCTTCGTGAGGCCGATCTGGCCGTGCTTCGCCGCGACGTAGGCGCTCTTGAAGGGCGAGGCCACCAGGCCGTGGACGGAGGCGAGGTTGATGATCCGCCCCCACCCGCGCTTTTTCATCCCGGGCACCACCTCGCGGATGGCGTGGAAACTGGCATTGAGGATGATGTTCTGGATCGCCGACCAGCGCTCCGGCGGAAAATCCTCGACCGGGGACACAAACTGGATGCCCGCGTTGTTCACGAGGATGTCCAAGGCCCCGAAAGCCTGCTCAGTATCCTTGATCAGCCGGGTGACCTCCCCCGGCCGGCTGACATCGGCGTTGTGGAGGCGAACGACCACCCCGGTTTCGGCCGCCAGCCCGGCCCGCCCGCGTTCATTGGCCTCGGCGTCACCCAATCCGTGCAGCATGAGGTGGACGCCCTCACGCGCCAGCGCCCGCGCGATGCCCAGACCGATGCCGCTCGTAGAGCCGGTGACCAATGCGACTTTGCCCTTGAGCATGGGAATTTATTTTAGGGCCGGATATTCCGGCTGCAATTAACTCATCTTGGCGTCGGGGTCCGTGGCTTTGCTGTAGCGATCCAGGTGAGCCCCGCTGGCGAGCCAGTTTGGCTGGAGCCGCACGTCGATCTCCCCCGCCACGTCACCGGGCTTGGAATGGCCCGCCGGGGCGTCCGGCAACCGCATCTCCCACCAGCACTGGCCCATGTGGTTATGCTCATGATCGATGACAAAGCCCGACTCCTTCATCATCGGTCCGATCCAGCCCATGCAGTGGTCGCAGTAATCCTGGTAGCTCGCGAGATCGTTGCGCAGCAGGAATCCCTTCGAGGGACAGGAATGCATGTCGATGCGAAACACTCCCGTCTGGTGGGTGATGGTGTAAGCGCGCTCGGGCGACTCCTCGGCCAAAGTATGGCCCCAGTATTTGATCATGCCCGCGAAACCCTCGCGCTGGATCAAGTCGCGTGCATGACGCTGACTGTCATGATTGATGGCTTCATTCCAGTATTCCCGGACCAACGGTTCGCCCCCGGTCCGTTTCAGCCAATCGAACGTCCAGTCGTAATGTCCGCAGAAATCATAGCATCCGATCATAACCCGGCCTCCTTGATTTGCTTCATGTCCTGGGGTGGTAGCCCGGCCTCCGGCCGGGCATAGGTGTGGCAGCAGCGGCCATTGCCGCCGCTCAGGCGCATGGTGAGACCGGTCGCCTCCGCCCGTGCCGCCCCGAGGTAATAGCAATGCTGGCAGTATTCCCGGACGATCTCGCGGCCGCCGGAGCGCAGATGCTTGATGGCCGGGCATTCGCGCACCTGCAGCTCGACCCGGTCCGCCTGCTGCACGACTTCCACCACAGCACCGGGTTCGGCGGCAAAGAAAGCCCGCCAATAGCGGGCGACGGCGTCGAGCCCGCCCTGCGACCATTGCCGGTTGACCGGGGCGAAATAGCCGCGCCCCATCTCCTCAAGGTAGCGCCGCCAGCCTGCATATCCCTGGCTGCGGAGCAAAAAACGGAATGTGGCATTAATCGCGTAATAGAAGTCCGCAGAACCCTGCGGTTTCGTATCCGTGTAAGGCAAATCGGAAGTGACGGGAGGATTCATGGGTGAATTTATCTTGTGCCTGCGGCGCGGGCCCGGGCGTAAACGGCCACGGCGTCCGCCTGGGGTTGCACCACCCGTTCCGCATGAACCATGGCCAGCAGCGCCGCCGGCACCTGCGGAAACAATTCCGCTGCAACCGACGCAAAGGCCGCGGCGCCCAGGCAGGCGCGCTCATGGCAGCGCGGCGCCACGACCGTGACCCCGAGTATGTCCGCCTTGATCTGCAGCCACTCGCCGCTGCGGGCGCCTCCACCGGTGGCAATCACCCGCGACGCCGGTCGGTCCGGCTGCAGGCGCTGTAACAAGCACCGCTGCGTCTCGCTGATGCGTTCCATCAGGCCGCGGACTGCGGCGGCGTGGGCGGGCTGGCTTTCCCCGCCCATCGCGGTTTCCGCGCTCGCTCCGGGCGGCACGGTCGCGGCCAGCGCAGTGAGCTGGGCGATGCTGAGCTGCGGCGCGAACTGTCGCTGATACTCCTCCAGCTGCGTCGCTCCCGCCGGATCAAAGGCCAGCCGGTAGAAGCCTCCGTCAAAGTGCGGCCCGTGGTAGCAGTCCGGGACCGCCTCGACGCGGTCAACCAACTGGAGCGCGGCCAGCACGGTGCCGGTTGAAATGCTCGCCTCCCCCAGCCTTCCGATGCCCGACCCGATCGCCGCCATATAGTGGTCAAGACCGCCCACCGCAAACTTCACGCCCGGCGTCAGGCCCAGCAGTTCCCCCGCCCGTGGCAGAGTCATTCCACAGGGCGATCCCGGACGCAGCGGCTTGGACAGGGCGGCGGGCGGAACGCGATAAAACTCAAGTGCGTCGGACCACCAGCCGCCTCCGGCCGTGGCATACAGGCCCGTCAATGCCGCGGTGCTGGCATCGCCCGTGACCTCCCCCGTGAGGGCGAAGGTGAAGTATTCGGGCAGCGTCATCACCCGCTTGACGCGGGCCCAGAGAGCAGGCTCATTCACCTGAAACCAGCGCCATTTCACCGCGGCAAATTCCGCGCCCATGCCGGCAAAGCCAGTTGTACGTTGGAATTGCGCGGTGCGGCCGAACTCCACCACCGCGGGATCCACTGGGTGGGCCCGCTTGTCGTTCCAGATCACCAGCGGAGTCAGTGGCTTATCCTCGCGATCGAGCAGGACAAACGTGTTTGCTTGGGAGGAATAGGAGAGTCCGACGATCTCCGCGGGGTGCGCCTTGGCTTGGCTGAGCGCCTCAGTCAGCCCCGCACGGAGCAGCTGCCAGAATCTGTCTAGGGGCAGTTCACTGCGTCCGGGTGTCTGCGAGACTTTGTCGACGGCGATCCGCCCGAGTCCGCGCAGGTCGCCGGTCGCCTCGAACAGCCCCACCTTGAAGTAGGAGGTGCCGAAGTCGATGCCGAGCAACAGGGCCATGGAGGAAAGTAGGAGCTAGTCTCGGGCCGCCAGCAAGCTGAGTGTGGTCGCCACTATCCGCCGGCCGTTATCCGGGCTGAACACCGCGTTGGTCGCTTCGTAGGTGTGTCGGGTCGCGGCCTCGGGGGTCACGATGTAGCCCTGCAGTTCGCCATTGGCCATGGTGATGACAAAAGTATCCGGGCTCTTCGCCTTTACCTCGAGGGCATACTCCACAAAGAACTCTCCAGGCCAGAAGACAAATTTCCAGGGGCCAAGCTGGATCAGCTGGATTTCCGCGGGCGAGCAAAGTTCCGCGGCCGCTTGGAGCCGCCCGTCCCGGGCTGCCTGCGCCAGCGCCACTGACTCCTCGGCGCCAAACCAGTCGCATTCGGCGGTCCGCACCGCCGTCCGGGGTGCTTGCGCGGTGCGCAGCGACTCAAATCGGGCAAGGGCCGCCTTGGCTTGCGCCTGCGCATGCTCCATCGGTGGCAACTCTCGCAATTGCAGGGGAACATGCGCCCGGCGGACGCTCAGCGGACAGTTCTTCAGGAATGTGATTTTCCGGATGGATTCGGCCATCGTCTCCCCCAATATTTCGCCGAGGCGCTGGGCCTCCGCGAAGGTGTTGGCCTTGGTAACATGCCGTGGACTCTGGTTGCCCGAGGCGCCGTTGTGATACAATAGCGGGCAGTGTTCCGGCAACAGTCCCTGCTTCCGCAGGTATTGCCGGGTGAAGTGAGGGAAGTCGCCGCTGATCAGGGTCGAGTCCTCGTGCAACACGGTGGTGTGCATTGCATAGGCCACCATGCACGCGATCGGCTGCTGGTTGGCGAGCGACCGCACGACCAGCACCGGCACCGACGGATCGGCCGGGCCGGCTGGATCATGACGATTGGTGCCGACACCCTCCGCCTGCGCTACCACTAGGCCGGCCTCCGCCCGTTGCGCCGAGCGGAGCGCGACACAAGCCGCTTCCACCATGCTGTCAGCCACCCACTGGAGATAAACGGGATCCGCCTTCGGCACCACCAGGTCGGCGGCGTTGCTCAGATAGTCGACCGTCACCGGGCCCGAGTGGGTATGGGTGGCCGTGATGACGATCGAGTCGGCGGGCAGGCCGGTTTTGATGCTGATCCGGCGGCGCACGTCGGCGCACATCTGCTTGCCGACGAAAATCAGGTCGTTCGTAATAAAGAGCACCGCTTGCCCGTTCTGGCGCAGATACAGCGCGGCGGCCTCTAACCGGTCGTGGATACCGGTGCTGATCCTATTCACGTGCGGGTAACCAAAAAGAAAGACCGGATCCTGCGGGGTGATGTCGGCCGTGGCCGCGCCGGCATAAAGGGCTGCGGTCGGGGAATGGGCGGTGGGCTGCATGTGATGCCGGTTATTCTTTGGCTCTCCCCGGCTTTATGTAAATGTTATTATTTGTTGTATTTGGTATTGTTTTGACATTATCGAACATTGCTCGCTAACTGCGCATGGTGAAAAATCTCCCTTCGGCCGCCCGTCAGGCCCAGATCCGCGAACGCTTCTCGGCGCGGCCGGGCGTCTCGGTCTCGGAACTTGCCCGCGAATTCGATGTGAGCGAGATGACCATCCGCCGCGATCTCGCCGCCCTCGAGGGCCAGTCGCACATCCAGCGCACGCACGGCGGCGCCATGCTGACCCAGCGCATGATGCTGGAGTTCGACTACCGTGAACGGCGGGAGCACAACCGCCCGCTCAAGCAGTCGATCGCCGCTGCCGCCCGCAAACTGATCCTGCCTGGCCAGCGCCTGATCCTCGACAATGGCACCACCACCCTCGAACTGGCCGCCCTGCTGAAGGACGGACAGAATCTCACCGTCATCACCCCGAGCCTTGCGGTCGCCTCCGAGCTGCAGCACTCCCCGGGCGTCGAAGTGATCCTGCTCGGCGGCGTGATCCGGCGCGGGAGCCCGGATCTGACCGGCCCGGTCACCGAACATAGCCTGGAACTTTTCGCCGCCGATTTCGCCTTCCAAGGCGCCGACGGGATCAGCGACAACGGCGCCATCTACAATTCCGACCTCCGGCTCGCCGCGGTCGACAAGATCATGCGCCGGGTGGCGATGAAATCCTGCGTGCTGGCCGACCATACCAAGATCGGCCGCACCGCACTCGCCTGCTCCGGCTCCCTTACCGACGTGGACTTCTTCATCACCAACTCGGCCGCCCCGGCGGCCACGCTCCGGCGCTTCGCCAAGCTCGGGCCCAAGATCATCACCGTCAAACCCTGAACCTTTTATCATGAGCATGATCGTTACCACATCCTTCTCCACCCTCGATTGGGGCCGCGTCGACCTGGCGCGCGTCCCGCACCTACCCGTGCCGCCCCCGGGCCCGCAGTCCAAGCACTGGCACGACCGCTGCACGAAACACTTCAAGGGTCTCAGCAGCCAGGTGAAACTGTTCCCGGTTTCCTTCGAGTCCGGCTCCGGCTGCGTGCTGCGCGACGTCGACGGCAACGAATACATCGACTTCTCGTCGGGCATCTATGTGACCACCCTCGGCCACTGCCACCCGAAGATCAGCGAAGGCATCGCCAAGGCCGCGAGCCAGCTGATGAACGCCCATGACTTCACCACGCCGATCAAGACTGAGCTGATGGAGAAGCTCGCCTCTATCCTCCCCGGCGACCTCAACGGCTTTCAGCTCTACGACTGCGGCACTGCCGCGGTCGAGGCAGGCATCCGCGTCCTACGCGCTGCCACCGGCAAACACGAGACGGTGAGCTGCTTCAATGATTTCCACGGAAAAACCTATGGCGCCGTTTCCCTCGGGCACATCCGCTCGCACGTTTACGGCGCCGTCCGCGCCCCGGGCGCGCACATGGTGCCGCGACCGGACGCCTACCGTCCGGTCTGGACCAAGCCTGACGGCACGATCGACACCGACGCCTATCTCAAATTCTACGGTGAATACCTCGACAAGGGCACCGTCGGCTCCGTCGCCGGCTTTGTCCTCGAGCCGATCCAAGGCTGGGGTGGCTCCGTCATGCCGCCCGACGATTTCTTCCCGAAGCTCCGCAAGTTCTGCGACGACCGCAAGATCCTCCTCATGGCCGACGAGGTCCTCACCAGCTGGGGCCGCACCGGCAAGTGGCTCGCCATGGAGCACTGGGGCGTCGTCCCCGACATCGTCACGATGGGCAAGGGCTTCGGCAACGGCTTCCCCGTCACCTGCGTCGCCGTTCGCGAGAAGTTCAAGGAGAGCTTCGAGAGCATCTCGGCGTCGAGCAGCTACGGTGGCAACCCCATGGCCTGCGCCGCGGCCCTCATCTCCACCCAGGTGATCGAGGAGGAAAACCTGCTCCAGCACGCCACCTATCTGGGCCAAGTCGCCCTCCGGCGCATGGAGCAGATGAAGGTTCGCCACAAGATCGTCGGCGACGTCCGCGCGAAGGGCTGCCTCATGGGCATCGAGCTCGTCAAGGACCGCACCACCAAGGAGCCATTTGACCAGGCGGGCACGCTCGTCTACCAGAAGGCCTTCCGCAAGGGCCTCGCCTGGATACCCGCCGGCCACATCCTGCGCATGAGCCCGCCCATCGTCATGGATGAACCTACACTGCTCAAAGGTCTCGACCTCATCGACGAGGCCATCGGTGAAACCGCCATGGAGCTCGGCTACTCTTGATCTCTCGGGCCATGTCCACCTCCTACCGCCTCAACCGCCTCTTCCACCCCGTCTCCCGTCGTTGCTTCGACGTCGCGATCGACCACGGCTTTTTCAACGAATACGGTTTCCTCGCCGGCATCGAAAACATCGGCCAGGCGGTTGCCACCGTCGTGGGCGCCGCCCCTGATGCGATCCAACTCACGGTCGGTCAGGCCGCGTATCTCCAGGAATTGCCGGGCCGCCTCAAGCCTTCGCTCGTGCTGCGCATCGACGTGGCCAATGTCTACGGCAAGAAGCTTCCCCGCCGCCTCTACAGCCGCATGATTGCCGACCCGGTCGACCAGGCCCTGCGCCTTGATGCCGTCTGCATGTGCGTGAATCTTTTCCAAATTCCCGACCAGCCCGAGGTCGGCGAGCAATGCGTGGAGAACATCCTCCGGATCAAGCCCGCCTGCGAGCGCTACGGCATGCCCCTCATGATCGAGCCGCTCGTCTTCCAGCCCAACGATAAGGCCGGCGGCTACATGGTCGACGGTGACGAAAAGAAGATCATTCCCCTCGTGCGTCAGGCGGCCGAGCTCGGCGCCGACGTCATCAAGGCCGACCCGACCGACGACGTGAAGCTCTACCACAAGGTGATCGAGGCCGCCGGCAGCGTGCCCGTGCTTGTTCGGGGCGGCGGCAAGGTCGGGGATCAGGAGATCCTCCAGCGCACGCACGACCTTCTCACCCAAGGCGTCGCCGGCATTGTCTACGGTCGCAACATCAGCCAGCACACCAAACCCGCCGCCATCACCCGCGCGCTCATGGGCATCGTGCACGAAGGTCTCACCGTCGACCAGGCTTTCGCCCTCGTGACGAAAGCGTAACTCGCACCCCATGTCATCTCTGCTGATCCGTAACGTCCGCTTCGTTGAGCCGGGCCAATCCGTCCGCTCGGGCGATGTGCTGGTCCACAACGGCCGCATAGTGGCCACCGGCAGCACCGGGGGCGCCGCGCAGGTCGCAGATGTCATCGACGGAGGTGGCCGCCTGCTGTCGCCTGGCTTGATTGACGTTCACACGCACGGAATCATGCACAGCCTGTATGAGGCGGGCCCCGACGATCTGCGTGCCGCTTCCCGGGAACTAGGCCGTTTCGGGGTGACCACCGTTCTCCCCACCATTGTGCCGCAGATCCGCGATGGCTGGCTCGACCGCCTCGCTGAAATCGCCGCCGCAATCCCGACCGCGAGCGAAGTCTGCATTCCCGGGTTGCATATCGAGGGGCCGTTCATGGCCGTTGGCGGCGCCGCGTGCCCGACCCTCCCCGGCGACCTCGGCTTGCTGGAACAAATCCTGAGCGCCAGCGCAGGCCGCATCGCCGTCATGTCCGTAAGCCCCGATACGCCCAACATCCTCCCGATCATCCGACGCCTGCGGCAGGAAAAGATCACCGTCTTCCTGACCCACACCCGGGCCGAAGTAGAAGAGACAGAGGCGGCCCTCGATGCCGGGGCCGTGCATGCCACCCACTTCTACGACGTGTTCTACGCCCCGGCAGAGAAGGAACCCGGCGCCCGCCCGGTCGGGGCCGTGGAGGCCATTCTTGCCGATCCGCGCGCCAGCGTGGACTTCATCGCCGACGGCGTGCACGTCCACCCGACCGCCATCCGCGCCGCCGTAGCGGCCAAGACCTGGGCAGGCGTTGTGCTGATTACCGATTCCAACATCGGCGCGGGCCTGCCGGCGGGTGTCTACGACACCCCGTGGGGCTTCCAGGTGAAAGTGGCCCCGAATGACGCGGCCCGTCACGCGACCAAGAACTTCCTCGCCGGCAGCGCCCTCACGATGGATCGCGGCATGGCGAACCTACTGCGCTGGCTCAAGCTGCCGCCAGAGCAGGTCTGGGCAATGGGCACGCTCAATCCGGCCCGCCTGCTCGGCCTTGAGCGCAAAGGCCGGCTCGCGCCCGGCGCCGATGCCGACCTCGTTCTCTGGGACGAGGACCTCACCGCCGCCCGCACCTGGGTCCGGGGAATTTCCGTATATGAAAAACTTATCCGCTAGCTTCACGTTCGCCCCGGCGAACTTCATTCCGTTCCGCGACACGAAAGTCATCGACCGCGTGCGCAAGATCAAGCGCGAGGCCATCGCCCGGCACCGCAACCCCGATTTCCGCATCTCGGTCCTGCCGGATGCCGAGTTCGAATTCCGGTGGATCACGGACATGTTCTTCCGGATCAAGGACGCCATGGAGGCCGGCCGGACCTTCGTCGCTATCATGCCGAATCCTTGGCCTGGCTACGTAAAACTCGCATCGATGCTCAACCGTGCGCGGGTGGACTGCCGGAAGCTGCACACGTTTAACATGGACGAATACGCCGACGAGAACGGCCGCATTGCGCCGGAGTCGTGGGAGTTCGGCTTCGGCCACGCCTTCAAGAAATACTTTTGGGCGCAGCTCGAACCCAAGCTCCGGCCCCCGGAGAAGCAGGTTCGCGTCTTCACGGACAAGAACCTCTCCTCCTACGGCCGGATGCTGGCGGACCTCGGCGGCGCCGACATCTGCTACAGCGGCCCAGGCTGGACCGGCCACCTCGCGTTCATCGAGCCCGACGCCCCCGAGTTCGCCGGCTCGCTCACGGAGTGGAAGAAAATGGGTCCGCGCATCTGCACCTTGAGTCCATTCACTATTGCGCAGAACTCCCTCCATGGCTGCTTCGGCAGCAGCGGCGACCTTTGTGCAGTGCCCCCGAAGGCCGCCACCATCGGCCCGGCCGAGGTCATTGGCGCCAAGCACCGCATCGACATGCACGCGATATCCGTCGACGGCTCCTTCGCCTCCTGGCAGCGCCTCATGACCCGCCTTGTCCTGCACGGCCCGGTGACGCCCCGCATCCCTGAATCCATCCTCCAGACGCTCCGCACCGACGTGTGGGTGTCCGAGACGGCCGCGGCGAATATCGAGACCCGCTGGGACAAAGGCTACTGAGGCCCACCCATGCCAACCGCACAGTCCGGCACTCCCCTCGACCGGAGAGCCCCTGAATCACGGCCAAACGAACCCTGCTTCCGCCCATGATCAAAGAACCCAAACTTCCGCCCCGCGCGTGGCTCATTGTCGGCCTGCTCTGGGTCGTGGGCCTCCTCAACTATCTCGACCGGGTCATGATCACGACGATGCGTGGTTCGATCATGGAGGAGATACCCATGACGGAGGCGCAATTCGGACTCCTCACGGCCGCCTTCCTTTGGACTTATGGCATCCTGAGCCCGTTCGCCGGGTTCATGGCGGATCGTTATAGCCGTTCCCGGGTGATTGTCATTAGCCTCTTCTCCTGGTCGGTGGTGACCTGGCTGACGGGACACGCCACCACCTATGGGCAGCTTCTGACGACGCGCATCCTAATGGGGATAACGGAGGCCTGCTACATTCCTGCGGCGTTGGCGCTCATCACGGATTATCACCGTGGCGACACCCGCTCCAAGGCGGAGGGACTGCACATGAGCGGCATCATGGTCGGAGCCGGTCTCGGCGGCTTCGGCGGCTGGATCGCCGAACGGCATGGCTGGGAGCATTCCTTTACCATCTTCGGCGCGGTCGGTATCGGCTACACTTTGGTTGTGGCCCTGTTATTGCGCGACGCGCCGCGGGAACGCTCGCTGGAAGACACCCAAACGGCGGAAGGATCCCTGCCCAGTATCAGCCTGTGGCCGGCATTCGTCAGCCTCTTCAGTCACCGCTCGTTCATCCTCGCCCTCGGTTACTGGGGCCTGCTCGGCCTGGCCGGCTGGGCCGTGGTCGGTTGGATGCCGACCTACCTGAACGAACATTTTAAGCTCTCCCAGGGTGTCGCCGGCCTCTCCTCTACCGGCTATCTGCAGGCCGCCATGCTTTGCGGGGTGCTCGTCGGCGGCGCTTGGGCCGACCGCTGGTTTCGTTCCAATCCTAACGGACGGATCTATGTTCCTTTCATCGGACTCTGTTGCGCGGCACCCGGAGTCCTGCTCGCGAGCAATACCAACCTCCTGCCCGTGGCAATCCTTGGACTGGTGGTCTATGGCTTCGCCCGCGCATTCGCCGATAGCAACATGATGCCGATCCTCTGCCAGGTGACCGACCCGCGCTACCGAGCCACCGGCTACGGGGTTCTCAACCTGTGCGGCACGATTGTCGGCGGGATCACCATTTATTCCGGCGGGGCCCTCCGGGATGCGCAGCTCGACGTCAGCATGATCTTCGGATTCGCCGCTGTGAGCATGCTGGGCTGTGCCGCGCTGCTTTGGGGGATTAAGAAGCAGTCTGCCTCCCACCGGTAGGCACGATCCCAGTCCGACAGCAGCCGTCCGCATCGAGCCGCCCGGCCCCGATTCCTGATGCTCTTTCCCTCCCAAGAGCGCGATCCCGAGCTTTATCCCTACCGGCACGGCCTGCAGTTCGCGTTCTACAACGCGCTGAATTGGCAGGTGGTGATCGGTATTCCGACCGTGCTGTTCATGCAACGGCTCGGGGCCAATTCATTCCAAGTGGGACTGGTCTTTGCCTGGACTTTCCTGCTCACCCCGGCCCAGGTTCTGGCGACGCTTTTCCTGCCGCGCCTCGGCTTTAAGCAACTGGCGTTGGCCGGATGGCGGGTGCGCGGATGGTGCCTGTTCGTGCCGGTCGGCCTAGCCATCTTCGCCCCGGCGCAGCCCGACCAGCGGCTGATCTACCTGACGATCTTCACCATGTTTCTCTACAGCCTTAACCGAGCGATGGGGGCCTCCGTGATCACGACCTGGTTCTATCAACTTATCCCGCAGGCCATTCGTGGACGCTACTGGGCGACCGATCAAATGCTGGCCGCGCTGGCCGGATTGGGTATCCTCGGGATCAGTGCATCCTTGTTTGCCCTGCTGCCCCCCGCGTGGGCCTTCAGCGTCCAATACCTGATCGCGATCTTCGGCGTCTGGAAAGCCCACCGCCTGCTGCGCGAACTGCCCGACGTGGAGCGGCCCAAGTTGATCGGCCTGGAAAGAATCCTGACGGAGACCCCGCGGCTGGTTTTCTCCCACAGCCCCTTTCGCACCCACCTCTGGATGTCGGCAGCCCTCTTTGTCTCGATCACCCCGATTGCTCCTTTCACGGCCTTCTATCTGAGAGGCACCATCGGACTCTCGTCCGCGAACATCATGGTCTACGCGATGCTGACCTACCTTGGCGTGATCAGCGCCAACTGGATCATGCGGTCCCGGATGGATCGGATTGGGGCGAAGCCATTTTTCCGCCTCGCCTATCTCCTGTATGCCCTGATCGCCGCAGGATGGCTCCTGTTTCTCTTCTTAAGGGTGAAATACTCCGGGCTGCTGCCGGTATTATTCCTGCTTCAGGGTGTTGCGGGCGGCTGTTGGGCCTCGTCAAACCTTCATTATCTCGCGAAAATCCTGCCCGAGCACGACCGGGCCCTCCCGGTGTCCGTTCACGCCACCCTTTATACCTTTTTCGGCGGCTGCGCTCCCGTGCTATGGGGACTTCTCATGAAAAACCCGTCAGGGATTGATGTGCGCTGGTTCGAAATATTCTTCGCCGTGCTGCTGTTGTGCGCCCTGCTCATGGTGGTTCTTTTGTCCAAACTGCACGAGAAAGCCGGCCCGGTCGAACCGCTCCTGCAAGGGGCGTGGCTGTTGCGGCCATTCCGGGCGATGGCGAGCCTGATCAATCTTGTGGATCAGCCGAACGGACATGCCGACAAAAAATAACCCATGTTTCATCGGGGCCAACCTGTGCGGAACACTGGATCCCAGTTGCACCGTGACGGCCGCGCCGAGCCCGTGGTCGGACAGCTTGGCCTGAACTGGGCACTTCTGATCAACCGCCTGTGACTCACCCCCAATCTCATTCGCGTGACGGCCGCTACAGAACGGTCCCGAGTGCGAAGAATTGAACGTGAAACTGTTTGCCGAGCTGCACGCCTTTGGTGCCGCCCACCGTCATCCTCGCCTCCAGTTCGTCCGGCCTGACGATGAGCGCGATCCAGAACAGGCGCCGACATCCGGAGCGTCGTGTCATCGGCCAGCCTTTCAATCCGACCGCACCTGATTTTGCTCGTCGAGGTGGTCGGTGGCCGCGCGACCTCGTCGGAAACGCGGGACCGCGCCTGTGCCTTCTTCGCCCAACTCGGCAAAGCCCTATCCGGCTTCACAAGAAGGTGTCCGACCACGTGCGAACCGCCTGCAAGCTGTCCTGTGGCGCGAAGTCGTGCACCTCGTCGGCCAAAGGTGTGATCAATGTCAGCGTCGCCGGCGATGCGGGCAGCCGGGGCTAGGGTCTGCGCTGGGGACTGATGGTGCCTAATCTGATTTTCCACTTTGGCGGCGGCCAAGGCAGTCTTGAGCATTTCCTCGCCCACCTGTCCGGCCCTTTTTCACGCTGATGGGACGAACGCGGCTCGCCCGTCCTCACGCCTGGACTCAAGGCCAACCTTGTCCAAGGCGTACGGGCCGAGGGCCGCCGGCCGCGCCATCGCCGAATTGGATAATCAGCGGGAGGAATTCCACCTGCAACTACTTGCACTCCATACCAGATCCGGTCCGATCCTCGGAGATTTAATCCAGCGATATCTGCATTAGAACGGTCCCCTGCAGTAGCTATTGACAGGGGCGAGGTCCTATTTACTTGTATACATGTGTACTCTAAGCGTCGTAACCTGCCATTGCACGCATTAGCGCGAGCTGTCTGCGCCGCATTTATCCTTGGGTCCACGGCAAGCGCTCAAGAGTCGCTTGAACTCCGCCCCGGTGAAAAGCAGCTCTTCCTCGATGATTATGTCGTCAAGGCAATGCATAACCTCCAGCGCGTGATTCATCGCCCGACGAAGATTTCGCCGGAACCGATCATCCGGCCCAAGTACAGTTGGGAAAATCTCGTGGTGCAGACGCGCAACGCGCCCTTCTGGGATCCGGCGGAGCAGGTGTGGAAGCTCTATTATATGTCATTCTTTGAGGACGAAGGCGGAATGCAGAACTCGTCAGCCCAGTGCCTGGCTATTTCCGAGGACGGATTAAATTGGACGAAGCCCGATCTCGGCCTAGTCGAATGGGAAGGATCCAAAGCAAACAATCTCGTGACGCTGCATCGAAAGAACCGCAAAGCGATGAGTGAACTTTACCATGTAATCTATGACCCGAAGGACGTTCCGGCGCGGCGCTTTAAGGGATTCTTTGGCATCAACGGCCGCCAACCCGCGGTATCGCCCGACGGCCTGCATTGGCAGATGTTGAACACCCCCGTGATTCCAAGTCAGGATGAGTCGCAGCTAATCTACGATGAATTGGGAGGACAGTTCCTCGCCACGGTGAAACATGAGGGGCCGTACGGGCGATCCGTGTATCTCGTTACCAGCAAGGATTTCAATGAGTGGACTACGGCGCGGATGATCTTCCACGCGGAAGGCGAAGACCAGACGGCCAGCCGAAGACGAATCGCGGCGCGGCTCATTGATCCACGGTTTGCCCCGCTCACTATCAACAGCCCAGCTGACTATAACACCGACGTCTACAACATGCCGGTCTTCCCCTATGAAGGGATCTACATCGGCACACCCATGTTTTTCAACCAGAGCGGGCCCAACCCCGCCCCAATCGGAAATACCGACGGTTTTCATCACGTGGAACTCGTCACGAGCCGGGATCTCATCCGCTGGGAGCGTGTCGCTGGGCGAGCCCTTTTCATGGAAAATGCGCACATCGGCTCCGGCGCTTACGATACCGCCCAATACATACCGGCAAACCGGCCTGTCCGCCACGGAAACGAACTATGGTTTTACCATTCCGGAATCAAATATCGATTTCACCCGGACAATGTGAAATCCCGGCCGGACGGCACCAAGAACTACATGTCGATCAGGGACAGCGGGGCGATCTACGTGTCGCGACTCCGGCTCGATGGATTCGTTTCATTGAACGCCGCTGAACTGGAAGGAGTGCTTTTGACGCGCCCCATGCTAGTGAGAGGCACACGGCTGCATGTGAACGTTAAAGTCAGGCCCGGCGGACGACTGCGAGCTGAAGTGTGGGACGCGGCCGGCCGCCAAGTGCTGGAAGGTTTCAATCTCGACACCTCGACAGTGATCACAGGCGACCAAATCAGCGCCCAGCTATCGTGGACTGGCGGCAAGAGCCTAGGAGATCTTGCCGGACAGCAGGTCCGACTGCGGTTCATTCTCCAACAGGCCGACCTGTATTCCTTTTGGGTCAGCGATTAATTTTGGCCAGACAAGCCCCTCCTCCCCGATTACCCTTGGATATTCCGGCCAGTGAACTCGAGAGCCGGCGCAAATTCTCCCCCCAACACACCCTTAACCTGCCATTGGCCGAAACAGGATAATCCTCATGTCCGTATTTAAGCTAGGGCCCGGATACGTTCGCGAAATCACCCCGGACATTGATCGCCGAAACGGGTGGCTGTTCGCCTGGACCCAAATCCTGATCTATTTCTCCGCGCCGGTGATCTACGTCGGCATCGTGCAGGCTGCATTCTGCGACAAACTGGGCGCCAGCGCCACCATCGCCAATCTGCCCAGCGCGACGTACTTCCTGGGATACGTCTTTCCCTTCATCTGCTCGTGGCTGTTCTCTCCGAAATGGGAGAGAGGCGTGGCTCAAATGTCTTTGCTTACGGTGGCCTTCTCAATGTTGTTGGTCTGCGTCGTCGCTTTCCTCCCTTTTCCAAGTTGGCTGAGGATATCCGTCGTGATCGGTCAGGGCTTTATAATCGGCATTTCCAATAGCCTGACGAACCTGTATCTGTTCAAGTGTCTGGCTCGTGGTACGACCGCCCTCGGCAAGGTGCACGCCCTGAAATATGCGTTCGGCCTCGGGCCTATCGCCGCAGTTTTGGGATCTCTCGGCGCCCAGTATGTGTTGGCGGATAAAATCCGCTGGCTGCAGTATCCTTACACCTTCGGCGCACTTTATCTGGTCACGTTCCCATGTATGCTGCTTTGTGCAGTGCTCACCAGCCGATATCAGCTGCTGGAAGTACCGGAGGAGAAACACCCCCCTTTTTTCGGCTATCTGATCGCCAGCATAAATTCCTTCCGCCTGGACCGGCGGCTGGTCCTGACTTGGTTGGCTTACCTTTCCTGGTATTTCACCGTCAATTCGATGGCGAACATATCGCTTTACACCAATGAAGCGGTTGGGCGTTCCCCCCTCGAGTTGGCCGGCTTGATTCTTGCGATCCGTTTTGGCTCAAAGGCCCTGGCTGGATTTCTCTTTGGCAACATGGCCGCGCGGTACGGCGAACGGCTGACGATGATTTCGACGGTCGTATTTGCGGCGGCAGCGGTTTTCTGGCCATTTTTCGCATCGGGCTATGAGTACCTTTTGGCCTTCGGTCTCATGGGCGCCGGGGAACTAGGTGGGGTCTATTTCATGGCCTACGTTCTGTCGATCTCGTCAGCCGGCAGTGCCACACGAAATCTGGCCCTGCTCAGCCTGGCCGGCCCGATCAGCAGCCTATCGCCGGTGATTCACGGTGGTTTGACCGACCGGTTTGGGTTTCATGCGAGCTTCGCCTTTGGCACAGTCACCGCCGGACTTTCGCTGCTGCTGTTGCTCAACCTCAAACGCGATCCGGTCTCGCGGTGAGACCATGCGAACGACACAGGGACGTTTGCCTCAAAGCCGGCCATGATTTTCGACAGCCATATCTATTGTTTTCCCGCCCCAGACACTTCCGGGGGGCATCCGACGACCAGCGTCCACCTGGCGCTTTGGCAACGGGCTTATGCCCTGCACCATCAACCCGCTTACCGGATGCGGGATCGCGCGCCCGGCGATTCCCGCCTGCTTCTGGATCCTCATCCGGCCGAACCACTCCGCTTGGCCACCAATCGGAATTTCCGCCTTGACCACCGTAGTCAGCGGATGGTCTGGACCGTTGACGGTGAAGACTACACCAAACAGCTTCTGCCACCCAACATCACCGAGTTCAGCGTTGGCGCAGCCATCGCCGAGATGGATTATGCGGGCATCGACTGGGCGCTGATCCACACGGATGCCATGCTCACCCGCGATGTGACCTACATCGCCAGCTGCGTCAAATCCGCGCCCGACCGCTTGCTCGCCATGGCCCCGATCGATGAACTCCTGATCCCGACGGATGCCGATTCGGCCATTGAACAGGCCCGGGGGGCGATTGAAGTGCATGGTCTGCACGCCCTGAAGATTATACCTGAATATGCCTACCGGGCCACCTCCTCGCGAGGATTCGATGAGCCCACGTGGCGCCCTTTCTGGGATGCGGTCACCCAACTCGGCGTGCCGATCTTTTTCACCCTTGGGTCCAGTCCCCTTTCGACGGATCCTAGGGCAGGCTTCATAAAGGAACTCTGGACCCTGCGGCGCTGGTTCGACCGTTACCCCGGAGTATCGGCCAGCGTGACCCATGGATACCCTTGGCGTAACTTCTTGGAAGGAGATAAAATTACTCTGAATGAAGCCATGTGGGAACCATTCGCTGACTCGAGCTTAACGCTCGAAGTGAGCTTCCCTGTCCGGCTCGGGGATAAATTCGACTATCCCTATGCCGAGTGCCGGCCGGCGCTGGAAGCAATGGTGGAGCACATCGGTCCTGACCGGCTGCTGTGGGGTACGGATATGCCATTCCAGAACCGCTTTTGCACCTATCGGCAGTCGCGTCAGTATTTGGAGCAGGCCAGCGCCACTCTGCTGTCACCTCGGAATATAGCGCAGATCATGGGTGGCAATGCCGCCCGGATCTTCGGATTGGGTGACGATCGAGCCTCGTTGCCCAGGAATGAACTACGCCGCTCGACTTACTGCTGGCCCGGCTCCGGTCGGCCTACTGCCTCCCTCCGTCGGGGCACCGCAAACCCAAACCACATCAACCCATAACCAGCGCCTAGACCAACAGTCTGGATGGCTCGAAAAGTTGAGACCGGTAATAATCTTGATATGAAATCCCTTTCCGTTGGGTCCCAACCAAACGCCAGCTACGTTCATGGAGCGTCCGTGGTACCCCTCTTCGGCGAGACGATTGGATCCTGCTTTGAGCGGATCGTGGGACAGTTCGGTAACAACGAGGCGCTAGTGTCGCGTCATCAGGAAATCCGCTGGACGTATCGCGAACTGAAAGACCGGGTGGACAAGCTCGCGGCCAGCCTAATCCGGCTGGGTCTGTGTCCGGGAGAGCGGATTGGCCTTTGGTCGCCGAACTGCGCCGAATGGACCCTGGTCCAATTTGCGTCAGCGAAAGCGGGACTGATCCTCGTCAACCTCAATCCGGCATATCGCCGCATTGAGCTTGAGTACGCGCTCAACAAGGTGGGCTGCAAGGCGCTCATTCTCTCGCCGAGTTTCAAGACCAGTGACTACCTCGGCCTGCTGGCGGACCTGGCGCCCGAACTGACCCGGTGCGCTCCGAAGAGACTAAGGTCAGCCAAGCTCCCGCATCTCAAGATCGTAATCCGGCTGGGAGCCGAGCGGACGCCGGGGATGCTCAACTTCGAAGAGCTGCTGGTGGAGGCGAGCAAAGCAGAGCTTCGAAAGCTTGCCGCTTTAGGAACGACCCTGCAGTTCGACGATCCGATCAACATCCAGTTCACGTCGGGAACGACGGGCTCACCGAAGGGAGCGACGCTCACCCATCACAATATCCTCAATAATGGGTTTTTTGTAGGCGAGGCGATCCGGCTGACTCCTTCGGACCGACTGTGTCTTCCGGTCCCGTTGTACCATTGTTTTGGAATGGTCATGGGCAACTTGGGCGGTCTCACCCACGGTTCCACGATGGTCTATCCCGAAGGCGGGTTCGATCCCAAAAATGTCCTCGAAGTCCTGCAGGCAGAGAGGTGCACAGCGCTCTATGGCGTTCCGACCATGTTTATCCGGCTCCTCGAAGATCCCGGATTCAAGCAATACGATCTGTCGAGCTTGCGCACCGGGATCATGGCCGGGTCACCGTGTCCGGTCGAGGTCATGAAACGGGTGATCGATCAGATGCACATGCAGGAAGTGACGATCGCCTATGGGATGACCGAGACCTCGCCAGTAAGTTTCCAAAGCTCTCCGGATGATCGGCTGGAAAGGCGGATATCCACGGTGGGCCGGATTCAGCCACATTTAGAGGTCAAGGTGGTCGATCCGGAGGGACGTATCGTGCCCAGAGGCAATAAAGGTGAACTCTTGACCCGGGGGTACTCGGTCATGCTGGGCTATTGGGACGATGAGCTAAAGACCGCAGAGGTGATCGATCGTGCCGGATGGATGCACACCGGCGATCTGGCGACCATTGACCTAGAGGGCTATTGCAACATCGTGGGTCGCTCCAAGGACATGGTGATCCGGGGCGGCGAAAACATCTATCCACGCGAAGTCGAAGAGTTCCTCTATCGGCATCCCAAGGTTCAGGACGTGCAATGCGTGGGCGTGCCGGACGCGAAGTTCGGCGAGGAGCTTTGCGCCTGCGTGATCCTGCGGTCGGGGGTCCAGGCGACCGCGGGGGAGATCCTTAAATTCTGCCGGGGCCAGATCGCACATTACAAGATCCCCAAGCATATTATATTTGTGCTCAGTTTTCCGCTGACGGTCACTGGAAAGGTCCAAAAATTCATCCTTCGAGAGCGAATGGCGGAGGAGCTTGGGCTCAAGAAAGCATAGCGGTCACACGTGATCGATTGGTCACCATCAGCTTGCGAAAGATTGCCGCCAACTGCGTTTTGATCGTGAACCGGCTGCGGCGCATGTCGCGCGCGATCTCCGCCGTCGACAATCCTTCCCGGATCCGCAGCGCCACCTCGCGCTCCTGGAACGTGAGCCGGGAAAGCAGACCCAAACTCGACGGGGAAAGTGGTCGCTCGCGATCACTGCGCGACCGTCGGTAGTCGAGCTGGATAAAACAAGCCGGAGTCCCCCTCCGGGCCATCCGCCGTTGGAGGCGGATACGCGCGTGCAGGCCGCGCTCGGGTTCGCTGATAAGGCGTGCTTCCGACGTGGTCCTTTTCTTTTCGTCCGCCATCAGCATGGACTGGCATTCCCGCCAGAGTGCGAGCGGCACGGCGAAATCGACGCGTTTGAGTGGCAGGGCGTCCACTCGTAGCGGGATACGGTTCCACACGGCGCACACAATCTCCGCCTCCCGGTTAAACCACATCGGCGTACCCCGCGAAGAGAGGACAAGCAGCCCGACAGGGAGTTCATCCATCACTGTTTGCGCCAGGACGAGCAGATCGCGGAGCTTGGTTTCGACGGTAGGCATCAGGCGGGAAAATTCCCCAGCCGATCTAAAAAAGTTAATTATTGCGGCACTAAGATCACGACGCCAGCAGTGTCACTTTGGTGTCTAGCATATTAAGCTGCTCAGTATGCATGCCTTTCTGGATAATCCTGAGTTAGATATAGCCTGGTATCGGTGGATGCCTGATCGGATTAGAACGTTGAGATAATAGAATGCCTTGGCTGGGCCGGAGGACCAACAGCATGATTGAGCGAGCCTGTGCTGCAGTTTAGATAAAATCCTCTTCCCAGAATTCCCCCGCCTTGCGCACCGCAATATCACGCGCGGCCTCCATTGTTCGCAGCTCCACCCGGCGGATCTTTCCGGATATGGTTTTGGGCAATTCGGAGAACTCGATCCGGCGGATGCGCTGATAGGGGGCCAAGTGCAGGTGGCAGAACTGAAATATGGAGTCGGCGAGCTCGCGACTCGGCGTGCGGCCCGCAGCCAGGGTAATGAACGCCTTCGGCACCGCTAGTCTTAGCGCATCGGGACTCGGCACCACGGCGGCTTCGGCGACGGCCTCGTGCTTTATCAGTATGCTTTCCAATTCGAACGGGCTGATCCGGTAGTCGGAGGCTTTGAACACATCGTCGGTCCGACCCACGCAGGTGTAGTAGCCCTGGGCATCACACGTCGCCACATCACTCGTGTGATAGTAACCACCGCGCAGGACCTCGGCGGTCTTGGCCGCGTCATCATCATATCCCAGCATCAAACCTGCTGGCCGGGGGCTGAGCGCGAGGGCGATCTCGCCTTCGGCCGCCGGCTGATCCTCGTGATCGAGCAGCACAACCCGATAACCCGGCATCGGCCGGCCCATAGAGCCCAGTTTGACGGGCTGGCCCGGCGAATTGCCGATCTGACAGGTGGTTTCCGTCTGGCCGAACCCGTCGCGGATCGTGATGCCCCAAGCCACGCGGACCCGCTCGATCACCTCGGGATTCAGCGGCTCGCCGGCTCCCACTAGCTCGCGCAGCTGGACAGGATAGGATTTCAAGTCTTCCTGGATCAGCATGCGCCAGACCGTGGGTGGCGCGCACAGCGTAGTGACTTTGCAGCGGCCTAACGTCTCAAGCACCGCCTTGGCTTGGAAACGCATGTAGTTATAGACAAACACGGTGGCGCCAGCATTCCAAGGGGCAAAGACGCAGCTCCAGGCATGCTTCGCCCAGCCCGGCGAGCTGATGTTCCAATGCACGTCGCCGGGCTTGAGCCCGATCCAGTACATCGTCGAGAGATGCCCGACCGGATAGCTTTGCTGGGTGTGCAACACTAGCTTCGGTTTGGCGGTCGTCCCCGAGGTGAAATACAAGAGCTGCGGGTCGTTCGCGTGGGTGACCCCTTCCGGGACAAATTCCGCGCTGGAGCGATACGCTTCCTCGAACCGATGCCAGCCTTGCACCGCGCCGCCGACATCGATGCGGGTAAATTCGCCCGGTAATGTCGCAAACTTGCCGGCTTCCGCCGCCGCGGCGATCACATGCCGAATCCGGCCTCGTTGAAAGCGGTCGGCCAGATCTCCGGGTGTGACCAGCAGGGTTGTCGGGACAATAATCGCCCCGAGCTTAATAATCGCGAGCATTGCTTCCCACAGAGGTACGCAGTTCGGCAGCATCAATAGAACCCGGTCACCCCGCTTGACCCCGAGGGCCCGCAAATAATTGGCGACTTGATTAGATCGCGCGGACAGTTCCTCATAAGTCAGTTTTGTTTCCCGCCCGTCTTCTTCCATAACCCACAAGGCCAGCGCGTGATTGTCCCTCGCCTGTACATCGAAGAAATCGATCGCCCAATTGAAGTGATCGAACCGCGGCCAGCGGAAATCGCGATAGGCGAGGTCGTAGCTGTCGCGATGCCGCAGCAGAAAGTCGCGAGCCTGCAGAAATATTTGCGTGGAGGTCATGATTGTTGGTTTTTAAGCGGTGACTGGGCTCATCTTTTCGAACCACCACGGTGTTATTTTCATCGAGAACGGTCAGCATCCGCAGAGCGGTTGACCCCTATTCGGCAAAGCGGAAGGAGAAAAGGTCAGCGTCCTTGAGCACAAAGCGCAGGCGCACGGTCTGGCCGGCCAGATGCTTGACGCTCCAGCCCAAGTTCGCTTGGCGGCGGTTCTGGTCGAGTCGGGCGACAATGCGATCGATGTCCTTTGGCCAACTCTCTCCGACATCCCAGCCCTGATTGTCCCAGTTGATGCGCTGCTGCACGCTGTCGCCGAAAAGGTCGGCGGAGTCTTTCAGCGCATACCCCGGGATCGGCTGGCCGGCGGCATCGAGGATCTCGACCCGCAGGCTGCCGGCGGCCGAAGTGGCATAATTCACCAGGAGTTGGCTGCCCATAAAGACAAATGGCTTCGTGACGACCTCTCCACCCGTCGCCGAAGCGTTGAGCGATACAAAGCCGTCGGGACGGAGGGTAAGGCGCCGGAGGCGTGCGGTGGGCAGCCTGACATGCTCGACCAGATAGATCGAAATTTCGTCCTCGCCCGTCGGCACGACACCCGTGGCGACTGCATTGCTCCGGTCGGTCCAGTTGAGGGCGCCGCGCCCCGGACGAACCCACGCCTCGAGGAAGCGCCGATCCCACTTCCGGCCGTCGCGACTGCTCATGAAGACTGAATCCGATACCCCCTCGCCCCGTAACAAGTCAAATTCCCGCGGCAATTCCGCCTGCCTTTGCGGCAGCAAACGCATGGGAAAACCGACCATTATGTGAGGCGCGCGAAAATACGGCGTAATTCCGTTCGTATAGAAATGCTCGGCGGGACTGTCTCCCAAATCGATCCGCTCGGTATCCGTCCAATGAAGAAAATCCTTGGAGGTCGCCACCCGGATACCGCGAATCTCCTCGCCGGTGCCGGGTCTTTGATAGAAGCCACGCACATAAGCCCAATATTGCTGCCGGATGGGATCCCAAAATGCGACATTCTGGGAATCAAAATATCCGTTGGTAATCAGGCGCTGCTCAGAAAGGCGGCGCCAATGGACTCCGTCCGGAGAGACGTAGCCGAAAAGACCCTGTCGGCCACCGCCCACCGCTTTGTAACGTTCACTGGGGGGCGCCGCACTGTTGTCGTCACGAAACGCCACGAAGTTGTGCGTGGCCTCGTCATTTATGAGGATGATGTTGTTTTGTTTGCTGCCCTCGAATTCGTGCAGGCCCAGGTTCGGCCGACGCCAGTTGATCCCGTCGTCGCTCTCGGCCATGCACACGAAATCCCGCCAGCCTTTACCGCTGGCCGGTGCATCCTTGCCGGCCACGGCCCGGTAATACATACGGTACTTGTTGCCGTCCTTGAACACGCCGACATAGTGGCAGTTGTTTCCCTCCCAAGGCGCGTCGAACTGGAGCGCGACCTCAGCTTTCTTGGGCTCGTGCATCTTCCACGTCAGTCCTTGGACCGACTCAACGAGATAGTCGTCAATAAAAAGTTCGTTGCGGGTTCCGAGGTTGATCGGCTTGATGTCGCTCGGCGCGGTTGCCTGCAAGAGTGGGCCCAGAGGCAATAGCAAGACACTGATCAATGGTATTATGTTTATTTTCATATTTATGAATATTTACGAGGTTTACTTGAATTGAAATGTGTAGAGATCGGCGTCCTTGAGCTCAAAGCGCAGCCGCACGGCCCGGCCGGCGAGCGCACTCACATCCTGGCCCAGCGCCCACGTCACCGGGCGCTCGATGGTATCGCCGAAGATCGGCGGACAGTCTGCGAGGGCGAAGCCGGGCAGCGGATTGCCGTTCAGATCTTGGATCTCCACGCGCAGGCTTCCGGCCGCCGAGGTGGAGAAATTCAACAGCAGCTTCGCGCCGGCAAACCGTACCGGTTTGGTGATCAACTCACCCCCTTTCATGGGAGCTTGCGCCGAAACAAAGCCGTCCAACCTCAGGGTATAGCGCCGCAAAGCCCCGCTGTTGCCAGTCCAGTAACTCTCGCCGGCATATAGGGACAATTCGTTTGGCGCGCCCTCAAGTTTTGACTTTGTCTCCACCAAGTGCCAGCCAATGAATTGATGGCCGTAGTTCCATGTTCCTTCCCGTTCGATACCAGGGCGGAGGAAGGCCTCATTCCACCGTTTGAACGTCACCCCATCGCGACTGCACATGAGCAGGCCCTCGCTCAGGGCTGTACCATAACGTTCGCTCGTGCTCGCTCGCAGTTCCCGATGCTCGAGTTCGGGCAGTGCACGCATCGACGGCGACCAGCGGCGTGTCACCTCCGGCCCCGCTGGTGCTCGCGCGTCATCCAGCATGCCCTCTTTGAGTTCGCGCTCGATGTAGCGCGCAGGAAAGCCGATCAAAAGATGAGGAGCACGATGATAGGGTTTGACCTGATTGGTGTACAGATGCTCCTCGGGCGAATCCAAGTAGCGGAGATCCGCCCTGTTTTCCCAATGCAGAAAATCTTTCGAGGTGGCGGTGCGAATGCTCCTGACGCCGACGTGAGGCCGCGCCGGGGTACCGCGCGTGAAATACCGCCAGTAGGCACGGTATTCGCCGCGTAGCTCGTCCCAGAAAGCAATATTTTGTGAATCAAACGCCCCATCCGTGATAACCGAAGAATCGGCCATGGGGGACCAGTGAATACCGTCTGGAGACTTGTAGGCCAGCAGCCCAAGGGGCTCCTTGGAACCGAGGAACATCTTGTAGCGGGCGTCAGGGGCTGCGTTCGGATTCCCATCTTTGAAAACCGCCGAGATTTCCGTCATGACATTAAGTGCTCCACCACTAACGATCACGATGTTGTTGGCTTTGGATCCGTTGAATGCATGCAGCCCCAATGCCGGCTTGCGCCAGACAATGCCGTCGTCGCTTTCGGCATAGCAGAGGAAGTGAGGGTGTGCATGCGCGTCGATTTTTCCGGGCGCGACCGTGATCTGTCGCGCACTGTAGTACATCCGGTAAAGGCCACCGTCCTGAAATATATTGTGATAATCGCTGCCATTGCCCTCCCACGGAGCGTCATGCAGCATGACGACTTCCTGCGGCACCGGATGATGCAACCGCAGTTTCGCCATCCCTTTCAGCTGATCGACCAGATATTCGTCCACGAATAGTTCGCGGCGCGAGCCGATCTCGACCACTGCGGATGCACTGGCCCAAGCCGATTGCGCTGCAAATGATGCGACACTGAGCATGAGAATTGCCAGTGAAGCGCGGAAACCCTGCTTGGTGCGTGAGTTCATCTTGGTATGTGAGTTCATGATTGCGTAGTTGGTTGATTTGTTAGCGGAGATTTCGGATCGCTCAGCGCACATCAATCCGGGCCAGCATGATGGATGAGCGGTCGTCCTCCCCTACGTAATAACTGACCAGCAGTTCACCGCTTGGCAGTTCGATGGCCGTAGGCCAGCCGAACGACCAGCGCGCCATGTTGCGCAGGTAATCCTCGTAGCTCTGCTTGGCTGCGGCAGCGAGGTCGTCAGCCGTCTGCGAATGCAGCACGAGGCTGTCCGTGGGCTCCCAAACCCGTCCTCCATGTTTGCCGACCCTGATCCGAATGGACGGTTCACCCGTGCGCTGGACATAAAGCAACAATAACCGGCCGTCCGACAATTCGACCAGGGTCGAGAACTGGCCAGAAATGCCGGTTGGCTTAGGATTCGGCCAACTGCGGCCGCAGTCTGGCGAATGCGCCAGGAAGATTTCACTGCGGCCGGGTTTACGCTTATCATCCACCCAAGACAATGCGAGCAGCGTGCCATCCCGCAACCGCTGGACTTGCTGGTCCCAATGGAAACGAAAATGAGCGGGATCCTCGCCCACCACCTGCGGCGGATTCCACGTCCTGCCGTCGTCGGAGGAAGTAATGACCGCCGATCGCGCCGACCAAGGAGAGGGATCGTCAAAATGTTTGTAGGTTTCAAACGCCGCGAGCAACCAGCCGTTGTCCAGCCGAACCATGGCACGATTGCCGCACGGCTGTACCAGCGGCGTGGGATCAATCTCCCGCAGATTGGCCCACGTGCTTCCGTTATCCGTGGAACTGGTCCAACCGATATGGATGGGCAGCAGTCCGCCGGTTACAGCATTGCACAGGGGAACATCTCCCTTGCCCACCGGATGATCGATCCAGGTGATGAACATGGCAATCCGATCCGGACTAATGGCACTCAGGGCCGCCGTACGAAACTCGCCCGGCTGGCCCGCCGGAGTCCTTGTGAACGGAAACACCAGCGGACTCCAAGTGCCGCCCCCGTCCGGGCTGCGCCAGAGTCGTTGCGTGCCGTCGGCGGAATTTTTGTGTCGGCCGACCCGGTGCGCCATGAGAATGGACCCGTCGGGACAGATCAGCAGGCTGGGCAAAGCGAGGTTGTGCGTCGGGCCGGGGGACAATGTGCCCTCGAAGAGCAATTGGCGGTGGACTGTTTTCATGGTCGGTGAACCTTACTCTGTTTGCTCTTTGCCGCTCTGTTCGCGGGGCTATTCCTTGAAACGAAAAGCGTAGACATCAGCGTCATTGAGCACGAAGCGGAGCCGCACCGGCTGGCCGGCAATCGCGCTGACATCGCTGCCTTTGGACCAAGTCACGGTGCGTTCGATCGCATCGCCAAAGATTGCCGGGCAATCGGCGAGCGCGAAGCCGGGCAGCGGCTTGCCGGCTGCATCCTGGATCTCGACCCGCACGCTACCCGCGGCGGAGGTTGAAAAGTTGAGTTCAAGCTGTCGGCCACGAAAGCGCACGGGCTTGGTGAGGAGTTCGCCGCCACTCATGGGCGCCTCGACCGAGACAAAACCGTCCAAACGCAACGTGTAACGGCGCAGGCTGTCGCTGTGGCCCGTCCAGTAGCCCTCGGTGGCGTAGAGGGAGAGTTCATTGGGCGCGCCCTCAAGCGCGGATTTCGTCTCCACGATGTGCCAAGCCATGAACAGATGCCCGTAATTCCATGTACCTTCCCGCTCGATACCGGGACGGATGAAGGCCTCGTTCCAGCGGCGGAAGTTCACCCCGTCGCGACTCGTCATCAGCACCGTATCCGTGAGGGCGGATCCATAGCGCTCTTGCGCGCTCGCCCGCAGTTCCCGATGCCCGAATTCGGGCAGTGCACGCATCGACGGCGACCAACGGCGTGTCACCTCCGGCCCCGCCGGTGCTCGCGCGTCATCCAGCACGCCCTCTTTGAGTTCGCGCTCGATGTAGCGCGCAGGAAAGCCGATCAAAAGATGAGGAGCACGATGATAGGGTTTGATCTGATTGGTGTAGAGATGCTCGGCGACTGAATCCAAATATCGAAGGTCCGACTGGTTTTCCCAATGCAGTAAATCCCTCGAAGTAGCCGTGCGAATGGCGCGAACGCCGACATATGGCGTGACAACATCACCCTGGGTAAAGTATCGCCAGTAGGCTCGGTAAGCGCCGAGTTCACCATCCCAGAAGGCGAGGTTCTGCGAATCAAACGCACCATCGGTGATGACGGGCGTATTCTGCATGGGCATCCAGTGAAAGCCATCGGGAGATTTGAATACCAGCAGGCCTCTCGGTTCCCTCGAACCGAGGAACGCCTTGTACCGGGCATCAGGCGCCACATTGGGGTTTTCATCCTTGAACACCGCCGGCTCGCCTGTGCTGGCCTTAAGGCCGGCGACCTGGCTGTTGATGAGAACAATGTTGTTGGCCTTGGAGCCCTTGAACTCCTGGAGGGCCAGCTCCGGTTTCCGCCATGTGATACCGTCTGAACTCTCCGCGTAACAAAGGGTGCTGAACGACTCGCGGGTGTCGACCTTGCCCGGAGTAACCGTGATGTGCCACCCGCGATAAAACATCCGGTAAAGGTCGCCGTCCTTGAAAATGCTGTGATAGCCGCTCGCGCTACCCTCCCATGGGGCGTCGTGCACCATGACGACTTCCTGCGGCACCGGATGATGCAACCGCAGTTTCGCCATCCCTTTCAGCTGATCGACCAGATATTCGTCCACGAATAATTCACGCCGCGAGCCGATATCGGTTACCGTACGGGCTGGGGAACTCGCTCCCTGAATCGACAGCGTAGCGGCGCCCGCGGCCAAAAGAAACAGCGGGATAAGAGTTCGATGAAACGAGTTCAGTCGCATGAGATGGAAGTAGAGTGCTGCTATTCGGGTGAGCCACCGTCCCGGATTTCAAAGTCCGGAAAGAGGGCAGGAATTGATGAATCTCTCTGGGTCTTCTTAAAATGGCTCGGATTACTCGGTGAATCGAAACGCATACACGTCGGCATCCTTCATGAGAAAACGTAGGCGGACCGGCTTTCCGGCCAACGCACTGACATCCGGCCCCTGATCCCAGCGCACCTCCTGCTCGACGGCGTCACCGAAGAATTCGACCGCGTTGGTCCGCGAATAGCGGTCGAAGGGGCGGCCGTCAACGTCGAGAATCTCGACACGCACACCGCCGGCGGCCGCCGTCGATGCATTGATCAGAAGGCGTCGTCCGGAAAATACGATTGGTTTGGTGGTGAACTCCCCGCCACCGTACGGCGCATTGATGGAGGCGATGCCGTCCATGCGCATCGTATAGCGCCGCACCTGGGGTGTGGGCAGGCGAAAATACTCAAGGACATAGATCGACATTTCATTTGAACCGGTCGGCACCAGACCCTGTCCAGTATGATTACTGCGATCCGTCCACTTCAGGGGATCCAGCCCGGGGCGGATGAACGCATCGAGAAACCGGCGGTCCCAATGCAATCCGTCCCGGCTGCTCATGAAGACCGTGTCCGACATACCCTTGCCTCGTTGTTTCTCGTACTCCGGCGGCAGCGGGGCGTTGCGATGAGGCAGGAATCGCATAGGGAAGGCCAGATACATGTGCGGCGCTCGAAAATAAGGCCGGGCGCCAGAAGTGTAGAATTCGTCCGGGGGCGAAGGATGCATTTGGATCCATCCGGGGTAGGACCAGTTTACCAAGTCCGGCGAAGTCGCATGACGAACCCCCCGCACGCGTTCGCCGGTGCCAGGGGTGAGCCATTCGTCGCGCAAATAGAGGAAATAGCGGCGGCTGGGTGCATCCCAGAAAAGCGAGTTGTCACTGTCCAGCAGATTGAGGGGCGGATAGTGGGTGCTGTCGCTCGTCATGATCGCCTTTTCGCTGAGCAGGCGCCAATGCACCGCATCGGGAGACGCGAACATGTACAACTGCCTAGGCATGTTCTGCCATTTCCCATCGGCATCTTTCGGCCGGAGCATGCCCGGTGACAAGTAGCGCTGGTCCGGCTGTGCGCCGGGTCGCAAGTTGCGCGACGGGAAGAGGAGGGCGCCGTCCGCGAAGCCAAAGGGACCCGGAAAAATGATGTTGTTGTTCTTCGAACCCCGGAACTCAAACAAACCGATATTGGGCTTCGACCACCCCACCCCATCCTTGCTTTCCGCGTAACACGTGTAACTGACCCAATCATCGCCACTCGCATCGTTCTTCCTACCAACCACGGAATGATAATACATTCGGTACCGGTCATCGTCCTTGAGAACGGTGATGTAGTGATTGCTTGAGCCCTCCCACGGTTGGTCGAAGACCAGACTCACTTCGGCCGACTTGGGCGGATGCAACTTGAAGGCGACACCGTCCAGTCGCTCAATGAGTGCATCATCCACCAGCAGCTCCAGTCGGTTCCCGATGTCATGGGGAGTCGCCGATGCAGCCATCAGAGGAATAAACGTCAGCAGACCGAGTATAATAGTCGTTCTTGCGCTGCGATCACGCTTCCACGTGCCGCTTATTGTCATGCATGGTGGCTGTTGGAGCGAGGCTTGGTACATGGGTTGCCTGCGATTCATGGGAGGATCAAGGTGCTCCAAACACCCCGAGGGGTTTTACGGGTGGGAGGTTACGGTGCAAATGTTCGGGAGGACGGGAGTTGGCCCAAGTCGAAGAACTTCAAAGCGTTTTCCCGGAGGATCAGGC
>Ga0163150_10000677_pt1 | contig 62043 bp, 49 predicted proteins | sample OliLakLV19P2IB_FD_148628 | JGI IMG/M metagenome (GOLD analysis project Ga0163150, IMG submission 148628) | Freshwater microbial mat bacterial communities from Lake Vanda, McMurdo Dry Valleys, Antarctica - Oligotrophic Lake LV.19.P2.IB | ecosystem: Environmental > Aquatic > Freshwater > Lake >...
GGTGGGATAAACGCCCAGTGCGGTTTATAGACGGCGCCCTGGGCAATCCAGGCGCGGACGGTTTCGATCTGGAGGGGTGTGAGTTCGTAGTGGGAGTCGACCGGTGGCATCCGCTCCTCCGGGTCCGTGGCGGTGAGGCGGTACATGACCTGGCTGCCGGCGGGGTCGCCCGCGACAATAGCAAAGCCGCTATCCCGCGGGGCATAGGCGCCCTCGGGGGTGTCGAGTCGCAATTCGGCTTCCCGGCTCGCGGCGTCGGGGCCGTGGCAGGTGTAACAGTTTTGGGAGAGGATGGGGCGGATGTGAAAGTTGAAGTCGATCTCGCCCAGGGCGGCTACCTGCTCCGCGGGCGAGGGGGCGCCGGCGGGTCCGCAGCCGGCGAGGAGGAGAAGAAGAAGGAGGTATGGGCGGAGGGTGTGCATGGAAGTCGATTCGGTGATCCCCCAAAAAACGAAATGCGTCGCGGATTGACAACGTCAACTCACTGTCATCCTCATAACAGCCGTTACGCGTTGAACGTTTTTTCGTTATGCGTTTGGTTTTAGAGTCGCCCTTCGCGGCCTCAATGGGTGTATCAATATCATAAACCTTCAACGCGAAAACGTGCAACGCGTAACGTCACCTCATAACTTGCCAAGCTCTTTGAGACGTTGAACGAGGCTTTCCAGCGGAATCGTCGGCTCCTCTTCCCGATCAGCGATGGCATTCACATCTTCCAGATCCTCAGCGAGCATCAGGCGAACAGCCTCGTCGACGAGGTCGGAAACGGATCGGTTGGACTGGAGAGATCTCAGGCGGAGTACCGCATGAACCTCCGGGTCGAACGAGATGATGGTGCGTTTCATTCATGGATGAGATATGAAGGGATTGACAGCGATCAATTCGCTTGATCAGGAGAATCGAATGGGTGCGTAGAGAGGATGTCGAGTACGTGCTGTTTTAGCTCCGGGAGGCGGTTTTCGATGACGTTCCAGACGGAATCCAGGTTCACTCCGAAATAATCGTGGATCAGCACGTCTCTCAATCCGGCAATGCGACTCCATGGGATGTCTGGGTAGGTCGCTCTCAGGTTCGGAGGTAGATTCTTGACTGCATCTCCAATGATTTCAAGATTGCGCACGGTTGCATCCTGCATCATTTTGTTCGCCATGAAGGAATCGCGCCCTCAGCAGTGTACTGCTCAATCCATACAATGGCATCTAAGATATGCCGCAGAAATACATGCGCGGGTTTCATAGTGGGATCGCCTGAGCCAGGATCCGGTCGCGGAGGTAAGGACTCAGTCCACTCTCTTCAACGACATCTACAGCGTGGCCGACGAGTGCTTCTAGATCTTGTTTGATCGCGATCAAGTCGAATAAGTCGCGTCCAGGCTCAAGTTCGACCAGCAAGTCGATATCGCTGGTGTCGGTAGCCGCACCCGTAGCACGCGATCCAAACAGCCTGATCCGAATCGCACCGTTGTATCGCGCGATACGGCGAATCTCATTCGAAAAACGTGCGAGTATGGGATCGTTAATGGGCATCATCCCCTTGCTCTGCGATGGTATTTAGTGTGGCGCTTTCCTCAGCGCTAACGATTCCTTCTAGTAGAAGTTCGGAACCTACCTGTTGAAGAGATCCTTTGGACTCAAGGGCAATTCCCTGCTTTTTCCTACAGTTCCAGGCACGCCGCCGCCGCCTCATCCATCCACCATACCAGTTCCCCACCGGCCGGCTGCACACGACTCGCCGGGCACTCCGCCACGCCGCCCGGTTTGCCAAACACACAGGCTAGTGCCGGGGCTTTGTCGGCGCTGGCGACGAGGAAAAAGACGTTGCGCGCCCGGTTGATCGCCGGGAACGTGAGCGTGATCCGCTGGCGGGGATCGACGGGCGCGGGGGCGGCCACGACGGTGCGTGTGGTCTCCGCGAGGGCGGGCGAACCCGGGAACAGGGAGGCCGTGTGGCCGTCGTCTCCGAGGCCGAGAAGCACCAGGTCGAGCCGGCCGGAGTCGGGCACCAGGAGGGTGTCGATCGTGGCGGCGTAGGCGGCCGCGTCGGCGGCGGGGTCGCCGGTGATGGGGGTCGGGTAGATGTGATCCGGGAGGAGCGGGACGCGCTCCAGCAACGCCTCGCGGGCCATGCGGAAGTTGCTTTTGGGATGATCGAGCGGGACGTGGCGCTCATCCCCCCAGATCAAATGGACTCGTTCCCAGGGGATGTCGTCGCGAATGTCGGTGGCCAGGATCTCGTACAGCCGATGGGGCGTGCTCCCGCCGGCCATGGCGATCGTGCACCGGCCGCGCTGGTCGACGGCATGGCGAATCAGCGCGGCCACGGCTTCGGCGGCGCGCCGGCTGAGGGTTTCTTTATCGGGGGAGACGTTTAAAGACATGGGTCTACTCGCTGGAAGCGACACCTCCCCATTCTGATATCGAATCCTCGATATCAGAAGTTGCCCCTCCTCGATCCGAGGAGGGGCCTTGTCAAGGAATCGGGCGCGCTATGTTATTGACTGACGTTACGCGGGGCCTGCAAGGAGACGCAAAATTTTGCGTCTCTACGGTTTGAAAACCGGCATTTTTACCCGTTTCTGGTCGTCACTCCGTAACGTCACTTATTGAATCTAACCTGCCAACCTGCCAACCTGCCAACCTGCAACCTGCCAACCATCTCACCCCGTCACCCACCGATGACCGTATTCGGCGAGCAGCTGGTGGACTTCCTGTGGGCCCCAGTCGCCGCTTTCGTAGCCGTACCGGGGGATCGGCAGCTCGAGGAGCGGTTCGTAGAGACGCCAGGCGGCCTCGACCTCGTCGGCGCGGACGAACAGCGTCTGGTCGTTCGTGATCACGTCGTTGAGCAGCGTCTCGTAGCCGTCTGGCAAGGGACCAAACTTATCCGAGTAGCGGAATTTGAGCGCCTGGCGCTGGAGGTTCATGCCCTGGCCAGGCTGCTTGACGTCGAAGTAGAGCACGAACCCCTCGTCTGGCTGGAGCGTCATGACCAGCGTGTTCGAGTGGAGATGGCAGCCCTCGAACGTCTGGAACAGCGACACCGGGGGCATCTTGAAGTTCACGATGATCTGGGTGACCCGTTTGCGCAGCCGCTTACCGGTGCGGAGGTAGAAGGGCACGCCTTCCCAGCGCCAGTTGTCGATGTGGAGCCGCAGGCCGACGAACGTTTCGGTCTTCGAGTCCTTCGCGACGCCGTCCTCCTCGTGGTAACCGAGCGTGGAATGGCCGTTATTCTGCGTGGCGTCGTATTGCCCGAAGATGACATCGCGCGCCCGGATCTTCTTGATCGAGCGGAGGACTTTCACCTTTTCGTCGCGGATGGCATCGGCCTCGAAGGCGGCCGGCGCCTCCATGGCCGTCAGCGTCAGGAGTTGCGTGAGGTGGTTCTGCATCATGTCTCGCATGGCGCCGGACTGATCGTAGTAGCCGGCGCGCGTCCCCACGCCGAGGTCTTCCGCCACCGTGATCTGCACATTCTCCACCCGGTCCCGATTCCATACCGACTCGAACATCGGGTTCGAGAACCGGAACGCGAGCAGGTTCTGGACGGTCTCTTTGCCCAGGTAGTGGTCGATGCGGTACACCTGCGTCTCCTTGAAGTGCGCGTGTACGGTAGCATTGAGTTCGCGGGCCGTTTCGAGGTCGTGCCCGAACGGCTTTTCGATCACGAGCCGCGTCCACCCCTGGCTGTCGTTCAGGCCGGATTCGCCGAGGCCAGCGATCGTCGACGGGAACGCCGTCGGGCCGAGCGCCAGGTAGAAAACCCGATTGCCGGGCAGGCCGTTTTCCGCCTCGATCGCCTCGATGCGGGCCCGGAGGGCCACAAAATCCTTGGCCTCGCCCTTCTGAATGCTCTGGAAATACAGGCATTCGTTGCACCAGCCGTTCGACTTTCCGTCCTGGGTTCCGATGAACTCATTCAGCGCCTCGGCGGCGAACTGGCGGTAGCTGACATCGTCATACTCCGTGCTACGCGCCACGCCCAGGATTTTGAATTGGCTGCCGAGCTGGTACTTGTTGGCCAGATGGTACAGCGCCGGCAACAGCTTGCGGCGCATGAGGTCGCCCGTTCCGCCAAAAACGACGAAGAGATGGGGTTCCGCGGAGGATCCGTTCATGAAGGTCGATTTGCTTGGGGATGAATGCGCTGTACGCCTTACACCGTCTTCTTAATGCTGTGGCCGCCGAATTTATTACGCATGGCGGAGAGGAGTTTCTCCGTATACCCTTCTTCCTCGCGCGAGCGGAGGCGCTGGAGGAGGGAGAGCGTGATGATCGGGGTCGAGAGGTTCTGGTCGATGGCTTCGAACACCGTCCAGCGGCCTTCGCCCGAGTCGGTCACGTAGGGCGCGATATCGTCCATCTCCGGGTTTTCGGCGAGGGCTTCGGCCGTGAGGTCGAGCAGCCAGGAGCGGACGACGCTGCCGTGGCGCCAGATCTCGGCGATCTGGGCAAGGTCGAGGCCGTAGTCGCTGCGTTTCCGCATGAGGGCGAAGCCTTCGGCGAAGGCCGCCATCATCCCGTATTCGATGCCGTTGTGGACCATCTTCACGAAGTGGCCGGAGCCGATCGGGCCGACGTGTCCCCAGCCTTTGTCCGAGGCGGGGGCGAGGGTTTCGAGGGCCGGCCGGAGCAGGGCGACGGCTGCGTCGCTACCGCCGACCATCATGCTATAGCCTTCCTTGAGGCCCCATACGCCGCCGCTGGTGCCGACATCCACGAAGTGGAGACCGCGCGCTTCGACGCTGGCGCCGAGTTCCATCGTGCCCTTGAAGTTGCTGTTGCCGCCGTCGATGATGAGGTCGCCCGGCGAGAGGCGGTCGGCCAGGGCCTGCACCGTGCTCTCGGTCGCCTTACCGGCTGGCACCATGACCCATACGACGCGCGGCGCCTTCATCTTGGCGACGACTTCGTCGAGCGTGCGCGCGCCGACGGCGCCGGCGGCTTCAGCTTTGCGGACAGCGTCGTCGTTGAGATCGAACGCGACGACGTTATGGCCGTCGTTCAAGAGGCGCACCGTCATATTGGCGCCCATCTTGCCCAGGCCGATCATGGCTATTTGCATGGTTTTTTTGGTGACTTCCATAAGGCTTTCGAGGGGAACGGAGAGTGGGGATAAAAATTAGTGATCTATCGGTATGCGTCGGGGTTCCTGGAGCAGGATATCGACCACGCCGGCGAGTAGTTTGGGGTCGTGAATGAGGCGTTCGGCAGGCAGTAGGCCGGCCTTGTTGAGCCGGTCCTTCGTGAACGGGGTACTTACGGCCACCACCGCCATGCCGGCGGCTAGGCCGGCTTCGACGCCAGCGACGGAGTCCTCGATGACGAGGCACTCCTCGGGCCGGCGGTCGAGCTGTTCTGCAACGAGGAGGTAGATCTCTGGATCCGGCTTGGTTACTCGGACATCTTCGTGCGTCGCGATCGCGTCAAAGCAGTCGGCAATATCGAGCACGTCGAGTACGCGGTCGACCTGCTGTCGGTGCGACATCGTCGCGAGGCCGATCGCGCATCCTTTTTTGATGACGTGCCGCAGCAGGGCCATGGTGTGCGGCCAGATGTTGTTGCGAATCATCAAGGGGTCCGCCAGCATCTCTTCGTAGATGCGGAGGCGGACCGTCAGGTACGCATCGAGCGGCGACGTGGCTCCGGTCTCGACGGCCAGCTTGTGCGCGCCGGACTCGAGCCCGAATCGTCGCATGAGCATCTCGCCGACTTCCTGTCTGGACCGGCCGACAACGTCCTTGAAGGCTTCGATTATTTCCTCTTCGTTCACTGTCGCCTCCGAGATGGCGACGGCGGCGCGGGCGTACGAATAGGCTTTGAGGCGCTCGGTTTGAACGAGTGTCCCATCGAGATCGAAGATAACGGCAGTTCGGTGCGACATGCGTCGGACGCCCTTTGCGTCCATACCCTGATGAACGATTCTCCGACGGCTGGACGCCGTTTCAGGCGCCATTTCGTCGGGCAGAGGAGCCGGATAAAGCTTCGGCCGATGGGGCGGTTACTTAAACACCGCCGGGTTCAGGGTTCAATGTTCAGGGTAGGGCGCGTAATTCAAGAGATGCTCGGAACCCCGGACCCGGAACCCCATGAATCCAGAAGTTTATGTTTCGGTTGCAGCTTTCGGGCGGGTGCAACATATTTAATGCCCCGACTCTTCCCATCACACCCTACGACCATGCAGCGTACACTCCTTATTTTCTGCGGTTTCCTGCTCGCCGGTATCGCATCCCCACACGCCGGTTTCGCGCAGGCCGTGCCCGACCTCAGCGCATGGGACGTGCACGACCTCGATCGTCCCCAACCGCCTATCGTCCAGACCGGCGCTGGCCAGGCGCAACCCATTCTGCCGCCCTCGGACGCCATCGTGCTCTTCGACGGGGCGAACCTGGATGGGTGGGTGAGCCAGAAAGACGGCCGACCGGCGCGCTGGAAGGTCGAAAACGGCTACTTTGAGGTGGTCGACGGCGCCGGCGGCATCGAAACGACACGGGGCTTCGGCGACGTGCAGCTCCACGTCGAGTGGGCCAGCCCGAACCCGCCAAAGGGGGAGGGGCAGGACAACGGCAACAGCGGCGTCTTCCTGATGAACCAGTATGAGGTGCAGGTGCTCAATTCCTACGGAAATAAGACCTACCCGGATGGCCAGGCTTCCGCGCTCTACGGGCAGTATCCGCCGCTCGTAAACGCCACGCGCCCACCTGGCGAATGGCAGGTCTACGACATCGTTTTCCGCCGGCCCCGCTTCGCGGCCGACGGTTCCCTGTTGACGCCGGCGCGGGTTACCGTCATCCACAATGGCGTGCTGGTGCAGGATAACGTCGTGTTGACCGGGCCGACCGGGCACCACGCCCGGCCGCCGTACGAGGCGCACGAAGATCAATTGCCGATCTCGCTGCAGGACCACGATCATCCCGTTCGCTTCCGGAATATCTGGCTCCGGGAGCTGGGGAATAACGATTAGCGAATAACGATTAGCGAATAACGATTAGCGAATAACGATTAGCGAATAACGATTTGCGGTTTAAACGATTTTCGTTCATCCGAATCCAGCGTATGGCCTTCACTGCATTGAATCGAAAACCCATCGTCCTTGCCGGCGGCGCGGCGGTCCTGGCGCTGCTGGCGTTCGGGCCGCTGCGGAACTGGCTGGCCAGTCCGGAGCCGGTGGCGTTTAACGACGAAATCCGCCCGATCCTGAACGAGAATTGCCTCGCGTGCCACGGCGGCGTCAAGCAGGCCGGCGAGTTCAGCCTGCTGTTCGAGGAGGAGGCGTTTCAACCGAACAAATCCGGCAAGCCGGCCATCGTCCGCGGGCATGCGGATTCCAGTGAGCTGGTCGTCCGCCTACTGCATGCGGATCCCGAAGAACGCATGCCCTTCGAACACCCACCGCTGGCGGACGAGGACATCACGCTGCTCAAGCGCTGGATCGAAGAGGGCGCCACCTGGGAGACGCACTGGGCGTACGTTCCGCCAACGCCGGCCGGCCCTCCTGACCCCCGCAACGCTTCGTGGGCCCGCACGGGTATCGACCGTTTCATCCTCGCTCGTCTCGAAGCGGAAGGGTTGCGACCTTCGCCCGAGGCCGACTGCTCGGCCCTCCTGCGACGCGTCAGCCTGGACCTGACGGGCCTGCCGCCCACGCCGGCCGAGGCGGACGCCTTCTGCGCGGACCGTTCCTCCGATGCCTACGAGCGCGTGGTGGATCGCCTCCTGGCCAGTGCACACTACGGCGAACGCTGGGCCGCCATGTGGATGGACCTCGCGCGGTACGCGGATTCCAAGGGCTACGAAAAGGATGACCACCGCTCCATCTGGAAATACCGCGACTGGCTGATCGACGCGTTTAACGCGGACATGCCGTTTGACCAGTTTACGATCGAGCAACTCGCCGGCGACCTGCTCCCCGCCCCCTCAGAGTCCCAACTTCTGGCCACCGCCTTCCATCGCAACACGATGAACAACGACGAAGGCGGCACCGACGACGAGGAGTTTCGCACGGCCGCGGTGATCGACCGGGTGAACACGACCTGGGAAGTGTGGATGGGCACCACCATGGCCTGCGTCCAGTGCCACAGCCATCCGTACGACGCCTTCCGCCATGAGGACTATTATACGTCTCTGGCGTTCTTCAACAACACGGCCGATCGCGACCAGCCAGACGAGGCGCCGACGCTCGGCACCTTCGCGGATTCGGTGGAGGGCACGCTGGCCGGTCTGATCGACGCCGTGATGGCTGCCGAGAAGACCGCGCCGCTGCCTGATAACGCCCTCTGGGCCGATCGCCGCGAGCACGCGTTGTATCCGGATGGCCGGCTCATCGCCGGCGACGCGGATTCAAGCCAGGGCGTCTCGCCTGAAGGCACGTTCATTATTTCGATCCAGCACGGCGGATTCGTGGTGTTCGAAGACGTGGAGGTGTCCGGGAAGGACGCCCTTTCGCTCAGCTATTCGTCGGCCGGTCAGGGAGGATATGTCGATGTGCGCCTCGACCGGCCCGATGGCCCGTCGCTGGGGCGTTTTCTTCTCGAGCCCACCAACGGATGGGGAAACTACATCACCCTCCGGATGCCGCTCAGCCGGGCGGAGGGGACGCACGATCTCTATTTCCGCTTCGAGCGCCGCGCCGAGGGCAGCCTCTTCAACATCCACTGGTTCTACCTGCACGACGCCGTCGATCATCTGTCGTCGGCCGCCCGCGACACGCTCCTCCAGCAGCGCCTCGCCCTCGAAGCCCTGGCGCCGGAGGCGGATACTCCCATCCTGCGCGAGCTGGCCGGCGAGGCCAAGCGCACCACGCGAATCTTTAATCGGGGCAACTGGATGGATCCCGGCGAGGCCGTCGAACCCGCCGTGCCCGGCGCGTTGCCGGCGCTGCCCCCCGATGCGCCGCGCGACCGGCTCGGGCTGGCGCGGTGGATCGTGAGCGACACGAACCCGCTGACGGCCCGGGTCATCGTAAACCGGTTCTGGGAGCAGCTTTTCGGCCAGGGGATCGTCCCGACACTGGAGGATTTCGGCAGCCAGGGCGACCGGCCGAGCCATCCGGAATTGCTAGACTGGCTCGCGCTCGAGTTCATCCACACCCACGATTGGAGCGTGAAATCGCTTCTGAAGGCCATCGTGGTTTCGGCGGCCTATCGCCAGTCGTCGGACGTGACACCGGCGCTCATCGCCCGCGATCCCCAGAACACCCTGCTCGCGCGGGGACCGCGCGTGCGCCTCGCGGCCGAGGAGATCCGCGATCAGGCGCTGTTCGTCAGTGGCCTGCTGAGCGCTGAAATCGGAGGGCCGAGTGTCTATCCGTACCAACCGGACGGCATCTGGCGCGTTCCGTACAGTAATGCGAAGTGGGAGACCAGCGCCGGCGGCGATCAGCACCGCCGCGGCGTCTACACGTACTGGCGGCGATCGAGCCCCTACCCGTCGATGATCACCTTCGACAGCCCGAGCCGCGAGTTCTGCGTGTCCCGGCGGATTTCGACGAATACGCCGCTGCAGGCGCTGGTGACGCTGAACGACCCCGTGTATGTCGAGGCGGCGGAGTACCTCGCCGGCCGGATGAAATCCGAAGGCGGCGAAACCCTCGAAGCGCGGCTGCGGCATGGCTATCGTCTTGCTCTGGCGCGGGACCCGCTTCCCGACGAGCTGGCGGTACTTGTGGGGCTGTACAAGGACGCCTACTTTGAATTCGACGTCCCGTCGGCCGACGGCCCGGTGGAGGTAGGCCCCGTCAGCCGTCCGGACGATCCCGAGGTGGCCTCGCTGATGGTCGTCGCCAACGCGATTCTCAATCTGGACGCCTTCCTGACGAAGTCGTGATTGAATGCAAAATGCAAAATGCAAAAGGCAAAAGGTAAAGTGAATGCGAAAGTGATGGAAATCTCAAACGAAGCGCGCCACGCCTATTACCAGCATCTCACGCGCCGGCATTTTCTGCGCACGTGTACGACCGGCCTTGGCGCGGCCGCGCTGACGTCGCTGCTGGGCGGGGCTACGGGCTTCGCCCCGGGGACGATCGGCGCAGCAGACCCCCTCGCCCCACGGAGGCCTCATTTTCCGGGAAAGGCGAAACACGTCATCTTCCTGCACATGGCCGGCGCCCCGTCGCAGCTGGAGCTGTTCGATTTTAAGCCCGACCTCGCGAAGCTGAACGGCCAGCTCTGCCCGCCGTCGCTCCTGGAAGGGAAGCGGTTTGCGTTTATCAAGGGCGTCCCGAAGATGTTGGGACCTCAGGCCGAGTTCGCCCAGCACGGCGAGTCGAGGGCGTGGATCTCAAACCGGCTGCCGCATTTGCAGACCGTGGCGGACGAACTGACGTTCATGAAAGCGCTGCACACGGACCAGTTCAACCACGCGCCGGCCCAGCTCCTGCTGCATACGGGGTCCCCCCGGATGGGCCGGCCCAGCATGGGCTCGTGGATCACCTACGGACTCGGATCCGAAAACGCCAACCTGCCCGGGTATGTAGTGCTCGTTTCAGGCGCGAACGACCCGGACGCCGGCAAAAGCGCCTGGGGAAGCGGGTTCTTGCCCAGTGTCTTCCAGGGCGTCCAGTGCCGGTCGGAGGGGGATCCCGTGCTGTATCTGTCCGATCCTGACCCGATGAGTCGCGACCTGCGCCGGCGCTCGATCGATGCGATCAATGCGATCAATGAAATCCAGCACGACCAGGTGGGCGACCCCGAGATCCTCACCCGTATCGCCCAGTACGAGATGGCGTTCCGGATGCAGCTGTCCGTCCCGGAGGCGATGGACATCGGGCAGGAGCCGGAGTCCATCCATGCCCTGTACGGCACCGAGCCCGGCAAGGCGTCCTTCGCCAACAACTGCCTGCTCGCTCGCCGGCTCGTCGAACGCGGGGTGCGCTTCGTGCAGCTGTTTCACTGGGGATGGGATGCCCACGGCGCCGGCGCGAGCGAGGGCCTGCTGCATGGCTTCATCGACCGGTGCAACGAGACCGACCGCGCCACGACCGCGCTCCTGCTCGATCTCAAGCAACGCGGCCTGCTCGATGAAACCATCATCGTCTGGGGCGGCGAGTTCGGCCGGACGCCGATGCTCGAAAACCGATCGGGCCAGGACAACCCGTTTGTCGGCCGCGATCACCAGGGCGATGCCTTTACGATGTGGGCCGCCGGCGGCGGGTTTAAGGGTGGCTATACCCACGGAGAAACCGACGAGATCGGGTATGCCGGCGTCTCCGGTCGAATGAGCGTCCAGGACCTCCAGGCGACGATCCTGCACCAACTTGGGTTCGACCATACCAAACTCACCTATCCGTTCCAGGGGCGCGACTTCCGCCTCACGGACGTAAGCGGTGAGGTCGTTCAGGACCTACTTGCCTGACGCCCAGGTGATTCGATTTACTGCAGCCCGAAGATGTTTATCCACCAACCCACCTCCTCTCATGCGCTCCATGCTCCTTCTCCTCCTGGCCGTGGCCACGCTCCATTGCTCCCACGAGCCCATGCCGGCGCAGGCGCAGCAGGCGGCTGGTGAAATCGTGTTTACGAACGTAAACGTCCTCCCAATGGATAGCGAGCGCGTGCTGGCAGACCAGACCGTCGTCGTCCGCGGCGACCGGATCGTGGCGATCGGGCCGGCCGGCGAAACGGCCGTCCCCGGAGGGGCGCAGGTCATTGACGGGCGGGGCAAGTACTTGATGCCGGGCCTCGCCGAGATGCACGGGCACATCCCCCCGCCGTCGGACCCGCAGGCGTACACCGACGCGGTGTTGTTCATGTATGTCGCCAACGGCATCACCACCGTGCGTGGGATGTTAGGGCATGACGGGCAGCTTGAGATCAAACGGAAGGCCAACGCCGGCGAGATCGTCGCTCCGACCCTCTATCTGGCCGGCCCGAGCTTCAGCGGCGGGTCGATCAACTCGCCCGGCGAGGCCGAGGCTCGGGTCCGCCAGCAGAAGATGGAGGGATGGGATCTCCTGAAGGTGCATCCGGGGCTGACCCTGGAAGAGTACGATGCGATGGCCGAGACGGCGCGTGAAGTCGGGATTCGCTTTGGCGGCCACGTGCCGGATGCCGTCGGCCTCGCTCATGCCATCGAGATGGGGCAAGAGACATTCGACCATCTGGATGGCTATACGATCTTCATGGACGGGACGAGCCAGCCGGTGAGCGATGAGGCCCTGGCGGAAGCCGCTCAACTCACCGTCGACTCCGGCGCATGGGTGATCCCCACGATGGTCCTGTGGGAGGTGCTGTATGGGACGATCGATCTCGAGACCATGCGGAGCCTGCCCGAACTCACGTACATGCCTCCGGCGATGGTCGCGAGCTGGATTTCGACCCATGAGCAACGACTGGCCGACGCGAACCGAAACGCGGAGGCGGCCGAGCACCACATCGCAAACCGGATGAAACTACTCGCGGCGTTGAATGACGCCGGCGCGCGCATCCTCATGGGCACCGATGCTCCCCAGCAGTTCAGCGTGCCGGGCTTTTCGTTGCACAACGAACTCGAACGGATGGCCGAGGCCGGCATGTCGCCCTACGAGATCTATCGCACAGGCACGGCGAGTGTTGGCGATTATTTTGCCGATCAGGATACGTTTGGCCGGATAGCGTTGGGCCAGCGGGCGGATCTGGTGCTTGTCAATCAAAATCCGATGGACACTGTGCGTCACATCCGCGACCGGGCCGGCGTGATGGTGCGTGGCGTCTGGTTGTCGGAGGAGGCTATCCAACAGGAGCTGGCTGAAATCGAACGAACGGTGGGCAGCGGGTCGTGACGCACCGGGCTCTTTGGTAACACTGGCTTAATACATCATAATTGGCTCCGGTCTATTTTTAAGCGCCACGGCATCCCTCCAACGATGCTCCGGCCTGCATCATGATCGAATATTACCTGATTTTTGTCGTTGTATTGCTGCTCCTGGCGATCTTCGACCTCGTCGTAGGCGTCAGCAACGACGCTGTGAATTTTCTCAATTCCGCTATCGGGTCCAGGGTGGCCAGTTGGCGATCCATCATGATCGTCGCCAGCTTCGGCGTGTTCATAGGGGCGACCTTTTCGAGCGGACTGATGGAGGTCGCCCGCAGCGGAATCTTTAATCCCCAGTATTTCTCGCTGGCGGACGTGATGGTGCTGTTTGCGGCCGTCATGCTGGCCGATGTCGTCTTACTCGATACGTTTAACACGCTTGGGATGCCGACTTCGACGACGGTGTCGCTTGTGTTCGAGTTGCTCGGGGCGGCGTTTGTGGTGTCCCTCTTCAAGATCGCCGCCGCCGGCGCCGGCGCCGAGGCGCTCACCACCTACATCAACTCCGGGCGCGCTCTGGGCATCATCTCCGGGATTTTTGTGTCGGTGGGCATCGCCTTCGTCTGTGGCCTGCTGGCGCAGTACGTCTCCCGGCTGCTGTTCAGCTTCCAGTTCGAGAAACGGTTGCCGTATGTAGGTGGGCTATGGGGCGGGCTTTCGCTTACGGCGGTCGCCTATTTCCTCCTCTTTAAGGGCATCAAGGGCGCTTCGTTTGTGAGCGATGGTTTCCTGGCCTGGGTGGATACCCACCTGTGGTGGATGTTGATCGGGATGTTCGTTGCATTCACCCTGATCATGCAGGTGCTCTTCTGGATGAAGATCAACGCCCTGCGAGGTGTCGTGCTGGTCGGGATGTTTGCGCTGGCGATGGCATTTGCCGGCAACGACCTGGTCAACTTCATCGGCGTACCTATTGCCGGGCTCGATTCCTTCCTGGCCTGGCGCGGTTCGGGCGTGCCGGCCGACAGCTACATGATGGTGGCGCTCGATCAGCCAGTGCGGACGAACACCTGGCTGCTCTTGCTGGCCGGTGCGGTGATGGTGGCTACGCTCTGGCTGTCGCGGAAGGCACGTACGGTGACGGAGACGGAAATCGGCCTCGGCCGGCAGGGCGAGGGCGTCGAACGGTTCGCCTCCAACCCGATCGCTCGTTCGATCGTCCGCGCCGCCCGAGATATCGGGGGTGTGTTGTCGAGCCTGTTGCCGGCCGCACTCAAGCGTCGTATCGACCGAAATTTCGAGCGCCCGCAGACCGCTTCGGCCGAAGAGGGTTCTCCCGACGCGCCGGCGTTCGACCTGATCCGCGCCTCGGTGAACCTGACCATCGCGAGCGTGCTTATCGCCATGGCGACATCGCTCAAGCTCCCCCTCTCCACCACCTACGTCACGTTCATGGTGGCAATGGGTGCTTCCCTGGCGGATCGTGCGTGGGACCGCGACACGGCGGTGTTCCGGGTCTCGGGCGTGCTCAATGTCATCGGAGGATGGCTCATCACAGCGGTGGTGGCGATGTCGATGGCCGGCCTCTTCGCCGCGATCCTGTACATCGGGGGGATGTACGCGCTGGCGGGCCTCTTAGTGCTCGCCGGCTACCTTATCTACCGCAGCACGCGGTTACATCGAGCGCGCGAAGAGGAGAGCGCCGAGCGGCGGGCCCACTACGAACGGCCGTCGGTTTCGCTTGCCGAAGTGTTTCACGAGACGGGAAACCATATCGCTGAAGTCCTGGACGACATCGGTAAGGCGCTTGAAAACGCCATCGGTGGGTTGGTGAAAGAAGATGCCTCTCGTCTCAAAAAGACGGAAAAGAAGATCAAACGGCTCATCGATCGGAACGAGGGCATGGGCGATACCCTGCCCCAGTATATCCGGAAGGTGGAGGAGTTGGAGAGCGAGGGGAGTAAAACCTACATCGCCGTGTACGACTACCTGAGCGACATGCTGCGCTCGTCCCGGTCGATCGTTCACACCAGCCGGACGCACGTCGAAAATAGCCACAAACCCCTGTCGCAAAGCCAGTACGCCGACCTCGATAATCTCTACGGGCAGACGGTTGGCTATGTTCATGCGATCAAGGATTACATCCATCGCGGCGAGTTCCACGATACGGCCGGCTTGCTCGTGAAGCGCGATGAGGTGATGGCGTTCCTGGAGGTGTGTATCGAGCGCCAGGTATCCGGCATCAAGGCCCGTAAGTATAACGAGATCAACACGGGCCTCTACTTTACGCTCCTCCTGGAGACGAAGGACTTCATGCTTGTCTCCGGCCGGCTCCTCGGGTTCTTCGAGAGCTTCTCGAATGGCGATAAGGTCTCGGTCATGCAGCAGATCGTGGGGTGATGGGGCTACAGCCTTGATCATGCGGCGCCTGATCCGTAGGTTCTATTCCCTATCGATCTGAGCCATGGAGCCGCTACCCGCCCGCGCAGAAGCCGCACTCGACCCATCTGAATCTACTAGCCCCACATCGGGGGCTTTTCGCCGCGTCCGTTTTCCAGGACTCGGTGTTCGTGTCGCCCGCTATGCAGGGATTGGCGTGGCAGGATTTCTGCTCGTGAGCGTGTTGTGGGTGATCCTGTACCGCTTCGCCGGTCCGCCGTTCACTTTCCTCGTGGTGCGCGATACCCTGGCTGGCTTGAACGTCGATCGCCGGCCGATGAGGCTGGAGGCGATCTCTCGCCATCTGGCCGTCGCCGTGGTGACGGCGGAAGATCAGCGCTTCTGTTTACACGATGGGTTCGACTGGGAGGCCATTGACAAGGCGCGGGACACCAACGAGCGGGGAGGCCGGCTCCGAGGCGCCTCGACGGTCTCGATGCAGACGTCCAAAAATGCATTCCTCTGGCCGGGGCGCACGTGGGTCCGCAAGGGGTTCGAAGCCTATTTCACCGTGCTGATCGAGACGTTCTGGCCCAAGTGGCGCATTCTGGAAGTATATCTCAACGTGGCGGAATGGGGCGACGGCCTCTTCGGCGCAGAGGCCGCCGCCCAGCATTATTTCAACAAGACGGCGGCTCAACTCACCCGGTGGGAGTCGTCCCTGCTGGCCGCTTCCCTGCCCTCTCCGCTGACATCCAATCCCGCCCGCCCCTCGGCGTACCTCGCTCGACGCGCATCACAGATCCGTGCACAGATGAACGATGTAGATGAAGGATTCGGGGCGTGTCTGGAGAAGTAGCGAAAAACGTTCAACGCCTACTGTCATTCGCTAATCGATAATCACTAATCGTCTGATCAATTCTCAAGGATCCTAACCCCGCCGCCCGAGCTGCGGAGCGTCAGCAACGGCCCGCCGCCGTTCATTTCGCCCTGAAGCCTGTCCCGTTTGATTTCGCCGCGGACAGCGACGGAGATGTCCGACTTCACCGATCCGCCGGAGGCCTGGGCGTCGATGTCGGCCTGGATGTCCTCGTCGAGGCGGATCGTCACCGTGCCGCCCGAGGTGCGGAGGGTCATGTCCTGATCGGGTTGGCCCAGCACCTCCGCTTCGATGCTGCCTCCGGAGGTGGAGGCGTTGACGGCGCCGGCGATCTGCGTCAGGCGGATGGAGCCGCCGGAGGTCTCGCAGTCCACGTCGCCCTCGGCCCGGTCGATCGTGATCGAGCCGCCAGACGTCTGGCAGTCCACGGGCCCGCCGGCGTCAGCCACCTTGATGCTGCCGCCCGAGGTGCGCAGTTTGCTGCGTTCACCGAGGCGCCGCGCTTCGATAGAGCCGCCGCTGGTGTGGGCTTCGGTAATGCCGCCAATATCATCCAGTGTGATGGATCCACCGGAGGTGTGGACGAGCGCCTCGCCGGCGATATCGGTCACCTGGATGCTTCCGCCGGCGGTTTTAAGATCGACGTCGATGTCCTCGGGGACTTCGACGATGAAGCGCACCTGCAGGCTCCGATTGCCCCATCCGCGCCAGTTGTTCGGGCGGTCGTAGCGGCCGATGATCTCCACGCCCCGGCTAGAGCCGTCGAGCGTGAGCGCGAACCGCTCGAACGCGGCATCGGCGTCGCTTTCGTTGCCGCCGTTCATTCCTTTGACGATGCGGACGATCACTTCATCCCCCTTGGAGCCCTCGACGACGATGGAGCCGAGGTCGGAGTCGATGATGAGGGTACTGTTGGCGGCGACGGCAAAGTTTTCTTCGGTGATCTCCTCGTGCTCGAATCGTTCCTGGGCGCGGGCCAGGTTGATGCCGGCGAAAACGAGGAATAAGCCGGCCAGGAGGGCGATGCGGATGGGGTTCATGACGACACGTGCGGCTGGTTCTGAATGGAGAAGGAATGGGGGATAAGACGAGAGGCGCGCGGCGCAGGTTACAGTGGCGGGGCGGGAAAGAAACTCTGCCGTGTCTGTACGTTCAATTCACCGTCTTTACTCTTTAATCCGCGATCTTGAATCCAATGCTCACCCGGGACGAACGCGAACGCTACAGCCGGCACATCATCCTGCCGGATGTCGGCGAGGCCGGCCAGGAGAAACTCAAGGCGGCTTCGGTGCTGCTGATCGGCGCCGGCGGGCTCGGGGCGCCGCTGGCCCTGTACCTCGCGGCGGCCGGCGTAGGGCGGATCGGGTTGGTGGATTTTGATACGATCGACGCGACCAACCTACAGCGTCAGGTGCTGTATGGCCAGAAGGACATCGGCAGGCCCAAACTCGAGGCCGCCGCCGAGCGTCTGGCGGATCTGAATCCGTATATTCAGATCGATCTCCATAACACACCGCTCACGAGCGCCAACGCGCTGGACCTCATCCGGGGCTACGACGTGGTGGCTGACGGGACCGATAATTTCCCGACGCGTTACCTCGTTAACGACGCCTGCGTGCTCACCGGCACCCCGAACGCGTACGGTTCGATTTTCCGATTCGAAGGCCAGGTGTCCGTCTTCGCCGCGCCGGGCGGACCGTGTTACCGCTGTGTCTTCCCCGAGCCGCCTCCACCCGGCCTCGTGCCCTCGTGCGCGGAAGGCGGGGTGCTGGGGGTGCTGCCTGGGATGGTGGGGACGATGCAGGCAAACGAAGTCATCAAGCTGATCCTGGGCATTGGCGAGCCCCTCATCGGCCGCTTGATGCTGGTGGAGGCGCTGTCGATGAAGGTACGCGAGTGGAAGATCCGTCGCGACCCCGACTGCCCGGTGTGTGGCGATCATCCCACTCAGACCACGTTGATCGACTACGACGCCTTTTGCGGCATCGCGCCGGCCGGTTCGGTCGCCGAGATCACCGTGCAGGAACTGCACACCCGCCGGCAAAACGGCGACGCACCGTTTATCCTGGACGTCCGCAACCCCGCCGAAGCCGAGGCTGCCAGCCTCGGGGCGGACCTCCTCATCCCTTTGGGCGAACTCCCGATGCGGATGGATGAACTGGAGGCTTACCGGAACCGGCCGGTGGTGGTCCACTGCCGCTCCGGCGCCCGCTCGGCCCAGGCGGCGCAGCAACTGGTGGACGCCGGCTTCAGCCAGGTCGAGAACCTGAAGGGGGGGATTCTGGCCTGGAGCAAGGAGGTGGATCCGTCGGTGGGGGCTTATTAAAGGGTTTAAGGTTCGAGGTTCAGGCGTGAAAGCGGTGGTGACAGGGGTTTGTGGTCACGTAGTACCGATTGTCCGGGAAGGATCGTAGCTTGCGGTCAAACGCTACTATCCACGCAACCCGCCCGACCATGAACGCCCCGGCCCGTCTCTTCCTTCTCCTGCTGTTCCTCCTCGGCCCGATGGGGGTTAACGCCCAGCCAATCCCTCTCGCGGCGCCTGAAGAACTCGGGTTTTCGCCGCAGCGGTTGGAGCGGATAACTGAGATCATGAAAGGGTATGTGGATGACGACCGGCTCGCCGGCTCCGTTGTGCTGGTGGCCCGTCACGGGCAGATTGCCTATCTGAAGGCGTTCGGCCAGCGGGACCTCGAGTCCGGCGCTCCGATGACGCAAGACGCGATCTTCCGGATCGCCTCGCAGACCAAGGCGCTCACCAGCGTCGCCACGATGATCCTGCAGGAGGAGGGGAAGCTGCTCATTACCGACCCCGTCGGGAAGTACATCCCTGAGTTCGCCCAGACCACGGTTGCGGTCCCGAACGAAGAGGACGGGTACGAGGTGGTGCCAGCCGAGCGCCCGATCACTATCCGCGACCTGCTCACTCATACGGCCGGCATCGGCTACGGCAGCGGGCCGGCGGCGGATAAATGGAAAGAAGCCGGCATCCAGGGCTGGTACTTCGCCGACCGCGACGAACCCGTCGGCGCGACGATCGCGCGGATGGGCGCCCTTCCGATGGATGCGCAGCCGGGCGCGCAATTCGTTTATGGCTACAACACGGACATTCTGGGGGTGGTGATCGAAAAAGCCTCGGGGATGTCGCTGGACGCCTTTCTTCGCGAACGGATCCTCGAGCCGCTGGGCATGCTCGACACCCATTTTTATCTCCCGATGGAGAAGCAAAATCGGCTGGCGACGGTCTACGGCTCGAAGGAAGCCGGCGGCCTGGAGCGGGTGCCCGATCCCGGCCACATGGTTGGCCAGGGAATGTATGTCAATGGCCCGCGCAAGAGCTTCAGCGGCGGCGCCGGCCTGCTGTCGACGGCCCGGGACTACGCCACTTTCCTGCAGATGATGGCCAACGGTGGGACAGGCAACGGGCACCGCATCCTCTCTGAAAAAACCGTCGAGCTGATGACCGTCGACCACCTGCGGGACATCCCGTACGGCGACAACGGCGTCGGCTTTGGACTCGGCTTTTCGGTGCTAAAAGACCTGGGTGACCGCGGCAAGCCGGGTTCCGTCGGCGAATACGGCTGGGGTGGAGCGTACCACTCGTCGTACTGGGTGGACCCGGCGGAGGACCTGGTGGTGGTGTACTTCACGCAGCTGTTGCCGGTCCGGAATATTGACGACCACGATAAACTCCGCATCGCGATTTACCAGGCCCTCCTCGAATAATGCAGCGCCCGCGTAGGTCGGGTTAGGTCCCCCCAGGGACCGTAACCCGACAACGTGGCGGGCGTGTTCAACCGTAACCCGACAACGTGGCGGGCGTGTTCAACCGTAACCCGACAACGTGGCGGGCGTGTTCAACCGTAACCCGACAACGTGGCGGGCGTGTTCAACCGTAACCCGACAATGATCGACATAATGTGTTAAGAATGTCCGGTTACGGGCGCGATCTTCTCCCCCACCCGCAACGCCTGCGCGGCAATCGTGAGCGCCGGGTTCATGGCGGCCGAGGAGGGGAAAAAGGAGGCGTCCATCACGTAGAGATTATCCAGGTCGAAGGCCTTGCAGTAGGGATCGAGCACGGCCGTGGCGGGGTCGTGCCCGAAGCGGGCGGTGCCGCACTGGTGGGAGTTGGTCGCGATGCCCATCTCCTCGATAAACACGAACGGGTAGCCGGCCTCTTTGAGCATCGTTGAAGCGGCCTGCTGGAGTTTTTTGTGGGCGACGAGGTTGTTCGCTTTCCAGTGGATGCGGATCCCGCCGGCCGGCGTGAGTTCGACGCGGTTCGCGGGGTCGGGGAGATCCTCGGACATCACCCACCAGTCGGTGCTCCGGTCGGTCATCCACTTCAGGGCGAACCGGGGGACGTGGGGCTTGACCGGGGCGATCATCGCCGGCTGCACCTTGCCCACCTGCTGGAGGTTGCCCATCGGATAGGGGAAGCCTGGGCCGCGCAGGTAGAAGTCGTTGATGGCCAGGGTCTTCTGGAAAACGACGTCGTTGCGCCGGCGCGGGTCGATGGCCACCAGGCCGGCGTTGTTGTGCACCATGTAGTTCCGCCCAACGAGTCCGGAACTGTTGGCGAGCCCGTTCGGGTGCGCCCCGTTGGCCGAGCGCAACAGCAGCGCGGCCGAGTTGACGGCCCCGCAGGCGACGACGACGAGGCCGGCCGACACGGTCTCGATCTCCCCATTTCGCTCCACCTCGACTCCGGTCACCACGCGCCCCGTGGCGTCGGTCAGCAGCCGGCGGGCCTTCGTTTTGGTCCACAACGTCACGTTCGGACTTTCGAGCGCGGGGCGGACACACCGCGTGTCGGCGTCGCTTTTGGCGAGGACATGGCAGGGGAAGCCGTCGCACGTCTTGCACCGGATGCACGCGCCGCCGGGGCGCAGGTCGATCCCCATCGGGTAATAAAACGGGTGGAGGCCCTGCCGGGCGAGGCGGCCGGCGAGGTCGGCGACGTAGGGCTCGTGCGGGATAGGGGGATGGGGGTACGGCCCGGAGCGTGGTGGCTCGGTCGGGTCGCCGCCGGCCTCGCCGTGGACGCCGAAGATCCGCTCGGCCTCGGCGTAGTAGGGCTCGAGTTCGTCGTACGAAACGGGCCACGCCGGCGAGGTGCCCCCCTCGTGCTCCAGCGCCTCGAAGTCTTCCTTCCGGAAACGCGGCAGGGCCGCGCCGTACACCTTCGTGTTGCCGCCCACGAAGTAGTGGATGCCTGGCCGGTAGGTGTTGCCGGAGGCATCCTCCCAGGTCTCGGTCGTCTTGTACCGGCTCTGGAAATAGGCCGCCTCGGGGTCCCAGTTCTGGGGCTCTTGTGGCAGGTAATCGCCCCGCTCAATGAGGAGGATGGACGCGCCGGCATGGCGGAGCGCATACGCCAGCGTGCCGCCGCCGGCGCCGGTTCCAATAAGGACGATGTCGTACATAGATGGCGTAGAGACAGATGATCGTGTCGCGAACGACGGTGTAGACGTTGCAGGCACTATGTTCAGGAACCGTTCGGACACATGCAACCGCGCAGGGCGCCCCGCATCGGCGCCGGGTTCAGGAAACGTCTAGTCTGCCTTTTATCTTGGTCTTTTCCGGGCATGGAGCTGTGCGTTCGGGTTGGAACAACCGCGATTCGCCTGATGCGCCCGTAAAGATGCCGGCAGTTCGGTCGATTAAAGAGGTGACATTACGCAGCGACGCACCAATGTCCCGCTGTGCCTCGCGAAGCGTCTTTCTAGTGAACCTTCTATATCCTGGTTATGCACTCTATTTTCCCAATCGTATGCCTTGTGTTGATCGCACTCCCTGGCTCACAACGAGCCTACGGGCAAAGCGATACCACCGACGTCGATTTCGAATTGGAATCGCTACTTGCCATGCCCGTTAGTTCGGCGGCGAAGTATGATCAGAAGGTGCTGGACGCCCCGGCTTCAGTGACGATTATCACGGCGAAAGACATCGAGGAGTACGGGTACCAGACGCTGGCCGAGATTCTCGCGAGTCAGCGCGGCTTTTATGTGAGCTACGACAGGAACTACGATTACGCCGGCGTCCGAGGGTTTGGTCGCCCGACCGATTTCAACAACCGGTTGCTGGTGCTGATCGATGGGACCGCAATGAATGAATCGACCTACACCGCAGTCGGCATCGGATCGGACCTGGGCATCCCGCTTGCCGCGATCGACCGTATCGAGATCGTGCGCGGTCCTGGATCGGCGCTTTACGGAACAAGTGCGATGTTTGCCGTCATCAATATTTTCCAGAAGCGCCAAACAGAAGGCGTTGATGTGCGCCTGCGGGCAGGCAGTCAGAACAACAAGGAAGCGCAAGCCGTCGTTTCCAATCGGTTTTCGAACGGGCTGGACGTTCTGGTGGCAGGGGGATGGGCCAGCGCACGCGGTGGTTCTTTGTATTTCCCGGAATATGACAGCCCCGAGACCAATAATGGCATCGCTCGGAACCTGGACTGGGATCGTCGCCATGAAGTGTTAGACAGCCTTGGTTTTCGGGGCGCGACATTGCAAGTTCGGTCGAATGATCGTACAAAGGGGGTCCCAACTGGTGCATGGGGCGCACTTTTCAACGATAAAGAGAGCGCGACGCGGGATGGGATGACGAGCGCGATGATGAGTTACGGTCGTGATCTTAAGAGAGGGCAACATGTATTCGCCCGCGCATACGCGAGTTCCTACGTCTACGACGGCACCATTCCGTATGAATTCGAAGGTGTACGTTACGAAGCCGGCGATGAGGCCCGCAGTCGGTGGGTCGGTGGGGAAGTGCAGTTTCGTTGGGATCCCAACGCGGCCCTCCGCATGATCGTTGGCCTCGATGCGCAACGGCATATGCGCGCATCCTATCTGTACAAGGACGAAGACGAGTTGCTTGCGTCGTTTGACGCACCCTACTCTTTCTGGGGCGCGTTTGCTCAAGCGGAGTATGAAATTGTCCACGATCTGGTGCTAACGGCAAGTGCGCGGCGCGACCAGAACTCTTTTGTAGGGGGCGCTTTTTCGCCACGAGCGGCGCTTTTGTACAAACTTTCGGAGCGTGGCGCCATCAAAGCGCTGTATGGCGAAGCCTTTCGCGCGCCGTCACCGAATGAGCTCTATTACGAAGATCCTATCGCCGATTTTAAGCGGAGCGTGAACCTGCGGCCTGAACGCATCCGTACCACAGAACTCGTCTGGGAGCAACAGGTATCGCGCGCCCTGTCCGGTTCGGTCGCCTTGTTTAATTACGGCATGAGGGATCTCATCGATACGATAAACGATCCCGTCGATTCGTTGAATGCATTCGTTAATGCCTTCCGGGTGCGAGCGAACGGCGTGGAGGCCGAACTCAATATCCGCATGCCGGCCGGCATGCGCGGTTTTGCAAGCTACACGCTTCAGGATGCCCGAGAAAAGGAGTCGGGCCGTACACTTTCCAACTCGCCCCGCCACTTGCTCAAAAGCGGCATCGTCATCCCCCTGGCCCCACGAATTACGTCGTCGATCATCGTGCGACGGGAGAGTGCCCGCAGGACGGTATACGATACCCAGACGTCTCCTTTTTTACTGGCGGATGCGAAGGTATCCTTGCATGAAAAGAGCAATCGATTAGCCATCGAGTTTCGGGTCAGGAACATCTTCAACGCATCCTATGCCTACCCGGGAGGTTTCGAACACGTACAGGATCGCATCGTTCAGGACGGTCGGGCCTTTCACGTCGGCCTCAGCCTCAGCTTGTAACATGGAACGATCTATCATCAGTCGAGGCGGCGGTAGCGTGGTCATGAGCGTGCTACTGACGCTGGTGCTCATGTGCCCTATGCCCGCGAGCGCCCAGGATATTGCTGTCCCGATTGAGATTCAATACCCGCTGATCTTCAAGATCCTATCGTTCGACCGATCGCTTGTGGAGCGGTCGGGCGAAGAGATCGTCATTGCCGTAGTGTATCAAGATCGATTCCGTACCTCGCGGGCGATCAAAGAGGCCTTCATGGAGATGAGCAAGCGCGACAAAGCGCCGGCGACCATTCAGGGTGTGTCGGTCCGTTTTGTCGAACTCGACATCGAAAATCTCTCGGATCTTGAAAGCGCGCTCGATCGGCAACCCGCGGACGTGCTCTTTATAACCCCACTTCGGGCGCTCGGCGTGGCCGAAGTGGCAGCCATGAGCAAAGAAAGGGGCATCCTCACCGTCGCTTCTACGCCCGAGTATGTCTATCAGGGATTGAGTGTTGGCATCGACCAGAAAGACAATAAGCCGGAAATTGTCATAAACACCGACAGTGCAATGGCCGAGGGTGCACAATTCAGCGGCCGGCTTCTCCAACTGGCGCGCCTGATTTCGGAATAAAATTGTTCAAAGTACACACATGACGGAAGAACCGGGATCACGATTTTTCGCTCCGCGAATTCGAACGAAGCTGACCCTCGCCACCGCCTTGCTTGTAGCGCTGGTCGCGCTGTTCATTTTCTCGTTCTTCCCCCGAAAGTTCGAGGTGTACGCGCTGGAAGAGGTTCGCCTTCGATCGCAAAATATTCTCGAAATGGTTGCGTACAGTGCCGCCCCTGGTCTGTATTTCGAGGACAAAGCGACGGTTGAGGAGGCACTGTCCATTGCCCGGCTTAATAAGGACCTCGTCTACCTGGTGATAACGGATGAGGCCGGCGCCACCGTCTCATCGTACATACAGTCGGATAGCACGAGCATAAGTGCCGTTCCGATCATGGTCATGACGTTGTCCCGCGCAAAAGAACTGTCACTCTACGAACGCGATGCATCGATCGAGATGGAGGGTACCGTCGTGGGGCACCTCTGGTTAGGGCTGTCCCTGTCGGAGCCCAGAGAGCGCGTGAACGAGGCAAGAAAAACGATAACGCTGGTTTGCCTGATACTCCTGGTCGTGGGGGTCGGGCTCGTGATGGTGGTGAGCAATTTTATTACACGTCCACTTCAAAACATAACGGAAACCGCGAAGCGTGTTGGGAAGGGTGACCTGGCGTTGCGGGTCGAGGTGACCTCGAGCGACGAAGTGGGGCTGCTTGGGCATGCCTTCAACCACATGATCCAGGAGGTAGGGCGTTCGCAAAACGAACTGGAGCAGCGCAAGACCGATCTGGAGGAAGAGATCACTGTCCGGAAGCACTACGAACAGGAACTCGTACAGGCCAAGGAACTGGCCGAACAGGCCGCCACGGCGAAGAGCGAATTTCTGGCCACGATGAGCCATGAAATTCGGACCCCGCTCAACGGCATCATCGGCATGACAGGTTTTTTGCTGGACGCCGATCTGGGTTCGATGGAGCGAGAATATGCCCAGATCATACGCAATTCAGGAGATTCGCTGCTGTCGATCGTCAATGATATCCTCGATTTCTCAAAAATCGAATCTGGCCAGATCGAAATAGAGGAATATCCGTTTGAAGTGCGCCTATGCGTAGAGGAAGCACTGGATCTGGTCGCACAGAAAGCGGCGGAAAAGAAGCTCGAACTCACCTATTCCGCCGACCCCCGGGTACCGCAAGCCATTTTTGGGGATACGACTCGTGTGAGGCAGGTACTCTCCAACCTCATATCAAATGCGGTCAAATTCACGGCAGCCGGCGAAGTGGTCATCCAACTGACGATGGAGCCTAACCCCGGCGACGATACTCTCTTGCTGCACGTGAGTGTCCGGGATACCGGAATCGGCATACCGGCCGATCGTATGGACAGGCTCTTCAAGTCATTCAGCCAGGTGGACGCATCCACCACGCGTGAGTTTGGTGGAACGGGTCTTGGATTGGCCATTTCGAGACGGTTGTGCGACGCGATGGGCGGAAAGATCTGGGTGGAAAGTGAGGAAGGAAAGGGGTCTACCTTTCATTTCACGATACCGTCCAGGCCGGCTATCCTGTTCGGCAGGCCACTTCCATGCACAAACCAGGAGGCCTTTGCCGGCAAACGCGTACTTGTGGTGGACGACAACGATACGAACCGAAGGATTCTGCGCCAGCATCTCGGGGCGTGGCGGCTCGATGTAGTAGTAGCCGCCTCTGGGTCGGAAGCGTTACGCATCCTGGAACGCGACAGCGCCTTCGATGCCGCCATTCTCGATATGCAGATGCCCGGTATGGATGGGGTGGCGTTGGCTCGACAGATGCAGGCGGTCGTTCCGCATGTCCCGCGAATTCTACTCAGCTCGATGGGATCGATACCCATTAAACAGCCTGATCTGTTTCTCGCCACGCTTACAAAGCCTGTGAAGCACGCTTTACTCTGTCAGACGGTAGGGTATGCCCTGGGCGCGTCGGTGCTTCCCGAGAAGATAGGTGCGCGACCGATGGTACGATTCCCTGGCGAGGCAGGCCATTATCGCATCCTTGTGGCGGAAGACAATGCCACGAATCAACGCGTGATCCTGATGATGCTTGACCGAATGGGGTACCGTGCCGATGCAGTGGCCAACGGTCAAGAAGCCCTGGAAGCCCTCGAGCAGCGTCAATACGATATCGTTCTGATGGATCTCCGTATGCCCGAGCGAGACGGCATTGAAACGACGCGGGAAATCATGCAACGCTGGGCCCCTGAATCGCGCCCGTATGTCGTTGCCATGACGGCGGACGTCACGAAGGAACGATGGGATACCTGTTTGGCAGTAGGCATGCATGCCTTTCTCGCGAAGCCCATCGACTCCATCAAATTAGGCGATGTCTTACGGGATCTGGTTTCAAAAATTGACACGAAACGGGCAACGGCAACAGACGTAGCCTACCAGAACACGAGCACCCGGTCTTCACCTGTGCTAACGGCTATGCCATCGGGTAAAGCAATAAGTAAGGATCGATCCCCGATCTCGATCCTGGTTGCCGAGGATAACCTGACAAATCAATACGTGATACGGCGTATGTTGAGTGCGCTAGGTTACGAGGCCCGGTTCGTGGATGATGGGCAGAAAGCAATCGATGCGGCAGAGGAACACTTCTTCGATGTTGTTATCATGGATATGCATATGCCGCGAATGGATGGGCAGGCGGCGATCCGAGCGTTGAGGGAGCGAGCAGACGCCCCGCAGCCGTATATCATCGTCCTTTCCGCACAGGTGACTCCTCAAATGGAGGCGCTTTCATTAGAGGTGGGAGCGGATGCATTTATCGGGAAACCTATTTTACTTCAGCAGTTGCGCGACGGGATTAACAAGGCGATCACCGTGGTTGCTGAAAGAAAACAGGTCGCTCCTGTTCCAGGATAAGCTAGCCGTAGACATGGGCATCCTGCACGCGGTTTTCTCGGCAAAGCGACACCCTATCGTGTCGCTTGAGGTGCGCCAAGCGTAGGAAACCCAACGAGTAGTTCGTCTGGGCCGTGCCCCTGAAGCACGGGGGCTATCATGCGGCGTCGCGGTGCGACGCCAGTCTTTGGTTCATGGCCATTTCAGGAATTATGTCCCCTATAGGGCCCAATCTCATTAAAATAGGGAGGTAATAAATAGACTCTAAGTGGCTCAAAACACCTTTATATACGCCCCGAAATCATTTCCTGTGCAGCGTAGTGTGCTGCACGTGCGGAGAGGGCCATATAGGTCAGCGATGGGTTCTGGCAGGCGGCGGAGGTCATGCAGGCGCCGTCGGTGACAAACAGATTGGGCACGTCGTGGGTCTGGTTGTGGGCGTTTAGGACAGAGGTTTTTGGGTCGCGGCCCATCCGGGCGGAGCCCATCTCGTGGTTGCCGAAGCCGGGCGGGCTTTCGTTTTCGTACGTGCGGATATTTTTCGCGCCGGCGGCCTCAAGCATCTCGGCGGCGGTGTCGAGGATGTCCTGGCGCATGGCCCGCTCGTTGTCGCCGCGCGTCCAGCGGATGCGGAGTTGCGGGATGCCCCAGGCATCGACGGCGTCCGAGTCCAGCCGGCAGTGGTTTTCATAGATTGGCAGCGTCTCCCCGAAGCCGCCGAGGCCGAGCGACCAGGGCCCGGGGTCGCGTAGGGCGCGCTTGAAGTCGGCCCCGAAGCCGGGCATCGAGCGGCCACGGCCCCAGCTGGAGCGGCTGGCGCTGCCCTGGAAGCCGAATCCACGCACGTAGCCGGGCCGGCGGGTGGTTTCGTCGAGGTTGACGAAGCGCGGGACAAACAGGGCGTTCGGGCGGTTGCCGTAATAATACCGGTCCATGTAGCCTTCGATGGCGCCGGATGCCCCGAGGTGGGCGTGATGATCCATCAGGTAATGCCCGAGCACCCCGCTCGAGTTGGCGATGCCGTTCGGGAACGCAGGGGAGGTCGAGTTCAGCATGATCTGGGCCGTGCCCATCGTGGAGGCACAGAGAAACACGAGCCGGCCGGCGAACTCCGTCATCGCCTTCGTTTCGGCGTCGATCACCCGGACGCCCGTCGCCCGATTAGTGGCGGCGTCGTACATCACGCTGTGGACGACGCTGTGGGGGCGCAGCGTGAGGTTGCCGGTGGCCATCGCCACAGGAAGCGCCACGCCGAGGGTGCTGTAGTAGGACGCCGTCGAGCACCCCCGCTCGCAGGGGCCGCAGTAGTGACACGCGGCGCGGCCATTGTGCGCCTGCGTGAGCACGGCCGCCCGCCCGATGATCAGCTTGCGCTCTGGAAAGGCCGCCTCGATGCGGGCTTTCGACGCCTTCTCGACGGCGTTCATCTCCATCGGAGGAAGGAAGAGGCTGTCCGGTAGCTGCGGGAGTCCTTCCGCCGAGCCCGTGATCCCCACGAACCGCTCGACGTGTTCGTACCACGGCACCAGGTCCTCGTAGCGTATCGGCCAATCGACACCGTAGCCGTCGCGTACGTTCTCCTGGAAGTCGAGCGCGCTCAAGCGGTACGACTGCCGGGCCCAGAGCAATGAACGGCCGCCGACGACGTTCGCGGCGATCCAGCGGTAAGGCTCTTCCTGGATGTAGGGCCGCTCGTTGTCCTTGATGTAGAAATGTTTCGTGGCGTCGCTGAACGAATAGTGGAGGCTCTGGATGGGATAGTCGCGCTGCTCGACGGCCGGCGGCACGTCGCCGCGATAGGGAAATTCCCAGGGCGCTTTGTGTTCGGTGATGTAGCCGGCGCCGTGTTCTACATGCCGGCCGCGCTCCAGCAGCAGCACCTTGAGGCCCAACTCCGTCAGCTCTTTCACAACGATGCCGCCAGACATGCCGGAGCCGACGACGATGGCGTCGAAGGGTTCGGCGACCTGGGCGATTCGGACGTTTTTAGCGTGAAACGGGGTATCGGGCATGGCGTGCAGGGCGGTGGGAGTGAGGCCCCCGTACGATAGGGCACGGGCGTGAAAAAGGAAACCCATGGTGGATTTCCGGGCCTCTCCTCCGCCCTCGACTTCCATGAACCTTAAACCTCGAACCCTACACCTACCCCCGGTGCCACCAGTTCGTGCGAGGCCCCAGATGCAGCTGGACGGTTTTTAGTTCGCAGAACTCGTCGATCGAGAATCGCCCCAACTCGCGCCCAAGGCCGGACTCCCGGTAGCCCCCAAACGGCAGCTCGGGGTAGCCGTCCATGTACGTGTTGATCCAGATCGTGCCGGCGCGGACGCCGCGGGCGACCTGGAAGGCGTGCTCGACGTTTTTGGTCCACACGGCAGCCGATAACCCGTACGTGGTGCTGTTGGCGATCCGGATGGCCTCGTCGACGGTGTCGAACGGGATGACGGAGAGGACGGGGCCGAAGATCTCCTGCCGCGCGATGGGCATGTCGGCGGTGACGTTCTGGAAAATCGTCGGCTCGATGAACCGGCCCTGCGGGGTCGTCATCCGCTGTCCGCCCAGGAGGAGGTCGGCCCCGGCGCCGCGGCCGGCGTCGATGTAATGCATGATCTTGTCGAACTGCGCCTCGTTGATGATCGCCCCCACCTTCGTGTCCTCCAGGAGCGGGTCGCCGACGGGGACGGTCCGCGCTTTTTCGTAGACGGCCTGCGTGAACGACTCCGCGATGGAGCGGTGGACGAGCAGCCGGCTGCCGGCGTTGCAGCACTCGCCCATATTGAAATAGGCCCCGAAAACGACGGCGTCCAGCGCGGCCTCCAGGTCCGCATCGCCGAACACGATCTGCGGGTTTTTGCCGCCGAGTTCGAGGGAGACCTTCTTCAGGTTGCCCTGCGAGGCCCCGACGATCTTTTTGCCGACGGCGGTCGACCCCGTGAATGAGATCATGTCTACTTCCGGGTGATCCGCGATCCGCGCGCCGGCCGGGTTGCCAAACCCGGTGACGATGTTGACAACCCCATCGGGCACGCCGGCGTCCATCAGGATCTGGCCGAGGCGGAGCGTCGTCCCGGGTGTACATTCGCTGGGTTTAACCACGGCCGTGCAGCCGGCGGCGAGGGCGAAGGGGAGTTTCTGGGAGATGATGAGCAGAGGAAAATTCCAGGGGGTAATCATCCCCACGACTCCGATGGGTTCGCGGAGGACCAGGCCGAGCATGTCCTTCCCCAGGTTGTTGTACGTGTCCCCGTACAGGTGCCGGCAGAGGGTGGCGGCGTATTCCCACAGGCCGGCCGTGCCCTCCATTTCGCCGCGAGCCTGGGAGATCGGCTTGCCGCTTTCGAGCACCTCGATCCGCGCCAGTTCACCCGCGTCGTCGCGGATGGCATCCGCCACCTTCATCAGGATCTTCGCCCGTTCAGCGCCGGGCGTATGCGGCCAGGGCCCCTCGTCGAAGGCCTTCCGGGCGGCGTCGACGGCGGCGTCGACATCCTCCGCGCCGGCCTCGGGGTAATCGCCCACCGGGACGTCGTGCGCGGGGCTGTTCCAGGTGTAGCGCTTGCCGCTGCGGGCCTCGACCCATCGGCCGGCGATGAGCATCTGGTAGGTGTAGGGGGTGGCGGGAAGGGACATGAGCTTGCGGGGTTGGTTGGTCGGGGGAGTATACGGATTGGGCGTCGATTAGCGATTAATGCGAATCAGGAGTTGAATAGAGCTAAAATAATGCAAAACGTCATCCTGGGCCCCGACCCAGGACCCAGAACAGGGTTGCTAACCTCACTGGGTCCTGGATCAAGTCCAGGATGACGGGCTTTTTGATGTATTTAAGAAGATTTGTGCACTTAAAGCGCGCAAAACGAGCATTTCAACTCCTGATTCGCATGATTAGCGAGTAATGCGAATCAGGAGTTGAAAGTGGGTTTATCTACGGTCCTCTCACTCGGATCGTCATCCCCGACCCCGATCGGGGATCCATAGGCAGCTGATCGGATGCAGCCGGGCCTGATGTGGGACTGAAGGAAAAAAGGAGCACCAGCCTATTCAAGCTGCGTTTCGGGTACACAGGGCGCGCTGCTATCGCCCTTGATGATGTATATGCTGCATTTGCACGCTTCCATGGATCCCCAATCAAGTTGGGGATGACGACCATGGAGAGTGTAGCGGAAGCCGGATTGCATCGTATTTCAACTCCTGATTAGCATGAGTAGCGTTTTGCGATGTGTATTCAGATTCTTATCCTCCCGCCGGCGCAATCAACTCAACCGACAACCTGAACCCAAGCCCCTGTAAAATGGCCGCGATCTTGTCCAGGCGCGGGTTGCCATTTTTTGAAAGCACCCGATACAGATGCTCCCGGTTCAGGTGGGTGCGGAGTGCCAGCGCGCCTATGCCGCCTTGTGCCTCGGTTACGTTGCGCAAAGCCACCAGGAAATGCTCCTTGTCCCCATCTCCCTCGAATTCTTCGATGGCGACCTCCAGGTATGCCCGCGCTTCCTCCGGATCTTTGAGGGCCTCGATCAGGGTGGCGTGGTAGGGTTTGGATGGATTCATCGGTCACATATTCGGTTAACGCGCGGGGTCCGGCCAGTCGCGTCACTTAAGTTTGTAGCATGTACGCTACGGATGATAGGGGGTTCTGTCGAGCACTTCGGCGACAAAAAAATCTGCTTGGTGCTCTACGACGCGAAATAGATGCGTTGGGGGGGCATTGTATCGAAGAGAGGTGACCCGAACATGATCGCGGGGTGAAAAGAGGTGCCCTGGCTGTGCGACCGGCTCGGTAGAGCGTAATTTGAGACCAGCTAATGTGCCCGAAGCATCTGCATCCTAACCGTTTAGGTTGTGCATGACATCAATCCGAGTCGACACCATGCGCCCCCTATTCTATAAGTTTGTTTGCAGCGTCTTGTTGGTGTGTGGAATTGGCTGCAGTTCATCGACCGGGGACGGTTGTGGCAATAATCCTCTGGTGGATTGTGAACATCAAAGACCAATAGGCGAGGATGGAACTGCGATGGTGCTCAACGAGGTCGGGCGAGTATCGCTGGTGCAGGATGGCGTGGTGTTGTTTATCGCCGAACGCGATTATGGGTGGGGCCACACGCGATATCAAGTCCATGGTGAGTTGCCATTCATTTATCGCAAGGAAGGGTTGCGCATTCGCTTTAGTGGAATCCGGCTACCCATGTCTGAAAACGCGCGATATGCGGCTTTGCCATTACGCTGGACCTCCATTCAAAAGGAGTGATCGGAGTCTTTTATGTAGAGACGCCCCGGTGGGGCGTCTCAACGACGTTTCCGTATAACGTAAAGAATTCCGGATATGTGATGCGTTCAGGAGACGCCCCACCGGGGCGTCTATACGGGGTCACACCCCCCTAAACCGTGGCTCCCGTTTTTCTCGGAACGCCGCCAGGCCCTCCGCCGCATCCTCCGACGAGGCGGCGAGGCCGCTGGCGAGGGACTCCAGCACCACACCGGCTCCTTTCCCCAACCCTCCATCCACCAACTGCTTGGTCATCTGCACCGCCAGCGGGGCCTTCTTCGCGATAGCCTCTGCCAGCTCCTGTGCCCGGGCCGGCAGCTTTTCACGGGGGTGCACCTCATTCACCAGCCCCCACGCCTCGGCCTTTGCGGCGGAGATGCGTTCGCCGGCAAAAATCATCTGCTTGGCCCGCCCCGCGCCCACCACCGCCGGCAGCCGCTGCGTGCCGGCCCAGCCGGGGACCGTCCCCAGGCCCACTTCCGGGAGCGCAAACGCCGCTTCCTCGGCCGCGAGCCGGATGTCCGCCGCCAGCGCAAGCTCCAATCCGCCTCCAAACGTGTAGCCGTTGATCACGGCGATAACCGGCATCCGGAGCGCCGCCAGCCGGTCGAAGATTCGGTGGCCGACACGGATCCACGTCCGCCACATATCCTGCGGCCCCAGCGCCGCCCACGCGTGAATATCGGCCCCGACGCAGAACGCCCGGTCGCCGGCGGCCGTCAGCAGCACTACCCGCACGTCCTTCGCCTCCTCCAGCGCCGCGACATGCGCCTCCAGCTCGTGCAGCATCTCCATCGTGAGCGCATTGAGCTTCTCGGGCCGGTTGAGGGTGAGGGTGGCGATGGGGGCGGTGAGGGAGAGCGCGACCATTGGATTAGCGATTAGCGAGTAGCGATTAAACGATTAGCGATGGGGCATTTTTCACTTTTCACTTTGCACTAACTCCAGCCCCATCTTCTCTTCCAAAAACAGCCTCCCATCCATCAACTTCAGGTCATCACTCACCCGCAGCGGGATGTCGGCTTGCTGGAGCACCTGCGTCTGGAGGTCGATGCCGGGGGCAATTTCGGTGACCGTGAGCCCATCCGGTTCGAGGCGGAGGACGCAGCGTTCGGTGACGTAGGTGACGTCCTGCCCGGTGCGGCGGGCGCGGGCGCCGCTGAACGAGACCTGCTCGACGGCCGGCACCAGCTTCCGGGCTTTGCCTTCTTTCTTAATGACGAGTTTCCCGCCCTCCACAGCAAGGTCCAGCCCGCCGGCCGTAAAATACCCGCCGAACACGATCCGGCGGGCGTTCGAGGTGATATCCACAAACCCACCCACGCCGGCGGTGACGTGGGGCTTGGCGGCGAGTTTGGAGACGTTGACGCTGCCGTCGGCGTCGATCTGCATGAACGAGAGGAACGTCCGGTCGAACCCGCCGCCCTGGAAATACGTGAACTGGTCGGGCGACGGCACGATCGTTTGCAGGTTCGCCGCGCAGCCGAACTGGAAGCCCAACAGCGGGATGCCGCCGACGGCGCCCTGCTCGATAGCCCAGGTGACAGCATCTCCGAGCCCCTCTTCGAGGAGGATGCGGGGCACCAGCGCCGAGATCCCGAAGCCGAGGTTGACGGCCTCGCCGGCGCGCAGCTCCATGGCCGCGCGGCGGCCGATGATCTTGTCGGTGCCCCACGGGACCGGGTCGAACGCGTCCACCGGCCGGCGGATGAGGCCGCTGATGGCGGGGTCGAACGGCGTCTGGGTGGTCTGCATCTGGTCGGGGTCCAGCACGAGGTAGTCCACCAGGATGCCGGGGATGCGGACGGATTGCGGCGGCAGGGTGCCGGCGGCCGCGATCTGTTTGACCTGGGCGATGACGATCCCCCCGTTATTGTGGGCCGCGAGTGCCTGGTCCATCCCCCCGAGATATCCCCCTTCATGCTCCATCGAGAGGTTACCCAGCTCGTCGGCCGTGGTGGCGCGGATCAGGGCCACGTCGATGGGGATCGAGCGGAGGTAGAGCCAGTCGTCGCCGTCGAACTCGACGCGGCGGACGAGGTCCTCGGTGGTCGCGGCGTTCATCTTGCCGCCCGTCTGCCGGGGGTCCAGGTAGGTTTCCATCCCCACTTTTGTGAGTATGCCCGGTCGTTTGGCCGCCGCCTCGCGGTGCATATGGAAAAGGAGGCCGCTCGGGATGTTATAGGCCTCGACCTCGTTAGCATAGATCATCCGCCAGATCCTTGGCGACGGCATGTTAGACGGCCCGCTCGGCAGCGAGCCGGCGATCACGCGCTTCAACAGTCCCGGCCGCGCGAGGTGGTCAATCCCGTCGATCCCGTACATGTCGCCGGCGGCGATGGGGTGGATCGAGGTGATGTTTTTGGGGGATCCCTCCGCCTCGAAGCGTTTCCCGATGGCGCGCAGGAGGGCATCCGGGCAGCCGAGGCCGCTGGAGGAGCTGGTGGAGACGACGGCGCCGTCCGGGATGAGGGCGGCGGCCTGTTCGAGGGGGATGAGTTTGGAGGATGGCATGGTGGTTCTTAAAAGCGACTCGTCATCCCGGACTTGATCCGGGAACCATACAACCAACAAGCCTTGCATGGATCCCCGCTTTCGCGGGGACGACAAAAACAGGGGTTACATCAACGCTCAACCGCGACTTTCCGCCCCGTCTTCGTCGACTCCAGCACGGCGAGGGCGATGGCGAGGGAGCGGACGCCGTCTTCGCCGGTGGCCCAGGGGGAGCCGTTATGGAGGATCGCGTCGTTGAAGCGGCGGACGGCGTGGGCATAGAGGTCCTCTGCCGGCCCGGGGTCGATGGGCTCGCGGACGCCGTTACGGAGCAGGTACAGGTTGCCGATGGGCTGCTGGGTCATCACGTTTTTGGCGTAGATGGAGCCTTCTGTGCCGTGAACCTGGAGGCCGGTGATGGCGTGTTTGATGGTGTAGGCGTCGTGGAACTGGGCGAGGAGTCCGCTTTCGAAGCGCATGACGCCCATGACGCCGTCTTCGATGTCGCCCCGCCCCATGCCCTGCTGGGCGGAGAGCGCGGTGACCTCGACGGCCTCGTCGTTGAGGACGAAGCGGAGGGTGTCGGCGTCGTGGACGGTGATGTCCATGATGGCGCCGGCGCCTGTTTCCGGTTGGAGGATCCGCCAGCCCTGGAGGTGTTCGGGGAGGAAGACGGCGTGGAAGACACGCGCAGCGAGGGGTTTTCCGACGGCCCCATCCAGCACCAGCCGGCGGATGGCGCGGTGGGTGACGGCGTTGCGGAGGTGGTGGTTGGTGCCCATGACCACACCGGCCTCGGCGCAGGCCGCCACCATTGTTTTTGCATCGGCCAGGTTGAGGGCGAGCGGTTTCTCGCACATCACATGTTTGCCGGCGCGGGCGGCGAGGAGGGTTTCGTCCCGGTGCTTCTCGTTCGTCGTGCTGATGTAGACGACGTCGACTTCCGGGTCGGCCAGCAGGGCGTCGATCGAGGTGTAGCTGCGGGGGATGCCGTTATCGCGGGCGAAGGCGGCGCCGCGTTCGGCGCTGGTGCTCATGACGGCAGCGATGTGGCTATCCGGCTGGGCGATGATCGCCGGGATCATCCACTCACGCGCGATGGTGCTGGCGCCGATGAGGCCCCAGCCGAGGGAGGAGGAACGGGACATGGTTCGTCGGTATACGTTGGGTGCATGGGTGCCGGAAGATACTGGAACTTCCGGAATACGCTGCAGCCTTTTTGCGACGAACGAAGGGGCACGCCTCAGTGACGCTGGAAGATGCCCGACTTGGTGATGGCGCCGATGAGCTTGACGGCGTCGATCGGCTTGGTGACGAAGTCGTTCATGCCGGCGTCCATGCACCGCTGACGATCGGACGGCGTGGCGTTTGCCGTCACGGCGATGATGTAGGGGCGCTCTTTCCCGTAGATACGGCGAATATTCTCCGTGGCGGTGATGCCATCCATCACGGGCATCTGGATATCCATCAGAACGATATCGTAGGTTTGCTTCGCAAAGAGATCAAGAGCCTCCTGGCCGTTATTGGCTACGTCGGTCTTTAATCCTTCTTTAGCTAGAAAGCGCACCGCGACTTTCTGGTTGATCGGATTGTCTTCAACGAGCAACATCCGCAATCCCTGTTCCTCTGAAGCCGGGTCGGCAGGCGGTGTCGCCGTGGATTGATTCGTGTCCATAAATTCGGGTCTTTGCCAGAAGCACTGATTTCTTCCTGCGAGCGGACGGGTGACCGACTGGTAACGGCATTCCCGTTTGTAGGTGTATCGACTGACACGCCCGGTAGCTAAATCAGAACGGGCTGAAAAATCGCCTTTTTAAACCGTGCCGGGTGGGTGGCCCACACGCCGGCCTGTCATGTCAGGTGGCCCCTCGATGCGCCGGCTAGCATCGCCCCGAGCGGTGGAGTACATTGGGCTGCGAACGCCGAACGATGTCTCCAACCAGCCCACACACCGCGTGTATTTCAAAGATAGAGTCGTCTGGATCACCGGCGCATCCTCGGGGATCGGGGAGGCGCTGGCGCTCGACCTCAGCCAACGGGATGCGATCCTCATCCTCTCGGCCCGAAATCGGGAGAAACTGGAGGCCGTTCGCAGCCGGTGCGCGCATCCGGAACGGGTTGAGGTGCTCCCGATGGACCTCGCGGATCTGGACGCCATCGATGAGATAGCCCGCGAAGGACTCGCGTTCTACGGGAAAGTCGATTTTCTCATCAACAACGGGGGGGTAAGCCAGCGCTCGCTCGTCGAGGAGACCGGGATGGAGGTCTATCGCCGGCTAATGGATACCAACTTCCTCGGGCCCATCGCCTTGACAAAGGCGGTTCTGCCCTCCATGCGGGAACGCCAATGGGGGCAGATCATCGTCGTCAGTAGCCTGACGGGCAAGTTCTCCACGCCCCTCCGCTCCGGATACGCGGCCTCCAAACACGCCCTCCACGGCTTTTTCGACGCCTTGCGCGCCGAGAACTGGCGCCACGGTCTCCGCGTCACGATCGTCTGCCCGGGGTATGTACGCACGCAGGTGTCGGTCAACGCCCTCACCGGAGACGGCTCGCCCCAGGGCACCATGGACAAGGGGCAGGAAACCGGGATGTCACCCGAGAAATGCGCCGACCTCATCCTCTGGGCCGCCGAGCGCAACAAAACCGAGGTGTACCTCGGCGGCTTCGAACGCTTCTATGTCTATTTTAAACGATTCTTCCCGGTGACGTTCGATCGGATGATTCGGGGACTCGATCCCGTGGAACGCTAACTGTGTTTCGCCCCATGCCCTCCGCCCGCCTCCTCCTGGTCCTCTGCTGCCTCCTCCCGATCCGCTGCGCCGCTCCGCCGCCGCCGAATCTGCTGTTCGTCATCACCGACGACCATCGATTCGACTTCCTGGGAAGCGTCAACCCGGAGCTCCACACCCCTACCATGGACCGGCTTGCGCGGGAGGGCGTCCGCTTCGAGCGGGCGTTCGTGACCACGCCCATCTGCGCCGCGAGCCGGGCGTCATTGCTGGCCGGCGTCGTCGAACGCACGCATCGCTTTACCTTTATCACCCCGCCACTCGACTCCTCCTTCACGGACGCCAGCTACCCGGCGCTCCTTCGCGAGGCCGGCTATCGGACGGGCCACGTCGGCAAATTCGGCGTCGTTACCCACGCCGGCGCCACCGATCGGATGTACTCGGTCTTCGAGCCGCTCGACCGAAATCCCTATTTCAAGGAGCAGCCGGACGGCTCGGTGCGCCATCTCACCGATATCGAGGCCGATCGCGCGATCGCGTTCCTGGAATCCAACCCCGCCGGCACGCCCTTCGCCCTCACGCTCAGCTTCAATGCGCCACACGCGGAAGACAGCGATCCACGCCAGTACATCTGGCCGGCCGCACAGGACTCCTTCTACCAGAACCTGCCGATCCCCCCACCGGCGTTATCCGACCCTGCCTTTCTCGCCTCCCAGCCGGAATTCCTGCGGGCCGATACGCTCATGAACCGGTTCCGCTGGCGCTGGCGGTTCAATAATCCAGACAAAGCCCGTGAGATGACGCGGGGCTATTTTCGGATGATCAGCGGCGTCGACGCCGCCCTGGCCCGGGTGATGGAGGCGCTCGATCGTCTGGAAATGGCGGATGATACCGTGGTGATCCTGATGGGCGACAACGGCTACTACATCGGCGAGCGCGGCTACGCCGGCAAATGGCTGCCGCACGACCTCTCGCTACGCGTCCCCCTCCTCGTTTACGACCCGCGCCAGCCGGATGCCGCCGGCCGCCGGCCCACGGCGATGGCGCTGAACATCGATATCGCCCCCACATTGCTCGACCTCGCCGGCGTGCCTCCTCCCGCCTCGATGCAGGGCCGAAGTCTGGCGCCCTTCCTCCGCGCCGAACGGCCAGCGTGGCGGACCGATTTCTTCCTGGAGCATCTCATGGAGCACCCCCAGATCGTCAAACACGAGGGAGTCCGCACCGAACGGTTCAAATACGCCCGGTACTTCGAGCAGCACCCGGTGTACGAAGAGCTGTACGACCTTGCGGCGGACTCGCTGGAGGCCCGCAACCTGGCGCTCGACCCCGCCTATCGCGAGGCGCTCGAAACCCTCCGCATCCGCACGGATGTACTGCGCGATGAATACGGCGGGCCCTACCGGCCCCACGTCGGAGCGCCGGCGATGTTGCCATGACCCCTTTTGAAAGTGGGTTACCGTTTCGCGTAAACCGTCTCGACGTGCGGCAGGGTATCGAGTATCAGCGCCATCTGGCCGAAGGCATTCGTGCCATTCGTGGAGCTGCCCCATTCCGCCCGATTCCAGTTTTCGAGGACGCCACTCACGCCGGCACCCGCCCCGTCAAGCCCGCTATCCGGGGTGTCCGACGACCAGTAGCCGATGGCTTCCAGCCGCGAGCCGTTACCGACCGGGCTCGCGCGAAGGGTTAGCCGAAGCGCCGTCCGACCCCCCACTTCTTGCGGATTGGTGTCGAGCCGCCAGCTCGCATCGTCTTCACTCATCATCGTGAAGCCTTTGTTTATCAGCATCGTCCGGGTTTGTTCGTAGAGGTCGTCTACCGAAAGGGCTGTGCGGAGTTCGACGGCGTTGGCGCCCTCTGGAATGGCGGCGGCCATTTCCTCCGGTAGGGGCGGCGCGGCGGTCGCGCAGCCGGCGAGCATCAGGACGAGAACGAGACCAGCGTAGTGCATGTGGCCGATGGGATTGGGGTGCGGAAAAAGGTCAGGGGCGAGGCATGAACCGGTCTTCCCAGTACCGCCACTTCGTATAGCCGACACGAGGCTCACTGCCGTCCGGCTGGAGGCCATGGGTATTGGGGAGCGCTTCCCGGACCGGTTGGTTGTTGTAGAAGATATTCAAAAACTCGGACGCCGCATAATCGACCCTGCCGGCGCGCTCTGTGGCGAGGAAGAAGTGGGCGTCGGTTTCGAAGGCGCCGTAGCGCGTCCGGCCGGCCTCCCAGGTGTACCGGGGCCGGATATTCGGCGTGGCTACCTCGGCGTCCAGGTCGACTTTGATCCCGAGCGTCGACACGCTGCCGTCGGCGCGCTCGATCCGGATCCCGACGCCCTGACCGCGGGGGTCGGGCGGGAGGAGCGAGATGCGGCCGAGCAGGGGCGCGAGGTCGGCGCCGGCGTCGTGCGGGATGAGGGCAGTGACGAAGACCTCGACATCGCCAGGGCGGTAATGGCTGGACTGGCTCTGGTAGATGGCTTTTTCCCACTGGCCGTGGCGCTCCTCGTCGTAGTAGCCGTCCGTTTTGGCATTTCGGGTCAACATCTGGATGAGGAGCCGGCGATCGGCCGGGAGCGCGATGGACTGGATGGAGTCGATCGACGTGTCGTACCAGCCGGGGCCGCGGTCGTGGATCTGACGGGTATGCCAGAGGAGCGTGTGAGTCAGGTAATCCTCCACCGTACTTTTTACCGCGTCTACTACCAGATAGATGCCATCCTCCTTCAGATAGGTGATGCTGCGGTCCCAGACGTACCCCATCGTCGCGTCGAGGACGCGGGTGCGGCTCATGTCGGCTTCGGCGCCGGCGATGAAGTCGATCTTCATCGTGCGCACCGGCCGGTAGGCGCCGGAGTTGCGGATGAAGTCGCGCACGGCCTGGAGGGTGTCGCGTTTGTTTTTGCGGACGACGAGGCGGTTGTGGAAGTAGTCCGACCGGTAGCTGCCATACGGTCCGCTCGGGAGGCCGTTGCGGTAGCCGCCGTCGTGGAGGAGGACCGATCCGCCGTCCATCAGCAGGCTGATGTCGTTTTCGTCGGCGTGGCCGTGGTGCATCTTTTCTTCCTCGACGGTCAGCGTCTGGCGGAGGTATTGCCGGCTGTTGAACCCACCGTCGCCCTCGTCGCGGTAGTTGAGGAGGAGGTAGGAACTGGAAGGCTCCCACCCGCCGCGGAAGACGATCTTTTTGCCGACCACATCTTCCAGCACTTCCTGGCTGCCGGAGGTAGGCGTCTGGAGGGGGAGGGATTCATCGGCCCACTCGTAGGCGAGGGCGAGGTGGGACGCGGCGCTGGTGCCGCGGCCGGGGTGGCGCATGCCGCGTTCGGCGATCTGGCGGGCGGCCCATTTGAGTTCGGGGTCGTCGAAGCGGGCGGCGAGCCATTCGAAGGCGGCCGCGAAGCGATCCCAGGAGGGATCCCAGGTGGCGTCGCCGAAGTCGGGCATGGTGCCGGCCGGCGTGATGAGGCGCTTGAAGTACTCGGCGTAGTAATGCAGGATCGGCCCGCTTAACAGGTGTTCGTTGCCGCTGATCTCGGCGTAGGAGAAGATCGACACGAGCCAGATGGGGTGGTAGGAGGAGGCATCTTCGACTTCCCATTGCGCGAGGTTGTCGCGGGCGATATTCTCGGCCATCTGCTTCCAGCGGAGGGCGTTCGGGTGGTCTGGCATGGCGAGGTAGCCGTAGTACCAGCCTTCGGCGCGGAGCATGGCCCGGTTGTGGGCGCCCCACTCGGGGAAGGAGAACTGGAAGTCCAGGCTGAAGGCCAGGTCTTCCTCGATTTTAGCCCGCATGCCGGCGTCGAGCGCCTGGCTATCGCGGATGCGGAGGTAGGAGCGGCTGTAGGGCGGGAGGAAGAAGAAGTTGGCGAGGGACGGGACCCCGTTTTCGTATTCGATGCGGGTGCGGTAGTAGTCGTCCGGATACGCGCTCCGGAGGTCGCCGTATTCGGCGAGCAGCTGCGCCGCGCGGGTGGCGTAGGTTTCGTCGCCGGTCTGTTGGTACAAAAAGCCGAGGATGTCGGCGAGGTAGATGGGCTGGGCGGTGGAGTTGTAGCCCCAGAGGACGCTGGGGTCCACATTGGCCCGCCAGCGTTCCACGCCCTCCGGATAGTCCCGCCAGCCCTGTTCGGCGGCTTCTTCGATGTAGCGGAGGTAGTTGGCTTTTTGGGCGCCGGCGGGGGTGTACACAACCAGCATCAGCAGGAGGCACGATGCGAGGAGGGGACGCAGGAGCATAACGCGGGGGGTTAGCCGGTGAAATAGGTCCACACCCCGATAACGATCACGGCGAGCACCAGGGTGAGGCCGAGGTCGCGTCGCCGCCAGCCATCGTTAGAAGGCAGCCGCGTGGCGTGGTCGATGGTGGCGAAGGTAAGGTCGTGCACATTCGCGGCCGGGGGCGGGTCGGTCAGCAGGCTGACGATGACCAGCACCGCGACGCACACCACAAACAGATAGGCGGCGAAGTGGAGGAAGTTGATGTCGGCAAAGGTGAACAGGAAGCCGTCTAGCCGGTCTTTCGATAACTCGGCCACGAGCCGGCCCATGCCGAGCACGAAACCCGTTAGCAGTGAGGCCAGTGCACCGCGCGCGTTCACCCGCTTCCAGGCGATGCCCACGAGGAACACGGCGGCGATCGGGGGCGCGATGTAGCCCTGCACGCTCTGGAGGTAGACGAAGATCTGCCCCGAAATCTTCCCCATGAAGGGGATCCAGGCCATGCCCAGGATCACCATGAGCACCGTAGCCAGCTGACCGACGCGCACAAGCGTGCGGTCCGAGGTGTCGGGCTTCCATTTTTTATAGATGTCCCACGCGATGAGCGTCGAGCACGAGTTAAAGACCGACGAAAGGGAACTCATCAGGGCGGCGAGGAGGCCGGCGATGACCAGCCCCCGCAGGCCGGCCGGCAACAGCGCGCCGATCAGGGTCGGCAGGGCGGCGTCCGGGCGTTCGAGGGTGATCTGGCCGGACTGCGCCAGCACGTAGGCGATGATGCCGGGCACGACGAAGATAAATAGCGGCAACTGCTTGAGCATGCCCGCGAAGATGGTGCCGCGCCGGGCGTGGTCGATGTTCTTCGCCGAGAGGACGCGCTGCACGATGAACTGGTCCGTACACCAGTACCAGACGCCGAGGATCGGGGCGCCGAAGACGATGCCTGTCCACGGAAACTCGGGGTCGGACATCGGCTTCCAGACGCTGAAAAAGCCGGTGCCGGCCGCGGCGTACATGTTATCCCATCCCCCTATTTCATTAAGCCCGATAAATGTCACGGCGAGCGCTCCCCCGATCAGGACGAACATCTGCAGCATGTCCGTATACAACACGGCCCGCAAGCCGCCGAAGACGGTGTAAATGCCGGTGGCGAGGGTGATGAATAGCGCGCCCGTCCACATGTCGATCCCCATCAACGCCTCGAACACGATGCCGCCGGCGGCGATGGTGATGGAGATTTTGGTCAGGATGTACCCCACGATGGAGATGCCGGCGAGATACCCGCGCGACCACTTGTCGTACCGGCGCTCCAGAAACTCGGGCATCGTGAAGACGCCGCTCTTGAGGTAGAAGGGGACAAACACCCAGCCCAGCAACAGTAGGATGAGCGAGGCGAGGATCTCGAACTGGCCGACCGCCACCCCGCTCGCCGCGCCCGTGCCCGCCAGCCCGATGATGTGCTCGGCGCCGATGTTGGACGCGAAGAGCGAGGCGCCGATGACGAACCAGCCGGCGTTTCGTCCGGCGAGGAAATAGCCCGCAGAAGTCTGCTCACTGGTTTTCTCGCGCCGGCCCACGCCAAAAGCTACCGCAAACACCGCGACGAAGTACACGGCAATGATCACCCAGTCCACGGTGCTTAAAACGTCCATACAGGTCTCGGTGGCGCTCCGGGTGGAAGGGAAACGCGGTTGGGGTCCAGAAGGGAGGTGGAATGAGCCCGTATCTTACAGATAATTAGGCAGGAAGTCTATCCTCCCGCCATCAACGCCAAAAGATCGGTTTGATGGTTGATGAAATGCATGGAGACAGGATGTATCGAGTCCACCCGTGTTCCCCGGGTCCTGCCGTGGTCCCTGCCAATTCCGGCCGATGGTGCCAAAAAAAGCGAGCCGGGCGACGTGCATGAACACATCACCCGGCCTGCTTACCCTGCTTGCAGGAGGTCGGTTACCGCAGCAGCGTCATCTTCCCGGTCTTCGATACGCCTTCGGCGGAGACGCGGTAGAAGTACAGGCCGCTGGGCATGGACTCGCCGGCGGCGCCGGTAGCATCCCAGCGGAGCTGTTGCTCGCCGGCGGGCAGCGCGCCGCTATAGAGCTCGGTGACGCGGCGCCCCAGCGCGTCGAAGATCGTCACCGAGACCGCCATCGGTTCGGCCAGCGTGAAGGCGATCTGTGTTTCGGGGTTAAACGGGTTCGGGTAGTTGCCGCGCAGGGCGACGCCGGACGGGAGCTCGGGGTCCGGCTCCGTACCTACGCTGGTGCCGGCGATGAGCGCGAAGTTGATCTCGTAGCGACCGGCGGCCAGGCTCAGGTCGGCCGCGGCGTCGAGGGACGTCGCGCCGTCATGGAAGCGGCTGACGTAGCCGGGATAGGTCGCCATGAGGCGGACGCCGACGCCGGGGGCGATGCCGGCGATCTCATACATCCCGTCTGGATGGGTCCGCACCGAGCTCAGGACCTCGCCGGCCTCGTTCATCGCATACACCGTTGCTCCGGAGATGGCGCCGCCGTCCATGTCGGACACGCGCCCGAACAGATAGCTGGCGGTGCCGGCGACCGGCGCCCCGTCCTCCTGGACCCCGCGGTAGTAGATCGGGGAAAGGTCGAAGTCGATCCCGGAAATCGCCGCGCCGTTCCGGATGTCCAGCCGCGTGGCGTCGGAGGGCTCGTACGTGTCGTCGTAGTACTCCAGCGCATGGTAGGGCGCGAAGCTCCAGACGATGAAGTCGCCATCCGGTAGCCCGGTCAGTTCGTAGCGTCCGTCGGCGCCGGCGAGCGCGGTGTAGACGCGCTTCGGATCGTCATCCACCATGGCCTGCACAATCGCGAAGCTGAGCCCGACGCTGTCCTCACTGGCGACGCGTCCGGTTATCCTGCCATCCCCTTCGTCCACACGCAGCAGCTCGACCTCGATGACGGCTGTCGCCCCACCCTTGATCTCCACGACCAATCGGCTCAGTTCGCCGGGGATGACGCTTTCCAGTAGGCGACCGCCCTGCGCAAAGACGTTGATAAAGTAGGTGCCGTTGGGCAGGCCGGTCAGTTCGAACGCGCCGTTGTCGCTCGCGAGGGTGTAATACGAAACCGGGTTGATCGCCCATGCCGCATAGTCCCAGTAATACGGAGAGGCTTCGATATAGGCCCCGCCCGCGGCCGTGCCGTCATTAAAGACGACGGTGCCGGCCAGTGTCCCGCTTGTCGGGAGGATTTCCAACGTGAAGTCGATCCCCGTCAGCGCGTCGCCGTCGTTGAGTTCGATGGGGGTCGCCTCCTGTGGCGTGTCCACACCGTCGTACCACTGGATGCCATACCCGCCATCCTCCCAGTAGCTCGCGCTGAGGGTGAAGGTGCCGGTGGGGAGATGCGGGAAGAGGTAGGCGCCCAGAGAATCTGTATATGCAACGTGTTCGGCGTACCAGATCGTCGAGTCCGGAATGCCGGGGTCGCCCGGACGGGTGGTGCCGTCTGGGCCCGGGTTGGAGCCGCCGGGTTCTGCAGGGTCGGTCCATGCGCTGTTCCAGGCGATTGTCACCATAGCGCCGGCCAGCGGCTGGCCGTTGCTGTCCTGGACTGTTCCGCCCAGCGAAGCCGTGCCCTGCGTGAGGGGGAGGGTGAGATCGACCGCGAGCGGATTCGATACGCCGTCCTGGAGGACGACCGGATCGGCCTCGGCCGGCGATGCCGCGTCGGGCCACCACCGCTCCACGCACTGCCAGAAGAAACAGGTGGAGGTCCAGACAAAGTACTCGCCATCGATCAAGCCCGTGATGGTGTACGCGCCGTCGGCATCCGTCATCCCGTAGCCGACCCCGAAGCCGATGTCCATCGGGTAGATGTAGGAGCCCGGCGAGGCAAAGACGGAGGCGCCGGCGATCGGATTGCCGTCCGTATCGAGGATACGGCCGGAGATGACGCCGTCCGCGCGGGGCAGGGTGAAGTCAATCCCCGCCGTCGTCTCGTCCTCGATCACCTCGACCGGGGTGGCCTCTTCACGCAGGTAGACGCCATCGTACCAGATCGAGGTGTAGAACACATCGTTCCAGAAGTCCAGCGCCACCCGATACCGGCCCACGGGCACATTCTCGAACACATAGGACCCGTCGGTGTCGACGCGGGCATAGGCGGAGAGGTAGATCGGGATGTCGTCGTAGGGTTCGAGACGCAGATAGGCCTGGGTGGCCGGCTCGCCGTCGGCGGTGGTCACACGGCCTGCGATGCGGCCCGTCTGGCCCACGGGGTCCAGCACGAAGTCGATGCCCGGCGTATCCGCGCCGTAGTCGACCGCGACGGGCGTGGCGTCTTCAAAGCGTGTCGCTCCGTCGTACCACGCAAACACGGCGAACCACTGGCCATAGGCCTGGGCGAGCACGTAATACGAGCCCGGGCTGAGGCTCGAAACCGTGTATTCGCCCGATTCATTGGTTTCGGCGGACACGATGGGGTCCACATAGGCCGAGTCCGGGTTGGGCGTAAAGGCGCGCTGGACGAAGATCGAGGCGCCGGCGATGGGCTCGCCGGCGGGGGTGACCACCCGTCCGGAGATCGAACCGCTGCGCTGGAGCGTGAAGTCAATGCTCGTAGCCGCCGCGCCATCCGCCACCACGACGGGTGTGGCCTGCTCGAACGATTCTACGCCATCGTAATACTGGCGGAAATACCCATCGGCCCAGGCCTCGACGACGTAGCGGCCGGCAAAAAGCTGCTCAAATCGGTAGTTGCCGTCGGCATCGGTCGCGGTCATTTCCTGGCGATAGGGCTGGTCGATCGGGTAGGCCACCACCTGCGCTTGCGCCAGCCGGGCGGCGCCGTCGCCGGCGAATACGACGCCGGACAGGACGCCCGAGCCGATTTCGAGGGGCTGAAGAAAGAAGTCGATGCCTTCCATCACCAGGTCGGGGGAGATAAAGAGGGGGGCCGCGCTGGCGAGGTCGTAGGCCTCGCGGTAGAATTGCGGCTGATGGCCGGCGCTGCCGGCCATGACGTAGTAGGTACCTTCCTCCAGGTTGGTGGCACGGTAAGCGCCATCCGCCTGGACCGTGGCGATCTGCCAGGCCGTCGGGTTTTCGAGTAGCCGCGCGGCCACCACCAACACCCATGCGGAATCCGGGGCAGTGGCGCCATGCACGAAGCCCGCGATGACACCCGAGCCGGCGCCGGAGGCATCACTTCCGTCGACGGCGCCGCTACCCGGCGTGCCGGCTTCGGTGGCTCCCGGCATCGCGGAGAGCTCGGCGCGGATCATCCGCAGCGCATGGAGGGCGCTCGCGGGGGGCGAGGGATCGATAGGGGGGGAGGACGATTGCGCATGAGCGTCCTCTCGCGCAACGAGCGACAGGAGGAGTAACGAGAGGGTTAAGAAGCGTCGCATGGGGATGAGGTTTAGTCCGATGAGTGCGCCGCATAAGGCAGCGTCGAAAGGCAGCGTTTAGACCGGAGTGGCGGGAGGTCTATTCCTTCGTTACGTGTTCGTTACGACTTTATCTCAAGATTCTCCGGCGTCGAGGGTATGCCGGCCTCCCAAAAACTGTCTAGAAGGGAAAAGGCCAAGATCACGCGACGCCCACTTGCCCTACCCGGGTCTGGTTTTGTATCGTTAGCGTAACCTTGTACAGGTTATGCGGACGATGGCCGGCGGTTTCCGCCTCTCATGCCGGCCATTACCCTCCCGGTCCGGGCAGCGTTGCGGGTCTCTCTTTCACTCTAGACCCTGTACCGCTATGAACTGGTTGAGCTTTGTAACCGGATGGTTCGTTGTTGCATCCCTCGCGCCGAATTACTGCTCTAACGACGACGGCGACTGTAGGATTGTCGCCACGTATTCCGTCGCCGACAACAAGACCTATTGGACAGCCGCTTGTGACGACCAATTTGTCGGTAATGGTGCCATGGGAGGGAATTCCATACCGGGCATTTGCGGCGCTTAAGTGACAGGTTGCACTCGTTTTCTAACTGGCTTGGTTAACCCAATACGAACGACATCTCTATGAAAAAACTATTCAACATGCCGCTGGTCGCGTTGTGCCTGGTGGCCGCTGCCTGTGAGCACGCGACGGTCCCGGTTGATGCGCCTGCCCAGGCGGTGGATATGGAAATCCTGGGACGCACCGGGCATTACAGCACCCCATGGGTTTTTGGCGAGGACCAGATGCCGGACGAGGAGCGCCAGGCTCTGGCTGAATCGGGATTAAAAGCCACGGTGGCGATTTATCAGATCATCGGCGACGCAAGCGATTGGCAGGCCGCACATGTCGCCATGAAGGCCTACATCGATTCAGATATGGAGGCCCCGCCGTACCTGCGCGAGCAGATGGCCAGTGTCCGGATGCTCGAGACGTTGTTCGCCACGGAGGATCGGAGTCCGGAGGCGCTGGAGGCGATCGCGTATTACACCGAGTTTCTGGTAGAGCACCGCACGCCGGAAGGGGGACTGCTGATCCACGCACTGAAGACGCTCTCGGCGACCTGGGCCCCCGAGAAAGTAGCCGCCGCGGCGGCGCGCGGTGTGGAAGGGGTGGATGCGTATCTGGCGAAACGGTATTACTGTGAAGCATGTACCGGCAAAAAAGGAGGGCTCTCGTCCGTGGGTATCGAGGGCGTCCAGGCCGGAGAGGATGTCTTCCTGATCCAGGTGGAGCAATCGCGGGATCAGCTCAAGGCAATGAGCGCGCTGTAACGCGCCTGCGCGGCCGGCCGGCGTCGCCGTAACGACGCCGGCCGATCGGTGGCCTCGATTACGCTTTTTTTTGAGCCTTCGTTTTGCTACACTGCCCGTACACCGATGCACTCCAAGCTCGAACGGCATGCGTAGTCCTCGTTTTTCACCCCTGTCCGCCGCCGGCCTGCTCGCCCTGTTTGGCCTGGCGGCCTGCTCACCGTCCGGCCGGGACGCGCTTCCCGATGTGGTGGATTTCGACGCGCACATCCAGCCCATCCTGTCCGATAACTGCTACGTTTGCCATGGGCCGGATGTCAGCACCCGCGAAGCAGGCCTCCGGCTCGACCTCCGCGACTCGGCCCTCGTGGCCCTCGAAAGCGGAGCCGCGGCCGTCGTCCCGGGCGACCCCGAGGCGAGTGAGCTCCTTCGGCGACTCAGGTCGGACGATCCCGAGGAGCGCATGCCGCCGCCCGAGGTGAAGAAAGTCCTGGACCCGCAGGACATTGCTCTCCTCGAGCGGTGGATCGAGCAGGGGGCCGAGTACCGCCCCCACTGGGCCCTCGTGCCGCCCGAGAAACCCGAGCCGCCCCGCGTGCGCCGGCTCGTGACGCCGGAGAACCCGGTCGATCGCTTCATCGAGGCGCGCCTCATCGACGCCGGCATCCCGCCCGCTCCTAACGCCTCTAAAACCAGCCTCCTCCGCCGCCTTTCGTTTGTCCTCACGGGTCTCCCTCCTTCACCCGAAGGCCTGGAGGCGTTTCTGGCCGATTCCTCGCCCGATGCCTACGAACACCTCGTCGACCGCCTCCTCGCCTCACCGCATTTCGGCGAACGCTGGGCCAGGCACTGGATGGATGTCGTCCGCTACGCCGACACCAAAGGCCATGAGTTCGACTATCCGGTCGTCGGCGCCTGGACGTACCGCGATTACCTGATCCGCGCCTTCAACCAGGATCTGCCCTACGACCGCTTCGTGATGGAACACCTCGCCGGCGACCTGCTCGAGGAACCCCGCCAGAATGTGGAAGAAGGGTATGACGAGTCGGTCATCGGCACACTGTTTTATGCCCTCGGCGAAGGGACCCACAGCCCGGTAGATCTCCAGATCGACGAGGCCGGCCGCATCGACAACGTCATCGATGTCACGGGCAAGGCTTTTATGGGTCTGACAGTAGCCTGTGCCCGGTGCCACGACCATAAGTTCGACCCGATCCCCACCACGGACTACTACAGCCTGTACGGGATCGTCAAAAGTACCCGGTGGGCGCTTCGAGATGTGCGCGTCACGCCGAACCTCGTCCGCCAGGCCGAGGCGCTCGACCAATCTGACCAGGACCTCCGCGCGGCGCTCGGCCGGCAGTGGCTGGCGGAACTGGAAGCGCTCGACGAACCGCCCGCCACCCTGCGCCCCGAACGCCCCCTCGCGCCGGCCGACACGGGTGTGACGGTCCTGGCCGACTTTCGGACCGGGACCGACCTCGATGGCTGGAGGGCCGACGGCCTCGCGTTCCGTCCCTCAACCGTTTCGGGCGTACCTGTCTTCGATGGAGACAGGCTGACGGCGCTCCAACTCCCCCGCGTCTCCAGCGCTGCCCGATCCCACCGCCTTTTTGGGACGCTCCGGTCGCCAACGTTCACCATCGACGCGGACCACATCACCGTCCAGGCCGCCGGCCGCCACGCCCGCGTACGGCTCATCATCGACAACTTCCAGCTTATCCAGTACCCCATCTACGGCGGCCTGGAGCAGGCATTGGACGACTCGACGATGCAAGAGTACACGTTCGACATCGGACGCTGGAAAGGCCGGCCGGCCTACCTCGAACTCTTTCCAGGGTATTTCTCATCACAAAAGCCGGTGCTGAAGGATAGCGCCTACGTAGAAGTCGAGTATGCCTGGATGTATTCCGGCGACCTCCCGAGGCGAACCGAGCCAGCTGCGTCCCTTTCCGGGAAAGAACTGACCGGGGCCCTGGCCGGCGCGGTGCGGGGCTGGATGGCCGGTGAGGCATCGTATGAAGCCGTTTCGCTGCTCAACGATGCTCTGGACGCCGGCCTCATCTCCGCCGACGTCGCCGCGGTCGCTGCGGACCGCGCGCTCCGCGCTGAGCGGGAGGCAAAGCTGCCGGCGCCGGTCCTGGCCATGACCATGCTGGACGATATCGGCGTCGACCAGCCGGTCTTTGTGCGCGGCAATGTGGTTACGCCCTCGGAGGAAACCGTCCCGCGGCGGTTCATGCACGCGCTGCAACGGGGCGACGCGCCCTTCGAGGAAGCCGGCAGCGGCCGGCGCTCGTTCGCCAGCGCCGTCATCGACCCTGCCAACCCGCTCACCGCCCGGGTGATGGTGAACCGGATCTGGCACCACGTGTTCGGGAAAGGGCTCGTTGAAACCGTGGATAACTTCGGGCTCCAGGGCGCGCGTCCAGAGCACCGTGAGCTGCTGGATTATCTGGCCGTTCGTTTCGTCGAAGAGGGGTGGTCGGTCAAGGCGATGGTTCGCCTCCTGGTGAACTCCGAGGCGTTCCAGCGGTCGACAGCCCCCGTGGATGAGGCCATAGAACAGGATCCCCAGAACCGGCTGTGGCACAGCTACCCCGTCCGCCGGCTCGAGGCCGAGGCCATCCGAGATGCCATGCTGTCCGTTTCCGGTCGGCTCGACCCAACGATGTACGGCGAGCCGGTCCCCGTCTATCTCTCCGACTTCATGACCGGCCGGGGCCGGCCCGGCGATTCGGGGCCGCTCGACGGGGACGGCCGGCGTAGCATCTACCTCTCCTTACGCCGCAACTTCCTGTCGCCTTTTATGCTGGTGTTCGACATGCCGATCCCGTTTTCAACGTTTGGGAGCCGCAACACCTCGAACGTGCCGGCTCAGTCCCTGGCGCTGCTCAACGACCCATTCGTGGCGCAGCAGGCGGAAGTCTGGGGCCGCCGCATCGTCGCCCTCAAGGAACTCGATGCCCCGAGCCGCATCCGCCTGATGTACACCAGTGCGCTGTCTCGCGAAGCGACGGCCGGCGAGGTAGACGCGGCCCTCGCTTTCCTGGACGAGCAGGCGACGCTGTACGGCTTGGAGCCGGCGTCTGCCGCGAACGACACGCGTGTCTGGCGTGATTTCGCCCATACGCTGTTTAACCTGAAGGAATTTATCCACCTCGTCTGAGGCCTCGAACCGCTATGAATCCTCATCGCCCCTGCCACGCCATGTCCCGCCGCGAGATGCTCGCGATGTGCCGCAACGGATTCGGTTCGGTCGCCCTCATGAGCCTCCTGGGCAGCGCCGCCTTCGGGTGCCGCGTCGTCAGCGGGGAAGCCACGGCCCTCGCCGGCATGCCGATGGCCCCACGCCGCGCCAACTTCATCCCCCGCGCCCGGAGCGTCATCTTCCTGTACATGGACGGCGGGGTCTCGCAGGTCGATTCGTTCGACCCGAAGCCCCGCCTCGATCGCGAGCACGGCCAGAACCCGTACGCGAAGTTCAAGGTGGATAATACCCAGTTTGACGATATCGGTACGATCCTGAAAAGCCCCTGGGCTTTTCGGAATTACGGGGAGTGTGGGATGCCGGTCAGTGACCTCTTTCCCTACATGGCCACTTGCGCGGACGACCTCGCGCTCGTCCGGTCGATGGTGTCGCAATTTCCCGAGCACACCAACGCGAACTATTTCTTGCACACCGGCATCGGTATCCAGGGCCGGCCCAGCATGGGCGCCTGGGTCACGTATGGGCTGGGAAGCGAAAATCAGGACCTGCCGGGGTATGTGGTGATCGATGGCGGGTTGGTGCCGCCTGGCGGGCTCGACAACTTCAATAGTGGGTTCCTGCCGGCCGCCTACCAGGGCTCGGTGTTTCGCGCCGGCGATACCCCCCTCGCCAATGTACTCCCCCTGGAAGGAGACCCCCGGCTCCAATCCAACAAACGGGCGCTAATGGAGCAAATGGACGAGGGGCTGCTGGGGAAGATCGGGCCGGCGGATCAGATCGAATCGTCCATCGCCAACTACGAACTCGCGTTCCGGATGCAGGCGTCGGTGCCAGAGTTGACCGACCTCTCGGCGGAGTCGGCCGCCACGCGCCGGCTGTACGGGCTCTACTCGGACGACCCCCACACACGCAGCTACGGGATGCAGTGCCTCCTCGCGCGCCGGCTGGTCGAACGCGGCGTGCGCTTCATCGAACTCACGTGCCCGCGCGTCGCGGCCGACCGGTGGGACCAGCACGCCGGCCTGATTGACGGCCACGAAAGGAACGCCCATGCCGTCGACCAACCCATTGCCGGCCTGCTCAACGACCTCAAGGCGCGCGGACTACTCGATCAGACGCTCGTGGTGTGGGCCGGCGAGTTTGGCCGCACGCCCTTCGCACAGGGCTCGGATGGGCGCGATCACAACCCGTCGGCCTTCAGCATCTGGCTCGCCGGCGCCGGCATCCGGGGCGGCACGATCTACGGGGAAACGGACGAGTACGGCTATCGGGTGGTAGACAAGCCGACAACCATCCACGACTTGCACGCCACGATGCTCCACCTTCTCGGCCTTGACCACGAACGGCTCACCTACCGTTTCGGCGGCCGCGACATCCGGCTTACGGATGTACACGGCCATATCGTGCAGGACATCCTGGCCTGACGATCCACGCTAACGAACTGTCACCGTGTCGGCCCGCTGCACGCGGAACTCGATGAGTTGCTGGCTGCCGGCCTCGATGTTCACTCGCACCGGCTCGGACGTCTGGTACCCCTCGGCGCGCACTTCGAGGGAGCGCACACCGATCGGCGCCTGCACGGTCATCGGCGTGAATTGCCCCGTCGGCCGACCATCCACCCAGATCTCTGCCGGCACAAAGACACTGTTTTCATCGAACGAGGTTACGTCTACCGCCGCCGCCTGCGTGAAATCCACGACAAAAAACTGGACGTGGTCATACCGGGGGACGACGGCGCGCTCCCAGACGCCAAACGCGGGATGTCGAATGGACAACTGGTGCGTTTCAGGCGAGGCCATCAGGGTGTGCAGCCCTTCCGCGCGGCTCACCACTAGCGAGTCGTCCAGGAAGATGTCGCCCCGCGGCACGATATGCAGCTTGATGGTGCCATCGCGGGGTTTCAGGGTGTGGGTCATCGCGACCGTTCGGCCGGCGGTCACATCCACCTCGGTCGTGATGGCGTCATAGCCCGCCAGGGTTATGGCGACGCTGGCCGTGCCGGGGGGCAGAGCCGCTCCGTTCGTCGGCGTCTTCCCGGATAACTTCCCATTGATCACGACCACCGCGCCGGACGGCGACGAGGTGATCGCCAGCCACCCCATCCGCGGCCGTGGGGCCGCGGGTTTTGCCGGCGCCGGCGTAGCAGCCGGAGGTGTAGGTTGGGATGCGGGCCGCTCGGCCGCTGGTGCTGGCGGGGGCGGATGATCGACGGCTGTTTCCCCGGGGGCCGGCTGGCCGGGGGCCGGCAACGTAGGCGTCGTAGTGTTGGGCGGCTGGATAACGGGCGGCGTCGGGGTGCTGACGACGGTCGAAGGATTGAAGGCGACCGTGGCCGGCGGGTTTGGGTTGGGCGCCACGAAATCAGGCGTCGTTGCCGAGGCGCTCGCGGGTGGCGGGGTCGATGGCGGCGAATCGGCCGCTGGCGCCGCCGGCGGCAACACACGAGGCGTCTCCGCCCGCGCAACCTTGGGCCCTTCGAGGCTCAGCACTTGAAACGGGTCGTCGCTCTGGGGCTTAAACGCGTAGAGACTGCCGGAGGCGAATAACACCGCTGCTAGCGCGTACGCCGCGGTCACCGGGTTGAGCATGCGACGGAACTCGCCGCGCCACCGGCTGCGCCGCGGGGCGCGGACAGGCTGGCGGTTGCTCGGCTCCGCTAGCTGAATGTCCTGCAACATCGCACGCACCGATTGATACCGGTCGTTTGGATGTTTGCGCAGCGCCTTCATCGTGATCTGGGCGAGCCGGCGGGGCACATTCGGGTTCAGGCGCGCCGGGTTCTGGATGAGTGCGTCGTTCAGCGTGTTGCGCACCACGAAATCCGGCGCCGTCTTGTCGAACGGCAGCGAGCCGGTCAGCATTTCGTAGAGAATGAGGCCCAGGCTGTATACATCGGAGCGCTCATCCACCTGTCCAGGTGAGCCGAGGTGTTCGGGCGCCGGGTAGCCGCGGATGTCCGAGTCGTTGTAAGAGAGCGGCAACAGGCTCACCTTCTTCAGCATCCGGGCTACGCCGAAGTCCATGATCTTGACGCGCCCCTCGGCCGTCACGCGGATCCGCTCGGGTTTGAGGGACTCGTGGAAGATACCCAGGCCGTGCGCGTAGTCGAGGGCCTCCATGGCCTGTTGTAGGAGCGGCACGCCGAGGCGCCAACGCGGCCCCTGAACCTGATCCAGATAGGCCGACATCGGTACACTCTCCACGTATTCCATGGAGATGTAGGTGGCCTGGTTGGTGTCCCGGATATCGTAGATGGTGACGATGTTCGGGTGGCTGAGCTGCGCGAGTCGGCTCGTCTCGAGCTGAAACTGCTGCACGAAAATGGGATCCTGCGTGAGCATCGGATTGACGACGCGCAGTGCAACCGGTCGTTGAACACCCAGATCCGTGGCCAGATACAGGGTGCCGAGCACATCCTGTTCCAGCACGGATTCGATGCGATGACCGTCGATGATGTGGCCGTTATCCAGTCCGGAATGCAGACTCATACGAATCCCCTGGCTCGAGGCGATCGCCATCGTCTCGCAGCGTGGGGGGCGTAGGCTGAGAAATACTGTGTAGAGAAATACGGTGCAGAAAGCGCGATGTGCGAGGTGACGACAGATCCCTTGAGCGAGTGCAGGGACGTGTACAGGCCGTCGTGGGTCGACGTCTGGATCTCACGCTTTGTGTGTCTCTTTGTACACAGAGTATATCGATGCCGCCGGCAAACGGCATACCGATATGTGCTTCTTGGATATGGGCTTTTGGCGCATACTGTATGCGCCGGCCGGCGGGGCTTGCCCGGGCGGGGTTTCAGACTCGGTTTCTCTTCAGCTTCTGACCGGTGATCTTCTCGAGGCGCGCATTGAATTCGCGCATCATCACCTCCTGATTCGTATCGATTCTTCCTTGCGCCGCCCGCTCGCGCATCAGCTGCAACCCTTTCTGCAGGATACGTTTCTCGTTGGTACGATCGCTTTTACGCTTGTACAGAATGGCCAGCCGTTCGTACGGAAAAAGCGAGTCCGCGTCTTCCTCTACATTGTTTTCGTAGATGCGAATCGCATCGTCGAACTTGCCTTCGTTCTCTTTCTGCTCCGCGATCGCGTTGCGCTTGAACCAGCGCTCGTAATTCTTCATCGCGAGTGTCGTTTCTGGTTAGGCGGGGGCTTCGAGAGCACATTGCTCTCTTGAAGGGATCGGATTTTGGGGTGGATTCTTTAGCTGAAAGGCCGTTTTTTAATGATTGGATAACATGGCCTTACCGGAAGCTTCATCGCCGCGGCCTTATTATGCAGGCGAAAAAACGCTCTGGTTCGTATTCCCGGCGCTGCGTTCGCCGAAGCCAATCTCTATTACTTATGCCACCGCGGACACCATCTGAAGCCGCCCGTCGCCGCGTACTTGTCGTGGACGACGAAGAGGACTTGCTCGATCTCCTGCAGTACAACCTCGAAAAGGAGGGGTTTGAAGTACTGCTCGCCAACAACGGGGTAGATGGCATCGAAGTGGCCAGGAAGGAGGAGCCGGATCTGATCGTTCTGGACATCATGATGCCCGGGCTGGATGGCATCGAGGTCTGCCGGCGCCTTCGGAGCGACGCGGTCCTCCGCGACACGCCCATTCTCATGCTCACGGCTCGAACAGAGGAGTCGGCGCAAGTCCAGAGCCTCGAAATCGGGGCGGACATCTATCTGCCCAAGCCTGTTTCCATCCCGGTGCTCATCAGCCAGATCAAGGCGCTGATGCGCACGGCGAATCGGGGAGAGACCCTGCCGGCGATCCTGGTGCTTCAGGACATCGAGATCGACCGGGACCGCTACCTCGTGGTCCAGAAAACGGGGAAAGAGCCCATCGAGCACCGGCTGCCGCGTAAGGAGTTCGAGTTGCTCTATTTCCTGGCCTCGCATCCGGGCAAGGTGTTCTCGCGCCAGGACGTGCTCGACAAGGTGTGGGGCCACGATGTATTCGTGGTCGACCGAACCGTTGATGTACACATTCGTAAAATCCGCGAAAAACTGGGCAACGACACGATCGAAACGGTAAAGGGGATTGGTTACAAATTCAAAGCCTGAGGTGGATGTTGCTGGAAGCGAAGTGCCGCGGGCGCCGCTCCAGTTCAGTCGGTTATCCCTGAAAATCGCACTTCTTGTTGCCACCGCGTTGCTTGCCGCGTTGTTGGGTATCCACTTCCTCCTGGCCCCGTTTCCCTTCTGGCTGCTGGCCGGCCTGCCGCTCTTCATGCTCGCGGCGGCCTACGGTGCCTCCTATCGCCTGCTCGCGCATCGCATCCAGCTGGCACGGACCACCCTGAAACAGGTCCGTAACCACCGTTTCGAGAATCTCGAAGCCGCCCACCTGCCGCGGGGGGATGAACTCAATGGGCTGATCTGGCAGGTCTATCGGGCCGGTCGGGTGCTCGAGAAAGAAATCCAGGGGATGAAGCAGGTCGAGAACTACCGTCGCGAGTTTCTGGGGGATGTGTCCCACGAATTAAAAACGCCCATCTTCGCCATCCAGGGCTTCGCGGAAACGTTGATCGCCGGAGCGCTGGAAGACCCCCGCGTGAATGCCGCCTTCGTCAAGAAGATCTTGAACAATGCCCTGCGGCTGCGTAATCTCACGAACGACCTGTCCGAAATCTCGCGGATCGAAACTGGCGAGTTACAGATGGTGATGAGCGACTTTTCGCTGTCGGACGTCGTGAGCGAGGTGGTCGAGGGCCTGGAGGACATCGCGAAGGCGAAATCGGTGTCGCTCCATACGCGGATCTCCGATGCGCTTCCGCGGGTGCGCGGAGACCGCGAGCGCATCCGGCAGGTGCTGATCAACCTGGTGGACAATGCGATCAAATACAGCAATCCAAATGGGCTGGTGGAGCTGGTCTGCCGGCCGCTGCCTTCCGGGTTCGTCAAGATCTCCATCGTCGACAACGGCATCGGCATCGCGCCGCATCATCTGCCGCGGCTGACCGAACGGTTTTACCGGGTCGACAAAAGCCGGTCGCGCCTCCAGGGCGGCACCGGCCTGGGCCTCGCGATCGTCAAGCATATCCTCGTCGCCCACGACACCCAGATGATGGTCGAAAGCAAACCGGACAGGGGTTCGACCTTTGGCTTCATGCTCAAAAGCGCTTCCCCGGCTCAGCAGGCGTGATCGGTCGCCAATTTCCCGTCAGGGCTTGCTATTCGCGCCTCCCGGTTGCAGATTAAGCCGGTTATTTCAATCTCCTCCGTGGTATGATGCAGGAAGCTTACGTCTTGAGCCGTGCGCAGAAACTCTATGTGGTCTGCGCGGCGGTGTTTATCACCGCGCTGGTGGTGGCGGAAGCCACGGCCAGCAAGTTCTTTACGGCGTTCGACCTGCCTTTCACCATACGCATCCTTGGCCAGCAGTTCACGACGGTGGTGATGACGGCCGGCGTCATCGCGTTTCCGATCACGTTTATCGTGACGGACCTGATGAACGAGTACTTCGGCCGGCGCGGCATCGCGTTCGTGTCGCTCCTCGGGATGGTGATGATCGGGTTTGAGTTTGTGCTGCTTCAGATCGCCATGGGGGTCCCTACGGCGCCGAATTCGCCTGTCACCGCCGAAGCGTTTGACATGGTCTTCGGCGCCACGGGCCGCATCATCTTCGGCAGCCTGATCGCGTATTTCATCGGGCAGCTGGCTGATATCACCATCTTTCACTATCTGCGGCGGGCCACCGAAGGCCGGCACCTCTGGCTCCGCGCCACGGGGTCCACGTTCGGCTCACAGTTCCTCGATACGTTTATCGTCCTGACCGTGGCCTTCGCCGGCCTGCTGTCGTTTCAGGAAATCCTGGCGATCACGCTGTTTAACTACAGCTACAAGTTCATCATCGCCATCCTGATCACGCCGGTCATCTACGCGATTCACTGGGTGATGGACCTTTACCTCGGCAGGGAAACCGCGCAGGCGTTGATCGACGAGGCCGAGGGGAAGGAGCGGAAGTCGGGGTTTGATATGGGGATTTGAGGGGCGTCAGCTGGCCGTCGCCAGTTTTTCAGCGATCCACTGATTCAGGCTCTTCCCTTCCCGCTGTGCTTGCACATAAACGTCGCGATGGAGTTCGGGCGACAGCCGCACCATCAATCGCCCTGAAAACGGTCTGTCAGGCTCTTCCCCTCGTTCCGAGCAATACGCCAGGTAGTCGTCGATCGATTCGCGGAAGGCGCGCTGTAGATCCTCAACGGACGTGCCCTGGAAGGTCACGACATCCTTGAGGTCGAGCACTTCTCCGTGAAACAGTCCGGCCTCGTCGTCGAATTCGACGTGGCCTGCGTATCCTTTGTAGTTCAACATAGGGTTATTCATCTGGCGATATTCCTGCCTCGACAAGGAAGCGACGCATGGATCTCAAGGCCCCTTTGTCCCCAGTTTGAAGGTATCGCTACTCAAACCCGCCGAACTGACGCGATGAGTGTAGGATAGTAAGGATCAATACCTCTTGCGCCGTTTCATCGAAGTGGTACATTATCCGGTACTCTCTGTAGATTACCTCTCGGAGTTCCTCATCTTCCGCCTCGGGAATCATACGACCCGACCGAGGAAATGCCTGAAGCCTCCGCGTAGACTCAAGCATCTGCTCTTCAAAGCGCTCGGCAAAGGAAGGAGAGGCGTCGCGATACTGGTCGGACAGCACTTCGAGATCCTTGCGGGCCTGTGTCGACCATCGTAAAGTAGACATTCCGTTACCGCGTCTTAGAGCCACGACGCTGGCGGAAGTGGGCTTCGATTTCTTCTTGCGTCATCGTCTGGCCCAGCCGCCCCTCCTTAAGGCCTCGCTCGATCTTGTGGAGCACGAACAAGCGTTCGAAGGCGTCGTCAAGCGTGGCATCTTCCGGCAGTTCCGAGACGGCACGGACGATATCGGATTTTGTGATCGTTTCGGACATGGCGATTTGGGAAAGGTGTTTCGGGTCGAACGCGATCCACAGGTTGATGTTCTCTTTGGTGCACGCCTCGCTGGCCCATTACTCCCGCGCCACCACCGTGTCGTAGAGCCCGTAATGACGCAACCCCTCATGGCTCTCAATCCCCGTGTAGCTTAGCGAGGCATCCTCCGCCGGCTGGAAGGAGGTCCCCGCATGTCCTGAAGGACATACGGGGATGACAGGACGCGTTTAAACAATCACCACTCGGCGCTCGTCCTTGTCCCTCCGTCAATCGCTACTCGCTAATCGCCAATCGCTAATCGAAGTGCGCGTCTACCCGGCCTTCACCCCGTACGTCCGATGCGCCGCCTCGATTTGTGATGCCTCGGTGGTGGTTTCCGGGTAGAGCCAGTAACTGGGCGCGACGATAGGTTCAACCGCCTGCACCGCCACGACGATCACCGCGCGGATCGGGAACCGAGGGCCGGCTTTGGCTTCGAGGGGGCCGGCCCACTGCGAATAGGCGTCCTCCTCGGGCGTGACAATGTGGGCCGTGCCCCGGATCTTGAATCCTTTCTGTACGAAGATATCGACAAAGCTCACGCAGACCTGCGGGTGCCGACGGATGTTGCGGACACTTCCCGGCGAGGCGATGTGGGCGATGGCGAGATGGGTGTCGTCGATGACCGCGAAGACCTCCTTGGGGGAGACATTCGGGTGGCCGGCGGCATCGACCGTCGCCAGCCAGCAGAGGACGCTGCGGCCGGCGGCGTCGATGACTTCGGGGGTTAGCAGATGCATTAAGGTCATGCGGTAACAACGTAGCGTGTGCCTGGAGAGGAAATGCCTGAAGTCTCCGCGTGGACTCCAGTATCTGTTCCTCAAAGCGCTCGGCGAAGGAGGGAGAGGCGTCACGATACTGGTCGGACAGCACTTCGAGATCCTTGCGTGCCTGCATTGACCACCGAACAGTAGTCATTCCGTTACCGCGTCTTAGAGACACGACGCTGGCGGAAGTGGGCTTCGATTTCCTCTTGGGTCATCGTCTGGCCCAGCCGCCCCTCCTTAATGCCCCGCTCGATCTTGTGGAGCACGAACAAGCGGTCGAACGCGTCGTCTAGCGTGGCGTCTTCTGGGAGTTCCGAGACAGCACGAACGATATCGGACTTGGTGATCGTTTCGGACATGGCGATTTGGGAAAGGTGTTTCGGGCCGAACGCGATCCACGGGTTGATGTTCTCTTTGGTGCACGCCTCGCCGGCCCATCACTCCCGCGCCACCACCGTGTCGTACAGCCCGTAATGACGCAACCCCTCATGGCTCTCAATTCCTGTGTAGCTCAGCGAAGCATCCTCGTAGCGCCGGCTGGAAGGAGGTCCCCGCATGTCCTGAAGGACATACGGGGATGACAGGACGCGTTTAAACAATCACCACTCGGCGCTCGTCCTTGTCCCTCCGTAAATCGCTACTCGCTACTGATGCGAATCAGGAGTTGAACCTGGTAGTTTTCGTCGAAGACCTCCTTTGGGGAGACGTTCGGGTGGCCGGCGTCGTCGACCGTCGCCAGCCAGCACAGGACGCTGCGGCCGGCGGCGTCGATGACTTCGGGGGTGAGCATGGGGTTGGGGCAACAAGGAGTAGTTTGACGTTGGAATCAACTATCTGGCGAATCCGGCTTTGAATAAACAGACGGCAAAGACAAAAGTCATCCGGAAAGAATTATCCGACGACTCGGTCGAACTCGTGGTCTCTGTGGTACTTCAAGTACTGTTTCGTTGGCTCTGGAATTTTCCATAATTGGGCTTCGGGATCGACGCCCAGAATGACAAACTCATCAACTTTCATGCTACTCGAGCGGATCAGGACTCCATTGTTTTCGAACGAAATCAGACGCTTGTCGAATAGACTGTTGAGGGTAGGTTGAAGCAATAGTCCATTGTATGGATCCAGTCGTTCACGATTTGTCGACACCCGCCAGGGTTTTATATGAGATGCAACTAGGAGACTGGCTCGGTCATATTTTGTTACGGCGCATCGGCCCCAGAGTCGAAAAAGTCCGTCTCGATATACGCCTTGTCCAATTCTGCTTTTTGTTAATGCGTTTCGTTCTGTTTCAAGAAGGTAAAAGGTATCGATCGGTTCACGAATCTCATCCTCAATCGTATGTGAATGGATACTTGTGTTCGAAGCTAGAGAGAAGATAAACTGGCTTGGGCTAACCTGGTGACTGATGTTACGCAGCATATGGCTGCATGCGTTAAATTCCGTGATTCCAGGTTGCCACTCCCCCCAGAGGCTCCCCCATGGATCGCCAACTCCTCGATCTCTACAGCGACTACCTGATCTCGTCCTTCGGCCAGGCGACCGCTACTGGTCTGGCCCGACTGCTTGACGGCGTCGTCAGCCACGA
>Ga0163150_10000678_pt1 | contig 62036 bp, 54 predicted proteins | sample OliLakLV19P2IB_FD_148628 | JGI IMG/M metagenome (GOLD analysis project Ga0163150, IMG submission 148628) | Freshwater microbial mat bacterial communities from Lake Vanda, McMurdo Dry Valleys, Antarctica - Oligotrophic Lake LV.19.P2.IB | ecosystem: Environmental > Aquatic > Freshwater > Lake >...
GTGCTCGCCCGCATCGGCGACCATCCGATGTCCGATCTCGCCGCGCTTCTCCCGTGGAACTGGAAGCCGCTCGCGCAAGTCATCCGCGCAAAAGCCGCCTGACCTGCGGCCCTCGGCGTACGGATACGAAGCGTTCCGGGAGGTGGTGATTGTACTGATGTCTAGCCTGACAGATGGTCTGCGATGCCATTTTCACTTTGCGTTGATCGCGGGATGGGCGGAGAAACTTTGAGATGGATATAAGTGCAGCACAACAGGACATGCGCCGCGGCTATCTCAGCGGAGCGCCTGGCATTCTTGCGTCGTCGCTGGCTTGGTTTGCGGCGACCTATGCGGCGTGGCGTCTGTCGCCGGAGCAGGCGGTTTGGGTGCTCTTTGTCGGCGGCATGCTGATCTATCCCGTCGGGGTGGTGATCGCGAAGATCTGCGGCGCCTCGGGTGATTTCAGCAAAGGCAATCCGCTTGGCGGGCTGGCGATTGCGACCACGTTTTGGCTGATCTTCAGTTTGCCGCTCGCGTACGTCGCATCGCTGCAGCGCATCGAGTGGTTCTTTCCGGCGATGCTGCTCATCATCGGCGGACGCTATCTGACGTTCGCGACACTGTTTGGGATGCAGCTGTTTTGGGCGCTGGGTTTGGCGCTTGCGGGCGCGGGGTTTTTGCTGGGCTGGTTTGCAACGGCGCCCGCTATAAGCGCGCTCGTAGGCGCCTCGATTGAGCTTGTTGTCGCGATCGTTGCGTTTGCGCTTCATGCGCGCTGGTCAGCGGCGAACAAAGCTGGCGCGTGATGCCGCTTGTGAAGTGTAGTGTACGCTCTACTCATTCCTTTACGCTGCATTATGGTTTGCCGCCGAAGTGTAACGCGAGCGGCGGCCTAAGCTTAGGCGCCGGTGGATGCGCTTCATGTCGGATGCATTGGCGAAGTTTCGGGGCGCGGCTGGGCGTGCGCTTGCTGATGAGACGCTTGCGCTCATGAGCGCGCATGACATCGCTTTGACGGCGGCGAACTTTGAAGTCTGGCAATCGTACAAGACTGGCGCGTTGCCGGAGCTTAGCCGTGAGATCGATGCGCGGATCACGCGCGGCGAGTCCTTCTGCGACGACGTCAACGATGAGTTGTTCGAGCGCTTCTTTGCGAACACGCGCGTGTCCTCGCAGATCGTCGAAGCGAGTGAGAGCATTGCGCGCGAATTGGCCGATGTTGTCTCGACGCTGCGCGGGGCGGGAGCGCAGGCGGGATCGTATGCGAGTGCGTTGCAGGTTGCGGCGGCGAGCTTTGAGGGCGAACTCGATCCCACTGATCTGCGCGCTGTGGTTGCTGAGCTTTCGGCGTCGACGCGCGAGATGGCCAACAACAATCGCCAGCTCTCCGAGCAGATGGAGGTGTCGTCGCGCCAGGTCGAGACTTTGCAGAGTGCGTTGCAGAGCGTGAAAGTCGAGGCGCTGACCGACGGGCTGACGGGGCTCGCTAATCGCCGTTTGTTCGATGAGACGCTGCGCACGCGCCTTGGCGAGGCGGAGGCGGGCGGTGGTCCGCTCTGCTTGCTGATGTGCGACATCGATCACTTCAAGCGCTTCAATGACACGTGGGGCCATCTGGTTGGCGACCAGGTCATTCGCTTTATCTCCGCCGTTTTGCGCAAGTACGCTGAAGGCGACCTGCTGGCGGCGCGCTATGGCGGCGAGGAATTTGCGCTGATCATGCCGCGCACGGCGCTGAACGGCGCGCGCGTCTTTGGCTCAGCGATCCACGAAGCGGTAAAGTCGAAGCGGCTCTCGCGGCGCTCGACCGGCGAGTCGCTTGGCGCGGTGACCGTTTCGGTTGGCATCGCCGAATATCTCAGCGGCGAGAGCATGAGCAGCTTCATCGGACGCGCGGATGCTTGCCTTTATGCGTCGAAACGCGGCGGGCGCGACCGGATTACCACCGACGCTGAAGCTGCGCGCGCAGCTTAGTTAAACGCGGCGCAAGCGGTGCAATTTCACGCTGCGCTCCCCCTATGTGCTGGCTATCGTCGGCTTTCCTTTGATGAGCATCCCGGCGGCTAGGAGACGCGACGCGCTCCCGCTTCGCGCACGTTCGCCAGTAAGTGCGACGTAGCCGGGAGCGATCACTTGCGGTAGTTGAGATAAGCCATGTCACGAGGGCGAGCCTTGAGGAGCTACCGATGACGACGACACCTGAGGCGCCGCGGTTTGATCCGATCAAGTATAAGGAGACGACGCGCGAGCAATGGCAGCGCGCGGCCCAGGCGTGGAATGACTGGGGCTCATGCCTGCGCGATTGGCTAGGGCCGGTGACCGAGATCATGTTGGACATGGCCGAGATTGGCCCTGGCCGGCGCGTGCTCGATGTGGCGGCTGGCGCGGGCGATCAGACCTTGCTTGCAGCTGAGAGGGTAGGTCCAAGCGGTTACGTGCTGGCCACCGACATCTCCTCGAATATTCTCGAATTTGCTGAAGCAAACGCGCGTCAGGCTGGGTTCGAAAACATCGAAACCAAAGTGCTTGATGGCGAAGACCTGGACGTACCACCGGGATCATTCGACGCCGTCATCTCCCGCGTTGGCCTCATCTATTTCCCAGATCAGCAAAAGGCGCTGGCCGAAATAAAACGCGCACTCAAACCAGGCGGGCGCTTTGCCGCTATCGTTTACAGCACGCCGGAAAACAATCGGTTCTTCTCGGTCCCAGTCCAAGTGATCCGTCGCCGCGCCAACCTGGCGCCGCCGCTTCCGGGTCAACCGGGTCCGTTCAGTTTGGGTGGGCCGGGCGTGCTAGAAGGTGTTCTGCGCGAGGCGGGCTTCCAGGATGTTGAGGCGAGAACGGTGAAAGCTCCGCTTCACTTGAAGTCCGCCGCCGAGTGCGTGCGCTTCGAGAAGGATTCGTTCGGCGCTCTGCACCAAATGCTTGCTGGTCTTGATGAGAGCGGCCGCCAATCAGCTTGGCAGGAGATCGAACAAGAACTCAGCGCGTTCGAGGGAAGCGCCGGGTTCGAGGGTCCGTGCGAAATGATCGTCGCGGTAGGCGCGAAGTAGTCAGTTCTGTTGAACGCCGACATCACGCTGGATGCGCAACGCCTAGTTGATTAATTCAACGCCACAGCACCGACAGGGGATAGAGCAGGATCAGCCAAACTAGGCAGGCCACGACGAGGCGCCTGTCCGTTGCTGCGATGCCGATCGCTGCTATCGGAAAGAAGGACCAAGTGACGACGACGTGGCGCAGCGTCAGCGCGGGCAGCTCTGCCAGCACCGCGACCGCCGCTATCAACGCGATGTTGCACACGAGGATGGCGCCGAGCACGGTGCGGCGCTGCTTGTCGAAATGCGCGTCTAGGTCGCCCCACTCTTCGGGATCATCGGGGAAGACGAGCGACGCCGCGATATAAAACAGCGCCGTGACGACGAAGCCGCCGAACAGCACCGGCCAGCTGATCGGGATCACTTCGCGCATCGCCCAGCCGTACATCCAGAAGGTGACGACATCGCACGAGACGAAGAGGCCTAAGAGGGCCGTTGGCCAGCCGATCCGCACGCGGTGGCGCACCTTGAGCGCGCGCGCCAGTCCGCCCAGACCCGCGGCAAGCGCGAGGCCGAGCAGCAGTCCGTACAAGGAAAAGAAGAATTCGAATCCGCTCATGTGGCTAGCTAGGCCAGCGTGAGCTGTTTTTGGCTAGTGAGAAATGGTGACGTGGGGAGGTCAAAGCTACGCACGTCCCGGCGCACGCACGGCGCCAAAGACGCCGTTCGCGCGGCGGCTGGAGACAGATTTCGCCGAAATGCGTCGTTCGCCACGCTGCGTCGTTGCCGCAAGCTCTTTGCGGAACGCTCACGCCCTGCGTGTCTGTTGACGCACAGACTTTCGTCTGGGCCTGCTATAAAACGCGCGTTAGCCGTTCCATGTGCCGCGTCGCCGCGTCTCAGGACCCCGCTGCGTCGAGAAGCAAACGCATAGGTCCCCGGACGCGACCAGCCAACGAGGCTCCGGCATGCCCTACTATAATCAAGTCTTCTCGATCCGGCGTCTTTGGATCATCTTCGCCGCGAGCATGGTCGTCATGTTCTCGACGCTGCTCTATTTCGGCAACGAGATTTATCACACGCGCCCGCCCATTCCGGCCGCCGTGCAGACTCAGTTGGGCGAGACGCTCTTCACGCGCGCGGACATCGAACGCGGTCAGGCCGTCTGGCAGTCGATGGGCGGCATGCAACAGGGTTCGATCTGGGGCCACGGCGGTTATCTGGCGCCGGATTGGAGCGCCGATTGGCTCCACCGCGAAGCGCTCGCTTTGCTCGACATCATCGCCCGCACCGAAGAAGGCGCGCCCTTCGATCAGCTCGACGAACGCCGCCAGGCTTACGCCCGCGCCGCGCTCGAACTCGACATGCGGCGCAACACTTACGACCCCAATACCGATATAGTCACCGTCAGCGGCGCGCGTGCGCAGGCGATCGCCGAAGTAGGCGAGCATTACCGCGATCTCTATCAGGGACGCACGGCTGAAGCGCTGCATCTGCGCGAGCTATACGCGTTCCCGATCCACACCCGCCTCAGCGACGACAACGCGCGCGCGCTCAACGCTTTCTATTTCTGGACCGCGTGGGCGACGACGACCAACCGGCCCGGCGAAGAGATTACCTATACCAGCAACTGGCCGCACGAGCCCTTGGTCGGCAACACACCGACCGCACCGGTTTTCATGTGGTCGATCATCTCGATCTTCGTGCTCTTGGCCGGCATTGGCGGCCTCGTTTGGTATTACGCCAAGGAATTCGATGTCTGGCGCGCCGATTCCGAGCCCGAAAGCGGGTTCGCCAAGAGCGATTTCATGGACAACGTCACGCCGACCAAATCCATGCGCGCGGTCACCAAGTATTTCTGGGTGGTGATCGCGCTCTTCGCTGCGCAAGTTCTGCTCGGGATCGTCACCGCGCACTATCAAGTCGAAGGTCAGGGCCTCTACGGTTTACCGTTCACCGATACCCTGCCTTACGCCGTCACTCGGACCTGGCACACGCAATTGTCGGTGCTGTGGATCGCGACGGCGTGGCTTGCGACCGGTCTTTACGTGGCGCCGCTGCTTTCAGGCCATGAGCCCCGCTTCCAAACCTTCGGCGTGAACTTCCTATTCGTCAGCCTGCTCATCATCGTCGTCGGCGGCTTCGCCGGACAATGGGCGGCAATCAATGGATACTTCGACGACCTGACAGCGAATTTCTGGTTCGGTCATCAGGGCTACGAATACACCGATCTCGGCCGCTTCTGGCAGATCTATCTCTTTGTCGGACTGATGCTCTGGGTGTTCCTGGTGCTGCGCGCGCTGTGGCCGAAGCTGCGCGAGAAGGGCGGAAGCTCGCTGGTTCTTTTGGTCGCGATCTCCACCGTGTCGATCGGGCTCCTGTTCGGCGCCGGCCTCATGTGGGGCGAGAAGACACACATCTCCATCATGGAATACTGGCGCTGGTGGGTCGTGCATCTGTGGGTGGAGGGCATCTTCGAAGTGTTCGCCACCGCGATCGTGTCGGCGCTTTTGGTGCGGATGGGTCTTGTGCGCGTTTCGGTCGCGACGACCGCGGTGCTGCTGGCGACGATCATCTTTCTCGGTGGCGGCGTGCTCGGCACCTTCCACCATCTCTATTGGAGCGGCACGCCCATCGCCGTGCTGGCCTTTGGCAGCGTCTTCTCTGCGCTTGAAGTTGTGCCGCTCGCCGTTGTCGGCTTTGAAGCCTACAACCGCTCCAAGCTCGAAGGACAACATGCCTGGGAGCATGTCTATCGCTGGCCATTCCGCTTCTTTGGCGCAGTGCTGGTGTGGAATCTCATTGGCGCCGGCCTGTTCGGCTTTCTCATCAATCCGCCGATCGCGCTCTATTACATGCAGGGCCTCAACACGACGGCGACGCATGGCCATGCGGCGTTGTTTGGCGTTTACGGCATGCTAGGCTTGGGGCTTACGCTCTATTGCATGCGCGGCCTGACAGACCCAACGCGGTGGGACGAGAAGCTGCTGGCGATCGCGTTCTGGAGCCTCAATATCGGCTTGGCGATGATGACGTTCCTCTCCTTGCTGCCGCAAGGGCTCTGGCAAACCTACGTCTCGTTCAGCGACCACTACGCCGCCGCACGATCGGCCGAACTCATGCATCATCCGATGATGGAAGCCCTGGTCTGGGCGCGCGTGCCGGGCGACATCGTGTTTGCCGTCGGCGTCGGCGCGTTCGCGCTCTTCTTTGTCAAGGCCTTCTTCCCGGGCAAAGCGCCTCCGACTGAAACTGCCTCCAAGCCAGAATCCGCCGTGCTCTAAGAAGCCCGCCGTCGACTCACTTAGTCTGTTGGGGGCACGCCGGGCGAGAGTCCACCATGGGAAATCACGCTCTGATGGCCACAATGTTGCGAACGGCTCGAAGGCGGTTGATAGATAAAAGTCTAACAAGGCAAGGCCACGATCTGGCGTGACCGGACCCGTTAGCCCGCCGCGGCGTCGATCAGCAGAAACGCGCGCGTCAGTTCGGCGTTCATTTGGGCGCGGCCGCGGCCGATTTGTTCGGCGATGCGCGCGCCTTCGCTGCGCAAGAACAGCATGGCTTGCTGATTGGCAGCTGTGTCACGGTTTAGGAAATCACTCATGCGGCGCGCGGCTTCCGGCGCTGCGTCGCGAACGGCGCGGCGCCGGGCTTGTGTGCCTGAGCGCGCGCGTTGAGCGATGCGCTCAAGCGCGGATGGGGAGAACACGTCATCCAATTGCAGGCCGGCGTGCTCGATGGTTTCAACGATCGGCAGCGTTGACGTGCGCGGCTCGGCGATCTGGCGACGCAAGTGCGCGACCGGATCGGCGGCAGGTTCGCGGCGTTGCGACGGCGTTGGCGTATGGCCAGCGTCAGGGCCATCGACGTTGGAGAGAAGGTCGCGCCAGGTCCAATCGCCGGGCACGGGTTTATCGGCGGCGGGGGCGCGGCCGCGTTCGGGTTGCTGCTGTTGCGCTGGCGTGTCGCCGAACATGGGCGGCGGCGGATCGCTGCGATTGCGCGCCGGCGGCAGTTCGAGCGGATCGGCAGCTTCGTCGCGCCACGAGCGATCGTAGCCGGGCGCGGCTTCGTCTGGCCTTGGCTCGCCACTGCGATTTCGGACGCGCATGTGTTGTGGGTCGTCGCCGGTGACGGCGTCGCGCGCGTCACGCGCTGCGAGGCGGGCGGCGTCGGCGGCGTCGCGGAGGCGTTCAAGCGCTACGGCGGCTTCGCGTTCGACGTTGACGGCTTCGCCGCGAATGAGTTCGGCGGCGCGCTTGGCGTCGTCGATGGCGCGGTGGGTGGTTTCGCGCACAGCGCCGGCGGTTGAGGTGGCGGCGTGGCTCGCGGCTTCCGCAGATTGGCGCGCGGCGTCGGTGAGGCTCGTGGCTTTGGAGAGCACGTCGAGCGCGACAGAGAGCGCTTGTTCGAGACGCAGCGAGGAATCGGCGCTGGCTTGGGCGGCGTTGGAGAGGCCGTTGGTGCGATCGGAGATCAAGGCTGCGGCGGCGCCGAAAGAGGTGAGGCGGTGGTCGAGTGCTTGGTCGGCGGCGCGGACTTCGGCTTCGGCAACGCGCGCGGCTGCGGAGATGGAGCTTGTGTGCTTGCCGATGGAGTCGCCGATGTTTTGGGCTTGGCTGTTGAGATCGCGCGAAATGCGCAGCAGCTCTTCGCGCTCACGTTCCATGCCGACGATCATGGTATTGGCGCCGGCCTTGGCCTGGTCGGACATATCGTCGACGGCTTTGGCTTGGCGCGAAATTTGGCCTTCGACTTCTTGCAGGCGCTTCAAGGTTTGTAAGAGCGCTTGATCGAGTTGGTTGATCTCGCTGCGCACGGATTCTGCGAGTTTGCGCGCGGCGTTTTCGGCGCTGCGCTCGGGGTTCATAAGGCGATCGGCGGCGTCGGCGAGGCGGCGCGCTTCGGAGCGGGCGCGGGCGCTGTCGCGCGCAGCAAGGCCAGAGAACGAAGCCATCAGTGCAGGCAGAACCACGACCGCGCCAACCGCGCCCATTTCAGGGATGGTGAGCGAGCCCATTTGGTGGGGGCCGATGAGAACGACGGCGCCGGCGAGGCTGCCGAGGACCCAGAGTCCAGCCACGACCAGGCCCAAGATGCCGATCATCGCACCGGGATCACCGCTACGTTCAGCTTCGGGCGTGGTGGTGGTCATGCGGGCACAATTCCGTCGGCGCGCTGGGAGTGCGCGCTATGGTCAACGAGAACGAAATAAGTGCGGCCATTCAAGGGCGAACACGCGCGAGCGCAAGTCAACGATCGGAAAGATCGCGCGTTTGACGAAGCGCTTAGCGGTCGTTCGTTTGGCAGGCTTCGCCAGAGCAGGCGGATTGCTCAACCGAACGCTGTTCAAGCGTAACGCCGACCCAAGCCAGGGCCATGGCGATCAAAACGTCGCGTACTGTAACTAGGAAAGCCAACATCGCCCTCTACCTCAATGTAGCGAGGCGTATGTGCGCGCTTCGCTGGCGAACCGCAAGATACAGTTCCGTGTATTACGCCGAATGAAGAATGGCTGTGGCGGTCCGGCTTGACGGTGGCGGGGGCAGCGCCTAATTCCGGGGTGTGACGTTACAACATAACAGCACCCGGGCCCCGCAGCGGGCTCACCTCGCTCACGCAGCGGTCATGGGGCTGCACGCTATTTGTTGCGGGCTGCCGGCGCTGGCGATGTTGGCGGCGGCTGTTTCGGGGGCGACGTCTGGGGTGGCCTTGCTGGCTGGCTCATTCGCTGAAATTCACCACTTCCTGCACCAGCATGAGCTTTGGATCCTGCTGATTTCGGCCGGTTTGGTGGTCACAGGTGGCGTGCTTGAGGCGAACTCCCGCAAACACCACCGGCACGGCTTTCCCTGGCTGTTCGCGTTCTCAGCGCTTTGCTTCGTGGCGAACGTGACGATCATCGTCCTCCACCGCTCAACTTAAGGTATTGGGCTAACGTTTAGGCTTCAGGATGTGCAGCGCGAGTGTGCGGTATCTGCGCACCGCCTCGCTTGTCTCGCTTTCGCGCCGGAGCGCGCGGCGGAGCGCCATGCCTTCTAGGCCCGCGATTAAGGCCTCGGCCGCTTCGGGTGCGGGCAGGGCGGGATAGATGCTGCCGGTGCGCTGGGCGCGCTCGATGGCGGCAGCCAAACGTCCGACCGCGACTTGATCGCGGATCAGCAGTGCTTTCGCTAGAAGCGGATCGCGTGACGCTTCGGCCCAGATATCGGCGAGGAGCGCGGCGTCGCCATCGCCATCGAAGGTTTCGAAAAAGGCGCGCGCGAGTTCGGCCAGGCCTTCGATCAAACCTTCTGAGCCGTTAACGCGTTCGAGCATCGCTTCGGCTGCGGCGCGCGCATCGAGCGCGATGGCGGCGATAATGTCGGCTTTGGAGTCGAAATAGCGGTAAAGCGCGCCAGGGCTGATCCGCGCTTCGGCGCAAATCTCTTCAATTGTCGTCAATCTGAAGCCGCGTTCGCGGAAGCATTCGCGCGCCGCGTCCAGAATTTGGCCGCGGCGGCGTTCGGGCAAAGCGGGGTCAGCGTGGCGGGCCATCGAATCAAACCGATGATAAGGCCCAAAATCTCGATATGGTTTAGCCTAAATTCACCCTGCGCTGGCAGCGTCGGCAAATTGTATCCGGCGCGGAGCCTGCCACGCATGACGCCTAAGCCGCCAACGGCAATCGCCAGCGCCGCCGAGACGCGCCGGCGCGAGATGCCTGCCTCTATTGCGCTGACCATCCTGACGGGTGGCATAGCCGCCGCGATCATGGGCGGGCCCTGGCCTGTCGGGTGGTGCGCGGTGATGTCGGTGCTGCTCATTTTCGACACCGAGCTTTACCGCCGCCTGGATACGGCAGAGACGAAGATTGAGGGCGGCACGCTGGCGGGACTTTGCGTTTGGGCGGCGTTCTGCTCGGGCTTTTACGCGATGTTGCCGATCACACTCTGGCTGCACGGCGAAGCGGCGGGCGCGGCGGCTGCAATGCTGCTTTGGGTCGCCGCAGTTGTGCGCCATTTCAGCCCCGGCGTTTCCGGCGCGTTGCCGATCGCTGCTGCCGGCGCTGCGCCGCCAGCGCTTTCGTTATTGGCTTCGCCATTGTTGATGGCGTCGATGTCGTCACAGCCGGACTGGGATCTTGCATTTATTGCGGCCGTCGGCGGCGGTGCGTTGATGGCGTATGTGACGCTCGCGCGTGTCAGTGCGGCGCAAGCTGAACGCGCGCTGCGCGAGGCGACGCGCGAGACAAGCCAAGAACAAACCTTGGCGCTGTTGATGCTCGATCAGGGCGAGTCTGCGTCGATGCTTGTCGATCACGAAGGCCGTGTGCTTGCGATGAGCAAGGTCATGCGCAACGCGATCCGTGTGGCGCAGCCTGTGGGCGCGCGCTTCGAGGACATTGTCAGCTGGGCGCCCGATCGTTGGCGCGATGCATTCGCGCGCGCGATGAGCGGCGAAATCGTGCGCTTCGAGGAAGACGAGACGCGCACGGCAGGCGGCATTCGCTGGTACAATTGGGAAGCGCGCCCGTGGCGCAATGCGGATGGCGAGGTCGTCGGTGTTGTTTCGCACGGCAATGAGATCACGCAGCTTATTCAAGCGCGCGCAGCGGCGTCGGCGAACGAAGAGCGCTTGCTCCAGGCGCTCAAGATCGCGCGCAGCCTGGTTTGGGAAGTCGATTTCAAGGCGCGCGTCATCAGCTGGCACGGCGATGTCGAGGCGCTCTACAACCGGCCGTTCACGTTCGACCAATTCATGGAGAGCCGGACGGGCTTCCTGCATGAAGAGGATCGCCTAGCGCTGCGCGATTACTTCGTCAGCATCGGCAAAGGCGGCGGCGGCTCGATGGAGCATCGCGTGCTCAATGAAAATGGTGACGTGCGTTGGATCGAAGCGTGGGCGCAGCGCGTGATGGGCCGCTCGGGCGGTGTGCGCAAGATCGTGGTGATCTCGAAGGACATCACCGAGCGCAAGCGCCAGGAAGCGGCGTTCATCGCGGCGATGCACCGCGCTGAAGAGGGGCTGAAGTCACGCCGGGCGCTGTTTGGCGAAACCGCTGCAATGGTTGAGGCGATCGACGAAGCGGCGGTCAACGTCGCGGAGATGTACGAGCGTCTCGATAGCCTGATGGAAGAAATGAACGCGCGCGACATGAAGCTGGCGGAGACGCTGGCAAGCTTGCGCACGGCGCGCGAAGAGGCCGAGAGCGCCAACGTCTCGAAGTCGCAATTCCTGACCTCGATGAGCCATGAACTGCGGACGCCGCTCAACGCCATCATCGGTTATTCGGAAATGCTGACGGAAGAGGCGGAAGCTGATGGCCGCGACAGCGACATCGCTGACTTGCAGCGTGTGTTGAGTTCGGCGCGGCAGTTGCTGCACCTGATCAACGATATTCTCGATCTCTCGAAGATCGAAGCTGGCCGCATGGATGCGGTGGCGTCTGAGTTCAATGTGGCGGCGCTTCTGGAGGAAGCGGCGGACACGGTGCGGCCAAACGTCGAGAAGAACGGCAGCACGCTGAAGCTTGAGATTGATGCGGGCGTCGATGTGGCGTGCACGGATGCGTTCAAGCTCAATCAGTGCCTGCTCAACATTCTTTCGAACGCCAGCAAGTTCACCAAGGACGGTGAAATCGTTGTGGGCGCGCGCCGCGATGGCGATGCAATCGAGATTGCCGTGCGCGATACCGGCATCGGCATGACCGACGAGCAGGTCGGGCGCCTTTTCAACGCGTTTGAGCAAGCCGATGCGCTGACGGCGCGCCGTTTTGGCGGCACTGGGCTTGGTCTCGCGCTGACGCGCCGGATCATGCAAGTGCTTGGCGGCGATGTTTCGGTGACGAGCGTTTATGGCGAGGGTTCGACCTTCACGTTGCGTTTCGCGCTGCATCTTCACGAAGCGCCGGTGTTGGCGCGCGTTGATGCGAGTGCGGTGGCCGGGCAGGGCAATCAGCGCCTGGTGCTGATGATCGACGACGAAGAAACCGCGCGCGATCTGACGGCGCGTTCGCTGATGCGGCTTGGCTTTGAAGTGCGCACGGCGACGACGGGGGCCGAAGGCATCGAGATGGCGCGCAGCCTGCAACCCAGCCTCATTCTGCTCGATATCAATCTGCCCGACGTGACGGGCTGGGATGTGCTGACCGTGCTCAATACCGGCGACGCCGGCGGCATTCCCGTGATCATTCATTCCATCGACGACAATCGCCAGCGCGCATTGTTGTCAGGCGCCTGCGAGCATTTGGTCAAACCGGCCGACCGCGATGTGCTCGCCGCCGCTGCGCTACGCTTCTCGCGCGCTCCCGACATTGCATCGCCAGCTGACGTTCCGGCGGTTTCCAACGTAGCTAAGAAGGCGTGAAAGGTTCTCCCATGCGCATACTCATCGCTGAAGATCATCCAGATAACCGCGAAATGCTGACGCGCCGGCTCGTGCGTAAAGGCTACGAAGTGCACTGCGCCGAAAATGGCGCCGAGGCCGTGGCGATGGCGCAATCGTGCGCGCCGGATTTGATCCTCATGGATATCTCGATGCCTGTGATGTCGGGCATTGAAGCAACGAGGGTGATCCGCAACACGCCGGACGTGAGCAAAGTGAAGATCGTGGCGCTCACTGCGCACGCGATGGAAAGCGCGCGCAAGGAATGCATGGATGCGGGCTGCGATGATTTCGCGACCAAGCCGGTGGATTTTGCGGGTCTGGTTGCGCTGATTGAGAAATACGCGGCCTAGCGGCTGCGGCGTCGCCCTTCGACAGGCTCGGGGTGACGCCAATTTGCTAGCTGTGGTGGTTACTGGCCATCAAGGTTAGCGAATATAAATCATCCAAATAGTTCAATCTGCCCTGCGTTATTAGCGCGACCTCAACCCTCCCCATCGTAAATTGCGTATCTGGTATGGGGGGGCGAATGTCCTCGGTTCAAAGCGAAGAGGGCGCGTCCTCAACGACGCGCCTCGGACGTATTCTCCTGGTTGATGACCAGGCGCAAAACCGTGACATGCTCGGCCGCCGGCTTGAGCGTCGCGGCTATGACGTCGTGCTGCGTGAAACCGCGGTGGGCATTGAAGACGTTATCGCCGCCGAAAATATCGAACTGGTTCTGCTTGATTGGATGATGCCGGAGCGCTCGGGTCTCGATGCGCTGCAGGGCATCCGCCGCCGTTTCGACGCTGAGCACGTACCGGTTATCGTCGTCACCGCGCTCGATGATGGCGACATCGTCTCGAAGGCGCTGGAGGGCGGCTCGAACGATTACATCACCAAGCCGATCGATCTGCGCGTGCTTACGGCGCGCGTGAAGGCCCAGCTCGACCGCCGTCAAGCTGTGCTTGCGCTCGACGCGATCCGCGACAGTCTCGAAAAGACTGTCCAAGAGCGTACGCAAGATCTCATGAGCGCCAACGAGACGCTCTCGGCCGAAATCGGCGAACGCGAAGCCGCTGAGGCGCGTGCGCAATCGCTGGCGCGCCACGATCCGCTGACCGGCCTCGCGAACCGCCGCCACTTCCTTGAGGAGTTGGAGCGGCGCTTGGCGTTGGTCGGTCAAGAAGATTGCGCGTTCGCGCTGATGTTCATCGACCTCGATCGTTTCAAGCCGATCAACGACGTGCATGGCCACGCGATTGGCGATCAATTGCTGCAAGTTATCGCGACGCGCCTGAATGGCTGCATTCGCGATGATAGTTTCGCGGCGCGTCTGGGCGGCGACGAATTTGCGGTGCTGCTTGAAGGGCCGGGCAATCGCGATGCTGTTGCCGCAGCCGCGCGCCGGATCCTGCATGAGCTATCCGCGCCGATTTTGGTCAATGGTCTGAAGCTGACGGTTGGCGCTTCGATTGGCGTTGCGCTGTGCCCGGAAGACGGAAACGCGCCGGCTGATCTGCTGCAACGCGGCGACGCGGCCATGTTGCGCGCGAAGGAAGATCGCGGCGCCTATAAATTCTTCGACTCTTCGATCGACGAAGAGCTTAAACTAAAAGCCGCGCTCGAAAACGAATTGCGCATGGCGATTCCGAACGGCGATATCGTGCCGTACTTCCAGCCCGTGGTGCGCGTCGATACCGGCGAACTCGACGGCTTTGAAGTTTTGGCGCGCTGGCCGCACCGCGAACGCGGCATGATTTCGCCGGCTGATTTTATCCCGGTTGCGGAAGACGCTGGGCTGGTGGACGCAATGTTCTGGGCGTTGCTGGCGCAAGCGTGCCGCAAAGCGCTCGATGCGCCGGGCGAGTTCACTCTGGCGGTCAACATTTCGCCGAGCCAAATTCGCGATCAGTGGTTCCCGGAGAAAGTGCTCCGCACGCTGCGCGAAACGGGTTTTCCGGCGCAACGTCTCGAAATCGAAGTGACGGAAAGCGCGATGATCGGCGATGTCGCACGTGCAAAATTGTCGCTGATGTCGTTGAAAAACCAAGGCGTGCGTGTCGCGCTCGATGACTTTGGCACCGGCTATTCGTCGCTGTTTTTGCTGCGCGAATTGCCGATCGACAAATTGAAGATCGACCGCTCGTTCGTTGCGCGGATCACGACGGATCGGGAAAACGCCACGATCGTCGGCGCGCTTATAGGTCTCGGTAAAGCGCTTGGCCTCAAGGTAACGGCCGAGGGCGTCGAGGACGAAGAGACTGCGGAAGCTCTGCGCGCGATGGGCTGCGAGTTAGCGCAGGGCTATCTCTACGGGCGCGCGACTGAGCTGCCCGAATACAACTTTCAGCCGCTGCTGCGCGCTGCTGCTGGCTGATCACGCCGCCTGGTAAGCGAACCACACGTTGGGTTCGACATAACGGCCGCTGTCACGCTCTAGATCGATCGACACCGGATTCAGCGCGCCATCGATTTTGTAGTCGCCGGTCGTGGGGAAGGCGCTGCCGCGCCACATTTCCCAGAACGCGACTGGCTCTTCGACAACCATCGAATGTGTGGCCGGCTTGATGATCTTGCCGCCAGCAGCTGAATGGCTGCGCAGCCATGGATCGAAGAGGCGGCCCTGATCGTCGGTCCAGGTCATGTACTCTTCCATCGGGATGAAAGGGTGCAGGTGCTTGGCGGACGGACGCACCGGCGCGATGACGCCGTCGAGCCCCTTGCGCTCGGCGAGGTTGCGGAATTCCTGGATCATCAGGCGCGCGAGGCCCTTCGAGCGGTGGATGGTCGGCACAGAGATGGCGAGCGCGCCCAAAGCGTTGCGGCGCGTGCCGTTATTGTTGGCTGCGCTCTCAACGATCCAATCCCAGCCCTCGGATGGGAGATTGTCGAAATCGCACGTCAGCGGGACGCAATTGCCGACGGCGACCGGATAGCCGGTGACTTCGTCGACGAGGCAGAGCTGATAGTCCGCGTGCTCATCCAGCAACTGCTGGTAGAACGTAAAATGCGCGCGGGTGAAATTGAGAAACCCGAGTGCGCCCCACGCGGCCTGTTCGATGGCCATCGCGGCTCTACGCAATTCGGGACTGTCGGCGCGTGTCTTCACGACGAAACGCGTCATAGGGTCACCCAGTGTTGTTAACTATACTTGCCACGCCCTGGTCATTACCCGGCTTGTCCCCAGAAGTGCTTGGGCGTCGCAACTTCCCTAATAAGACGTAAATTTTCGAAAGACAAGCCTAAAAGTGTATTTACCAAGGTTAATAGAGCATAGGCCGGCGTCAACCAAAGAACGATCTAGTATAGTTAATCAAGTATTCCCTGCATGATTTCAAATAAAAAGGGGTGCGGCGTAACATAATTTTCGTATTGGATGCGGTATTTTCCCAAGGATAGCCGCACCTCCGCGCGTTTACCTTGGCTTAGTCATGACACCGGGCAGCGCTAAAACTGTTCACTACAGGAACGACCTGCGCCGCCTCACGGCGGTGATCGGTGCCGCATTGGTGCTCTTCGGGGCAGTGCTGCTGGCGATCGTTGCTTATGCCGGTTGGTCGGCGAACCGGGCCGCGATCATGCGTGAGCGCCAGCTTGTGGAAAACGCGCTCGACCAGAGCGTGAGCCAGGTGCTGGACCAGCAGAAGGCGATCGCCTGGTGGGATGACGCGGTCGCTAACGCTCAGCGCCGGCCACTCGATCTGGATTGGATCGACACCAATATCGGGCTCTACTTTTATGAGACTTACGGCCACGACGAAGTTTACATCATCGATAGTTCGAACCAGCCGATCTACGCGACAGTGAATGGCGAACGCAGCGACGCTGCAGGGTCCTACAACGCGCACCGCGCGATCTTCGATCAGATCGTGACTGAAGCACGCCGCGGCGCGGGCGAGGGCCTTCGCCGGCGTGACCAGAAATTCGGCGAGAGTCAGGGCAATTATAGCGCGCTCTTGGGCGCGAGCTTTGGACGTTGGGCCGGCCACATCATGAGCGTCGATGGCGAGCCCGCCGTCGTGACGACGATTTCCATTGTGCCGAACCTCGACGCCGATCTGCTGCAGGGCGAGCCGCATCTGCTGCTCTCTGTGGTCAAGATCGACGAAGCGTTCATGGCGCAAGTCGGTGGTTCGCTGCTGATTCCTGATTTGAGCTTGTCGCCCGATGCGGTGACGGGCGCTGGCGTTTTGTCAGAAGCCTTCATCGCCGATGACGGCACGCCGATGGGCTATCTGGCCTGGACGCCGCGCCAGCCTGGCCGCTCGCTGCTGCTGTTTATTTTGCCGCTGGTTGCCTTTGGGGTGATGGGCGCGGGTTGGCTGACCTATCTGATGATCAACCGTTTGAAGCGCGCTTCGGGCGATCTCGCGGATCGCGAAGCTCAGTCGCGCCACCAAGCGCTGCATGATGCGCTTTCGGGGCTGCCGAACCGTCATCACTTCGTTGAGCACTTGCAAGAGCAGCTCGATACCTTGCTGCAGACGCGCAATAACGGCCGGGTTCTGGTCGCTTACATCGATGTTGATCGCTTCAAGGACGTGAACGACACGATGGGTCACGCCGCTGGCGATACGCTCATCATGGGCGTGGCTCAGCGCCTGCACAAATCGCTGTCGCGCGAGGATTTCTTGTCGCGCTTCGGCGGCGACGAGTTCGCGGTTCTGCGCTGCGCTAATGGTCCGCGCGCGGCCGAAGAATTGGCCGAGCAGCTGCGTAAGGCGTTCGAGGAATGCTTCGACGTCTATGGTCAGCGCATCAAAATGACGGCCTCGATTGGCATCGCCATGAGCCCGGAACACGGCATGTCGCCGCAAGAGTTGATGCGTCACGCCGACATCGCGCTCTATCAGGGCAAGAACCAAGGCCGCGACAAGGCGATGGTGTTCTGCGCCGAGATGGCGGCGGAAGTCGAACAGCGCCGCGAGATTGAAGTTGAGCTGCACGCTGCGCTCGAGGCCAGAGAACTGAAGCTCTACTACCAGCCGCTGATCTCATGCGCCGATGGCCGCGTGACGGGTGTGGAAGCATTGCTGCGCTGGAAGCACGCGACCAAGGGCGACATCTCGCCTGGCGTGTTCGTCCCGATCGCGGAAGAGGCGGGCCTGATGCCGGCGCTCGGCGCCTTCGTGATCGAGCGCGCTTTCGAAGAAGCCAAAGCCTGGCCGGACCTCGAAATCTCGATCAATCTGTCGCCGGTTCAGTTCCGCCACGTCGATCTGGTCGAGCTGCTCGAGCACCTGCTGCAGAAGCACGAGATCAACCCGACACGCATCGTGCTCGAGGTGACCGAAGGCATTCTGATGGAATCCAGCGACCGCAATCGCCAGATCCTGGAGCAGGTGCGGGCGATGGGCTTCAAGATTGCCCTGGACGACTTTGGCACCGGCTATTCGTCGCTGCGCTATCTCTGCGACTTCCGCTTCGACAAGATCAAAATCGACCGCGCCTTCGTGACCGGCATACATGAGCGCAAGCGCGCGATGACGATCATTCAATCTGTCGTGACCCTCGGCCGGGGCCTGGGCATGGAAATCGTCGCGGAAGGTGTGGAAACCGAGGCGGAAGCTTCAGTTATGCGCTTGGTCGGCGTCAGCGAGTTACAGGGCTTCTTCTTCTCGCAGGCCGTTCCGGCAGCAGAGGTGGCGGCGCTCCAAGCGATGTTCCAGCGCCCGAAAGCCGAAACGAAGCCTGCCAGCGTTACCGATCTGCGCGCGCAACTGCGCAGCTAAGAGGCGCGATACGTCCCTGACGCAGTGCAACACGGCGCGCGTTTTCCCCAGGCGGGCGCGTGGCGGCTGAGTGACATTTTCGCCCCGTATCCAGAGCTTTCGGCCATGCGCCCGGCTATGGACAAAATTCCGATAAGTCGGCATGCCAACCGCTCTGCGCCGCTCCTAGAAGAGCGGCCGCAAGCGGGAGGATTGGGCGCGGCCTGAAGGGCCGGTGTCCAGTGGCGGTAGGTTGTCGCCATTTCCCGCTCGCGCCGACAATAGGGGACGGAGCCGGATGCGCATCAGACGTAAGATTCAACTCGCTGGCCTAGCGGTCGCTATGGTTGGTGGTGTTTCCGGCACGGCCGAAGCAGGCGATCGAACGATCAGCACCGCGGTTGATGCACCGGTGGTGACGTCGAACCCAGACGGCAGCGGCATCGCCGGCGATGTCACGATCACGGCCAGCGGCACGATCACGGTCGAGGCGGCCGAGGCGGGCGTTACAGTCAACTCGAATAACGACGTCTCGAACGCGGGTTCGATCGTCGCAAGCGACGCGAACAACGCGACCGGCATCCTTCTCCAAGGGGGCAATTCCGGCACGATCACGAATTCCGGCGCCATCACCCTGACGGAAACCTATGTGATCGCTGACTCCGACAGCGACGGGAATTTGGATGGCAATCTTGCCATTGGCACGAACCGCCACGCCATCTTTCTGCAAGCTGGTCCGACGTTCACAGGCGACATTCTGAGTTCGGGCTTCATCACGGTCGAGGGCAACAATTCCTCCGGCATCACGCTCAATGGCTTGCTGACCGGTGACCTGACGGTGAGCAGCGCGCTCGCGATTACCGGCGAGAATTCTTTCGGTGTCGCCATCAACGGCGGTGTAACGGGCGATGCGGTCATCACCGGCGGCGGCGCTGTCCGCGGCCAGAACAGTGTTGGCGTACACGTGAACAGCGCCATTGGAGGCGAGCTTTCAGTAAACGGCTCGTGGGCGACGACCGGTTATCTGTCCACCACGGTGCCGGCGGATCAGGGTACGCTCGATCCGGACGACCTTGAGCAGGGCGGCTCGGTGCTGCTCGTTAATGACAACGTCGCGGGCGGCGTCACCATCGAAGGCATTGGCGCCGAAAACGACATCGACGACGACGACGATGGCGAAGAGAACGAAGCCGACGACAATGTCGGCGCTGTGCTGAGCTCGTTTGGCTCAGCGCCCGTTCTTCACTTCCAAGCGGACGGCTCAAACCTCGTTGTTGGCGCGGGCGCCGAAGGCTATGGCCTGCTTGTGCGCGGCCAAGTTGTTGCCAGTGGTCTGTTCAATGGCGTCGGGGCCACGGGCATCCGCATTGAAGGCGATGGGCTCGGCGCTACGGCCACCATCACCGGCGGCGTTTCGATCGACAACTCACTGACGGCCAGCGCGTCTGAAGCAAATGCTTACGGCGTGGTTTTCGGCCAAGACTCGATCACGAGCCTGCTGCAGATACGCGGTAGTCTCTTCGCCAACGCAGCAGCGCAAGCGTCGTTCAATGCCCACGCCGTCTTGTTCGAAGCGGGCGCAACCGTTCCGACGCTGAACAATAGCGGCACGATCCAGGCGAACTATTTCGGCGAAACCGGTGACGCGATCGCGATCCAGGATCTCTCTGGCACGCTCACCAGCATCGTCAACAGTGGCGGCATCGCTGCGCTGATCATCCCGACGGACGACGATCTGACCGACGATATTCTGCCGCCGACTCCGACAGGCGAGGCGATCGCCATTGACGTGTCGACGTCGAGCGCGAACGTGACGCTCTCGCAAATCGCCCCGCCAATCTTCACCGACGACGATACAGTTGATGATATCGTAGCGGACGATGATCCGGCGATCCTCGGCGCGATCCGCTTCGGCTCGGGCAATGACACGATCAATTTGTTTGCCGGTGCGATCGCCGGCGACGTTGCGTTTGGCGCTGGCGCCGACCAATTCAATATCAACAACGGCGCGACCTACGTCGGGAGCATCACCGATACGGACGGACTTCTGACCATCAATGTGCAAGATGGCTCGTTGGCATTCGCCGGCGGCACGCTATCGATCACGAGCGCGACGTTCGGCGCAAATAGTACGTTCGGCGCGCTGTTGTCGGCCGTTCCGTCTGAGACGACGAACATCACGGCATCTGGCTCGATCACGTTCGTCGCCGGCGCTACGATTGCGCCAATTATTCCATTGGGCCTGCCGGTATTCGGTTCGTACACCTTCTTGACCGCAAATGGCGGCATGTTCGGCGCGGCGAATGTTGTGGGCGATGTCGGCGGGGCCAACGCGCCGTACCTCTATGACATTCTCATCGGCGCCACGAACCCGATCGTCGAAGGCGCGCCGAACGCGCTGCAAGCGACGTTTGAACTGAAGACGGCAGCTGAGCTTGGGCTTTCGGCGAACCAAGGCATTGCGCTGGACCCGATCCTCGAGGCCCTACGTCTGGACACCACTGCCGCTGCGGCGATGGCGGCGATCACGTCGCAGTATGAATTCTTCGACGCCTACGAAGACCTGATGCCGAATTATGCCGATGGCGCGACGGAAGTTGCGGCGACGGCAATCCAGCAAATGCAAAGCGCCACGTCCAACCGCATGGCGGCGACGAGGCTGCAGGGGCTGGATGAAGTCTCGGTGTGGGGTCAGGAAATTGCGTATGGCGTGACGCGCGAAGCGCCGAACGCGAACGCACAAGAATTTCGCGGCTCGGGCTTCGGCTTCGCAGCTGGTATCGATGGCCCAACCAATGACGGCGGGCTGTTCGGCCTCTCCGGCGCTTTCATCGCTTCGGAAGTTGAAGAGCCTGGCCGTCCCGACGGCGAAATCTCGACGTGGTTCGGTCAAGCCAGCGCGTACTACGCAACGGCGATGGGCCCGGTCGACCTCGACTTCATCGCGGGCCTCGGCGCCGGCAAGATGCAGTCGCGGCGCTTTGTCGAAATCGGCAATCCGGTTGCGTTCCGCGCGCTCTCGGAAGCTGATTGGATGGCGTACGAAGGCCACGGCGCGATCCGCGCTTCGGTGCCGCTCGCGATCTCTGAAACCTTCACGATCACGCCGCAAGCGGCGCTGACCTACGTGGCGATCAACGAAGACAGTTACGAAGAAGAGGGCGGTGGCGCGGCGATCGACTATGCCGTCGATAGCGTCTTTTCGCAGCGCCTCTGGGCGGATGTCGGCGTCGAGTTCGCCGCCAATCTGCGCTTCGGCCAACAATCGGTGCTCTCACCGCGTATCTATGCTGGCTACCGCGCCAACACGTTGGACTCGGAGACCGAGCGTACGGTGCAGTTCGTGTCGGGCACGACGCCGTTCACGCTGACGGATGAAGGCGTGGGCGATGGCGGTCCGTTGATCGGCATCGGCTTTGACGCCACCAACGGCTACTCAACGTTCTCGCTCGGTTACGAAGGCGAGTTCAGCGATCAGATCGAACGCCACAGCATCAACGCAGCAATCCGCTTCCGCTTCTAAGCGGCGCGGGACGCGGGACTTTTGATCGGCGCGGCTTCGGCCGCGCCGATCTCGTTTCCGGTCCATAAGCGGCCATCGGCCTGCATTGGCGTGTTGTAGTGGCGGGCAGCGAGAGCGGCGCGATAGACGCCGTGATAGTCACCCGCCGCGCCGATCTCGATGTGGTCATGATCGATGTTCACGCCGATATCGAGATAGGCGGCGAGATTGGCGATGCTCGGCCGCGGCAGTTCGCCTGCGCGATACTCGTCCGCCATTTGCGCGTAGAGACCCTCAAGCTTATGGGTGAGGCCGTCGATGTCGAACAGCGTGGAGGTATCGCGGTTGGCGATGAGGCGTTGGCGCAATTCCTTGAGGCCGAGCTGATCGTTCGTCGCCAACGCGATGGCGCGTGCGATGAAGGATTCGGGCGAAGTCGTGATGAGCTCCCGTGCGCCCGCGGCGCGAACAAGGCTGGCGCACACGCGTGATGCAAAGCTGCGGCCGGCATAGGTGAGCACTGGCACGCCCATCCACAGCGCGTCGGATGCGGTCGTGTGCGCCCCGTAGGGCGCTGTGTCCAAGAAGAGATCCGCGAGCGGGTAGCGCGCGAGGTGGCGCGGGTTCGGGACTTTCTTGGCGAAGATCAAACGTTCGGCGGCGACACCGTAGGTTTCGGCGGCGGCGCGCAGGCGCGTGTTGGTCTCGGTGTTGTAGTCCAAGAGCCAGATCACGCTGTTCGGCGCCTGGTTGAGGATCGCCATCCAGCGCTCGAATGAATAGCGCGTGACTTTGTGCGCGGCGTTGAAGCAGCAGAACACGAACGCATCGTCGGGCAGGCCATGCTCGCTGCGCTGCGGCGGCGCGGCATCCACGATGCGCTTGCGGTCGTTGGGCTGATAGCAGGGCAGGCGCAGCACGCGCTCGGAATAATAGATCTCGTGATCCTGCGGGATCACCCAATCGTCGCCGATAATGTAGTGGTGATAGGGGCTGCCCATCGAGCCAGGGTAGCCGAGCCAATTGACTTGGATCGGCGCCGGGCGGCGCGCGAAGATGCCGAGGCGCGCATCGCGGGTGTGGCCGTTCACGTCGATCAGGATGTCGATCTCGTCGGCGGCAATGCGCGCGGCGGCTTCATCATCGCTGATGGTGCGGATGTCGGTCCAGTGTTCGGCGGCGGCTTTGATGCGCTGGTTGATGCCGTCGTCTGCGGGAATGCCGCAATAATAGATGAAAACCTCGACGTTCGCAGCGTCGTGCGCTTCGAACAGGTTGGCCATCAGATAGCCGACCGCGTGAGCGCGCAGATCAGACGACACGTATCCAATACGCAGACGGCGGCCTTGCGCGATTGGCGCATGACGGCGATCGCTGATGCTGGTGAGGGCGGGCGCGACGGCGCCGGCGTAATGATGGGCGAGCCCAAGATGCTGAAGCGGATCGTCGGAATAGGCGCACGAGGAGAGCGGGTGGAAGCGCGAAACGAACGAGGCACGGGTGAGTTTGGTCGGCGTCGTCGCGATCGGCCATTTGCACTGCGCCAAGCGCACGGCAGCGTATTGCTCGACGACATCGCGCTGATGCAGGCCGAGATCGAGGCATTGCTGCAGCGCGACTTCGGCGGCTTCGTGCTGCTGGTTGTCGCTGAGCACGCGGCTGAGCTGTTTCAGGAGCGTGATTTTGTACTCAACGCTGTCGCCGGTGACGGTGGCCATGCGCTCAAGGCCGGCCTTCCATTGCTCGACGGCGGCGGCCGCGTCGCCCGCGCGCTCAAGCGCGCTGCCGAGATTGATGTGCGCCGGGGCGAAATCCGGATTGACGGTGAGCGCCGCGCGCAGCGAGGCCAGCGCGCCGGTATTGTCGCCGGTTTGCGCAAGCAGCGTCGAGCAATTGAAGTGGGCGATGAAGAGCAGCGGATGCTCAGCGTTCATCGCGATCCAGATCTGATAGAGCTGGCGGGCGAGATCGGACTGGCCAGAGCCGCTCAGTTGTTGCGCCGCGACGATCAGCTCATTGAGCGGGAGCGACCCGGTCGTGACCTTCTGCAAAGCCGTCACGAACGCTGGTTCTGACATGGAATACGCCGCCCGCTTGCGCGGGCACTCGCGCCCGCGCGCGAAATTCCGGTGATTTGCGTTGCCGGAATGTTAATGGGCGAACGCCAGGGCACTCATAAGGCGTCGTCTTGAGCCTGCGCCTTGGCCCGCGTCTCCTTCGACAGGCTCAGGATGACGCTACTGGACCGATGGCGCGAAATTCAAAATTGGCGTCATGCTGAGCTTGTCGAAGCACGACGCCACGCGCGGAATTAGATCGCTGCGAGGTAGGCTTCGATCTGATCGCCGTCCAGGCTCGCCACCTGCGTTGAGGTGAAGGCGTAGAGCTGGGTTGCGTTGAAGTTGGCGAAGTTCGTGGTCGAGAGGTGATCCAGCTGAGTCGCTGTGAAGGACGGGATCTGGGTCACATCGAGCGCCGCGATGGTGCCGGCGCCGAGGTCGTTGATCACATCGGTGGACCACGAAGCAATTTGCGTTGCCGTCAGCGCACCGATTTGGCCATCGCTGAACTCGCCCATGTCGGTCGCGCTGAGCGCGGCGATCTGCGTCGCCACCAGGGCGCGAACTTGTGTCGCGCTCAGGGTGGAAACTTGGGTGGCTTCGAGAGCCGCGAAGGCGCTCGCATCGAGTTTGCCGATTTGCGTCGCCGTCAGGGCGGCGACTTGCGTGTCGGCCAGGGCGGTGACGTTGGTTGCGGTGAGGGCTGCGACTTGGTTGGTCGACATGGCCGCCAGCTGCGTGGTGGTGAACTCGGCCACATCGTTTGCGGCGAGCGCCGCCAGTTGCGTTGCCGTGATTGCCTTGGCCTGCGTGGTGGAGAACGCGGCGACCTGCGTGTCGGCAAGCGCTGCGAGGTTTGTCTCGGAGAACGAGGCGATCTGCTGCGCTGTGAAGGCGCCCACTTGCGTGACCGTCAGCGCCGCCATCTGCGAGGCGGTGAAGGCGGTCATGTTCGTGGTTGCGATCGAGGAGATCTGCGTTGTCGTCAGCGCCGCCACTTGCGATTCATCGAGCGCCGCGAGCTTCGTGGAGTTGAAGGCGCGGATTTGCGTCGTCGTCATGCTGGCGACTTGATCGGCGCTGAATTCGCCGATGTCGGTCGCGTCGAGTGCGCCGATCTGCGTCACCGTGAGAGCTGCGACCTGCAAGTTGGTGAGGGCGGCCATTTGTGTCGAGGTGAGCGAGTGAACGTTCGCCGCCAGCATCGATTGCAGCTGGGTGGCGGTCAGCGAGCCGATTTGCGTATCGGTGAAGGCGCCGACGCTGGTGGCGCTGAGGCCCGCGATCTGCGTCGTGCTCATGCCGGCGATTTGCGTCGTGGTGAATTCGCCGATGTCGGCGGATTGCAGTGCGTTGATCTGGCCGGTCGTCAGCGCGCGCACTTGCGTGGCGGAGAGGGCGGCGATTTGCGTGTCGGCGAAGGCCGAGATGTTCGTCGCGTTCATGGCCGCGAGTTGGCTGGTCGAGAGCGCCGCCATTTGGCCGGTGGTGAAGGCGGCGACCTGCGTTTCATCGAGGCCGGCGAGCTTCGTGGCCGTGATGGCGCCCAGTTGCGTCGCCGTCAGCGCTGCAACTTGCGTTTCGGCGAAGGCGGCGAGGTTGGTGGCGGAGATGGCGGCGACTTGGCTCGTCGTCATCGCAGCGATTTGCGTTGCCGCGAATTCGCCCATGTCGGTCTCATTGAGGCCGGCGATTTGCGTTGTCGTCAGGGCGGCGACTTGAGTGGTGGAGAAGGCCGCGACCTGCGTGTCCGCCAGCGCGCGAGTGTTGGTCGCTGTGATGGACGCAATTTGCGTCGCGGTCATGGCGCCGACTTGCGTTTCGCTCAGATCATTGATGTTGGTTTCGCTGAGACCGGCAACTTGCGCGGTTGTTAGAGAGGCAATCTGACCGCCGGAGAATTCGCCGATATCGCCAGCGTTCAGTGAGTTGAGCTGTGTCACGGTGAGGGAGGCCACTTGCGTGTTGGTCATCGCGGCGACCTGATCGGCGGCGAGGGCCGAGAGGTTCGCGTTGGTGAAGGCGCGCACTTGCTGCGTCGACATTGCCGCGACTTGCGTCGTGGTCAGCGCGCCGACTTGCGTTTCGGTGAGATTGGCGATGCCAGCGGTCGAGATGGCTTGCACTTGTGCCGCCGAGAGCGCGGCGATCTGGGTGTCGGCCAGCGCGGCGAGGTTCGTGTGCGAGAGCGCCGCGATTTGCGTCGTCGTGAAGGCGCCGACTTGCGTCTCCGTGAATTCGGTCATGTCGGTGGCGTCGAGGGCGGAGAGTTGCGTGGCGCTGAAGGCGTGAATCTGGCCAGTGCTCATGCCGGCGATTTGGCTGGAGGAGAGCGCGTGCGCTGCGGCTGTCGAGAGGCCCGAGATCTGCGTCGCGGTGAACGCGCCGGCTTGGGTTTCGGTCAGCGCGGCGATGTTGGTTTCGCTGAGGCCATTGACCTGCTGCGTCGTGAGGGCGGCGATCTGCGCTGTCGTCAGTGCAGCGATCTGGCTGTCGGCGAAGGCCGCGAGGTTGGTGGCCGAGATCGACTTCACCTGCGTGACCGTGAAGGCGGCGACTTGGGTTTCGTTGAGCTCAGTGATGTTCGTGTCGGTCAGCGCCGCGACTTGCGTCGTGTTCAGTGCGGCGATTTGAGCGGCGCTGAACTCAGCGACGTCGGCGCCGCTGAAGTTCGAGATCTGCGTGGCCGTGAACGCCTTCACTTGCGTGGCGTTCAGCGCGGCGACCTGATCTGCATCGAGCGCGGACGCGGCGTCGTTGGTGAGGCCGGAGATTTGGGTGGCTGTCAGCGCCGCGACTTGAGTGGCGGAGAGTTCGCCGATGTCGGTGGCGTCGAGGCCCGCGATCTGCGTGTTGGTGAGTGACGCAATCTGCGTCGCCTTCAGCGCGCCGGCTTGAGCCGCATCGAGCGCGGAGAGGGCGGTTGCCGAGAAGGCTTGGATTTGCGCGGTCGAGAAGGTCTCGACTTGCGTGGCGGTGAGGCCGGCGAGGCTGGTTTCGCTCAGCGCCGCGACTTGCGTCTTGCTCAGTGCGCCGATTTGCGTGGCGGTGATCTCAGCGACATCGGTGGCCTCCAGAGCGCCGATTTGCGTTGCTGTAAGCGCCTTCACTTGCGTCGCTGTGAGGGCGCCCATTTGCGTTGCGTCGAGGGCGCTGAGGGCTTCAGTGCCGAGGCGCGCGATTTGCGAGGCGCCGAAGGCGGCGACTTGCGTTGCATTGAGGCTCGCCATGTTGGTGGCGTTGAATGCCGTTATTTGCGTCGTGGTCAGTGAAGCGAGCTGGTTTGCCGTGAACTCGGCCACATCGCCAGCGGCGAGCGCCTCGATCTGCGTGTTGGTGAGGGCGCGGGCTTGCGTCGTTGTGATCGCGGCCATTTGGGTGGCGCTGAGAGCGGCGAGGTTGGTTTCGGAGATCGCTTTGATCTGAGACGTGGTCAGCGCCGCAACTTGCGTCGCGGTCAGCGCCGCGGCTTGCGTCTCGGCCAGCAGGCCGATGTTGGCGGTGCTGAGATTGGCGATTTGCGTGGCCGTGAAGGCTGCGACTTGCGTGTCGGAGAGATCGCCCAGCGTGGTTTCGGTCAGCGCGCGGATCTGCGTCGTGGCCATGGCGGCGAGTTGCGTCGCCGTCAGGTCACCCACGTCACTGGCGTTGAGGCTGGCGATCTGCGTGGTGGTGAGCGAGGCGACTTGCGCGCCGGTCAGGGCAGCCGATTGCGCGGCATCCAGCGCCGAGAGGTTGGCGTTGGAGAAGGCGCGCACTTGCGTGGTGCTGAGCGAGGCGATCTGCGCCGTCGTGAGCGCGCCGGTTTGCGTCTCTGTCATTGCCGTGATTTTGGCGGCTGAGACAGCGGTGAGCTGGGTCGTCGTCAGCGCTTCGACTTGGGTGTCGGCGAGGGCGGCGAAATTGGTGTTGGAGAGCGCGCCGATTTGCGTAGTCGTCATCGCCGCGACTTGCGTGGCGGCGAATTCGCCCATGTCAGTGGAGTCGAGCGAGGCCAATTGTGTGGCGGTGAACGCCTTGATTTGCGTGGTGTTCATCGCCGCGATCTGGGTGTCGGCGAAGGCGTGAACGTTCGTGCCCGTGAGCAACGTCAGCTGCGTTGCGGTGAGGGCGGCGGCTTGGTTGGTGGTGAAGGCGGCGACGTTCGTGGCGGTCAGCGTGCCAACTTGCGTTGCGGAGAGGTTGGCGACCTGCGTGTCGGTCATTGCCGCGATTTGGGTGTCGGCGAAGGCGCGCAGGTTGTTGGTGGTCAACGCTTGCAGCTGCGCCGTTGAGAAGGTGGCGATCTGGATTTCGCTGAGGTCGCCCACGTTGGTTGCGGTGAGGGCGGTGACTTGCGTTGTCGTCAGCGCGCCGATCTGGGTTGTGGTGATGTCGGCGATGTCGGCATTCGAGAAGGCGGCGACTTGCGTGGCGGTGAGCGCCTTTACCTGGGTGGAGTTCAGCTGTGAAAATTGGCCGGAGTCGAAGGCCGAAACTGCTGCGGTCCCGAGCGAGGCGATTTGCGTCGCGGTCATCGCGCCGATTTGTGCGTTCGTCAGTGCGCCGACATTGGTGGCGTTGAGGCCCGCGACTTGTGAGGTGCTGAGCGCAGCGATTTGCGAGGTGGTGAGGGCGGCGATTTGCGTGTCGGCCAGTGAACGCAGGTTGGTCGCCGTGATCGAGGCGATCTGCGTGGTCGCCATCGCGGCGATCTGCGTTTCGGCCAGGCTCGCCATGTTGGTGGCGGTGAAGGCGGCGACTTGGCTGGTCGCCATCGCTTGCAGCTGAGCTGTGGAGAATTCAGCGATGTCGGTTGCGTCGAGAGCGCCGAGCTGCGTCGAGGTCAGGGCGCGGATTTGCGTGGAATTGAAGGCCGCGATCTGGGCGCTGTCGAGCGACGACAGTGTCGTGTTGCTCATGACGGAGATTTGAGCGCGGCTGAGAGCGCCAACTTGCGTCGTGGTCAGTGCGCCGACTTGCGTGGCGTTGAGGTGGCCGAGCGAGGCTTGCGAGAGCGAGCTCACCTGCGTCGCCGTCATGGCTGCGATTTGGGTGTCGGCCAGCGCGGCGACGCTGGTGTTGGTCAGCGAGCGGATCTGGCTGGCGGTGAGCGAGGCGACTTGCGTCGTGCTCAGCGCGCCAATCTGGCTGGCATCGAGTGTCGCGACCTGCGTGTTGGTCAACGCTTGCAGTTGGGCCGTGGTCAGCGCCGCAACTTGTGCGTCGCTAAGGTCGCCGATGTTCGTGGCGGTGAGGCCCTTCACTTGGCCGGTCGAGAAGAGGGCGATTTGGTCGGTCGAGAATTCGCCGATGTCGGTGGCGGAAAGCGCCGCGATCTGGCTGCTCTTGAGCGCCGTCAATTGCGTTGCGTTCAGCGATGCGACTTGCGTGTCCGCGAGCGCCGAAAGGGCGGTGGCGGTCAGCGATTGCATTTGCGTGGCGTTCAAGGCGCCGACTTGCGTTTCGGTCAGCGCGCCGATGTTGGTGGCGGTGAACGCCTTCACTTGGTTGGCCGAGAGAGCGCCGATTTGGCCAGCGGTCAGAGCTGCGAGCTGTTCATCGTCTAGGGCGGCGAGGGTGGTGGCCGTGAAGGCGCCGAGCTGCGTGGCGTCAAACGCCGTGATTTGCGTGGCCTCAAGCGCCGCCATGTTGGTGGCGGTGAGCGCCTTGATCTGCGTGACCGTGAAGGCGGCCAGTTGCGCGGCCGAAAATTCAGCGACGTTGGTGGCGTTAAGGGCCGTGAGCTGCGCGGCGGTGAGCGAGGCGGCCTGCGAGGTGGTCAGCGCTGCAATCTGCGTGTCAGCGAGAGCGGCCAGGTTGGTGTTGGTCAGCGCTTGCAATTGAGTCGTGGTGAGCGCGGCGACTTGCGTTTCGGTCAGCGCGGTCATGTTGGTGGCGCTGATCGCGCGGACTTGCGTGGTCGCGAGCGCTGCGATCTGCGTGTCTTTGAATTCTGCGATATCAGCGCCGTCCAGCGCGGTCATTTGCGTGGCGGTCAGAGCTTTCACTTGTGTCGTGGTCAGTGCGCCGAATTGGGTAGAGTCAAAGGCGGCGACCGCGTCGGTGGTGAGCCCTGCAATTTGCGTCGCGGTGAACGCGCGCGCTTGCGTGTTGTTGAGTTCGCCGATGTCGGTGGCCGAGAGGCCGGCGACTTGAGCGGTGGTGAGGCTGGAGATTTGCGTCGCGGTGAGCGCGCCGGCTTGGGTTTCGTCCAGCGCCGAAATGTTGGCGGCGGTGAAGGCTTGAATTTGCGTGGTGGCGAAGGCGGCGACGGCGGTCGAGCTGATGTTGGCGACCAGGGTCGAGTTGAAGGCGCCGAGCTGAACTTGGTTCAAGGCCAGCAATTGCGGTGACGAGAACGATACTTCGCTGGAAAAATTCGGGATTTGGGTGGTTGTGAGCGCCTTCACCTGGGTGGTGGAGAGGGCCGCAACCTGAGTATTGGAAAGCGCTCCGATACCGGTCGCGCTGATGGCCGCAATTTGCGTCGATGCAAATGAGCTTAGAGTGGTCGCCGTGAGGCTCTGGATGGCCGTAACGGACAGCGCTGAGATCTGCGCCGCAGACAAGCTCGAAATCGACATCGTGGACCTTCTTGGTCTAGAGAGCCGACATTCAGTCAGCCCACACGCACTCCTGACGCTTCTGCGTCCTGATGCTTGCGGTTCCACGTTTACGATGAATGTGTTTCCGAGACCTTTCCGCCACAGGTTGTAGTGGGCCGAAACGAACAAAAGTGTATTAGTAGATTTTTAAGTCTTGTGGCGCGCTGCGAGCGTTGTCCGGCGTCTACGTAAGCACGGCTACTGTCGTGTCGGCGCGACGGGCGACGCTTGCAGTAATAATGTGGAGGCCGTACCGGCAAAGGCATGAGCGGCGCTGACGAGTCTCAGGCGGCGATCGATGGTGTTGGGCTAGTGGACCAGCTCTACGCCAGTCTTGAGAGCATGCCGGACGCTTTCATCCTGCTCGATGCGGGATGGCGCTTCACTTACGTCAATGCGCAGGCGGAGGTCCTGTTGCAGCGAGGGCGGGGCCAGCTGCTCGGCCGCAATATGTGGGAAGAGTTTCCGGAAGGCGTCGAGACCATCGCGCGGCGCGAATATATGCGCGTGAAGGAGCATGGCGGCTCGAGCACGTTCGAGCTCGACTATCCGCCGATCGGTATTCGCCTCGAGGTGCGGGCGTTCTCCTCGCAGGGCGGGCTCGCGATTTATTTCCGCGACATTACTGAACGCCACGGCACGCAAGAGACAATGCGGTTGCTGCAATCAGCGATCTCGCGGCTGAAGGATGTGGTGATCATCACCGAGGCCGGACCGATCGCGGATGGACCGCCGATCATATTCGTGAACGAGGCGTTTACGGGCATGACCGGCTTCACGCCGGTTGAAGTGCTCGGCAAGACGCTGCGGGTTCTGCACGGTCCCAAAACTGACCCGGCAGAGTTGTTGCGCGGACGCGACCTGCTGATGAGGGGCCGCTCGGTGCGCACCGAAATCATCAACTACACGAAGGATGGTCGCGAGATTTGGGTCGAAGGCGAGATGTCGCCGCTCGTGAACGACGATGGCGTAATCACGCACATCGTTGTGGTTGCGCGCGACATTTCGGAACGCAAACGCGCGGACTTCTTGTTGAAGGAATCGACCGAACGCTTCCGCATTGTCGCACAAACCACCGCTGACGTGGTGTGGGACTGGAACCTCGTCGATGACGCTATTTGGTGGAGCGAGGGGATGCGAACTGTGTTCGGCTATACGCCGGAGCAGCGTTCGCCCACTTCAGATTCATGGACGGTAGCGATCCATCCTGACGATCACGCGCGGGTGATCGCGGGTATTCACGCCGTGATCGATGGTAGCGGCGAAAAATGGGCGGACGAGTACCGCTTCACACGCGCTGACGGTTCGTGCGCGCAGGTGACGGATCGCGGCTCGGTTATCCGCGACAATGAAGGCCGCGCGATGCGCATGGTCGGCTCGATGGTTGATGTGACGTCGCAGCGCGAAATGGAAGCGCAATTGCGCCAGTCGCAGCGGCTTGAGGCGGTGGGGCAGCTCACCGGTGGGGTCGCGCACGACTTCAACAATTTGCTGACCGTGATCCTCTCCAATGCGGAGCTGTTGGAGTCGCGGTTGGCGGGCAATGATCAGCTCCACATGTTGGCGGAGATGACGCGGCTTGCGGCTGAGCGCGGCGCCGAGCTCACGAGCCGGCTGCTCTCATTCTCGCGCCGGCAAGCACTCGATCCGCAGCCGGTGGACGTGCGCGGCCTGGCGCACAGTATGGATCAGCTGTTGCGGCGCGCGCTGGGTGAGCAGGTCGAGATCCGCATTGTGTCGAGCGGTGATGTTTGGGACGCGCTGATCGATGCGCTGCAATTGGAAAGCGCGTTGCTCAACCTTTGCATCAATGCGCGCGATGCGATGCCGGGCGGCGGTTTGCTGGTGATTGAAGTCGCGAACGCTGTTCTCGATGATGACGCGGCGTTTGCGCCCGGTGATTTCGTGATGCTCTCGGTGACCGATACCGGCGTGGGCATGGACGAGGCGACGCGGGCCCGCGTGTTCGAGCCGTTCTTCACGACCAAAGAAGTTGGCAGGGGCTCCGGGCTCGGGCTCAGCATGGTCTATGGCTTCATCACGCAATCGAAGGGCCGCATCACCATTGAAAGCGAACTCGGAAAAGGCGCGAGCGTGAAGCTCTATCTGCCGCGAGCGCGGGAAGCGCGGCGGGTCGAGGGCGTGGTGGTGAACGAAGCGGCCGCCACCGGACGCGAACGGATTTTGCTGGTCGAGGATGACGATTTGCTGCGCGCGCAAGTCGGCGGTGAGTTGCAGAATTTGGGTTATCGCGTTGTCAGCGCGCGCTCGGGCGCGGAAGCGTTGCAGATGCTGCGAGAAGGCGACGTGTTCGATCTGCTGTTCACCGATGTGGTGATGGCGGGGATGAGCGGCTCGCAGCTCGCAGCGCTCGCGCACGAGATCGCGCCGCACATGCCAGTGCTTTATACGTCAGGGCATCCAGAGACGATGATGGATGACGAAGGCTATCTCGCGCCGGGTGTCACGCTGCTGCGCAAACCGTACCGGCGGCGCGAGCTGGCGGCGAAGTTGCGCGATGTGCTTGGGGCTGCGCCGTCACAGACAGGATAAAAGGCGAAGCCATCCGAAGCTGCGCTAAGGGCGGCGGCCGGTCCTCCTACGCTAAAGCTTCGGAGGACATCCTACGCGCGCTTCGCGAGCGTAGGATGGTGGGTGATGAGGGATTCGAACCCCCGACCCGCTGATTAAGAGTCAGCTGCTCTACCAACTGAGCTAATCACCCGATACCAAACGAGCGCCCGGACATAGGGGGATTGGGCCTGCGCGTCCAGTGTGCGAGGGATGCACAAATGCGCCCCTGCTGGGCGCGGGGAGAGCGGGGACATGAACCTCTTTGCGTGGGCGTTGGCCGGCTTCGTGCTCATCCATATTGGGATTTCGGCGACGGGCCTTCGGGCCCGGATCGTTGGGGCGATTGGCGAATGGCCGTACCGGGGGCTGTTTTCAGTGGCCTCGGGCGCATTGCTGACGGCGCTGATCATTGGCCTCGGGCAGGTGCGGGCCGATCCCTTCAATCCGCTGAATGTGCCGCTCTGGGCGCCCGCCGATTGGCTGCGCTGGCCGGCCTATGTGCTTGTTCTTTTGGGGTTGAGCTTGGCCTTCGCGGGGCTGTTCACGCCGGGGCCGACGTTTGCGGGCTTTGAAAAGAAGGGGCTGGAGCGGGCCGAGCCGGCGCATGGCGTGCTGCGGATTACGCGCCATCCGTTCCTGTGGGGCGTGGCGCTTTGGGGTCTTGGGCATTTGCTGGTCAATGGCGAGCGCTTTGCGGTGATGCTGTTTGGGGCGATGGCGCTGATGGCGGTTTATGGCGCGCGCTCGATCGACCGGAAGGGCGCGGCGCGCGATCCGGAAGGCTGGGCAAAATTTGAGAATGTGACCTCGAACATGCCGTTTGCCGCGATCACGCAGGGCCGCAATCGGCTGGCGATCATGGAGATTGGCTGGCGCGGGCTGGCTGGGGTCGCGATTGCGGTGGCGATTGCGCTGTTCCACCGCCAGCTCTTCGGTGTCGCCGCTTTCTCAACCTGACTTTAAGTCCGCGCGCGCGAGGATAGCGCCATGATTCTCGACCGCGCCCATTTCGACCACATGACCGGCGCCGATCGCCCGTTGCAGATCGAAGTGCTGGGGCTGTTTCGCATGCAAGTCGAAGGCTGGAGCGCCGCGATGGCCAGCGCCGGCGGCTGGCGTGAGGCGGTGCATACGCTGAAGGGTTCGGCGCGCGGCATTGGGTTCAACGCTCTGGCCGAGGCGTGTGAAGCGGCGGAAACGGCGGAGGACAGCGAGGCTGGGCTTGTGGCTGTGCGCGCGGCGCTGAACGAGGCGCTGGGCGCGCTGGAGCAATTCGCCGGAAATGGACAGAAATGAGTGACACACACTCGTTTCGGGTAACTGGAAGCTCTTGACGACGCCGGTTCGCGAGTGTGTGTCACTCATTTAGATGGCCGCCGAAGTTTTCATCCAGCGTTTTCCCGTCGCCGCCAGCGACATCGATGAACTCGGCCACGTCAACAACATCGTCTATCTGCGCTACGCGCAGGAGATGGCGATCGCGCATTGGCGGTCGCGCGCGTTGCCGGAAATGGTGGACGCGTTTGTGTGGGTGGTGACGCGCCACGAGGTCGACTATCGCGCACAGCTTGAGTTTGGCGATGATGTCGAAGTGCGGACCTGGGTCGATGAGGCGCCGCGCGGGCCGTCATGGATACGCTTTGTGGAAGTCTACAAAGCAGGCGCGGAGAAGCCATCAGCGCAGATCAAGTCGAACTGGGTGATGCTCGATGCGCAGACGCGGCGCATGAAGCGCGTGCCGGCGGAGCTGGCGGCGCGGTTTATGGTGGAGGGGCAATAGGCAATGGGCGGTAGGCAATAGGCAAATTGGCGGCCTGCATACTCCGTCTCGACTGCCGACTGCCGATTGCCTACTGCCTAAAACGCCGGATGATCCGGGTCAGCTTCAACAGCAGGCGCTTGGCCGGCGGCGATGCGCATGAGATCGCGCACCTGGCCAAGACGCTCGTAGCCGAGAAATGCGAGCATGAAGAGTTCGCAGAGGAAGCGCCAATAGACGAGGCCGACAGCCGCAACCGCCGGCACCGCGATCAATTGTACGAAGCCGCCGCCAAAATTGCCGCCAAACAATGAGAAGATTGCGGTCAGCAGCACGCCGACTGCGCCGATCACAATTGCGGCGGCGCCGAAATAATAGACGAGCTTGACCAGCACTGGGCCGATGAGCCGGTCAAAGCTGATAAAACGCTGGAAAATCGATACCATGAGAAGACCCCGCCGAATCGCGCAGGGGCAATCCGATCACAGCGACCCGCCGCCGTCCACGACCAGGGTGGCGCCGGTGATCGGCGCCTCTTCGGCAAGCAATGCGAGGATCAGGCGATTGACGTCGTTGCCCTGTGCATAGCGTGCGAGCGGGCGGGTGAGGTGCGAGATTTTTTCGAGCGCGGCGTTTTCGTTGCCGCTGTCGCCGACGAGATCGTGAAACCACGGCATCTCGTTCCACATCGGCGTTGTTGGCCCGCCAGGCGCGATGGCGTTGATGCGGACGTTGCTGTGGGCGGCTTCACGCGAAGCGGCGCGCATCACTTGCAGCAGGCCGGGCGCCGAATTTTGCGCCAGCGGCTCGGCTTTGATCGCGGCGGCTGATGTGGCGACGACAATGGCGCCGCCCTGGTTGTTCTTGGCCATGAGCGGCATGATCGTGCGCAGGCTTTGGATCGTGGCTTCGAGCTGCGCGGAGGTGGTGCGGCCCCAATCAACCAGATCGCTTTCGGCGACGGCTTGGCCGTGCGCGGCGCTTGTGTTCACCAGCGCCCAATCGAGGCGGCCGTACTGGGCTTGAATAAAGGCCGCAGCCTGGCCCCAGCGCTCAATGTCGCTGACGTCGAAGGCGAGGGTGGAGACACGCTCGGGTGAGACGCCTGCAACATCGAGTTCGTCGGCGACGAGGCTCAAGGCGGCTTCGTCGATGTCTGCGAGCAGCAACCCGCCGGTCGATTTGCGCGCCAGGTCACGCGCGCAGCCGGCGCCGATGCCGGAACCGGCGCCGGTGATAAGAGTCACGGGATTGAGGCGGATCTGCACTGGGCTTGCTTATGGCGCCGGGAGGGTCGCCTCAACTCTTGTCGCCATGGCGGGCGCGCTGGGATATATCGCGCGCATGACCCGCTTCGCGCTCCAGTTCGGCCAAACCCAATCTGGCCTGACCTATCTTGAACGAATGACGGCTTACGGCATTTGCCCGCGCGGCGAGGCCAATATAGCCATCGTGCAGATCGGCAAGAAGGCGCCGTACGAATACGATCTGCCGGGCGGGGGTATCGAGGCCAATGAGGACGAAGCTGCCGCGCTGATGCGCGAGTTTCAGGAAGAGACCGGTCTCACCGTGTGGCCGACGCGCGTGATCGGGCGCGCGGGGCAATTCTGGATCAACAAGACCGAGCCGCGCAACTCGCTGGCGACGTTCTATGAAGTCGAGCTCTCAGCCGCTGACAGCGCGCCGACCGAGCCGGATCATGCGCTTGTTTGGATAAGCCCGGCCGAGGCGTTGCTGAAGATGCGCCACGAGTCCCACGCTTGGGCGATCATGCACTGGTTGCGCGGCCGCCGCGGCGGCTGACGCGTTGGCTGATCAGCGCTGCGCGCGCTCGTCGTCGTTGCTGACGAAATCCTGCAAGCGTTCGATCAATGTTGGATCGCGGACATCCGGGATCAGCGCGAAATGTGCTTGCGTAAATTCGAGCGGCGCGATGTGCAGCGCCTGCATGTTGATTGGGCGCAAGGGCGGCAGTGACGCGAGGTCGTCAACTGACGCGGGCTCCATCGCATAGACTGCGCCGCCGACCGCATCTGTCGGCGCATCGAGCCGGGCGACTTGCGTTTCAATAGGCGCATCGGTGTTTGGCGTGATGAGATCTTGGTTGGCGCGCACGCCTATGGCGACGCCGACTGCGGCGATGCTGACGATCCCGAGCGCGATCGCGGCGTGACGGGCCGGTGGCTTCGGCGGCTCGACGGCGCGCGAGACGGCCTTGAGACGATCGCTCAGTGCGTTCCAAGCCCGGCCGCCGCGTTCGCCGCGCCAGCTGCTGAAATCAATGACCGGCGCTTTGCGGTCTTTGCGCTCCGGCCAGCCCGGCGTGGTCGCGATCTCGATGAGACGGGCGGCGTCGCTCTGGCGGAGCCACTCGCGCATATAGGTTTGGCTTGGCGCGTCTTCCGACCAGATGATCAGGACGGCGTCACGCGAGATCTTGGCGTCTTCGATCGAGGCCTGCGACTGGCGGCCGACCAGCATGCGGACGCTGTGCTCCTCGGCTTCAAGGAGGCGCACCAAATCCGTAGCCAGCTTTTTGGCGTCGTGGGTGCTGACAGTGATGATGTCGATCATGGAGGGGGGCCGATCGCGTTTGTAATTGTCCCTCTAACACGGCAGAAAACTTGCGGCAGCGTGAGCGGCGTACGCAGGTGTGCATAACGGCGCCGCAACCGGCGGGCATGGCCCGCATGCATCGATCGAGGGTGTGGCTCGCCTGGGCCGGGCGCCAAAGCGCACGTAACATGCGTCGCGGGCGAATGCCTGCGGCCAAAGCCAATATTACGACGCCGCAATCTTCATTGTGGAATTCGAAGGAACCCTTAAGCTCCCCAGGAGCGGGGCTGGTGGCCGCGTCATCTTAGGGGAACGAATATGGATTGGACGACTATCCTGCCTTACGCCGTGCAAGCGCTCGGCGGCGCCGTTGGCGGCAACATTTTGGGCGCGGTGACACGCGGCGGCGGCGGCCTCTTGGGACGCACGCTGATTGGCGCAATTGGCGGCGTGGCGGCTGGCTGGGCCGGCGGCAATGTCGAAGCGGTGAGCGGCGTCACCTCGCTGTGGAGCAATCTGATCGACGGCGAGAACGGCGTTCACCTCGCGAACCTGATCACAGGCGCGGGCGGCGGCGGCATCCTTGGTCTGATCGGTGGCTTGCTGATCCGCTCGAAGAACTAACGCGCCTTAGAGGTCGCGCCAGATCATCGACAAGAACTGCGCGTCAGACCACGACGAACTCGTGAGCGTGCGCGCTTGGCGTACGATCACGAGGCCATCGCTGGGCGCGAGATAGAGGCGCTGTCCGCCTTGGCCAGCGGCCATGGCGAAGTCCGTGGGCGCTGGCGAGCCGCCGCGCCACAGATCGCTCTCGATGGAGAAATCATCGCGGCCGCTTCGGCCCGCGAGCCACAGGCCGAAGCCGGCGCGTGATTCCGCGAACGAGCCGCGCATTGCTTCGCCAAGTGCATCGCTGCTTGCCAATTGTTGCGCGCGCCAGATGCCTTGGCGGCGGATGAGTTCGCCCGCTTGCGCCCAGCCGCGCGCGGAGACCGCCGCGCCATCATCGAAACGTGGGAGGCCATCGCGGCTGCGGGCCCAGCCGATCGGCACACAGCCGATGGGCAGGAGCGTTCGCGTGGTGAGATAGCGGGCGGCGTCCGGTTCGCGGCCACCGGCTTCGAGCTTACGGCGCGCGATTTCGCTGAACAGGATGAAAGGAGCTGGATCGTCGCTGAATTGCGTGCCGGGCGCTTCGCGTGGTTGCAGCGCGATTGCGGTGGCGAGATCGCGCGGGCCGTTGCGCTCGAACCTTAATCCGCTCGCGCCGCTCAGCAGCACGCGGATCGAGATCGTGCTCTTCACTGGATCGGCGCCCCAATCGCCAAGCGTGAGCGCAACAGGTTCATCGAGCGTCAGCAGACGATCTTCGACCAATGAGGCGGCGAGTATCGATACGAAAGCGCGCGTGCCCATGCCGATGGGCCAGCGTGTCTCGGCGCCGCCGGCCGTGTAGTGCTCAGCCAAAACGATACCGTGGCGGGCGACGAGGAACGTCGCGCCATCGCGCTGGGTGCTGTAGTTCGCGGCGGCGCCAAAGCGCTGCACCGGTTGGGCGCGCGCAAGCTGCGCCGTTGAAGCGCTGACGGCGCTGCAGGCGGCAGCGCTCATGAGAAATGATCGACGATCCATCCGACTCCCTGAGGCGTATTGTCGTCAAACGGAACCTGAGGGGCAAGGCATGCGTAACAGAGCCATGCGTTTGATCTTCATTGCCGCGGCGCTCATGTTGGCCGCTTGTTCGCCGAATCCGGTCTATCGTCAGAGCAACGACCCGCTGCCGGTCGCGAGCATCGACCAGGCGCGGTATCTTGGCCTCTGGCACGAGCAGGCGCGCCTGCCGAACAGCTTCGAGGAAGGTTGCCAGCGCGCGACCGCTGAATATTCGCTCCGTGATGACGGGCTCATCTCGGTTGTGAACACATGCTTTCAGGCGAACGGCGAAAGCCGTGACGCACGTGGCCGGGCGCGTTCGACAGGCGCGCCGACCGAGGGCAAGCTCGAGGTGAGTTTCTTTCGTCCGTTCTGGGCGAACTATTGGGTGCTTCAGCGCGGCGAGAATTACGAGTGGAGCATCGTTGGCGAGCCGGAAGGGCGCTATCTTTGGGTGCTGACGCGCGAGCGCGAAATCACGCCAGCGCAGCGCGCGGACTTCGAGCGGCGCATTATGGAACTTGGCTTCCGGTCCGCCGAATTGGTGTGGGCGCCGTAAAACGAAAATCCCTGAGGCGTAGAGCTTGGTTCTGAGCGCAGTCTCAGGTTAGCGTGGCCGGTGGAGGCATCATGCTGAAACGAAGTGTTATGCTCGCGGCGTTGGCGGCGCTCTCCGCGACCAATGCGTACGCGGCGGCAGCGCCGGTGGAAGAGGACCGCGGGTTTCCTCTGGCGATCGTGTTCGCGCTGATCGCGGTGTTCTGTTCGCTTGGCGTAGTGCTGGTGGCGGCGGCTAAGAAGAAAAAAGATTAGCGGCTTAGTTCGCGCATCGCGCCGTCGAGACCTTCGATGGTGAGCGGGAACATGCGTTCGGGGCCGATGACTTCGCGGATCACCTGGATCGATGGCGTGTGGTCCCAATGCGCGCGCGGGGTTGGGTTGAGCCAGACAACGCGCTCATAAATGTCCGCGAAGCGCTGCAACCAGACCGCGCCGGCTTCTTCGTTCCAATGCTCGACTGAGCCGCCCGGGTAGGTGACTTCGTACGGGCTCATGGTCGCGTCGCCGACGAAGACGATGCGATAGTCGCTGCCGTACTTGTGCAGCACATCCCAGGTGAGGGTTTTCTCGTCGTGGCGGCGACGATTGTCCTTCCACACGCTCTCATAGAGGCAGTTGTGGAAGTAGAAGAATTCGAGGCTCTTAAATTCGGTGCGCGCGGCGGAGAAGAGCTCCTCGCAGAGCTTGATGTGTGAATCCATCGAACCGCCGATATCGAGAAGCAGCAACACCTTCACGCTGTTGCGGCGTTCGGGGCGCATGACGATGTCGAGATAGCCTTGGCGCGCGCTGGTTTTGATGGTGCCGTCGAGATCGAGTTCATCGGGCGCGCCGGTGCGGGCGAATTTGCGCAGGCGCCGGAGCGCGACCTTGATGTTGCGCACGCCAAGTTCGACGCTGTCGTCTAGGTTTTTGTATTCGCGTTTGTCCCAGACTTTCACGGCGCTGCGTTGGCCGCCTTCGCCGCCGATGCGGATGCCTTCGGGATTGTAGCCGTTATTGCCGAACGGCGAAGTGCCGCCGGTGCCGATCCATTTGTTGCCGCCCTCGTGGCGCTTCTTCTGTTCTTCGAGCCGCTCTTTCAGCGTCTCCATCAGTTTTTCCCAACCGCCAAGCGCTTCGATCTGGGCCTTCTCTTCGTCGGTCAGAAATTTTTGCGTGAGCGCTTGCAGCCACTCGGCCGGGATCTCGGCCTTGACGGCGTCGCTGCCGCCATCGAGGCCCTTGAAAACTTGGCCGAACACGCGATCGAATTTATCGAGATGGCGCTCGTCCTTCACCAGCGTCGCGCGCGAGAGGTAATAGAAATCCTGGACGTTGATATCGATCGCTTCTTTGTCGAGCGCTTCGATCAGGACAAGGTATTCCTTGAGGCTGACCGGTAGCCGCGCCGCGCGCAATTCGGTGAAGAAGCGTTGGAACACGGCGCGATGATAGGGGCGGTGCGTGCGGCGCGCTAGTTGCTTACGCTGGGTTATGGAGCGCCGTTTATGGAGCGCCGGCGCTCCATAAATTACTGTGGGCTGATGATCTGGCTCAGCACCCCGTCGAACGCCAAATCCGCGGCGGCGTCGGCTTCGGCGGCGGCGGCGTCGTCGGGCGCGGGGGCGGTGTAGCGCAGCTTTAAAATCCAATTGCCGATGCGGGCGACGCTGGCGCGGGTGAAGAGGCGCGCGCCTTCGTGGGCGATGATGAAGCGCGTGCTGCGGCGGAGCGGCAGGCCGTCTTCGGTGTCGCGCACGGCGGGGCCGTCGTAGCGCACGGCATTCGCATCGCGGCGTCGGATCGCGGCTTCGACGCCGGCGATTTGCTCTTCGAGCGTTGAGCCGAACGGGTAGCGCGTGGCGAAGGTGCGGATTTGCACCGCGCCTTCGGTCATGTCGCAGGCGACGTCGTCGCCGCGTGGGATGGCGTTCGGCGCGGGCGGCGTACCTGCGGGCGGACCAAAGACGATGATGCGGCCGCCGCTGCCGTCGCGGTTGAAATCGCAGCGTAGGCCGCTGCCGAGGTGCCGTACTGACACTTGGCCGTTGTGGACGAGATCGAAAATGCCATCAGCGTCGGCTTGCTCGATCATGCCGGTGGCGATCGAGCCAGGCGCGGCTTGCGGTTCTTCTTCGGTTCCTTGCGCGAACGCAGGCGCGGCGCTCAAGATAAGCGCAAGCGAAAGCAGCAACCGGCGCATAAATGCGTCCTCCCGCAGGGAAATTACGGTGTGGTGAGCGAGCTGTCGATGGCCTGAAACAGGGGAGAGTCAGGCTTCGGCACTCGTCGGCGACGCTTGCATCGCCCCGCGTTCAGCCGCCGCTGCCTTCAGCCACGCCGCGCCGATGTCAGAGAGAGGCGCCGCACCAGCCTCCATGGGTGACGGCGATTTTTTGAGATCTTCAATGATGGAATCGCACAGGGTGACGAATTCAGGCGTGCCGACGTTGCACCACAGCTTGAATGTGGCGCGGTGGCCCGGTGCGCTCAGAAATCCTGCGAGGCCTAGGCGTGTCATGCGCCACCGCTGCTCATCCATGAGACCTTCGCGTGATTCAAGGAAGCGCTCGTGGAGGCTATTGATTTGCGCGCGCGAGAACCCCGCGAAGTGACGGGCGGCTGTGATGTCCATCTCTGGTGAGGCTGCACACCCAGCAGCGAATGTGGCCGAGAAAGATGGGTCGCCGGCCGTCATGAGATAGTTACCGATCGACGCCGCGCGGTTCGATTGCATCATAGCGCGCTGACTTTGAGCGGTCTGGCGTGTCTGGATCGCGAGATAAATAAGAGATGCGACGACGGCGATGGCGGCGACCGTCTGGCTGATCGTGTTGATGGTTTCGAGCATGAATGGTCCCCTGTGCAGCAGAGGCAGCATTCCACTCCGGCCGAGCTATGTCACGTTAGGCCTTTAGCTCGTGCCGCCCCGTTGCTCCCGCCGCGCCAGGAACGCCAGGCGTTCGAACAGCATGACGTCGGCTTCGTTCTTGAGGAGAGCGCCGGCCATAGGGGGGATGAGCTTCGACGGGTCGCGGTGCTTGAGCGTTTCTGGATCGATGTCGTCAGTCAGCAGCAGTTTTAGCCAATCGAGCAATTCGCTGGTGCTCGGCTTCTTCTTCAAGCCCGGCACCTTGCGGATGTCGTAGAAGATCTTGAGCGCTTCGTTGATGAGGCGCGTCTTTACGCCTGGATAGTGAGATTCGATGATGGCGCGCATCGTCTCGTCGTCGGGGAAGCGGATGTAGTGGAAGAAGCAGCGGCGCAGGAACGCGTCCGGCAATTCCTTCTCGTTGTTCGAGGTGATGATGATGATCGGGCGCTGCACCGCTTTGACCGTGCGGTTGAGTTCGTAGACGTAAAATTCCATGCGATCGAGCTCCTGGAGGAGGTCGTTCGGGAATTCGATGTCGGCTTTGTCGATCTCGTCGATCAGCAGGATTGGGCGCACCGGGCTTTCGAAAGCTTCCCAAAGCTTGCCGCGCTTGATGTAGTTTTCGATGTTCGAAGCGCGCGCGTCACCGAGCTGGGAGTCGCGCAGGCGCATGACCGCGTCGTACTCGTAGAGGCCTTGCACGGCCTTGGTGGTCGACTTGATGTGCCACTCGATCAAAGGCGCGCCGGTGGCCTTGGCGACTTCGATCGCCAGCATGGTCTTGCCGGTGCCGGGCTCGCCTTTGATGAGGAGCGGGCGCTCAAGTGTGATAGCCGCATTGACGGCGACCCTCAGGTCTTCCGTAGCGATATAGTCTTTGGTGCCGTCAAACCGCATGAGCGCTCCTCGTTGGAGGCGCAGTTAATGCGCGGCGCCGCTCCTGCGCAAGCGTTCGCTCAGCGTGAGGCGCGGTTGTCGCGGCTCGCAGAGCGTGCAGCGGCACGGTTGGCGCAGTTCTTCGATCAATGCGCGCATTGCGGTTGGCGCCTCGCCGAAGCGCGGCCGAGGCGGAAGGGGCGGTCGCGGCGGTGATGGGCGGACGCCAAGGGCGACGCCAAGTTGCACGAGGTCGGGGTGTTCTGGAGAGATCGCAGCGTTGCGCGGGCCTTTGACTTCGGCGAAGCGCGTTGCCAGCGGCGCCGGCGCGCAGGCGATCATGTGGCCCACGCCTTCAAGGTCGCGCAGCACCCAAAATTGCGCCGTGCCGCGGGCAAGCATCGCGCCGTAGCTAGAGGCGCGCGACGTGCGGGCGAGGCAGTTGACGAATTCGCGCCCGACTTTGCGCAACCCAGCGACGGAGGTTACGCGCCGCCAAATGCGGCCGCTGAGAAGGACGATCGATTGGTCTTTGCAGACTTCCTTGGTGTCGCTGTTGCCTTCCCATGACGCGAGGGTGCGCGCGAAGAGGGTGGCTTTGCGGGCGGCGTCATCAAAGTTTACGCGACTGAACTTTGCGAGGAAGCGGCGTGCGTCTTCGATGATCGCGGCGCGGTCGGGTTGGCTTACGCTGTCCATGGCGGCGATGCGGATGGCATCGTTGATCCGGCGGGCGACAGTGTAGAGACGCGCGGCCATGGCCCCGTTGGAGCGGAAGACGCTGATGGTCTCGCCGCGTTCGAGCGCCGCTGTCACCCATGCGGGCGCGACGCTCAATTCTGGCGGGGTTGCGGGCCGGAAGCTGCGCGGATTACTGAGTACGCGATCTGCTGCGAGCTTTTGGTAGCGTTTGGCGATGGCGGTGTCGTTGATCCGTTTGCTCGCACGCATGGCAAGGGCGTTGAGCGGCGTGATGTCGAGAACATTGGGCAAAGCTCCTCCTTTCCCGCCGAAGCAGGTTCAAAATTTTCTTCAGACGCATTTCGCCGCTTGCTCAGACGCACTTGTGCGTCCGCGCGCGGCGCCCCGAGCCCCGTTGAGTTCGATGTCTAGTTGCCGCCCCGCATCCCCACCCGAGCGACGATCGGTATTTACGGTTCTGTCGTGCAACGATCAATCGAGCGGCGGTTGAATGTGACAGGGTGAAACCCAACCAACACGATCATCGCGCGCTGCGTGCATTGGCATGCAATTCGCGGTCGAAACGACACGGCGTTGCGGACTACTTGCAACACCTCGTTAACCATCTGGGGCGAATTTGGATCTGATGGACTCCCAGAATCGGGAGGAGAGGGCACATGCCGCTGAAACTGTCTTTGCGGCCGGGCGAGAAATTCGTCGTCAACGGCGCGGTAGTGCAGAACGGCGATCGCCGCGCTGCGCTGGTGTTGCAGAACAAAGCTTCGGTGCTGCGCGAGAAAGACATCATGCAGCAGGACGAGGCCGACACGCCGGCCAAGCGGATATATTTTCCGATCATGCTCATGTATCTGGACGAGCAGGGCCGGGAGAAGGCCTACAGCGAGTTCGCCGCCCGCCTGGCGGAGTTCATGGGCGCGGTGCGCGATCCGGCGATGCTGGCGGAATGCATCGGCGTTTCCAAAGAAGTAATGGGCGGGGAATACTACCGAGCGTTGATGCGCTGCCGGAAACTCATTTCGTATGAGGCCGAGCGTTTGGGACTGGGGCACGATGTCGATCAAGGCGTACCAGCGCGCGGCCACACAGGCTGAACAACCGCGCGATCTAGAGTACCGGGCGTTCGGACAGGTTACCGCGGGGCTCGTGCGCGTTAAGGAAGACAAGCCGCCGCTGCCGGTGGTGCTCGATGCGATCGATGCTAACCGCCGCCTCTGGAACCTGCTTTCGGCCGATTGCGCCACGCCTGAAAACAAGCTGCCGATCACTTTGCGCGGTCAGATCATCTCGCTTGCTATGTGGGTTGCGCGTTATTCGAGCGAAGTGCTGCGCGACGGCGCCGACGTTGAGCCGCTGATCGATATCAATCGCGTCATGATGGAAGGCCTCGCGGCGCGCTAAGCGCCGTCTTCCGTCTCTCCCTTGCAGGGAGAGAGCTGGGCAAAATTTTCCCACTGTAAATCAGCTGCGGAATCATTTCGGCGCTGACGCGTTGTTAACCCTCGTTCTTTACAAACATCGCTAACGCAAAAGCGTCTGACCCTGTGCGGGGGAGGGCGTGCGGAAATTCCGCGCGGATCGGGCGGCGACGTCCAGCTGGCCAAAATGGCCGGTTCACTCAAGTCCAGAAGGACAAATTACTATGGTTAGCGTCAACACGAACTACGGCGCCCTCGTCGCGCTGCAATCCCTCAACCAAACGACCAAAGAACTCGGCGAAGTCCAAAACCGCGTGAACACCGGCCTGAAGGTCGCTTCCGCGAAGGACAACGGCGCTGTGTTCGCCATCGCTGAAGGCCAACGCGCTCGCGTCGCCTCGCTTGGCGCCATCACGGACGGCATCGATCGCGCGACGTCGGTTATCGACGTTGGTCTGTCAGCTGGTGAAGCTGTCGGCGACATTCTGAAGCAACTGAAGGAAAAGTCAGTCGCCGCTCAAGCGACCGATCTCTCGACCGACCAGCGCGCTGCGCTGCAGGCCGACTTCAACGCCCTTCGCAACCAAATCGACCAAATCTCGAACGCTGCAACGTTTAACGGTTCTAACCTCGTTAACGGCAGCAACCTCACGGGCGGCGCCACTGAGTTCACGGTGCTGACGTCTGACGGCGCCGGTGGCGGCGGTGGTCGTTACACGTTGCAAGGCGCAGCGTTCAATGACGGCAGCGGCAACCCGTTCTCGTCCGCGGCTGAACTCGATGAAGCAACCGGCCTAACGGTTGGCGCAAACGATGCGCTCGAATTCTCGATCACGAACGGCAACGAGACGACGACGTTCACGGTTGACGTTGAAGCTGCCGACACGATCACGGACTTCGTTGCGCGCGTCTCGTCCGCTTCAGATGGTCGCGTGACCGCAGCGTACAACGACCAGACTGGACGTATCACGTACTCGGCGGCTGAAGCGTTCACCGTTACCTACACCGACGGCACGGACCCGGCCGACGACAGCGCCTTCATCGACGGCGGCGCTGGCGTTGCTGCCGGCACGATGACGGTTTCGGTTGCGCCAGGATCTGGCTCGAACGAGTTGACGGTTTCTGGTTTCGACTTCCGCCTCGGCGGCGCGTCGGGCCAAGCCCTGAACACGGTTACGTCAGCTCTCAACATCTCGACCGCGACCGGCGCAGCGGCTGCCTCGACCGCGATCGATACGGCGATCACCGCGCTCAACCGCGATCTCGCCACGTTGGGCGCTCAGTCGAAAGCTCTGGACGTTCAAAAGAGCTTCTTGGGCAAGCTGTCAGACTCGATCGAAGCCGGTATCGGCAACCTCGTCGACGCTGACCTCGCCAAGGAATCGGCCCGCCTGCAAGCTCTGCAAGTTAAGCAGCAGTTGGGCGCGCAAGCCTTGTCGATCGCCAACTCGGCGCCGTCGATCGTGCTGTCGTTCTTCCGCTAATAACGGAAATCGAATGAGGCGGGGAGCCATCGTGCTCCCCGCCGATTTCGACCGGGCAATGAGTCATGGCCTCCATCACTCCTTCCCAACCGGTTCATGAGGCGCTCGCCCGCCGTGTTGCAACCTCTGAACTAGGTCCGGCTGCCGAAGCGGCCGAACGCCGGATCGCAGAACAAGCGGCCCAGCAAAAAAGCGAACTCGCGCCCGACCAAGTGGCCGTCGCTCTCGATCCTGAAAGCCAGCGTTTCGTCTCGACCTTGACCGACACGTCGACGGCGGAGATGCTGCGCAAATATCCAAGTGAGAGTCACAGCTTGCGTACTCACGCGCCGTCATGGCGTATCTGCGCGCTCAGATGAGCAAGTAAACAGAACGTAAATTTATTTGTTTCGGAGGCATTTGCGTTAACGTTTCGTTAACGCATTTACTGTTTCTTCACGCCTGCGGCGAAGCACGCCGCGTGCATTCTCCATGCACGCGTTCCGAAGGAGCAGACAGGTCATGGTTTCGAGCATCGTCCCAGGCGCGAACAACGCACACACGCTTGGTGTTGATACGCGCTTCCCGCGCACGGCGCAGACGCAACGCAGCGATACTGCCGCGCAGGGCGACACTGTCGAGCTTAGCGGCGCAGCGATCGCAGACGCGCGTGAAAGTGTACGCGCAGGCATAAGCCAAGTGCATGAGGCGCTCGCCGCTGGCCACGATGCGCAAGCGATGCTGGTCAAGATTCAAGCATTGGCAAAGAGCGGCGATCAAGCCGGTCTCACCGATGCGATTGCTGCGTTCGGTCAGCGCATCGATTCCGCTATTGGCCGCGGCGCGGTTGTGCTCGCGGGGCAGGACGTTGTGGTTCAGGCAGAACCAGGCGCGGGCGCCGTGACGATTTCCGGCGCGGATCTACGTTTGGGCGGCGATGTGCTGGCCCTTGGCGCGGATGCGTTGGCCGATGAAGCGACGGTACAGGCCGCGCAAAAGTCCATGGAAAATCTCCAAGAGGCGATGGGCCGTTTGGTGGATTCAGCGCGGGCGCTTGAAGCTCATCAAGGCTTCCTCGGTGCGGCCGAAGCTGGCGCGCGTGCTGATTTCGATGCTGACGGCGCGCGCCTCCTGGCGCTGCAAATTCGTCAGGGCCTCGAGAGCATCGGCAATGTCAGCATTGCGAATGCAGAGCCGCAAGCGGTGCTTTCGCTCTTCCGCGCCTAAAGCGGGCGCCAGTTGTTGGTGCTGATCTCGAGCAGTTCACTGTCGCTGTAATGGTCCTCGTCGTCCTCGTTATTGAGGCGGCGAAGGCCATCGCGTGCGCTTTGGAAGAGCTTGAAGCCAATCACCAACAACATGCCGATGAGCGCGAGCGCGATGGCGCCCATCGCAAAGATCAGATCACGATTGAATTCCAGTTCGCCCCGCGCGGCGAGCAGCAGGCTGCCGTCACGCGGTAAGCGCTTCGCGGCTGCGGCCGCGCGGTCGCCGGCGGTTTGAGCGAGGAGGCGAAGGCGGGCGAAATCGGTGATCGCATTTGCGTGCGTCAGCATCGTTGCGGCGGCGCCGGCGGAGGTAGTCGCACTGATCTCGCCGATTTCGGCAAGCATGACGCGGACGCGCGCCGCGGCTTCTTCATGGATGCTGGCTGCAAATGCCACGGAGGCGTTGTCGAAATCACCGGGCGAACCGCCGTCCTCGGCGCTGACTTGCGCCGCTGTGCGGAAGGTTTCGATCGGCATCGCTTGCGCGAGCAGGGCGTGGATTTCGTCCGAGAGGGAAACTGGGAAGTCGTCGCGGCGCGTCGACGCAAGTAGCGCGACCGCGCCGTCGTTCATTGCGCTGGAGATGTCGCCGCCGAGGCCAAGACTGAAACCCGTCAGCACAAATTGAAGCGGATCGGTTTCGGGCTCATCGAGCAGCGCGCGGGCCATGAGTTCGAAGTCGCGCGGATCGCCCAAGGTTTCGGTGCGCGCGTTCGCTGGCGTGGCGCTGTTGGGACGAAGAGAAAGCAGTTGGACGGTGGCCTGGTAGCGTTCGCGTGTGCCGGGCAGCAGCAATTGCAGCGCCGCCACTTCAATAGCGGCATCGCCAGCGCCATCGGCGGCTGCGCGGCGAAGCACTGAGGCGCTGCGCGGCGGCAGCATCTCCGCGCCGGAGAGGAGGAAGCCGCGCGCTGCGGTCGGATCGTTCGCCATCAGCTCCATGGCGACGACGTTGTCCCACTGCTGCTGACGGTCGAAGTCGATCTGGATCAGGCCGCCATTGAGGGCTTCGACGCGGTCGATGATCGAGCGGGCGCCGGCCTCGTTGTATTCGTAGGCGTAGAGCTGATCGCGGCCGATGATGATGACCGCCGCGGCGGAGGCCATCGGCAAAAGGAAGAGGCAAAGATTAAAGACGAGCGCGGTCCACACGCCTTCACGGCGTGCAGTACGGCTCGGCTTATAGGCGTGGGCCCGAACGGGGCGCCACGCACGTGTTGGTTTTGCGTGTTTCATGCTCCGCCCATGTCCGCTGGCTCTACCAAACCGGCAGGAAAGTCACAGAGCAAGATGAATTACAGGAAAGGCGAAGTTGTCGCCGCATCGGGGTTTATGTGCGGCGTGGATTAAGCATTGCGATCGAGCACTGTCGGGCTTGGTCCGCTCCGCGTGTCGAGCGCGCCTTGGGCTGAGTAATTGGCGCCGTCGCCGCGCTGGCGAACGACTTCTTCGGCCATGGCGTGGACCAGACCTTCGGACACCACCTTTACCGCGTTGAGCGCGAGTTCGTGCGTGGCAAGCGTTTCGTGAAGGGCCACCGTGCTGCGGCGCAACCGCTCAAGCAGTGCAGGGGGGGCGTCCTGGATTAGGGCGTGATCCTGCTTGATGCGCGCGAGTTCGAGCCGGTAGGCGTTGGCCAGCCGGTTCTTTTCGTCGGTATCGCCGCCTTCGAACAACGCCTGACGCGCTTGGATGCGGCGCGTATCTGATGCGGCGAGATCGGCGAGGCGTTCGGTCATGAGCAGGAGTTGTTCAGCCCGGTGCTCGGGGTTGTCAGCGATCAGCGCCATCGGGCGTCTCCGGCAATGCGGCTTCTTGGACCTGCTGCATGCGCATGAATTCGCGCACGACACTGTCGGCAATGCCGACGCCGCCCGAACGGGTGATCGATTCCGCGTAGCGTTCGATCAGCATCGGACGGAAAATCTGTTCGCCCATGCCGCCGCCGCCGAGACCTTCGGTGTCGAGGCCGTCAAACATCGGGCCGAGCATTTCGCCGAGAAACACGGATTCGAATTCTTCCGCCGCGCGTCGCAGCGCATCCGCTTCCGCCGAGTGTTGTGGTGTTTGGCGGGCCGTGCTCATCGGCAGTGGCGCGCCGGGAAGGGCGATCGGACCGGGCATCACATCACTTCGATTTCAGCTTGGATCGCGCCGGCGGCTTTTAGCGCTTGCAGGATCGAGATCATGTCGCGCGGGGTGACGCCCAGTGCGTTGAGGCCGTTGACGAGTTGGCGAAGCGGCACGCCGCCCGGCACCATGACCAAGCCGCCTTCATCCTCTTCGACGTTCACACCCGTTGAAGGCACGACCACGGTTTCGCCGCGCGAAAACGGCGCGGGCTGACTAACGAACGGATCTTCCTGGATCGAGATGGTGAGATTGCCTTGCGCGATGGCGACCGTGGAAACCTTCACATTCTCGCCCATAACAACAATGCCAGAGCTTTCATCGATGACGATGCGCGCTGGGGTATCGACCTCAACTTCGAGGTTTTCGATCTGGCTCACCAGGGCGACCATATCGCCTGCATATTCAGCTGGGCGCGTAAGGACGACGGAGCCTGGATTGCTGGCGCGCGCAGCATTCGCGCCGATCAAATGATTGATGGCGCTGGCGATGCGCTGAGCGGTGGTGAAGTCCGGATTGCGCAGCGCCAGGCGCAATTCCTGCTGCGCGGCGATGTCGAAATGGATCTCGCGCTCGACCAAAGCGCCGGAGGCGATGCGGCCAGCGGTCGGCACGCCGCGCGTGACGGAAGAGCCCGATTGGCCCGACGCCGAGAAGCCGCCAATCGCGAGCGGCCCTTGCGCGACGGCGTACACTTGCTGGTCCGCGCCCATGAGGGGCGTCACCAACAATTGGCCACCGGCCAAGCTGCGGGCGTCGCCGAGTGCGGAAACGGTGACGTCGATGCGCGAACCTTGCGATGCGAACGGCGGCAGGTTCGATGTCACCATTACTGCGGCGACGTTGCGCGTGTTGAGGTTCGCGCCGGCTGCGGCGACGCCTAAGCGCTCGAGCATCGCTTCCAAACTTTGGCGCGTAAACGCCGAGTTCCGGAGCGAGTCACCGGTGCCGGCGAGGCCCACCACGAGGCCGTAACCCACGAGTTGGTTTTCGCGGACGCCTTCAAAGTCGGTGATGTCCTTGATGCGTGTACCCGCATGCGCCATTGGCGCAGCGATCGGCGCAGTCATGGCGGCGATAGAGCAAACGGCGAGCAATGCTGACCGTGCAGCGCGTGATGCAAATCCCATCTGTGCGATACGTCAGCAGTTCGGTTAACGACCGGTTCAAGCTTGAAACGTTAATCAATCGGAAACGGCAGCAGCTGAGAGTCCGCGCTGATGAAGATCGAACCAGGCCGCAACGTTGGCTCGTCGAGTTCCACCGGAAAGGCGGGGAAAACAGCCGCGCCGGGCTTCGCGCCGTCGGCGGAGGCTCCGCAACGGGCGGCCCCCGCCGCGCCGACAGGCGCTGTCACGTCGCTCGATTCAATACTGGCGCTCCAGGGCGCTGAGGACCCAATGCAGCGCCGGGCGCGGCAGCGGCGGCGGGGGCAGGAGGCGCTCGATACGTTGGAGGAGTTGGAGCATGGGCTGGTGCTCGGGCGCGCCCCGGGTGGCTTGAAGGCCCGGCTTGAGGCGCTGCACGGGCGGTCGGAGCCGACCGGGGACGCCGGGCTGGACGCTATCCTTCATGAGATTGACGTCAGGTTGGCCGTAGAAGCCGCAAAGCTTGAACGTATCTCGGGAAAAGTTTGATTGCTGCACCGCAACGTGCGGAAAACACATGACTTTGGCGCCGGTCTTGCTCAATGGACGCCGGTCAGGAGCATGGCTATAAGGCGCGCGCCTCGCTAAGGCGCCCGGAGTTCCAAGATGGCGACCTCGACGAAAGAATATCGGCCCAGCGAAGACGAACCGTTCATGAATGAGCGGCAGCGGGAGTTCTTCCGCGAGAAGTTGCTGGCGTGGAAAGAAGAGATACTCGAGGAATCTCGGGGAACGATCGCGACGCTGCAGCAAGATACGGTCAACGAGGCCGATCTGGCTGACCGCGCCACCAGCGAAACCGACCGCGCGTTGGAGCTCCGCACGCGCGATCGCCAGCGCAAGCTCATCTCCAAAATCGATGAAGCGCTGCGCCGCCTCGACGACGGCTCCTATGGCTATTGCGAAGAGACCGGGGAGCCGATCGCGCTGTCACGTCTTGAGGCGCGCCCGATCGCGACGCTTTCGCTCGAGGCCCAGGAGCGTCACGAACGCCGCGAGCGGGTCCACCGCGACGACTGACGCCGGGCCGGGTCTGCGAGGCGGGATTGCGAAACCGGCCGATACCCGAGTAGCCTGCGTTTTTCCGGTTAGGTGGGCTCATGCGCTCGATCATTTGTTCAACAGTTTTCACCGTCGCTCTCATGTCCGGCGCGGCATTTGCTCAATCCACGCCGAGCGGCCCACCAGTGCCGATCCAGGAAGGCACGGCAGTCGTCCAAGAGGATGGCACGGTTCAGTCTGGCGACCAGATCACCGACGGCTCGCGCCCTGATCCAGATGCAGAGGTGATCTGCCGCGTCGTACAAGACACGGGATCTCGGTTGGCTCGCCGCCGTCAACGCATCTGCGGCACGCGCACGATGTGGGAACAGCTCGCTGATCAAACGGCTGATTCAGTTCGTGGTACGGGCGCCAACACCAGCCGCCGTGAGTAGGTCGCGGTAACTGTGCTGCTTCACGACGCCACTCTTTCGTATCTCCACTTTATCTTCGCGCTGATCCTTGTCGCTGCGCTGGTGGCGGAGGCGTTTGTGCTGCGCTTGCCGGTCGATGGCCGCGTGGCGCGGCTGCTGCTGCGGATCGATTTGTTCTACGGCATTAGCGCTGTGGGCGTGATCGCGGCGGGTGTCGCGCGCGTTTTCTGGAGCGCGAAGGGGGCCGAGTTTTACGGCGCGCAGCCGTTCTTCTGGGCCAAGATGGCGACCTTCGCCGCGATCGGCCTGATCTCGATTGCGCCGACGCGGAGATTCATCGGCTGGGTGCGCCAGGCCGGTCAGGACGCGGCTTTTGCTGTTACGGAAGCCGAAGTCAAAGGCGTGCGCCGGCTTGTGATGATCGAGGTTCATTTGTTGGTGCTGGTGCCGCTGTTTGCGGCGCTGATGGCGCGCGGCATCGGAAGCTAATCGCTCCACATTTCGCGCGCCTGCGCTAAGGTCTCCGCAAAAGATAAGCGGGAGGCACGCATGGCGGCGTCGTTAAGGCCGGAAGAATTCGACCTGATAGCAACCTTGGGCGACGTGCCGCGCCACCATGCGCGCGAGCGCGGGAACCGGGTCGCGCTCTCGTTCGAAGGTCGCGAGACCACGTTTGCGGCGTTGAACGGCAACTCGAACCGCACGACGCGCGCGTTGATTGCTGCGGGCCTGAAGGCGGGCGACCGCGTCTGCTATTTTGGCAAGAACAGCGATCACTATTTCGAGTTGCTGTTTGCGGTGATGAAGGCTGGCGCGGTGATCGCGCCGATTGGCTGGCGGCTTTCTGCCGAGGAGGTCGCCTACATTGTCGATGACGCGCAATCGGCTCTGTTGTTTGTCGGCCCGGAGTGCGTTGCGGCGGCTGAAGCGGCCGCAGAGAAAAGCCAGTCAGGGCCGAAGATTATCGCGATGGAAGCCGGCGCTCACGCGCATCCGGTGTTTGAAGCGTGGCGGAATACGCATCCGGCGGAAGATTTGAACATTGCCGTGACGCCGCAAACGACCGCGCTGTTGCTTTATACGTCGGGCACGACGGGGCGGCCGAAGGGCGTCATGCTCACGAGCGCCAACATTTTGCGGTCCAGGCGCCATCTTGCCGAAGCGAAGCTGGGCTGGAACGAATGGCAAGAAGGCGAGGTCAGCTATTGCGCCATGCCTGTCGCGCACATTGGCGGCACGGGCTGGTGTTTGGTTGGCCTGATTAACGGCGTGAAGAACGTGGTGGCGCGCGACTTCAATCCGATGGAGGCGCTGGAGGCTATTCCGCGCGAGCGCATCGCGAAGATGTTCATGGTGCCGGCGGCTTTGCAGTTCGTCATTCGCATGCCGCGCGCACGCGAGATCGACTATTCGAGCCTCACGCACATTCTCTATGGCGCATCGCCGATGCCGGTCGATCTCTTGCGCGAGTGCATGGAGGTGTTCGGCTGCGGGTTCGTGCAGCAATACGGCATGACCGAGACCACCGGCACGGTAACCTATCTGCCGCCGCAGGATCACGACCCGAAAGGCAATCAGCGCATGCGCTCGGCCGGGTTGCCGATGCCGGGTGTTGAGATGGCGATCTTCGATGCGGACGGAAAGAGATTGCCGCCGAACGAGAGCGGCGAAATTGCCACGCGCTCTGCGGCGAACATGAAGGGTTACTGGCGCAAGGACGATGCGACGGCGGCGACGATCGATGGCGATGGCTGGCTGCGGACCGGAGACGCCGGCTACATCGATGAAGATGGTTATGTCTATATCCAGGACCGGATCAAAGACATGATCATCACCGGTGGTGAGAACGTCTATCCGGCGGAAGTCGAGAACGCGGTGCACGGACATCCGCATGTGGCGGAGGTCGCTGTAATCGGTGTTCCGGATGCCACCTGGGGTGAGAGCGTTAAAGCGATCGTGGTGCCGAAGCCGGGCGTGACGCCGGATGCGGACGACATCATCGCGTTCACCCGCTCGCGCATCGCGCACTTCAAAGCGCCGCGCACCGTAGATTTTCTCGCGACACCGCTGCCGCGCAGCACGAGTGGGAAGATTTTGCGGCGCGAATTGCGCGAGCCGTATTGGGCGGGGAAGGATCGCCGCGTTAACTAACGCTGGACGAGCGCATCAACCTTACTTTTGATTTATGCGTGCGGCGCGCGAATTGCATTTGCCTGGGCGCCATTCGCGCATAGTCCCTGTGGGCTATACGAACATTTCGAACACAAGGGAGACCGCTGTGGGGTCGCCGCCGAATCTTGACGTTTATGCGTGCCCGAAATGCGCCGGCGCGTTGTCTTATGTGCCTGCAGAAGATGCAGGCGCCGAAGCGCGCGGCGTTTTGAGCTGCGAGCAAGCGCACTCCTATCCTGTCAACGTCATTCCGCGCTTCGTGCAGGATGAGGGCTACACCAGCAATTTCGGCAAGCAGTGGGCCGAGTTCCGCCAGACCCAAGTCGATAGCGCGACGGGCAACACGGAATCTCGCGACCGCTTCTTCAATGGAACCGGCTGGCCGGCCAACATGGCAGGCGAGACCATCCTTGAGGCAGGCTGCGGTTCGGGACGTTTCACCGAGATCATGCTCGGCACTGGCGCGCGCGTGATGTCGTTCGACTACAGCGTGGCTTCGGATGTGACGCACGATTCGTTTGCGTCGAAAGGCGCGAACGTCTCCCAAGCTCGCATCTACGAGATGCCGTATCGCAAGGGCTCGTTCGACCGCGTGTTTTGCTATGGCGTCATCCAGCATACGCCGGACGTGAAGAAGTCGTTCTTCAATCTCGTTGAGATGGTGAAGCCGGGCGGCGAGATCGCCGTGGATGTATACGACGCGTGGAAGTGGATCTTCCATTCGCGCTATCGCGTGCGGTGGTTCACCAAGCGGATGAACCAAGAGAAACTGCTTGAGTGGTGCCGCAAGATTGTGCCGGCGTACATGAAGGTCATGCCGCCGTTGCATCCGTACAATCAGATCTTCGTGCCGATCAAAGATTATCGCGGCGCGCGCCCTGGATTCACGGAAGAGCAGCTGGTCGAGTACAGCATTCTCGATACCTTCGACATGCTGGCGCCTGAGTACGATCAGCCGAAGAGCCGGGGTACGATGCGCCGCTGGTGCAAAGAAGCCGGCTTAACCGACGTGCACATCCAAGTCGGCGGCAATGGCCTTGAACTTCGTGCGCGCAAGCCGGCAACCGCCGAAGCGGTGGTTGTGCCGAGCAAGCGCGATCCTGAAGTGGCCGAGACGGTCGATTAGGCGCGCAGCGCGTATTACCAAGGCGTGATGGCGTCGCCGATGCGCTGGCCCCAATTGGGGCGCTGCACGGCGCTGATCGAGCCGCGGCCGCCGTACGAGATGCGCGCCTCGGCGATCTGCGTGTGATTGATGCGGTTGCGCGCAGTGACGTCTTCCGGGCGGATGATGCCGCTTACCGTGAGTTCGCGCAGTTCGCCGTTGATGCGCACTTCTTGGCGCCCGGCGAGCACGAGATTGCCGTTCGGTAGGCGATCGACGATCACGGCAGCGACAGTGAGTTCGATCTTTTCTTCGCGGTTGATCGCGCCGGTGCCGTTGTGGCTGCTGTCGGCGTCGGCGCTGATCATGTTCGAGGGATCGAAGGCGCTGTTGAACACTTGGCCGACAGCCGTTTCCAGGCCGAAGAAGTTGCCGACGCCGGCTGACGTCGATGCCGAGCGCTGACGGTTCGAAGAATTGCTGAGTTCGGCGCTGTCATCGATTTCGATTTCGACGGTGATGATGTCGCCGATGACCGCGGCGCGCCGGTCGTTGAAGAAGCTGCGTGAGCCGGTGCGCCACAGCGAATTGGCTTGGCCGGGCTCGTAGGCGACGGCTTCAGGTTGCGGCATTGATTGGTGTTGCCCGCCGGTCAGAGCGGCTGGCGTGCCCACGGCGTGGAGTTGCGGCGGTCCCAACGCTTGGCGCGCGGCGTTGTAGGCAACGCCCGGCGCGGCGAGCGCATCGCGCGAGATGTCGGCCGTGTCGATGCTGGCGCAGCCACTGGCGCCGACGGCGAGAGCAAGGAGGGCGATCGTACGCATGGAATTGTCCTTGCTCATGGATTGGCTCGCGCGGCGCCGGGGCCGGTGACGACGGCGTCGATGGTGCGGTTCGAGCTGGTGTTGATGAGGCGAATGCCCTGGCCGACAGCGCCGTCTTCAAGCGCGCGGGCGCGCATGTTTAGCGACATGCCTGGCATCTGATAGACGAGATTGACGAAGTCGCCGCGGCGGACAGCTGCGTCTGCGACTTCGCGCGCCCCCGACGTTGCCGGGATTGTTGCGCGCGCGCCGCCTGGGCGGATCACTTGCACGGCGTTGACGCCCGGCGGCGGCGTGAAGTCGAGACCGGCGGCGGACGCGGCGGCTGACAGCATGCTCATTTGCAGCGAGCCGACTTGGCCCGCTCGCGGCGCCGGCGAGAGCGCGCGGCCGGCGACGTTCGACGGCAAGCCTTCGAACACATCGCCCATAGTGACGGCCGGGCCATTGGCTTCGATGCGCGGCCGCAAGCTGACGGTCTGCGCGTGCGCAAGCCCAGCAGAGCAAACGAAGTAGAGGCAGATGGCGACGCAGAGACGAACGAGCATGATCTATCTCCTCAGCGCAGTTGCGTGGTGGATTGGAGCATTTCGTCGGCGGCGGTGATAACGCGCGCGTTCATTTCGTAGGCGCGTTGCGCGACGATCAGCGACGAGATTTCCTCGACCGCGTTGACGTTCGACATTTCTAGGAAGCCCTGCATCAGCGTACCCATGCCCGGCGAACCAGGGGTTGCTGTGGTCGCCGTGCCGGAGGCGGGCGTTTCCAGGAACAGGTTGTCGCCGATCCCTTCGAGGCCGGCCGGATTGATGAAGCTGGCGATCTCAAGCTGACCGATCTGTTGCGGATCGGTCTGGCCGGCGAGCGTTACTTCAACGACGCCGTCGCGCGTGATCTGAATTGCGGTGGCCTCAGTGGGAACGGTGATGGACGGTTCGATAGGGTAGCCGTCGGTCGTGACCATCTGGCCTTCCGCATTCACGGCGAGGTTGCCCGCGCGGGTGTAACCGGTTTGGCCCGACGGCATCGTGACTTGGAAGTAGCCGCGGCCGTTAATCGCGAGATCATACGGATTGTTGGTCGCGCTCATGCCGCCTTGCTCGGTGATGCGGCCGACCGCATCGGTGCGAACGCCAACACCGATCTGGATGCCGAGCGGCAACACGCTGCCCGAAGCCGACGATGTCGAGCCGGGACGCTCCATGTTTTGGTAGAGCATATCCTGGAATTCGGCGCGCTGGCGCTTGAAGCCCGTCGTGTTCATGTTCGCGATGTTGTGCGAAATGACGTCGACGTTGAGCTGTTGCGCCTGCATGCCGCTGGCGGCGATCGATAGTGCACGCATTGGGACTAGTCCTATCTACCGAGCTGTTGAATCGCGCGCTGACGCAGTTCATCCGCACCCGAAACAATTTTGGCTGCGGATTGATAAGCGCGCGATATTTCGATGAGCCTCGTGAGCTCCACGACAGGGCGGACGTTCGAGCCTTCAATCGCGCCTTGCAGCACGACCCCCTCGAACTCACCCTGTGCTTGACCTTGCGCGTCCCAAAGGTTGTCCCCGACCTTTGAGAGCGCGCCTGGGGCGGCGAAATTCGCCACACCGATGCGGCCGGCTTCTACACCAGCCACACTTATTGCGCCGTCGCGTCCGATCGTCGGGCTTTCGCCCTGCGGATCGAGCACGATCGGCGCCCCCCCGGAGTTAAGAACGGCGCGACCATCGCTGGTGACGAGCCGTCCATCCCCCGTAAGCGTAAACGCGCCATCGCGCGTATAAAGTGGCCCGCTAGGGCCTTGAACCATGAAGAAGCCGCTGCCCTCGATTGCGACGTCGAGCGTATTGCCCGTCATCTCGATCGGGCCTTGCTCCATGTAGTGAACGACGCCGATGTCGCGAACGAAGCGGATGTCGCGCGGATTTTCATCGGCGTGCGCGGCAGTCTGATCGGCTTCCTCAAGCAGCAGGCCATCGGCCTTGAAACCTGACGTCGCGACGTTGGCCAGATTGTTGGCGGCAACGTCCATCCGTCTTTGCAGGACGCGTTGCGTCTGCAGGCCGAGCATGAGGGCGTTATCCATACCCGTTAACTACGCAAGGCGCGTGCCAACGCTTAATCGCTTTGTTTTCAGGGTCGGCAGCCATCAGGTTTGGTGAATGCCGGGCCGGATTCTGCCGGGTGGGCGGCAAGTTTTGCCGATCCTCAATCCCTTCTTAACCACGTCAGCCCAGGAAGGACGCAGGTTAACGCGCGAGCGATTCACGGATGTTCGGCAAAGGCAAAAAGAAAAAGGGCGACAAGCCGGAGGCTGAAGAAGCCGAAGGCGCGGCGCCGTCCGCCGAAGGCGGCGAAGGCGGCGAAGGCGCTGAGGGCGAGGCGACAGCCAAGAAGAAGATGTCGGGCAAGAAGCTCGTCCTTTTTATTGTCTTGCCTGCGGTGCTCGTGCTTGGCGGCGGCGGCGCCGCTGCATTCTTGTTGCTTGGCGGCGGCGGCGAGCAACACGCCGAAGCGAACGAGGGCGAGGGCAAAGCCAAGGGCGGCCACGGCGAAGCCGAAGGCGCTGGCGAAGCGGTGCCGGGTCCGAACGGCACGACGATCATGCATGGCGACGACGTTGTCTTTGTCACGCTGCCGGAAATGCTGGTGAACATTCAAGGCCCCGAAGGCCGGCCAGCGTTTCTGAAGCTGACGTTGACGCTTGAAGCGCCGGACGACGCCACGGTAGCGGCGCTCGGCGAGCACATTCCGCGCGTCACTGATCAGTTCAATGGCTTCCTGCGCGAATTGCGCACGGACGACCTTGCGGGTTCGGCCGGCGCTTATCGGTTGCGGCTTGAGTTGCTGCGGCGTGTGAACATCGTGATTGCGCCGATGCAGGTCAATGCGGTGCTCATCGAAGAAATGCTGGTGCAGTAAATGAGCGCTGAGCCGGCTGCATCTGACGATAAGGAGTGGGCGACAGCCGACGCCGCCAATGATGGCGGCGGCGCCCCCCCTGAGCGCATTCTCAATCAGGACGAGATCGATAGCCTGTTGGGCTTCGGTCTTGGCGATGATGAGACTGCGAGCCGCACCGGTGTTCGCGCCATCATCAATTCGGCGCTGGTATCGTACGAACGCCTGCCGATGCTGGAAATTGTCTTTGACCGCTTGGTGCGGTTGATGACGACAAGCCTGCGTAACTTCACGTCCGACAACGTCGAAGTCAGTCTCGATCAAATCAGCTCGGTGCGGTTTGGCGATTATTTGAACTCGATCCCGCTGCCGGCGATCATTGCCGTCTTCCGTGCGCAGCAGCTGGATAACTTTGGTCTCGCCACTGTCGATTCGTCGCTGATTTATTCGATTGTCGACGTGCTGTTGGGCGGGCGGCGCGGGGCGGCCGCGACGCGGGTTGAGGGGCGTCCATACACGACGATTGAGCGCACGTTGGTGACGCGGATGATCGAGGTCGTCCTCAACGATGCGCGCCAGGCGTTTGCGCCGCTGACGCCGGTCGATTTTACGCTCGATCGCATCGAGACCAATCCACGCTTCGCTGCGATCGCGCGTCCGGCAAATGCTGCGATTATCGTCAAGCTGCGCATCGACATGGAAGATCGCGGCGGCAAGCTGGAATTGCTGTTGCCGTACGCGACGCTCGAACCGATCCGGAAGATGCTGTTGCAGCAATTCATGGGTGAGAAGTTCGGCCGCGACAATATTTGGGAGGGCCACCTCGCGAGCGAGTTGTGGAACACCAAGCTTGAAGTCCGCGCCGTGCTCGATGAGCACAAAGAGCCGTTGAGCAAAGTTCTCAATCTGAAAGTCGGCGACACATTGATGCTCGACGCGCCGCCGGATGCGCCGGTGGCGCTGAAGTGCGGCATCGTAGATCTGAGTGTCGGACGCGTAGGCCGCATGGGCCAGAGCCTCGCAGTGCGCGTCGAAAAGCCAATCAGTCCGGCCCTGCAACAGGTCGTGAAGAAATTAGGAGGCGGCACATGAGCCCCATCACTCTCGCTATCGAAGTCGTTCTCGCAGTGCTGCTCGCGGTCTGCCTGTTCTACTTCTGGCGCCTTGATCAGAAGCTGCAAGCGCTGCGCACCGGCCAAGACGGCGCGCTGCGCGCTGCCGCCGAGCTTGCGCAAGCCACGGCGCAGGCAGAAGCGGCTGTGCGCGCGATGCGCTCAACCGCGCAGGATGCCGGGCGCGATCTACAGGCGCGTATCAACGATGCGTGCGCGACTGCGGATCGCCTGGGGCTCGGCGCCGGGCGTATGCGTTCGTCGGCTGATGCCGGCGGCGCCGTTCGCGGCAGGATGTAATGACCAAGAAGAAACAAGCCTCGAAGGGCGCATCCGTGCGCTTGATGCCGGCGGTGATGGTCACCGTCGCGGCGGTGCTCGGCCTTAAAGCTGTGGCGATGGCCGAGAGCGTCGCTGAAACAGTTGCCGAAGCGGGGCACGATCAGCCGGCGACAACCAGCGCCGCACATGGCGAGGAGACGACTGCCGCCACGACGACAGCGGCGGCTCAGTGCGAAGCGCCGTCGCTGGCGGAAATGGCCGGCCTGAGCCAAGCGGAAGTGCAGGTGCTGCAAGCGTTGGGTACGCGGCGGATAGAACTCGATGCGCGCGGTGAGGCGATGCATACGCAAGATGGCCTGATGCTCGCCGCTGAGCAGCGCTTGAGTGAGCGCGTGGCCGAGCTGCGTGCGCTTGAAACGCACGTCAACGATCTGCTGGGTCAACTCGATGAAGCGCAAGAAGAGCGGTTGACGGCGCTTGTCGATGTCTATCAGCGCATGCGCGCTAAGGATGCGGCGACAGTGTTCGATGGCCTCGAAGACGACGTGCTGGTGCAGGTCGCAAGCCGCATGCGGCGGCCGAACTTGGCTGAAGTCATGGGCCGGATGGAGCCGACGCGTGCGCGTGAGTTGACGCAATTGCTCGCGGATCGTGCGCGGCCGCCGACGAACGGCAACGAATTGCTCAGCCGCGCGCGTGGGACCACGCCTGCGGCTGCTCCCTAAACCAGCGCTTAACCGCGACCGGAGAGATTAAATCTAACTCAACGCATGAAGTTCTCGAGCTCTCCGTTCGCGATTGCGGCAGCCGCCGTGATCGCTGCGCCACCAGCGGTGGCGCAGCCGATGCAGCTTACGCCGCAGGCGGAGGCGCCCGCGTCGGCTGAAGCGCACACTGCGCCGCCTTTACCGCCGCCTGTTGTTGCGTCGCTGGCGCCAGCACCGACAGGTGAGCCCACCGATTTGCGCGGCCCGAGTGGGCCGCTGCCGAGCAGTGTTGATCTGGCGCTGACGGCGCCGCCTTCACC
>Ga0163150_10000680_pt1 | contig 61932 bp, 50 predicted proteins | sample OliLakLV19P2IB_FD_148628 | JGI IMG/M metagenome (GOLD analysis project Ga0163150, IMG submission 148628) | Freshwater microbial mat bacterial communities from Lake Vanda, McMurdo Dry Valleys, Antarctica - Oligotrophic Lake LV.19.P2.IB | ecosystem: Environmental > Aquatic > Freshwater > Lake >...
CGCCCGCGCTCTGCGCCCCCGGGACCAGCACCACGCCCGGAACCGCCCATGTCCTCGGGACCGCGCCCAACGAATCAGGCCGCCTTGGCTCGCACGCTTTTGTTCACCTTCGAAATCCCCGGGCCAGCGCGGGTCTTCGTGCTTGCTACGCACGCGGGGCAGCAGGCAAAACAGCCCCCGTTTGAAATCGCACCGCGACACTTTTTTTGCCGGCTCACTTTTCGTCCGGGTCTTGCTCGGCGCGGCGCTGCTGGTTCTCGTCGGCTGCCAGTCGCCCTCCGAGCGCGACCAACGCGCCAATGCCACCGCGTGGTTTCGCGGCGGTGAATCGGCGGCGCTTTACTTCCAAGGTTTCGCCGTGGCCCGCGCGCGCCTCGACGCCGTGCTCGCCCAGCCCGCGCCGCCGAAGCCGCTGGCCATCATCACCGACATTGACGAGACGGTGCTGGACAACAGCCCGTATCAACTGTGGCTGATTCAGAACCGCGCGTCGTATTCCACGAACAGTTGGAAGAAGTGGACGAAACTCGCCGAGGCCAAGGCGCTGCCCGGCGCGCGCGAGTTCCTGCGCCACGCGGACAGCCAGGGCGTGAAGATTTTCTACGTGACCAACCGCGATCAGGACGAGGCCGACGCGACGTTGAAGAATTTGCGGGCCGAAGGTTTCCCGCAAGCCGACGCCGCGCACCTGCTGTGCAAACGCCAGGGCCTCAAGAGCAAGGACGACCGCCGCGACGAGATCACGCGCGCGCACACCGTCTGTCTGCTGCTCGGCGACAATCTCTCGGATTTTTCCAGCGCGTTTAACTCCACGGTGCTCGAACCGCGCGCCGCCGCCGTGACCAATCACGCCGCCCGCTTCGGCTCGAACTGGATCGTCTTCCCGAATCCGATGTACGGCGACTGGGAGAAGGCGCGGCCTGCGGGGGTGACGAATTCAGTGGGTTCGTCCATCGACAGTTTGAAGGTGCCGAAGCTTTGATGGTGGGTGAACAGCCTCGCGCTGGTTAGGGTGCTCAGTCTTTTCGCTCTCTGTCCGATGCCACTCTCCGCAAAATGGCAACGAGGTCGTCATATTTGTCAATCCAGCGAACTTGCCGTCCATCGGCAAGGTCAATCGCCACTACATCGAAGCCCATCTCTGCGTGAATCTGCCAACTGCTCACATCAGCAATCGCCACCCTGTGTTCAGGACGCCGTCCACGCCCTGACACAACCTCTTCGCCCTGAAGTTCGTAAACTCCGTTCTTCAGTTTATGGTCAAGCCAAGAGCGAAAGCTGTGGATAAATCTCATGCGCGGAGTGCGTCCTGATCGTGAATCGCCTTGAAGATGACTTCGCCCGTGGCAGGCGAAGCCAAGCTCACAGCACGCTGGCCAGAACCAAACGCCGCCACTGCGTCGCGGATCGCCTCGCGCACGGAGATGGCGAGCATGAGCGGCGGTTCGCCCACCGCCTTGCTGCCGAAGATGGTGTTGCGCTGCGTGGCGTTCGCGAGGAACGCGACGTTGAACTCGCGCGGCGTGTCGCCGATGGCGGGGATTTTGTAAGTGTCCGGCGAGTGCGTGAGCAGCTTGCCGTCCTGGTCCCACACGAGTTCCTCCGCCGTGAGCCAGCCCAGGCCTTGCACGAAGCCGCCTTCGATCTGGCCGCGATTGATGCCCGCGTTTATCGAGTCGCCCACGTCGTGCAGGATGTCCGTGCGCAACACGCGCGTCATGCCGGTGAAGCCGTCCACTTCCACTTCGCTCACGGCGGCACCGACGGAGAAATAGAGGAAGGGTTTCCCGCGTCCCGCCGCGCGGTCGTAGTGAATCTCCGGCGTGCGGTAGTAACCCGTCGAGGAAAGGCTAATGCGCTGGAAGTAAGCCAGCGTGACGACTTCGCTGAATTTGAAAGTGTCCGCCGCGCTTTTCGCGTGAACCAGTCCGTCTCTGAAAACGATTTCTTCGACGGCGACTTCGCGCTGGAGTTTTTGCGAGAACAACTTCGCGGCGACCGGCGCAAGCCGAGCGCGCAGAATCTCGCACGCATTCTTCACCGCCATGCCGTTCAAATCCGTCCCGCACGACGCCGCCGTGGCCGAGGTGTTGGGCACCTTGTCCGTGCTCGTGGGCATGACGCGAACCGCGTCCACGGAGATGCCCAGTTCGCGCGCGGCGATCATCGCCATGTTGGTGTTGATGCCCTGGCCCATCTCCGTGCCGCCGTGATTCACCTGCACCGTGCCGTCCTGATAGATGAGCACGAGCGCGCCCGCCTGGTTCAGATGCGTGAGCGTGAAGGAGATTCCGAACTTCACCGGCGTCATGGCGAGTCCGCGCTTGCAGTGCGGCTGCTGCGAATTCCATTCCGCAATCTCCGCGCGGCGCTGGTCGAACTCGCTGCTGACTTTCAGCTCCTGCCACACGCGCTGAATGCGATTGTCCTCAATCTCCTGCCCGTAGTGCGTCGTGTTCGTCTCGCCCGTGCCACGATACAGATTCCGCTCGCGCACCACTTCCGGCGGCAGTCCGAGCTGCCGCGCGATGCGGTCGATGATCTCCTCGATGACCAGCATCCCCTGCGGCCCGCCGAAGCCTCGGAACGCCGTGTTCGACGCCAGGTTCGTCTTCGCCACGCGTCCGCTGAACTCGACGTGGGGAATGTAATAGGCGTTGTCCAAGTGGAAGACGGCCCGGTCCGTAACCGGCATGGAAAGGTCGAGTGACCAACCGCCGTTCGAGAACAGTTCCACTTTCGCGGCGAGCAGATGGCCGTCGATGTCGAAGCCCACCTTGAACTTCGCGAGGAACGGATGGCGCTTGCCCGTAAGCATCATGTCGAGGTCACGGTTCACGCGCACGCGCACGGGACCCTGGGTCTTCGCGGCCGCGAGCGCGGCCAGTGCGGCGAAAATCGCCGCCTGCGTTTCCTTCCCTCCAAACCCGCCGCCCATGCGCAGGCTTTGCACCACGACGTGATTCACCGGCACATGCAGCAAGTGCGCCACGATGTGCTGCACCTCGGATGGATGCTGCGTGGACGACATGACGAACATCGAGCCGTCCTCGCCCGGTTCCGCCCACGCCGCCTGCATCTCCAGATAAAAATGTTCCTGACCGCCGAACGCGAATTCGCCCTCGATGGTTTTAGGCGCGGTGTTCAATCCGCCCACGCAGTCGCCGCGTCGGATGAAATTCGCCTCGGTGTGAAAACTATTCTGCGCAATGGCCTCGGGAATGGTCAGCACTGGGGCGAGCGGTTCGTATTCCACCACCACCTGCGCCGCCGCCGCGCGACACGCCTCCTGCGTCTCGCCCACGACCAGCGCGACCAGTTGGCCGTGAAAGGAAATCTCGTCGTCCGCCAGCAGAATCTCGTCGTGCCGCACCGCGCCCACGTCATTCAGTCCCGGAACATCCTCCGCCAGCAACACGGCCCGAACGCCCGGCATCGCCCGCGCCCCCACCGCATCGCGCTTCAAGATTCGTGCCCGCGCATGCGGCGCACACACCGGCCAGACTTCGAGCATGTCACGTCGCGCCGCCGCATCATCGGTGTAAATCGCCTCGCCCGTGACGTGCTTGTGCGCGCTCTCGTGCGGCAGCGACTTCAACGGAGCGTGCTGCCGGTTTGCAACCGGCAGGGGCTGCGACAACCGGGCACCCGCCTCGTCTCTTAATGCGTCGAAGTAGAACTTCTCCAGCAAACTCCCGATCAACTCGCTCCGATACTCCGCCGAGCCGCGCACGTCCGAAATCGGCGTGAACTCGCCGCGCAACAACGGGAGCACGCTGCGCACGGTTTCCTCGCTCCAAACTTTTCCGAGCAGCGCCGCCTCAGTCTTCACCGCGCGCAATGGCGTCGCGGCTACGCCGCCGAAGGCCAGGCGCACACGCTGGACGCGTTGCGCCGAATCCAGTTCCACCGCGAAGCACGCCGCCACGGTGCTGATGTCCATCTCGCGCCGCTTGGAAACTTTGAACCAGCGGGTGAGCCGCTGACCGTTGGCGGCAGCAGTTCGAGGAATGATAAGGGTCTTGAGAATCTCACCTGCTTGCAGCGCCGTCTTACGGTAGCTCACGAAGAAGTCCACGATGGGCAGCACGCGCTCACCGTTCTTCGACGTAAGAACCACCTTCGCGTCCAGTGCCAGCAGCACCGGCGCGCTGTCGCCAATCGGCGAGGCAGTGACGATGTTCCCGCCCATCGTGGCGCGGTTGCGAATCTGCCGGGAGCCGAAGACGCGCAGCATGTCGCGCAACGCCGGGAACTCGTCGCCGAGTTTGTCCTCGATGTTCGTGAGCGTCGCCGCACCGCCGATGCGCCATTCGTCCTGCGTGCATTCGATATTCCGCAGTTCGGGAACTGCCTCGACGGAAATGAGGGTCGGAAACTTTTTGAACCGCTTCGTGATGTCGAGACCGAGTTCCGTCGCGCCGGCGATGAGTCGGGCGGTGGGATGGGTGGCGATGAGTTGAAACAATTGCGCTAGCGAGGTCGGACGGAAGAATTGTTCGGCGTGCGACTCGTATGCCACCGGGGCACAGGCCTCTGGCCCGGCGTGTTGTTCGTTCACCAACGAGCCGGGCCGGAGGCCGGCGCTCCGTTCGGCGAATGCTTCCAGCGCCGCGTCGCGAATCGGGCGGTAGCCCGTGCAGCGGCACAGGTTCCCGCACAGTTGTTCATCGAGTTGGTCGGAAGTCGTGAGGTCATCACGGTGATAGCCCTCGAACAGCGACATGATGAAGCCCGGCGTGCAGTATCCGCATTGTGAACCGTGGCATTCGACCATCTTCTGTTGCACGGGATGGAGCGTCGTTCCGCAGGCCACGCCTTCGACGGAGATGACTTCGCGTCCGGCGAGCAGGCAGATGGGCATCAGGCAACTGTTGATGGCGCGGAAAGTTTTCTTCCCGTTCGCATCACTCTCGACGATGGCGACGGAGCACGCGCCGCAATCGCCTTCCGCGCAGCCTTCCTTCGTACCGGTGCGTCCGGTGGCGCGGAGGAATTCCAGCAGCGTGGTGTTCGGAGAGATGTTTTCCACCCGGACGTTTTGTCCGTTGAGCGAGAAGTCGAAGGCGGCAGGCATAGTAGGCCGCGCGCGGCCACGGCGAACGTAGCCAGCGGGTCAGAGCGCGGCAAGGTTTTGGCCGGAGCGCATGAATTCGCGTGGGCGCGCGAACGAAGTTTTATTCATGCAGCGTGCTGCCGGTTTGTAACCGGCAGGGGCTGATAGGGTCACGAGACTTGAATGAACTACGACAACTCCAAGCATGTGAGCCTTCTGCCGGTTGCAAACCGGCAGCACGCTGTTATGGGCAGACCGGGTGCATCTTGCCACTGTGGTCGTTGAGCCTCGGCGATGGCTTTTTTGGTCGCGGAGCGACCGCAGGAAATTAGCCCGGCACGAAGTGCCGGGTGGGCGGTTGGAAAGTGTTTTTGTCCCGGCGGGACGGCGGAACTCCAGCGTCCTTTCAGGACGCACCCCGTGTCGAATCCCAAACCAGACACTTCGTGTCTGGCTAATTTCCTGGGCCGCTACGCGGCTGGGCAGCAACCGTGTCAAGATGCGCACGGCAGACCATCAGCCGCAAAATCTCGTTGTCCCTCGTGGGCCTTCTCTGCAATCTCTCGCGCTTCATGCGGCAAGTCAGGCTGGCAATTATTGGTGGTGGCACCGTGGGGGGGGGCGTCGTGCAGGCGCTTCAGCGCAACGGCGCGCTCATGTTTTCCCGGCTCGGCGTCGAGCTTCAGATTGCGCGCGTGGTCGTGCGCGATTTGCACAAGGCGCGCGCGGTTAAGATTTCCAAAAAACTTCTCACCACGGACTGGCAAAGCGTCGTCGCCGATCCGCAGATTGATCTGGTGGCGGAATTGATTGGCGGCACAACCACGGCCCGCGCGGTGGTGCTGGCGGCGCTGAAGCAGGGCAAGCCCGTGGTGACCGCGAACAAGGCGCTGCTCTCGGCGCATGGCGAGGAGTTGTTCGAGACGGCGCAAAAGCACGGCACGAATCTTTATTACGAGGCGAGCGTCGCGGGCGGCATTCCCATCATCAAGGTCGTGCGCGAGGCGCTGATCGGGAACCGCATCACGCGGCTCTACGGCATCGTCAACGGCACCTGTAATTACATCCTCACGCGCATGAAGCTCGAAGGCGCGGACTTCGCCGACGTGCTCGCCGACGCGCAGCGCCTGGGCTACGCCGAGACGCCGCCCGACCTCGATGTGGACGGTCACGACGCGGCGCACAAGACCGGCATTCTGGCTTCGCTCGCGCACGGCTTCTGGGTGAACCCCAAGCAGATTTACACCGAAGGCATCCGGCACATCACCAAGCTGGACATCGCGTTCGCGGAGAAGCTGGGTTACACGATCAAGCTGCTGGGGATCGTGAAGAAGTCCAAGGTCCAAGGCCCATGGGCCAAGGCTGGGTGTGCGCCGATTCAAGTCTCGGTTTATCCCACGCTGGTGCCGAATGCCCATGTGCTCGCGAGCGTGAACCAGGTGTTCAATGCGATCCTCGTGCGCGGCGACATCGTGGGCGACACGCTTTATTACGGACGCGGCGCGGGGCAGGACGCCACGGCGAGCGCGGTGTTGAGCGACCTCGCGGACGCGGCGCTGGACTTGAAGCTCGGCACCAAGAGCCGCATTCCGCCGTTCGTTCCGCACGAACGCGAGGGCGCAGTGCTGCCGATGGATGAAGTGGTGTCACGTTATTACGTGCGGCTGAACGTGGCCGACCGGCCCGGCACGATGGCGAAAGTCGCGACGATTCTGGGCGACGCGAAGATTGGCATTTCATCCGTGATCCAGCCCGAAGGCCACGAAGGCGAAGTGGTGCCGCTGATCCTGATGATTCACGACGCGACGAACGCGGCGATGGCGAAAGCTCTGGCGAAGATTGCGAAACTGCCCGTGGTGCGCGGCACGCCGGTGATGATTCGCGTGGAGAATTTCGAGTGATGGGCGCGGCGAGCAAACCATCAAGCGCCCTGGCCGCCGATTTGCCCCAACTTGTCGCGCAGGCCAGTTCCCTGCTGGATGTAGCGCCGTTTTTCTTCGAGCGCGGGTTCGATGATCTCTTTGCGCACGTCAATTTTTGCCCCAAAGATTTCGTGCCAGAGCAATTGGGTGTTCGCGATGGCGTTGCGGCCCTGCTCCTCGTCAAAACTCGGGCGGTAAATGTCCACGATTTTTCTCAACACCTGGATCATCTCCTCGGGGGTCGGGTGTCCCGTGGTTTGCCGGACGAGACGGAAGGCGTTCAAGTCCTTGTCCGCCGTGCGGCAGACTTTTGCCGCAAGAATGTCCACAGGGTGGGGGAAGACAAAGAGAACATGACGGCGGCGTTCCTCGTAGGCGCGGATCAGCCAATCAGATGGCGCATTGAAAACATGGGCGGGGACGACTTCGACGTAAAACTCCGATTGGTCCAGCAGCAGGTTGGCGGCGCGGAGATAAGCTTCGGCGTCGGCCCGGTCGGCGATCAAGTCCACATCGCCACTCAGGAAACTGGGATCGAGACCGAGTTGCAAGGGAGCGGAACCAAAGATAGTCAGCCGCCATACACGGGAAGCAGGCAGGGCTTCCACCACGCGATCCAGCAATTGACCGGCGGGTGCATCCCACCGCAACTGGGGAGACCAAGGTTCAGTAGGCGGAAACATGCAACCCTCGCCGACGTTTTTCGACCCGGATACTGGCTAGTGCCTGAAAAAGCAGCCGGTCTTCCACGCCGCGATCCGCAAAAAGCCGCCGCGCCCAACGACGGTCACGCTCCAACAACGTGCCCGCTTCGGCGCGCAGCAGGATGCGGGCGCCGATGCGGGCCTTCACCCAGTAGAGGTCTCGCAACATGTCGCGAGGACTTTATTCCCTCACGGCTGGTTTGCCAGCCTCAAGTCGGGCGAGCCACGGGCCGCCATTACCAACGCAGTGAACTGAATTTTCAAAATGGCTAACAACATGCAATCCAACTGGCCCGGCGTCATTCGCCGCTATGCTGAATACCTGCCCGTCACGGCGGAGACGCCCGTCATCACGTTGAACGAGGGCAACACCCCGCTCATCGAAGTGCCGAATTTTGTCGAAGCCATCGGCGGGAAGTTTTCGCTCTTCCTCAAATACGAAGGGCTGAACCCGACGTGCTCGTTCAAGGATCGCGGCATGACACTCGCCGTGTCGAAGGCCAAGGAGCGCGGTGCGGAAGTCGTCATTTGCGCCAGCACAGGCAACACCTCGGCCTCCGCAGCGGCTTACGCGGCGCGCGCGAAGATGAAGTGCGTGGTGCTGCTGCCGCACGGGAACATCGCCCTGGGCAAACTTGGGCAGGCCCTGATGTATGGCGCGACGACGATTTCGATTGAAGGCAATTTTGATGTGGCCCTGCGCATTGTGCGCGAACTCGGTGAGACCGGAAAAGTGGAAGTCGTGAACAGCATCAACCCCTTCCGCATCGAGGGCCAGAAGACTGCGGCCTTTGAAATTTGCGACGCGCTGGGCGACGCGCCCGACTTTCATTTTCTCCCCGTGGGCAACGCGGGAAACATCACGGCCTACTGGAAGGGCTACAAAGAATATCACGCGGCGGAGAAAGCGGACACGTTGCCGCGCATGTTTGGTTTTCAGGCGGCGGGCGCCGCACCGATCGTGGATGGTCATGCTGTTGCCGACCCGCAGACCATTGCGACCGCGATCCGCATCGGCAATCCCGCGAGCTGGCAGGGCGCGAGCAATGCGATTCAGGAATCCACCGGCCACATCGACAAGGTGACGGATGAGGAAATTTTGGCCGCCTACAAACTCATCGCGCGTTGCGAAGGCATTTTCGTGGAACCTGCGTGCGCTGCGCCGCTGGCCGGACTGATCAAGTGCGTGCAGGCCGGGATGATTCCCGAAGGCAGCCTCATCACCGCCACGATGACGGGCCACGGTTTGAAAGATCCGGACACGGCCATCAAGACCGCCGGCTTCGAGCCAACGGTGGTGCCGGCGACGAAAGAGGCGGTGATGAAGGTGATGGGGTTGTAAGCCTTGGCGGCGGACTAAAATCCGAAAGAGATCGGGAAACCGGGCTCAGCCTTCAGGGTCCGCGAGGATCATTTTCAGGCGCTCGGCCAGAGCGGCGGGGAAGCGGGCGAGCCAGCTTTCATCCACCAAGCCCACGCTGGCGAGGTCACGCAGATGCATTCGATCCTTGTCGCGGAAGGACGTGAGCTTCATCCGCAGCAAATCTTCCAGTGGAATGAGTTCAAAGGTGCCTCCGGATTCCGTGCGACCAAGTTCAGGCGTCGGCTCGATGGCATCGGGCACGGCTTTTTCTCCGGCCCAGAGGACATGGACGGCATCCCGCACCTTCGCCTCCGGGCCATCAAGGAACACATCCATCGTGCCCGCCTTGCCGAGGGACGACACGCGGCGATGCACAAAGCCGGCAGACTCCAGCGCAGTCCGCGCGCGTTCGAGATCGGCCCGGCGGAGCAGGATGTCCACGTCGCGGGTGTTGCGCACGGCGGCGGTGTCCATGCGCGAAACCCACGCGGCCACGGCGTTGCCGCCGACCACGGCGTAGGGCACGCCCGCTCCGCGCAAGGCCCGCGCGGCGCGTTCGAGCCGGCGGCGGACTTGTTCGATGCCTTGTTCCATGCGTTGCCAGGAGACAGGTGCCAGTGTGGTCGCTGTCATAGTGGGCAAGCGTGGCACAGGGGGCGGTTGTCGCCAAGATGCAAACCGGGAGAAATCGAAGGTCGTCCGAAAGCTGGCGCGCCCATCCGCACACGGCATTGCCATCTCGTGCGCCGCAGTTGACTGCCGGCTCATGGCCATTTTTTGGGGTTCGACCGCGCCTCCCGTGTTCCGGTTGCGGCGGCAGGCCGCTGGTGAAGTGGGACTGATGGTGAACCAGTAAGTCACTTCTTCTTGAACAGATCCTTCACCGTATCCTTGGCGTTGTTGATCGTCTCGGCGGCCTGGCCCGTCGCGCCGGGCGCATGCTCGGCCACGGCCTTGGTCGTGGCTTCGAGCACCAGCGTCATGACGCGCTGGCCGAGTTCCGCGCCGGTGATCCCTTCCGGGCCTTGGCCGAGATTCATCAGCTTGAGTTCCGGCAACGGCACGGTGTAAGGCCCCACGATGGGGACGATGGCGTGAACTTTCGCGCCGGTGATGATGAATTCATCGACCTGCAACTTCTTCTGCGCGTCCTCGCTCGGGGTGGCGGGCTTGGGCGAAGGATCAGACGGCTTTTTCTCGCCGCCGAGGTTTTCAAGAATCTTTTCCAGGTTGCTGCCCGTGAGGCTGTTCTTTTCAAAAGTGATCTCTGGCGACTCCACCTTGATCGAGCGAATCACCACCTTGTCGCTGAGCAAGGACTTGGGCACGAGCGAGACGGACACGGTGCCGACCTTGATGGCCTCGGGCGATTTGTAGCCCTCGGGATTGCCGATGACAAAGCCCTTCAAAACGCCGCTGCCGCCGAGCACGGAGATGGCGGCGCTGTCCAGCGTGACCGGCACCTTGGCGACGGAGGGACCGACGCGTTCCACGCCGGACTTGACGATGTTGCCAAGGTAGAACAGGCCGACGACGAGAAGCACGACGACCAGGAGGACCAGCACGATGGCGATGCGAATGAGTTTTTTCATGACGGCGCAAAGCGTAGCGAAGGGCGGCGGAGGGCGGAAGCGGCGAGTTGCGGGAAATTTATGCGAAGCAAACGCCCGCGCGCAGGGGATGGCCGGCGAGGAATTGTGCGGCGCCCAGGCGCTTGCCGCCTTCGCGTTGAAGTTCGAGCAGACGCAAGGCGCCTTCACCGCACGCCACGGTCAGGCCGTCGCGATTTGCGGAAAGGATTTCCCCGGGTGTGCCCTGGGCATCAGCCACCATTTCCGCGCGCCAGATTTTCAACAGCAGGGGCAGACCATCCGTTTGCAGAAACGAAAACGTCCCCGGCCACGGCGTCAGGCCGCGGACGCGGTTCCAGAGCACGCGCGCTGGTTGTGACCAGTCGAGGCGTCCGTCTTCCTTTTTGATTTTCCGCGCGTAGCTCGAACCTTCCGCCGGCTGTGGTTGTGGAATGATTTTGCCCGTGACGAAATCAGGAATGGTCCGCACCAGCAGCGCACCGCCGAGTTGCCCGAGGCGGTCGTGGAGCGTCTGCGCGTTGTCTTCCGCCGCGATGGCCGTGCGCGCTTCGGTGACGATGGCTCCGGTGTCGAGTCCGGCGTCCATCTTCATGATGGTCACGCCGGTCTCGGCGTCGCCGTTCAGGATGGCCCACTGGATCGGCGCGGCGCCGCGATACTTGGGCAGCAGCGAAGTGTGGACATTCAGGCAGCCGTGGCGCGGCACGTCGAGCAAGGCTTGCGGAAGAATTTGTCCGTACGCTGCGACCACAATGAGGTCAGGCGCGAGCGCCCGCACTTGCTCAATGAAAGATTCCTCGCGCGCGCGCTGCGGTTGCAGCACCGGGAGATTTTTCCGCAACGCCAGTTCCTTCACGGCGGACGGTTGCAGTTTCAGATCGCGGCCCTTGGGCTGATCGGGCTGCGTGACGACGGCGGATATGTTCCACGCGGGTTCGGCGAGCAAGGCTTCGAGCACCGTGGCCGCAAGGGGCGGCGTGCCCATGAAAATCAGCGAGCGGCGCGGTTCCTGGCTCATCACTTCGTCACGTCCAGCGCCGCGATGGTGTCGAGAATGGTGCGCAGGACGTTGAGCGGCATCTGCGTCGAGTCCACATGATGCACCAGCTTCGGGCCGTAGAAATCGAGCACGGGTTTGGTTTCGAGTTCGTACGTTTCGAGGCGCTGCCGGATGATGTCGAGGTTCGCATCATCGAGGCGGTTCTCGCGCAGTGCGCGGCGTTGCAGACGCTCGACCATTTTCTCCATGTCCACGCAGGCGAGGTGAAACACCGCGCGCACGTCGAGCGTGTCCTTGAGAATTTCCGCCTGGCGCGGGTTCCTCGGAATGCCGTCGAGCACCATGATGTCGTGGTCGGGATCGAACGTGCGATTGATCCGGCTGGCCTCGATGTTGCGCCGCCAGAGATCAATCGTCGGCTCATCCGGCACGAGCTGCCCCTTGCTGGAATACTCGATGAAGGTGCGTCCGAGCGGATCGGTGATGCGGAGGTTGCGGAAGGCGTCGCCGCACGCGAAGTGGAACAGGCCGGGAATGGTGCCGAGGATTTTGCCCTGCGTGCCTTTGCCCGAACCGGGCGCTCCGAACAATAGAACCGTGCGATATTTCATGCGCTTTGTTTTCCGGGCGCGCATCGCGCCCTCCGGCTCTCGACACTCGCCCCTCGTCTCTCGACTGTCAGGTGTCCTTGTGCTTGACCGTCACCTCGTAAATTTCGCTGAAAGGAATCATCACGTCCTCCGTCGCGATGCCTTTGCGCACCTGGAGAAAAACTTCGTTCGGCTCCACCTTGCTCAAGCGCTGGCCGGTGTATTCGCCGCGTGCGGATTTGATGTGGATGACTTTGTCCTTCTCGGCCTCGCCGGGCACGACTTTCAAGAAGCCGGCGAACTTGGTCTCGAAGAAACGGCGGTTGAACGTGGTCTGGCCGCGCGCGTACACCACGGCCTGCGGCAGCACCGGCTGCGCGGGCTGCTCCTCGACCGGCGCAGCTTCCTCCACCACGGGCGCTTCCTCGACCAAGGCGGCTTCCTCCACCGGCGCTTCGTAGGCTTTCTGCCGGTGCGTCGGCATGGCGAGGAACAGCGCCGGGCCGAGAAACGGCAGTATCGCCGCCACCGCCGCCGTCATCATCGGCGGGCGCTGGCGGTAAATGCCGATTTCAAACCCCGCGTAAATGTTCGCCGCATACACGAGGAGCAAAAGTGTGATCATGATCGGCGACGCGAAAAGGCTGCCGCCCTGCGGCCGGTCGAGACGCGGCGGGATCACGATGCGCGGCCGGCGGTCAGCGGACGAACTGACGGAGTCCACCGGCGGATCGAGGAAGACGTTGGCGTAAAACGCGGCCTGCCGGTCGCGATGCCCGGCGAGTTCGCGCAAGGTCTTCTGCGACAGTTTTGCCCACGGCACGTTGGTATAGACCGGATTGTCCACGCTGCCTTCGAGCGCGACCTGAATGTGCTGATCTTTGAACGAGACGAGCCGTCCGCTGATCTTGCCGCCATTCTCCAACTCCAAGATCGTGGACGGCATCTGCGCGCACAACGGCCACGCCGCAAGCACCAGCCAGCAAACTACGCATCGGAACAACATGATGGGTGTGGATTAACAAAGCACTTTCGGCAACGGAAGGAAAAATCCCGGAAGCGGCCGCGGTGGAAACTCTGCCCGTCAACACCCCTTCACCAATGACGACGGGCGAAGGTGCGTCGAACCTGCCCGAAATCTATTTGCTGCCGTACGGCGTCGCCTCCTCCTTCCCATAGAAGTGCGCGGCGGCGGCGGCGGACTGCGCGGTGGAGCCGTCCTCGCTGTGGCCTGGCCCTTCCGCCGTCACGCAATCGGTGCTGGTGAAGGTCTGTGGCGCTTCCACCCACGCAGGCAGGCCGGGCGGCGTGATGGCTTCGCCTTTCGTCTCGCGCGCCGCGAGGGCGAGGTTCAGCTTGAGCAGGAAGGCGAGGATGTCGTCCTCCGGCTTCATGCCGTAGGCGGCGCGCACGGCGGCGTCGAGCGTGGCGTGGGCGGCGCGGAGCTTGTTGTCACCGGGCGTTTCGAGCGTGCGATAGAGTTCGCGGAGCGACCAGCCGTTGTCCTCCATGATTTCGCGGCGCAACTCGCGCAACGCGCGGGCGGACTCCGACACGGCGCGGAGCCGCTCCATAGCCTCACGCAAAGGCCGCAAAGGGCGCGAAGGTTCCGGGTCTTTTCCTTTGCGCCCTTCGCGGCCTTTGCGTGAGGCCTCAAACTGCGGCCACGGAAACGTGTCGAACACCGTGTCGGAGGTGTAGCGGAAGCGTTCGGTGAGCGTAGAACACTTTGCCGTGAACCACGCCCAATGAATGCCGGACTGCAAAATGCCGAACGAGTAATCGTCGGCGAAAGTGAACGCGATGACCGCCGCATTCGGATGAACCTCGGATGAGACGAACTCAAAGATGGAACGCTTGGTCACGCTGGAGCAACCGACGTAGCGAGGAATGCCATCCAGTCTGGCGATGACTTCCGGCCGTGACCGCCAAAATTGCCACCAGTGTTTGACGTGCTTCTGCCGTGGCCCATCGTCGGTTCCAGTTTCCGTTTTTTCTCTGGCCGCTTTCGCGAGGACTCCGGGCATCACTCGTTCTTTCACCAATTCAAAGGCGGCTTTGAACTTCATCGCTTCAAAGAGTTCGCGCTGTCCAAAGTCGATGACCCAGCGCGAGGGGCGGCTGAACTTGATCAAATCCTCGCCGTTCAAGTAGGGGAAGATCACTTCACGCAAGTCCGGGTTGCGGCGAATCAACTGCTCCGCCTCGGTGGGCGTGAGCAGGAAGCCGTCGTTGTGATGCACCTGCCCGACGAAAACCATCTTGGGCGATTCGTTGGCCTGCAAAGGCTTCGCAGTTGCCACATCCATTCGGGCACTCAAAGCGGAGTTGATGGCAGGCAAGGTGTGCTTCTCCCACGGGGCGGCGGGATCATTTCCAAATTGGTAGAAAAGAGTTTTTGGGCGGGCGTCCTCGCCTTTCAACCAGTTCACCACCGAGACGTGAACATGGGCTTCCCCTGACCACGGCTGGGATGAAACGGCTTCGATGATTGTGCCGCCGTTCTTAACGAGGTGATCCAGCCCGCCTTCGCGGGAGTAGTTCTCCCGAATCGTGTTGGTTCCGACGAGGCCGGCTCTCTGCCCCGCTTTTAAGTGCTCGTGGGCGTGGCGAAACCAGTAAACGCAAAAGTCTGCTCGCGCCGGGATCGAAGGGAACGCTTTGCGTAGCTTCTCCACGTAGGGCCGCCCCAATTCTTGCAGAATCTTGTTCTTCGACTGGAACGGTGGGTTGCCAATGATGACATCCGATTCCGGCCACGGCGTGAAAAGCGCGTCGCAGCAGCGGATGTTGTCGTCGAGGTTGTCGAGCGGCAGGTCTTTCTCGAATTGCAAAGCGTGCGTGTCCTGGCCGGGCAGCACGTCAGCGTGGTCTTCCCAGAATTTCTCCGCGTCGCGATGCGCGAGGCGGCGCGCGAGCATGAGCGTGACCTTGCCCACTTCCACGCCGACCGCATTCACATCCAATCCGAAGAATTGTTTGGGCGAAACCTGCGCCGCCAGGCCGACGGTCGCGAACTGATCCTTGAACTCCGTGGCGAGGCGCAGCAGGAGCCGCATCTCCAGTTCGCGCATCGCACGGAAAGCAACAAAGAGAAAGTTGCAACTGCCGCACGCGGGATCGAGCACGCGGAAGGCGCGCAGTTGTGCGAGCAGTTGGCGGAGTTCCTTCGCCGTCTTCGCAGCGGCGATGCGTTCTTCCCACGGGCGCACGATGGTCGGGCGGACGATTTTCTGGATGTCGCTCTCGTAAGTGAAGTGCGCGCCGAGGGCGTGGCGCTTCTCCTTGCCGAGACTGCCCTCGAACAGCGTGCCGAAGATCACGGGCTGAACCTTCGACCAGTCTTCCTTGGCCGCTTCGATGAGCAGGCCGATCTCGGCGGGCTGAAGTTCGACTGGATCAACCTGGGCAAAGAGTCCGCCGTTGAAATAATCCACGCCAGCGTAGCGTCCGGCGCGCGCGGCCTTCGGATCGTTCATCTGGCGGAACAGGCCACCGATTAAATCGTAGCTGCTCGCGCCGCGCCGACATTCTTCCAGCAGACCGGTGAAAAGACTTTTCGGCAGCAGCCCGATGTCCTCGGAGAACATGGCGACGACGCTCTGGAGAATGAACCGTTGCGCGCTGTCGGCTGATTCGCCGCGATGCGTGAGAGAGTTGAACACGCTGGCGACATCCTTGGCGGCCTGCCGGGTGACCTCGACCCAGTTGTTTCCAAAGACGGGTGCGAACGCGCGCGGGAAAAGAAAATTCAACGCGGAGTGGCGCGCGGCGAGTTCGCTGACCTTGATGCGATCCACCGGCTCCTGCATCTGCGTGTTGAAATCGTAAATCCAGAACTCGTCGAAGTCGCAGAGCACGACGTAGGGCGGACGGTGCGGCACGAGATTGAGCCAGTAGTCGAAGCTCTGCTGGTAGTGCCTGGAGAGCTTCACCCCGCGCGACTTCATCTCAATGAGCACGCGGCCCGGCCAGACGAAGTCGGCGTACTTGGTTTTGTCGCCGGAGAAGCGGACGCGATACTCGAACGTGGAATTTTCCGGGAGTGTGTTGGCGTCGTGGTTGAAGGCTTCGAGCAGGTGAAAGAGAAACGTCTGTGCCTCGCTCTTCTCGTCGCCTTTCAACTTGGCGGCGAAGTCGGCAAATTCTTGGAAGGCGCGTTCCTGCGATGTCATCCGCGCGAAGACTGGCACGGACGCGCGACGGTGTCACCTGCCGGATTGCGGATGCGCGTATTTGGGAGAGTTGCCCAGTTCCTCCGCGAGTTCCTCGACGATCCAGTTCTCCCGGCGCGCGCCCAGCCGGTCTGCCGCCGCGCCGTGCTCGAAGACGGCGTGGCGCAGCATGGAAAGCGGATCACTTTGCATCATCGGTTGCGCGAGCCAGCCGGTCATGTAGCCCGCGAGCAAATCGCCGCTGCCGCCCTGGGCCAGGCCGTTATTGCCGGAACTGTTCACGAACACGTCGCCGGTGTTCCTGCCGATCAAAGTGTGTCGTCCCTTCAACACCACCCAGCAGCCGCCGTATTTTTCCGACAGCGCGCGCAGCGAGCCGAGGCGGTCACGCTGAATGTCGTCCGTTGAGTTGTTCAGGAGCCGCGCCGCCTCGCCCGGATGCGGCGTGATGACACGGCACGCGCCCGCCGGTGTCGCACCGTCCGGCAGCCAGTCCAGCGCGCTGGCGTCGGCGATGACGGGGCGCGGATTGTTTGACCAAACATGTCGGAACCACTCGCGGATCGAAGTGGACACATTCTCTGCCGCGATTCCGGGACCGAAAAGAAACGCGGTGAACCTGTCGGCGGAACGTCCGCGCGCGTTCTCCGTCCACGGGCTGACCATCACTGCCTGCAACTGCGAGGCTACGGGCACATAAACTTCCGGCGTCGTGAACAGCGTGATGAGTCCGGGCCGCGCCCGTTGTGCACCGCGCGCCGTCAGCACCGCCGCGCCGTGATAACCGAGACTGCCCGCGATGAGAGCGGCGTGGCCGAAAGTTCCTTTGTGTCCCGCCGCGGGACGCGGCGGTGGAAAATCCGCGAAGTCATTCGCGGTCGTCCATTGCACGTCGCTCTGGGCAGGACAGGGAATCAGCCCGACATCGTCCGCGACCTCCAGCCGTCCGACGTAAATGGCCGCGCGCTCCGCAAGCAGTCCACGCTTCGGCACGCCGATGGTCAGGGTGAGCGCAGCTTGCACCGCGACGGGCTGAGGCTCGCCGGTGTCCGCATCCAGCCCCGACGGCACATCCACCGCGAGCACGCGTGCGTCGGAGAGATTCAGTGCGGAAATCAATTCCACCCACGCGCCCGTCAGCGGACGGTTCAAGCCGATGCCGAACAGGCCGTCCACGACGAGGCTGGGGCGCTCTTGCAAAGCTCGGATGATTTCCGGCAACGCCGTTTCAGGCGCCACAACTTCGATCAGCTTCACCGCGCGTCCGCCCAAGTGTGGCACCATCGCGCGCACGTCATCGCCGTTGTGGCCGCGCCCGGCGAGCAGGAGGAGCGAGTCGCCCGGCTTTGTGAGTTCGAGCGCGCGCCGCGCCAGTGCCTCGCCCACGCGCGCGATGACGGCGGCTTCCGTTGGCCCCGCGGCCCACGTCGCGCGTTCCCAGGCGCGCATCTGCTCCACAGAAATAACCGGCAAAGACATGGCTGGAGTAAAACAAATCGGCGACGCGGCAGAAGCGTTTTATGGCAGGCAGGTTCGCACAAATAATTTAACCACGGATTTCACGGATTCCACGGATGGCCGCGCTCCCATCCGTGTCATCCGTGAAATCCGTGGTTAAAAAAATTCTCCTACAGCGTGTTCAACACATCCACCAACTGCCGCAGCCGCCCGTAGTGCCGGCGGTCGAAATCAAAACAGATGCGCGGCAGGTGCAGGTGTTGATCATCCTCGCGCTCCTCGATGTACGGCTCGCACACGCAGATTTTTTCACCCACCATGATGTCGGCGAAATCTTCATTCAGCGCCTGGATGGCGGACCCCGACGGCACGTGCTGCAAACGGATCACCAGCTTGTCATGCACGAAGCGCATCGAGTGATAGTTGCGGTAGAACTTGGTGATGACCTTCACCGCGTGATCCACGTCGTCCGTGCATTCGTAGAGGCGCAGGTCATCCACCGAGATCAGTTTGTTCCGCAACAAATGCTCGCGAATCGTCCGGTCCCAAGTGTGCCAGTAATCCGCGCCCGGCGGGTCGAGCATGATGAGCGGCATCAGCCGACTCTTGCCCGTCTGCATCAGCGTCAGCGCCTCGAAGCCCTCGTCCATCGTGCCGAAGCCGCCGGCGAAGAGCACGATGGCGTCCGAGTTCCGCAGGAAGGTGAGCTTGCGCGTGAAGAAGTATTTGAACGTGATGAGCTTCTTGTCCTTTTGAATGATCGGGTTCGCCGTCTGCTCCCACGGCAGGCGGATGTTCGCGCCGAAACTGTTCTCCGGCCCCGCGCCCTCGTGGCCCGCCTGCATGATGCCCGGCCCCGCGCCCGTGATGATCATCCAGCCCGCCGCCGCCATCTTGCGCGCGAAATCGTGGGCCTGCTGATACTCGGCCTTGGTGGGCAGCGTGCGCGCCGAGCCGAAGATCGTCACCTTGCGCTTGTCGGCGAAAGGCGCGAACAGCTTGTAGGCGAGGCGCAGTTCCTTGATCGCCACGGCCATGACGCGGGCGTCGCCGCGGTCCTGCACGTCCTGCAACATCTTGAGCGCGTTCTCGATCACGTCCTCGACGAGGTCGGGGTTGGCCCCGCCGCCCTTGGCCGCGATGAGTTCACGAATGCTCCGCCGGAGTTCGGCTTCCGTGGCCGGCGGCTTTTCCAATGGTTCCATGCGGGCGGGACGCTACCGTTTCATCCGCGCGTCTGCAAACTCTGGCGTGGGGGGGATGGAAACCTTGCAACCCGCGCTGGGCGAAACTTGAGTGCGTTTGGTTAGTGGCTTGGGAACTCAGCCAGAAGCTGATCAATCACAGGATTCATTTTCGATTGAGTGCCAGCGTACTTGTTCAATCCGAACCATGCTCTGTGGTGGTACGTGGCCGTGGCAACCTGCTTCGTACCTTGCTTCAATCGAAGCTCCGCGTGCTTGAGGTAAAAGGTTATGTCCCAACCACGCTTGGCGGTGTAGGTGAGCAAATATGCGGACTCGGCTGGTGGTTCGCCGGTGATGATTTTCGTTTCAATGCCGTGGCGTTGAAAGGCGTCCTCCACAACTCGAAGAAAATCTTCCACGGCTACTTTTGGGTTCTGCTGAATGTAAACGAGCTTGATTGGATACTTGCTGGCTTCGACAGGGCGCACTTGGACAGAGGTGCATCCACTGATGAATGCGGTTAGCAAAACTAGGGCAGTAATTTTGATTTTCATGGAGAGCTATTTTTTGAAAAATTGATCAACCAATTGAAATGGGCAACGATCTTCTGTGACACACAGGATGGACAGTGTGAGGTTTTATAGCAGTGAGTTTCGGATCGAAGGGTTGTCACGGGGGATGCATTCGCTTTTCCGTTCAAGGTGTTGTTCGGGGATCGCTCCTGGTTTTGGAAATCTGAAAGCGCGCTGCTTCCACATGATCATCGTGCTTCCATCCTCAAGCTTCTTAACTTCCAAATCCGTCACTAGCCGCGCGACTACCCACGGATTTAGTCCGCAACTAACACAACCCAAATCACGTTCCCCAATCTTCTCAAGCAATTGCTTCCCTTCGTTTTCCAAGCCATACCAAAATTTTTCTTCGAGGTTTAGTTGCTGCGATGAAAGATAAATTCCAAACACGATTTTCCGAACGGTGGCATCCGTCTTCCGACCATCGAGAAAAGCCAAAATGCGAGGGCCTCTAATACGGGTAACACGTTCCGGAGTTGATGCCTCCCAACCGATGAGCCATGCAGATTTCTTTTTCATTCACCTAATCTTGTAGGCCATCGAGCGCGAAGTCGAATCTCCTTGGCTCCTCTGTTCCCTCCGTTCCATTCGTCCGCTAGTTTTCCGCCATGCCAATGACTGTGGATCAACTCGTGGCGGAGGCGCTGAATCTTCCTGTGGAAGCGCGCGAAGAATTGGCCGAGCGCATCGGCGAAAGCCTGGATGTCGGCGAACTGTCCGAACTCGACAAAGCTTGGGCTGCGGAAGCCCGGTGCCGGGCCGACGGTCTAATCTCGGGAAAAGTCCAGGGCATCCCCGGCGAGCAGGTGTTTGCGGAATGCGCGGAGGACATTGGAGTGTACGATGCAGCACGTCCGAAGATTGTCGCGAGGTAGCAAGGGGCGATTTTCTGACACTTGCTGATTACCGTAGTCGGCGCGGCCTCCGAAAGCGGCGCTAAAGCGACCGCACTCCAAACGCTGACGCGCAGCATCATGCGCCTTGTTACTCGCGGAGCGTTTGGAGTGCGGTCGCTTCAGCGCCGCTTTTCCAACGGCTCCAACTTTCTCGACACTTGTCATGGTTCGTCCGCCTCCCTAGCGTCGCCGCCAGTTCACCAATGAAAACTTCACGGCGAGATTTCCTGAAAGCCACGGGCGTGGTGTGCGGCGCGGCGACGTTGCCGGCTTGGGTGCTGGAGACGCAGGCGGCACAGGCGGCGGCCATCAATCACGACAAGCTCGCGGATGTCGCGCTCGCGCTCGCGAAAAAACTCGGCGCGAGCTACGCGGACATTCGCATCAACCGCTATCGCAACGAATCCGTCTCCACGCGCGAGGAGCGGGTGCAGAACGTGTCGCGCACGCAGAGTTTCGGCTGCGGCGTGCGCGTGCTGGTGCGCGGCGCGTGGGGATTCGCGGCGAGCCATGTCGTGGATGCGAAGTCAGTGCGACGCCTCACGGAGCAGGCGGTGGAAATCGCCAAGGCCAACGCGGCATTTCAGCGGCGTCCGGTGGAAATGGTGGCCGCGCCGAAGGTCACGGGGAAATGGAGGAGCAACTTCGAGCGCGATCCCTTCGAGGTAGCCACGGAGCCGAAGATTGATTTTCTGCTCAAGCTCAACGCGGCGGCGATGAAGGCGAAGGGCGCAAGTTTCGTGACCTCGAGCTTGTCGTTCAACAACGAGCAGAAATTTCTCGCGACCAGTGACGGCTCGCGCACGGAGCAGTATTTGATTCGCACCCATCCTTCGATCACCGTCACGGCGGTGGATCGCGCGGCGGGAGATTTTCAGACGCGCAGCAGCCTGCCGGGGCCGAAGTCCATCGGCTACGAATACCTCGCGAAGCACGACTGGCTCGCCGAGGCGACGCAGGCCGGCGAGGAGGCGGTGATGAAGCTGAAGGCGAAATCTGTCGCGCCCGGCAAATACGATCTCATCATTCACCCGACGAATCTCTGGCTGACGATTCACGAGACGGTCGGGCATTCGACGGAACTAGATCGCGCGCTGTGGTGGGAGGCGAATTACGCGGGCACGAGTTTCCTCACGCCGGACAAGACAGGCAAACTTCAGTTCGGATCGACCATCTGCAATTTCTTCGCCGACCGCACGCAGCCCGAAGGACTCGCGACCGTCGCCTACGACGACGAGGGTGTGCCCGGTCAGCGCTGGGACATCGTGAAGGACGGCATCTTTGTCGGCTGGCAAACGACGCGCGATCTCGCGCCGCTCGTCGGGCAGAAAACTTCCACCGGTTGCCTGCACGCGGACAGTTGGGGCAGCGTGCCGTTTCCGCGCATGCCGAATGTCTCACTCGAACCCGCGCCCGTGCCCGCCAGTCTCGATGATCTGGTCGGCGGCGTGGACGACGGCATTTTGATTTACGGCAACGGCAGTTGGTCCATCGACATGATGCGCTACAACTTCCAGTTCGGCGGCCAGACGTTCTGGGAAATCAAAAAGGGCAAGGTCGGCGCGATGCTGCGCGACGTGGCCTATCAATCGCGCACCACAGACTTCTGGAACTCGTGCGACGGTCTCGGTGGTGGCGCGACCTACGAGCTTCACGGCGCGGCCAATGACGGCAAGGGTGAACCAGGCCAGGCGAATTGCGTGAGCCACGGCTGTCCGGTGGCGCGCTTTCGCAAAATCAATGTTCTGAACACAGGTGCGGGGGGCGCTGCGGGCGCGGCATTTTTGGAGGAAGCTCATGCTCACTGAAACTGCTGCGCCGAGGATGGTGCCGTCATCCGAAGGGTTGCCTTCCGTTTCGTGCGCCGTTAAAAAGACGTTATGAAAACGCTGTCTCCCACGAAAGCGCGCCAAAACCTCACGGCGGTCCTCGACAAAGTGAAGCGCGGCGAGGACATCGGCATCCTTCACAACGGCACGGTCTATGGCCTGCGCGTGGTGGCCGTGTACTCGCAGGATCAAACGACGCTCACGCCCGTCGCCAGCGATGAAGCGGCTCCGCCCTGGTCGGAGATCATGGCGCCCGTGTTCAAGGCCGGGCGCGCGGCGCGGGCGCGCGGTGCCAAACCCGATCCCAACCCCATCCTCGAAGAGCGCAAGCGCCGTCGATGACCGCCTACGCCGACACCTCGTATCTGCTGGCGTTCTTCAACCCGCACGCCGCGCATTCTCCGTCCGTCCAAACATTCGTCATGCGCACGCCCGTGGACTATCACTGGAATGTGATTCTGCGCGCCGAGTTGCGGCACAGTCTCCGTCGCATTCCCACGGCGGCGAACCGTGCCACCGCCTGGCAGGCCTATCGCGCCGCCGAGAAATGGCGCACCCGCCTCGTGCATCAGCCCGTCAGTTTGCAAAACTTCATCGACCTCGCCGAGGCCCGGAGCCTTGAGGACAACGGCGCGTCCGGGGCGGGCACCTGGGATTTGGTGCATGTCGGCCTGGCCCTGCTGGCACGCACGGAACTTTTTCTCACCTGTGACAAGGCCCAGAGCGTCGCCGCCCAGCGGGCCGGTCTGAAGGTGAAATGCTTCACAGCCTGATCCATCTGCTTATGCTCACTGAAAAAGAATCTAGGACGCTCTGCGACAAGTTGCTGAAGCTGACGAAGGCTGACGACGCCAGCGTGAGTGTGTCGAGCGAGGATTTTTCGCACCTGCGTTTTGCGGCGAACGCGTTCACGACCAGCGGTCGGCGCGAGAGCGTGACCGCACGCATCACGGTTTGGATTGATGGCAAGCGCGGCGCGGCCTCGGCCACGGACATGGACGAGGCGTCGTTGAAACAGGCGGTCGAAGAAGCGGAACGGCTGGCGCGCCTCTCACCGGTGGATAAGGAATACCTGCCCACGCTGGGTGCGCAGAAATATCAGCGCATCGGCGGTTACGTGGAAGCCACGGCGAACATTTCACTGACGGAACGTGCGCGGGCCATCGACGCGATCATCCGCGAATGCGAAAAGGCGGGCGTGGTAGGCGCGGGGTTTCATCACGCCAATGGCACGGCGGAGGCGTTCGCAACGAAGAACGGCAACTTCAATTATCACCGCTCCAGTCTCGTGGCGCTGTCGGTCACGGCGCGCACGCCGGATGGCGGCAGTTCGGGCTATTTTCTCCGCAACCATTTCGACGTGGCGAAGCTCGACACGTTGCGCGTCGGGCGCGAGGCGATTCAGAAGGCGCTGACGTCGCGCGCACCGCGCACCATTGATGCGGGGACGTATCCAGTGATTCTGGAACCGCAGGCGGCGAGCGATTTGATTCGGTTCGGCTTCGCCTTCGACGCACGCAGCGCGGACGAGGGCCGCAGTCCGTATTCCATGCCCGGCGGCAAGACGCGGCTGGGCGAAAAGATTTTCGACGAACGCCTTAGCGTGTTGAGCGACCCGCAGCATCCCGAGCTGCCGGATTCACCCGCGGAAGGTGAAGGCATTCCGGCGGAGCGAATTTATTTCGTCCGCAAGGGCGTGCTGGAGCGACTGACCTACTCACGCTACTGGGCGAAGGAAAAAGGCGCGCAGCCCACGCCCGGCCCGGTCAACCAGATCATCGAAGTGACGGGGCCGACTTCGAGCCTCGACGAAATGATCAAAGCAACCGAGCGCGGCCTGCTCGTGAGCCGCTTCTGGTACATCCGCAGCGTGAATCCGCGCACCGCCATGTTCACGGGTCTGACGCGCGACGGCGTGTGGTGGATCGAAAACGGGAAGATTCAACATCCCGTGCGCAACTTTCGATTCAACCAGAGCGTCACCGCGCTGCTCGCGCCGGGAAACATCGAGATGATCGGCACGCCCGAACGCGTGAGCAGCTCCGAGTCGCAAGGAAGCGGCGCGTCCATTGTGCCGGCGCTGAAGGTAAAGGCGTTCCACTTCTCGTCGCAGTCGGAGGCGGTGTGAACACATGCTCAACCTCGGGGTGGCGAGACCAGCGAGGCCCGGCCGCTCGCCTCACTCGAACGCACACGGCAGCGTCACCGTGCCGGAATGTGAAGCGGTGCCGACCTGAATGGTGAGCGGCGCGGTGACTTGCGCCGGACGCGGACTCGGCGCGGCGAGTTTCATTAGCCCCTCGCGCCACTCCTTGCCTTGCAGTGTCAGTTCAAATTCCATCTGCCCGCCGTAGATCACGCCGAACTGGCTGGCGTTCTTGACCTGAAATTCATTGTGGCCCGCCTTGGCCAGACCCTTGCGATTCGGTTGAAACGTCACGCTGCCGCCGAGCAATTGAAACGTCACGGGCTGCGTGAAAACGGAGAACGCTTCGAAGACCGTGACGCTGCCGCTGATTTTCACGGTCGCGAAATCGGCGCCCACGCGCGCCTCCGCCGTTTTGATCTGCAAGGATTTCTGCGCGCCCGACACGCCGAAGTACTCCGGGCCGACGGCGCGCTTCGTCCCGCTTTTCGGATGCACGGTCACGCGCGCGAACATGCCCTCGGTCATGTGATCGGCCACGTGGCAGTGGAAGAGCCACGAGCCGGGATTGTCGGCGAGCATGTCCGCGACTTTCATCGACGCCGGGAGAAGTTCCACGACATCGGTGCGGCGGCGGCCTTCCTCGACCACCCGCAGGCCGTGCCAGTGCGCGGTGTGAAAATCCCGCTCCGAGCCGAGGCCGAACAGATACCAGCGCACGCGCTCGCCCTCGTTCATTTCCAAGCCGGGAAGATTGCCGAAGATGTAACCGTTGATCGCGGCGCGCACGCCTTGTTCGAACTGCTCCTGCACCTGCCACCATGGTTTGGCGGCCACGGCGTTGTTGGTGCTGAGGCTGGCGTATTCGGCGGCTTCGCGCTCGGCTTCGCCCAGGCCGCTTTCGTCGAAGATCATGAACAGTGCGGCGTGCTCGCGGTCCACGTCGTTCGGCGTGGCGTCGGCGCGGGCGCGCGCCGGATCAGCCACGACGATGAATCCCACGAGACCGAAGTTCGCCTCCTCATCGCCATTCACATGACTGTGATAGAGCCAGCCCTTGGAGCTCGGCTCGCTGGGCATCGGCGCGGAGTCGGCATCGAGTTGCCAGACGTAAGTGAACTTCGCGCCGGGCGCGACGGCGGCACCGAGTCCGGGGCGTGGCTGGTAGTGCGAGCCTTCGCTGTCCTTGTCGTACTTGACGCCGTGCGGGTGCATGGAGAGCGGCTGCCCACCGCGATTGATGAACGTGACCGCGAGAAATTCTCCCGCCACGCCGCGCAGCACCGGGCCGAGAATGCCGAGGCGCGGATTCTGAAACACCTTCGTGGTGAAGGTGGCGTCGGTGTATTGCACGTAGCGCATTTTGCCGACCTGACGCTGGAGCAGCACGGGCGGCGGCAGCGGCTTGCCGCACACGGGGTCAAGGCCCTGCGGCGCGTAATCCCACAGCTCCGGCTCCGCTGCGATGTAGTAGCGCCGCGTTTTTTTGGCCTCGGGAATTTGCCCGAAGAATTTCCCGCCTACGTCGCCCATCTCGACGGTGACGGTGGGCGTAATGTTGTTCGTCGGCAGCGCGACGGCGGGCGGCACCTTGTCCCGCTGCACCGCCGCCTGGACCGGCAGGGACGCAAGCAAGAGTGTGGCCGACCAGCACATGAAGTCTGACCAGCGCTGCGTGTTCATTGCGCGAAACGGTAGGACAAGACATTCGTGCCGCCCAGCACATTGGCTAGGGCACGAGCGGGGTGACGATGCGGTAGTATCGCGCCGCGGACGGCGGTGCCGCGGCGGTGTCGAAGGTGATGGTCCGGACCAAGGGCTGCGCGGTGATGTTCGTGAGATGGTTCCAGCCCGGCCCGGCCAGATTCGTCTGCCATTGCACCGTGTAGCTGATGTTCGACTCAGCCGTGAAGTTCAGTTCCGCCGCATTCGTTGTCGAGAACAGCACTTTCAAAACACTGAACGAATTGGTCGGATGCGTGCCCGCGATATATTCACCACGGTTGTTCATCCCGTCTCCGTCCGGGTCCAGTAACGCGTCCAAAGCGCTGTTCGTGCTGAACCCGTATTGCGTTTCCCACGCGTCCGCGACGCCATCGCCATCAAAGTCGGCCAGCACGGTGAGCAGAACATTGGGGCTGGCCAAGGGGGACGTACCGCCGGCCAGATTCGTGACCACCACCCGGAAGGAGCTGGTGAAGGGGCGGGGCTGGACATTGGTCAGCACCAGGAAGGGCGCCGAGGTGACGACGAATACCGTGCCGTTGCTGATCCACCGGTAGCTCAGCGGAGGTCCGCCGGTGGCGACGCAACTGAAAATGGCCGTGCCGCCCTGCAGCACCGTTTGCGGCTGGGGCGGCGTGACGATGCCCGGCTTGATCAGGACAAAGACGAAGGCGTTGGAGCTGAGGGCGGTGCTGACGTTGTCCGATGCGACGACCGAGTAATGGCCCTGCCCGGCCGGTGAAAGGTTGGTGAGGCTGTACGAGGCGTTGGTGGCGTGGAGCAGATTGGTGCCTTCAAAGCGCCATTGATAGCGCACGGGGCCGTTTCCGACGGCGACAGAATTCAGCGTCACGGTGCTGCCGGACTGCGCGTTCTGGCTGGCCGGATGGGTGGTGAACGTGACCGGAGCCACGAGCACCAGCGTGGCATTCGAGCTCGTCACGAACCCGGCGCTGTTCAGCGCGTTCACGCTGTACGTGCCGGCCTGTTGCGCCTGGGCGGCGGGCAGGAAAAGCGTTTCCTCCGTCGCGCCCGGCAGGTTGGTCCCGTTGAAACGCCAGACGAATTGAAAGGGCGGCGTGCCGGTGACGCCCACGGTGAAGGTGACGTTAGAGCCGATCACCGCACTCTGACTTTGCGGCTGGGTGACGATGACCGGTTCGTCGCCGCCCGTCGTGTCCGAGCCGGGCGTCGGTGCGGCGGCCTTCCAGTTCACAGGATCGTTGCCATAAAGAACCGCCAGGCGCTTTTGCAAGGAAGGCCCGCTGCCGTCCGCCGCCGCCGACCACGGCGCCCGATCATTGTAACGAACCGCATCGATGGTGATGTAGCCGACGCCATTCGTGCCGGTGGTGTCGGGCTGTTGCAGCTCCAGCCGCTCGCCGCTGTCCTGAAGGCTGCCGGGATAGGGAGCGAACGCCACGCCGGACGGAACGGCGTAGCGATTGGTAAATTCCGCGACGTTCGTCCCGATGAGCAGCAGGAAGCCGCCGGGGGGCAGCGTCAGGTTGGTCGCCAAGCTGAGGCCGAGGCCGTTCACCCGCCAGGTGTTCGTGGGGAAGGCGGCATCGAAGAGCGGCACGGCATTGCTGCTGAGGTTCTTCAGTTCGATGAATTCGGGAAAGGGGAGGACGGGGTGGTAGTGAATCTCGTTGATTACCACCGGGCCGATCCGCGGGCCGGCATTCGCGAAGCCGGGCGTCGGCGTGATTTGCCCCGGATACTGCGGCTCGCCCGTGCTCGTGACATGGCGGCCAAAGGTCTCCCCGTCCATCGCCGCCGCGAAACTGAATCCGTGATCGTAGCCGGTCAGGTTCGTGTTCACGTCGCCGGAGAAGAGATACGCGTCGTCGCCGTGCGCGTTGAAGGAAAAGCTGCCGTTCGTGCCGGGCGTGGCGTTGAAATTTGTCTCCGTGAAAACCACGTGGCCGAGCGGCGCGAGGAATGTGCCGTTCTCAATCCGGTATTTTTTGGGCACGGCCGGATCGTCGCTGAGAAACCAGCCGCTGATGTCCACGGTGTTGGTGGTGGGGTTGAACAGCTCGATGAAGTCCACGCCGGTTTCGGAGTGGGTCAGCACCTCGTTGATGAGCACGGGCGGCACGGTGAACGGTGCATCGTCCGCGCCGGGCGAGCCGCCGGGCGCGCTGCTGGCACGCCAGTTCTTGGGATCGTCGTAATCGGGATTGGCGTTGGGATCGACCGGCACCAGGGAGAAGTCGAAGCCATCGGGCGTGACCGGCCACGGGGTGAAATCGCCGAAGGTGAACGAAAGTACCGGCGCGCCCAGCGGATGGAACAGGCCGATGGTTTCGCCGGAGTTGGCGAGCCGGCCCGTGTAGAAACCGTTCGCCGTCACGGCGGGGTACTTGAAATTGAAGGTCTGCCCGTTGGCGGCCAGGACAAAGAACTGTCCGGGAGCCAGCGTGGTCCCCGCCGGAAAGGTGAACGTGAGGCCGGTGAAACTCATGCCGCCCAGGCCCAGGATGTTGGGGCCGGTGTTCTTCAACTCCAGAAATTCGAACTCATCGCCGTCGATGAATCCAATCATGGGCGGGTGGTACATGATTTCCGTGACCAGCAGTTTGCTCAGATCCTGGACGGGATAGAACGTGATCTCGTTCATCGCGCTCCAGACGCCGCCCGAGAAGACGCGGGAGCGGATCGTGGTCGTGTAATTGAGCGTGAGCGGCGCGGAATACGCCAGCGCCGACGGGGCGATGCTGCCGCCGAGCGCGCGCGGGTCGCTCCCGTCGAGCGTGTAGTAAACAACGCTGCCGGCCTGGCTGTTGGTCATGCGGAAAACAAATCCATTCGCCACGACGCCGCCCAGGGAGTTGAACGCGGGCGGAACAAGGGCCGGGTAAAGTCCGTCGGCCTGGAGTTGGTTGAGGAGCACGGCGGTGCGGCCATTGATGAAACCCACCGTGCCGTTCATCGCGGCGATCCAGGAGTTGCGCGTGTACGGCGTGGCGTTCTTCGCGTCGCCCCAGCGCGCCGACTCGGCGACGATGGCGCGTTGAATTTCGTTGCTGCGACTCAGGAACGCGGAGCGCATGCCCGGCGCCGAAAGCGGACCGCCGTTCAAGCAATGCTTGAAGATGCGGTCGGCGGCCAGGATGCGAAACTCAGGATTCTGGTGCATGCGGAACCAGAGGTACTGCGGGGTGGAACGTTGTTGCGCCGCATTGGCGCCGCCCGTCTGCGTGAGCGGATTGCCGCAGGTCCAGTCGGGGTGGATGACTCCGTAGGCGCCGCCCGAAGCGCTCAGATCCACGATGCCGGTCCGGTCCTCGTTCACGTTGAGCAGCGTGTGCTCGGCGTCGTGCGACACGAAACGGAAACCGCCGCGCTGGCCGGTGCGGTCGCGGAAGCCGTACCAGTTGTTGGGCGAATCATTGCCGAGAAAGTTCGAGATGGGCGCGTCGAGGTTGCCGCCATAGAGGATGACGAGCATGTAGTCGATCAGGTTGGGCACATCGACCAGGTTTTCGTAATTGGTGTTGATCGTGCCGCTCGCGTTGCGGCCCTGGACCTTGAAGTAATCCGCGTTGCTGGCGAACCCGTTCGTCGCCGCCTGCCACAACCGATACCAGGCGTCGGTGTTGCCGTCCGTCGCCCCGCTGGTGTAGCCATCCAGCTGCTTGATCGTGTCGTAATCCTCCTCGCGCCCTCCCAGGTAGCTCTCGGCGAACGCCGCCTCCGGCCGCTCCTCGCTGTTATACATGCCCCAGTACAGGCCGTTGATGTAGAGGTGATAAAAATTTCCGCGCGTGCTCAGGCCGTTCATCGCGAGCTGCGCGTCGCGGCTCATCACATCGCGGACGCAGATCATCCGGCCATCGTTTTGGAAGCTCCACGAATAGTTTTGCATCGTGCGCATGTCGAACTTGTCGAAACTTTCCGCGCCCGTCGGGCCGAAGAAGGGAAAGTTCAGCTTCGACGCCCCATACTCCTGCCGGAAAAAAAAGCGCAGCGCGTGCTTGGGATTGCCCGTGCTGCGACTGAAGCCGCCGCGCAGCCGGATGCCGCAGTTGATCTGAAAACCTTCCTCGCCTTCGGGGTTGAGCAATTCGATGGAGCAGGGCCTTTCCCAGAGCGGGCCGTCGCCGCCGGGATTGGCGTAGATGCCCGTGGAGGCGCTGAACATGTCGTCCAGGTTCACCACCACCGAGAAACTCGGGATCGCCTTGAGATCGTTCGTGAGCGTGTTTCCCCAGACCGGGTTGTTGACGATGTCCGGATCCATCCCGTAGTCCACCACGTTGCCGCCCCACGTCGCGGGCCAACCGGCCGGCGCCTGGCCGTTGGCCGCCTGGGTCGGCACGGTCTTGAGGTAAAGGTAGGTGTGACAATTCACGTCCGAGGACAGCAGCCCGTTTTGATACGCGAAGGCACGCACCACGGTGGTGTTGGTCATGGTGATGGGGCCGGCATAAACCGTCCCGAAGCTCGTCGTCGGCGCCCGTCCGTCGAGCGTGTAACGAATCGTCACGCCCGGGGTCGCGCAGGTGATGCTCAGCGAAAAATTCGTGTCATAGAACCCGCGTTCGTGGCTGAACGTCGTGTCCGCCACCACGCCGGTGATGCTGCTGGGCGGATTGTTCGAGCCGGGAGTGGCGGGCGAGAAATACTTCAACTCACCGAGCGGGTCATAGCCATACGAGTAATCGCGCCGCTGCAGCGGGTAGGAGTCGAGGGCAGAAACCAGCCGGCGCGGCACCTCGGAATTGTAGAGGCGGATCGATTCGCCCTCTGACCCCAGCTTGAAGTTCGTGTGCAGCCTGGCGTTGGGCGCGGTCGGCTTCCGATCCTTGCCGGAACAAAACACCACCAGGAAAGCGCTCGGCTGCATCGTCACGGCGGGGAAGACCCATTTGTCCGGCTCGCCTGCATCGTCGGTCAACGACCAGCCCGCCAGGCTGACAAGATTCGTGCTCAAGTTCCGGATCTCGACCCAGTCCTGGAATTCGTTGTCCTCGTCGCGCAGGCCGCTGATGTTGATGGCGACGAACTCGTTCAGCCGGACGTTTTCGGAGATAACCACGTTGGGATCCAAGACGTAGCTCCAACTGGCGCCCGCGAAGGCATTCGGTGTCGCCGCGAGATCCTGAATGCCATGGGCACCCGCGAATTGAACAGCAACAGGCCCGTGGCCCGGCTGCGGAAATCGGAACACATACGCCGCGCCGCTGAGGGCCGTGACATTGGTGGCGGCGACGCCGTTGATCAGCAGATCGGCGGCGTTGACCCCGGTGACGTTCTCGGTGAAATCCACTTCGATCTGGGTCAGGGAAGAAATCGTGGAACCGGCAAACGGAAGCTGGAAGGCCAGGGCCGGGGCCACGTCGTCCACCGTTCCGACCAGGCTGGCATCAACGTAGTGATCGGAACTGGTGATGTTGGCATTGAAAGACTGGATGGCGATGACGTTCGTGCCACTGCGAAGCAGGCTGGCGGAAAGGGCGTGTGTCAACACCACCGGCTCGCCTGCTGTTGTCGCAAAGGAGGCGATGGTTGGGTCCCCTCCGGACATGTTGTAGCGCGGCGTCACTTCGGTGCCGTTGATCCAAACCACGTAGCCGTCGTCGATGTTAATCGAGAGCGTGGCGCTGGCGACATCCGCCACGTTGCTCACGACGAAGGTTCGGCGCATGAAGACGCAAAGCCAGTTGGGCGTAATCGCATCGCTTTCCGGAATGAAAGTGACCGGTGCGGGCGTGCCGTAGCCGATGGGCGTCGGCACCGGTGCGCTCCACCCGGCGTCGTCCACGTTCGTGCGCCATTGCGAAATCGGGGACGAGGCTTCATTCGTGCCCAGACGAAATTGCCAGGGACTGCCCAAGCTGAAATAATTAACGGTGGCCGCCTGGGCCGGCCCCACGGCCGCCAGCAACAGCCACACCCACCAGAATTTGCCACACTTCATATTCATCATGCCTGCGTCATTGTTCCGTTCGTCTCGTTCGTGTCCCCGGCCTCGTCGGCAAAGCTGATGCCTCAGGCTTCGTGTAAAAAAAGGCGCGGGTGGAAAACACATGAGTGTGTGACCGTGGCACAGAACCACATTTCGGACGAGTGATTTTCAGAAACAACGCGGCAATGCGGTTTTTTGATCAGGGACGGGACCGTGGAACAGATCCCATGGTTTGCAACGGCGGAAATTAACCGAAGGTGGTTGTGGCTGAAATCTGGAGCCAGTGGTCGGGATTGGACAACAGATTCCGCAGGCGCTCGCCGAGTGGGTCCCGGACGGAGCGAAGTGGGGTTGTGAATGTCTCTACGCCACGCAAACGCCGGACAAGCTGAACTCCACCATCACGGGCCAATTCGCGAAAGTGATCTGCTTCCGGCTCCGCGAGCGGAACGCGCTGGATGCATGGCCGCTCGGCTTCAGTGGATTTGGAATTCACGGGCCGGGCGGCCAAGCCTCCGCCCAACTAAAACGTGGATGGTTTCGGTTTTCATGGTGCGACGCTCGGCCGTCCAACTCTCTTGGCAATAGTTGGCAGAACCGCCCGCCACCCCTCACATCCACAGGCTCACGGCCCGCCCCATCTTTTTCCGCAACGGGGCGAGGTCGTGGTTTTCCAGCGCGGCGGCCTTCCATTTCTTCAGGCAGCCCTGGCGTTGCGCGGCCTCGAAGGCGAGGGCGAGCCAGCACTGTGCGGTGGCCTCCTCGCCGAGCTGGCAGTTGTAGCAGGCGAGTTGAAAAGGCATCGCCGCCTCGTTCGGAAAATCATTCGTCGCCTCGAGCAGCAGCGCGAGCGCCTTGTGGACACCGCCCTCCGGCAGATGGCGCAGCGCCTCGGAACGCCAGAGGAAAATTTCCGCGTCGTGCTGCGTCACGCGAATCAACCCTTGCGCGAGCGCAAAGGCGCTCCGCCAGTCGCGGGCCTCCATCGCGATTTGCAGGCGGACTCGGAGGACATCGGGCTGGGCGCGGCGCAGGCCGGAAATATTTTCCAACTCCTGCGTGGCCGTGCGCGCGTCGCCCAGTTCGAGCCAGCCGCGCGCGGCCTCCAGATACATGCCGTTTTTATCGGACCAATCCCACACGCAAAAACTCTAGCGACGCCGCGCGCCCGCGTCGCCGATGCTGCCCGTTCCGGGAAAGCACTAGGCGGGCACGGTGGAATCTCAGGACGCGCCCGCGCGGCTCGCAATCAGACGGGCCACGGTCGCGGCCAGTTCTTTGAGATGAAACGGTTTCTGCATGAAGGCGTCGCCCTGTGTGACTTCGTTGGGATGACATTGCCCGCTGAGGAAGAGCACGGGAATTTTTTGCGTGCGCGGATCCGCGCGCAGTTGCTCCACCACCTGCTCGCCGTCGAGGTCAGGCATCCGCACATCACAGACCACGGCATCGGGCAACGTGTCCTGCACGAGCTTGAGACCGGCGGGGCCGGAGGTGGCGAACTCGACCGCGAAGCCCTGCGAGGAGAGGGCAAACGCCGTCATCTTGGCCACGGCAGGCTCGTCATCAATCACTACCACGCGAGGTCGCACAGACATGGCGGGACGTTGCCGGGGTTCCAACCATCGCGCCACTGGAAAACTTTCCCACCTATCGGGGCGCGGACCCTCGTCTCAACTTTCCTCGCGCGGTCCGCTGAGTGATTCGGCCACGCTGCGCAAGGCCGCGACGGTGAAGATCATCGGATACAACTTCTCGAAGTACCAGAGCTTGGCGAAATAAAACCCAATCGGCGAAGGCTCGCGCCATGCGCCGGATTCGACGCGAAAGATCAACAACTGCGCGCCGCGCGCCAAGGCTTGCGGGAGTTTGCTGGAGAGGCGTTTCAACTCTGCGCGCTGAACATTCGCGGGCAGCGCGGTCAGTTCTGCGCGCGCGACAGCAGACAAACTTTCCAACGCAAGCGCGGTCTCTTCGGTAGAAGAATGGCCGTCGCGGCCGCGTCCCCAGCCGCCGTCGGTGTTCTGCGCGGCGAGCAGCCAGTTCGCACCGCGCACCACGGCGGAAAGTTCCCGCGATTCAGGTTCCGGCGGCACCAGCGCCGCGAGCACGCGCGCCGTGCCATAGACGAGATTCAATTCACCCTCCGCGTGTTCGTTGCCAAACCACAGCGGTGCCCACGCGCCCTCTTTGCGTTGCGTGTTCAGGAGAAAGCGCAATGCCTTTCGCTCCGCATCATCCATTCGCTTTTGCAGTGGGGCGGAGAATTGATTCTGCCACGCCCGCCACGCCCGAATCGCGTGCGCCGTGATGTCCGCGCTGCTTTGATCGAAAGGCAGCGCGCCCCAACCGCGGCAAAATGTTGGGATGCCGCCGTCACGATTCTGCAAATCGAGCAGCCAGCGCACGCCCATTTCCGCCGCGCGGGTGACTTCTTCGTTCCGCGTTCCGCGCTCCGCGCTCCGCGTTTTCGCCAGCGCGAGCAGCGCGCCCGCCGTGTCATCCGCGTCCGGCACGCCGCCGGGCAAATCCGTCCACGCCCAGCCGCCGGGCGCGGCGTGGGTGTAGGGATGCTCGGCGGTGTATTGCTGCGCGAGAAGCCAGGGGGTGAGTTGAGAGTTGAGAGTTGAAAGTTGAGTGAGAGGCAACGCGTTCGCCGCCAGCGTCGAGCACCACGTCGAGAGATTCGTGTCAATCGGCCAACTGCCGTCGGCGCGCTGCGACTTCAGGAGAAATTCCAGCCCGCGTTGCGTGACGACGTGATTCCCCCGCCCGCTCCCGGCGAGGCTCATCGTCACGAAGCTCGTCAGCGGCGTGGCTTCGAGGAAACCGCCGTTCGTCGGCTGAATCTCCGTGAGCTTGCGCAAAGTTTTTTCGCGCACGGCGTTGCGGATCATCCGTGCGATGGGATTCCGCGACGGCGCGTGAACATGCCGCGCCTGCCCGATGGCGATGAGGGCCGGAAGCGCGTAGCTCACCACCGGCAAGCGCAGTGCGGCAAACAATTGATGCGGACACGCCGCCAGTTCAAACGGCAGCGGGATGACATGCCGCCACGCCGCGCGCCCCTCGCCGAGCCGCCCCGCCAGCGCGCACATCGTGAGAATGGGCACCGAGAACGTGCGGTCCTTCCCGTAGCGCGCGATGATGGCGCGGGCCAGCGCATCCGTTGAAAGTGCCCCCGGCGTCCCGCCGGGTCGCGACGTGTAAGTAGAAGCAGCACTCGCAAGTTCGGAAGATTCCACCCGGCGGGACGCCGGGGGCACACTGGCCCGCGTGAGCCAGTCGCGGGCGCGCTGCAACGTCTCCGCAAATTCCTCATCCGCCCCCGCCGCGCCGAACGCCGCCCAGCACAAGGTCGTCGTGCTGTTGTTGCTCAGGCTCTTCGTGGTGTCGCCCCAGCCGCCGTCGGCGTTTTGGTTTTCCGCCAGCCACTTCAGGCCGGTGGCGATTGAGGATTGAGGATTGAGGATTGGGGATTGGGGATTGGCGCCGTGCTTCAGCGCGAGGGCGAGCGCGGTCACCGCCGTCGCCGTCGAGAGTGCGCTGCTGCTCAGTTCACCTTCCCAAAAGCCCTGCGCGTTGCGTTCCGCGAGCAGCGCCGCCGTCGCCTTCTCCAAAGCGGCGCGGAGACGGGCCTTGTCAATGCCGACGTTGGGTTGCATCAGTCCGCTTAAAACCACGTTCGTGGCGCTTGCCTTCGACAAAACGAACCGCCTCAGAATCGGTCATTGTCCGACGACGATTCTCGCGATGAGCGCGAGCGCGAGCGAGAGCCGGAGAGAGTTTGAATCGGACAACTTTTCCTTCGACGACGGCGGCCGCGTGCATGGCGTGAATCTGGGAGGGGCGCGTTTGTGAAACAAGTTCCAACCTCCGCAATTTGCAAACGGGAACGCAGCTAGTCTTCCGGGAAATTGGCTGCGACTGATGAAGGTGCAGCCAGCCTCTGGCTTGATTCTCACCTCCGGTTCCGTCAGCGTTGCCGCCATGAATCCAAGACTGCTGGTGTCATTGTCATTGTTGGCAGCGTTTGGCGCGTGGGCCGCGACCGTGGAGCAGGTCGTCAAGAGCTATGAAAAAGCTGGAAAAGTACCCGCCTTGTCCAACAACACGAACTTCAGTGACACCGCGTGCGGGACATTCGGCTTCAAGGTTCACATGAGGTTCCCGGATCCATCAGGCGCAGCCCGCGCCTCGACCGTGCATATCGAGGTCGTGGACAGCGTGAGGCTTCTCGGCACCACGCGCGAGGATTTGCCCGTGTGGTACATGAGTCCTGGGTTGTGGGTGGGATTTATCGACCCGACCCATCCTGACCAAGTCTCTTACACCACCAATGGCAACCCCGGTTTCGGTTTCATGGGCACGACGAATGCCGAGTCAATGACAGTTACGGTCGAGTTCACCCCGCGCGTGACACGCCCCACTGTCTTCCTCAACGTGGCCAGATTTTTCAGCCCCGGCTTCAACGAGCGATCCATCACCTACAATGATAAAACGCGGGAAATGAGATTCACCGGGCACGAAGGCAAGATAGCGATCGTCCGGTTCAGCCAAGCCAAGGACGATCCGTTCGGATTTGAGGAAATTGGAATTGTCAAAGAAGAAGCCGGGACCGCCATGGTCATTCGCGACATCAAGCCGAATTTGCGCCAGCACGAGTTGCCGAAACTTACCATCAAAGACTTCGAGCAGTCGGGTCTCGCTCCGCGCTTCATTGGCACGAACGATCTGAGTATTTCCCTGATTGCCCCGCGTGGGTTTCCAAGAACCGAGAAAGAGCGCCGCAACGCAGAACAATTTCGGAGTCTAGTGTCTCGCAAATCACGCTAGTCTTCCAAATCACTCCCGCCCCGCCGCCGCAATGAATGGCTTCAACTCCTCCATCAGCTTCGCGAAGCCTTCCAGCGTCAACTGCTGCGCGCCATCACTCCACGCCTCGGCGGGATTCGGATGCACTTCGATGAGCAGCGCGTTGAGTGGGTATGGGCGAAGAACCCGCTTGTCGGCTTGGGCCGGGCTGACTAATTTGCCGCCATGACTGTGAGCGCCATCGTGAGTGGAAAAACGGTTCGGTTGAAACTCTCTCCCGGCTTGGCCGCAGCTTGGAAACAAAACAAAGGCCGCCGCATGAGCGAGGCGGAGGCCGTTCGCTTCGTGGAACGCAAACGCCGCGAACACGCCCAACGAGTGGCGGGACCCTACCTTGCGCCTCGTCCTTGACACCTGCCTGCTGAAGCTCGCCACGCTGCCGAACCCGGCGAACAAGGCGGCCTTCATCTGGGAACTTTGCCGGCAAGGGCATGCCCAAATCTTCGGCAGCCCGGACACGCTGGGCGAATACCATCGCGTGCTCGCGACCCATCCCGCGTTCCTGGAGGAAATTCAGTCGGGGCTGGAACTCTGCTTCCCGCTCTTCACCGCCACGGCCATTGAGCATGAGCCGGACAACCGTTTCCTCGAAGTCGCGCTCGCGGTGCGGGCGGATTACCTGATCACCGTCAACACGGCGCGCGGGCATTTCGACCGGGAATTTTACGAGCGGGTGCGCGTCGTCACGCCGGGACAGTTTTTGAACCAGCCCGAGGTGCAATCGCTGATCGCGAAACTGCGCTGATCACTCCCTCCCCGCCGCCGCAATGAAGGGCTTCAACTCCTCCATCAGCTTCGCGAAACCTTCCAGCGTCAACTGCTGCGCGCCATCACTCCACGCTTCGGCGGGATTCGGATGCACTTCGATGAGCAGCGCGTCGGCACCCATCGCGGCGGCGCCTTTGCTCATCGCGGCCACGAGGTCGGCTTTGCCTGCGCCCTGGCTCGGGTCAATCACGATGGGGCAGTGCGATTCCTTCTTGATGATGGGAATGGTCGAGAGGTCCAGCGTGTTGCGCGTGTAAGTCTCGAAGGTGCGGATGCCGCGCTCGCAGAACATCAGGTTCGCATTGTCGTTCGCCAGCACGTATTCGCCGGCCAGCAGCCACTCATCAATCTTCATCGAGAGACCGCGCTTGAGCAGCACCGGCTTGCCCGTCTTCGCGGCGGCGATGAGCAACTGGAAGTTCTGCGCGTTGCGCGCGCCGATTTGCAGAATGTCCGCGTACTCCGCGACCATCTCGGCGTGCTGTTCGGAAAGGAGTTCCGTGATGACGGCCAGCCCCGTTTGCTTGCGCGCCTTGGCCAGCATCTTCAAACCCTTCTCGCCGAGTCCCTGGAATTCATACGGCGACGTGCGCGGCTTGAACGCCCCGCCGCGCAGCACCGTTGCGCCCGCCTTCGCCACCGCGTGCGCCGTGGTCAGCAACTGCGTCTCGCTCTCCACCGAGCACGGCCCGGCCATGACCACCAGCTTCTTCCCGCCGATCACCGTGCCGTTCGGCAGCGTGATGGTCGAGTTGCCCTGGTGCGCCTCGCGGCTCACCAGCTTGAAGCGCTTCTGCACGGGCATCACCTTCTCGACCTGCGGCCAGGAGACGAGCGTCTCCAGCGTCTGATGCTTCCGCTCGTCGCCGATGGCGCCGATGACGACGCGCTCCACGCCGCGCATGACGTGCGGCTTGTAGCCGAGCTTCTTAATTTCGCGGAGCACGTCGGCTTCCTCGCGTTTCGTGATGTTGGGTTTGAGAACGATGATCATGTTTCAGTGGGTTGAGCCGGAATCGTCACCGCGCAAAAAAAATCCGCGGGTGGCGACCCGCGGCAGGTTGACGATGAATCAGCGCAGCCTCCGCGAGTTCGCCCGGCTAAAGGAGCCGGCGAACCATCCGTAAAAGCTGAAGGACGCTGAGAACACGCGGCGGAACCTAACAAAGGGCGTTTGGGGGTCAAAGGTTTTGTCGGAGATGCCTGCCGCACGCTACTTAGGCGGTTCTGTTTTCACTGGCGTTGTCTGTCAAGGGTCTCTCGGGTGGCCTTACGCCACTGCTTCCATTCCTCTTGAGACATCTCTGGGAACTGGTCTCTTCCCCTCCAATATCGAGGCGCTCCTGCTGCCATCCACTTTCGAAAATCGGCGACATCCGCTTTGCTCATGCCGAGCTCCGGGACCGCCTCAATCGGCTCGGCATTCACGTCGAAATCCTTCAGTGGGGGAAGTAGTCCATCATTGCGCTGTCCCAAGCTCTCAGTTTCAAAGCGCGGCGCTGGCGTGTAGGTCGATGATGATGGCGGCGGACGCGAACCAATAAGAACTTCGAGGAAAAATAGGCCAAGGAAACAGACTGCCGCACCAGAGGCAACCAAAGCGACGACAGGACTCTTCCGTTTTGGTGGCTCTTCCCGAGTTGGTAACGCTGGTGGCATTGCTGCCAGAACTAGTGGAGGGGGCAGCGGTGGCGGCAACGAAGCTGATGTTGGAACGTCGGTAAAAGCCAGCAACTCACCGAGCGGAGTCCAATCCAACAAACCGTCGCAGTAAGCCCAATCGTCGGGTCGGAGAACTCCGCTGCGAAGGTGCTCAAGTGCCATTTCCTGTGTGAAGTAACCGACATCTTTTTCGTTCCGATGAATGCGAATGAGTATTTCGGTTTTCATAAGATGCGCGAGTGAATCGCCTACGACCCAAGCTTAACGACGGCGGCCACGAGGCGCGCCGCGGGACACCACGATGCCCCGCCGCCGTTCGTTGCGAGTAATGCTCATCACTGTTGTTTGGTAGTGGTATCTGTTGGCTGTTTCGCGTGTGTCTCGATCAAGGTGTGAATCTGATGCAACTGATCGTCCGTCTGGCGCGCGACACAAAGCAACAGAAGAGTCGCAAGGAAGAGCGCCACGGTTAAGCCACCTAGGGCCCAGGTGAGATTCACAAGCCGCTTGCTGCTACGTTCGTGCTCTATCGCGACACGACCCATGAGCGAGACCATTCGTTTCTGCGCTTGAATCATGAACCAGTTTATATTGGCAGCATTCGCGTCGTTCGGGTTGATGACGAGTTCGGCCATGTCGTGAAAGTCGCAGACCAACTGCTCGAGAGGTTTTGATAAGTCGCGGTTCGTCTCCAGCTCTGCTCGCTCTCGCGGTAAATGGTCCTCAAGATTGTTGAGGTCAAAGTCCATGCGTGTCCAAGTCTGCTTGGGTTCCGGTGTGTATTGCTTTGTGCTCATACGATAGCTGAGTGCGGCGAGGCGCCTAACATGTATTAGGCCGCGGTGCGTGCATGACATCGTGCACGATTGATTTCACTTCTGCCTTTGTTTTCAATGCCCGGATGAAAGCCGACTGCCGCATTTCTGTGAAGAATAATTCGCGGAGGAAAAACCGGAAGGTGGAACTCGTGCGTGTGCCTTTTGGCCGTCAGTTCTTCGTGCGCATGAATGGGGTGAAGTGGCCGGTGGATGGCCGTCCGTTCTCTCTGTCCAAGGTCTTCGCTTCATTGCGCAAGGCCGTGGTCCGGGGGGCCGGTCTTGGACCCGGCTCACCACCATCGGGTTCACCCTCGGTGGGGTCCGGTTAGCAGGACGCGCCATCGGGAATGCTCCCCGGGCCGTCGGGTTGGAACCCCGCACCATCGGGAAAGCACCGGGAAGCATCGGGAGGCACCCGGAACGCGTTCCGGAGGCCATCCCGATGACGCTGGGGTGGTTCCCTGTTGCTTCCGGCCGTCTTCCCGATGTGTCGTATTAGCACCACGACGTGACCGGTCGCATGATTGGGTTTCCCAGGCTGGCACTTCTGTTTGTCTAAAACGTGCCATTTGCCAGCCTTCCCGGCTCCGCTAACTTTCGCCTCCCAAAATCGGGAAATGGTTTGTTGACACCACTTCGGGGTTTTGCTGCTATCTCGCTCCCTTTTGGGGAAAGGCTTTTATGTACGCAGTCATTGAAACAGGCAGCAAACAGTATCGCGTGTCGCCCGGCGACACCATCGAAGTGGAATTGTTGGAGGCGGAAGAAGGAAAAGAGGTCACTCTGGACCGAGTTCTTTTTGTCGCCAACGAAGGCAAGTTTTCCGTCGGAGCACCGCTCTTGGACAAGGCGGGCGTCGTGGCCGATGTGGTCAAGCACATCCGCGGCCCGAAGCTGATCGCCTTCAAGATGAAGCGGCGCAAAGGCTACCACCGCACGGTGGGTCATCGTCAGGAACTGACGGTGCTGAAAATCAAAGAGGTGAAGGTTTAGTTATGGCACATAAAAAAGGTCAAGGCAGCGTCCGGAACGGGCGCGACAGCGTCAGCAAGCGCCTCGGCGTGAAATGCTTCGGCGGCGAAGTGGTCAGCGCAGGCAGCATCATTGTCCGCCAGCGCGGCACGAAATTTATCGCCGGCGCCAACGTCGGCACCGGCCGCGACTGGACGCTCTTCGCGCTGGTCGATGGCAAGATACTTTTCGACAAGAACAGCCGCCGCGTGAACGTGGTGGCGGAACCCGTCGCCGAGAAGAACAACAACTAGCCAAGGCTGGAACTTTCTCAGAGCCTCGTCTCGAAAGGGACGGGGCTTTTTCTTTCATCCGAATCGCTGCGGCCCAACGGTGGAAAGCCTCGCGCTGCGAGGCGTTGCTTCAACCAGACCAATCGGGTCATCGCCTCGCAGCGCGAGGCTTTCCATCTCACTCCTCGCTTACCAGCAAGGCATAGCCATACGTCGGCCCGCCCCGGTCGTGCGCGTCCATGATGCTGAGGAAATAAACTCCGTTTTGCGCCAGCGTGTGCGTGAGCGCGGCGTCCAGTTTGCCGCCCGTGTCGTCGCTCGTCGCCAGAGTGTGGCCGCGCCCATCGTGCAGCGTAACGATCGGGTCGAGCGTGGAGCCGTAGCGGGCGCTCAAGGACTCGATGCGAACCTTCTGCCCCGCGCGGCCCGGGAAGCGGAATACGTCCACGTCGTTCGCCGCCTCGATGGTGCCGCGAATCGTTTGCGGCAGCTTTACCTCGTTCGGTTTGCGGAAACCAGCATTCGGCTCCTTCTCATCGAACAACAGTTTTTGTCCAATGACCCGAAGCTGATTCGTGGTCGTATCACCCTCCGGCGCAGTCACGTAGAACGGCAAGTCGCCGGCTGGAAAATCCGAGGGCAGCACCAGTTCCACTTCGAGCTGAGTGTCGCCGAGCTTCTTCGGGTCGGCTTTCTCCGGCACGCTGGCCTTGCCGCGAGATTTGATTTCGGCGTTGAGCTGCTCTGCGGTGGGAAAGCGGACCGCAGTCGCATTGGTCAGGCTGAGTCCGCGAAGTTTGATTTTGTTCGTCGTGCCCGGAACAATGGCGAAGGGAAACGCGCCCGTGACCTTCGGCGGATCTTTTTTCTTCTCGTCCTTTTTGTCCTCCGCCGCGTGGCCTTGCAAAACCGCCACCGCGAGCAAAACACCGAGCGCTGGCAAAACCCGAGGACAGAGCGCGGCTCTCCCGAGCCGCAGCGGCCACGCAGCGAAGAAAGCGTGCAAACCTTGCCGGAGCCCCAGCCCGTTCGTAGCTGCTGCGGCTCTGGAGAGCCGCGCTCCGGTACCTGACCGGAGCTTACGAATACAGTTCATGAATCGTGCTGCCGCCATCGAGAATGAAAACAGGCCGGCCTTCCGGCGTGTGCAGTTCCTTGGCGGGGTTGATGCCCAGCGCCTCGTACACCGTGTGGCAAACATCCGCCGGGCTGACCGGACGATCCGTGACGCGGCTGCCCGTCTTGTCCGTCGCGCCGATGATTTTCCCGCCGCGCACGCCTGCGCCGGCGAACATCATCACGCCCGCATGGCCCCAATGATCGCGGCCTGCGTCTTTGTTGATCTTCGGCGTGCGTCCGAATTCGCCCATGCAAACGACGAGCGTATCCTTGAGCAATCCGCGCTCCGTCATGTCCTCAATCAGCGCCGAGAAACCTTGGTCAAACTGCGGCAGCTTCTTGTCCAGGCCTTCGAAGATTTTCGCGTGATGATCCCAGCCCGCGTAATTCACCGTCACGAACCGCACGCCGCTTTCCACAAGCCGCCGCGCCAGCAGGCAGCTTTGGCCAAACTCATTGCGCCCGTAGGCGTCGCGCAGTTTCTCGGGTTCCTTGTCCACGTCGAACGCCGACTGTGCGTGCGGCGACAGCACCATCTGCGCGGCCTTCTGATGAAACTCGTCGTAGGTCGCGATCTGGTCGTTGCCCTGCACATGCGCGGAGAGCGAATCGACGGCCTTCAACAGCGTGGCGCGGCGTTCCAATGTTTTCGCCGACACGTCTTTGGGCAGCGACAGGTCGCGCACCTTGAAATCTTTCGCGTTCGGATCGCCGGCCTTGAACGACTCGAACCGCCCGCCCAGCCACGCGCTCTTGCCGAGTTCCCAAGTGAACGACGGGTTCTTCGGCACCGCGACGTAGGGCGGCACGATCCCGCTGAAGCCCGTCTGCTGCGCCACCACCGCGCCCATGGCCGGATGATCGCCAAACGGCGATCCAAACTTGCCGGACAGCACCCAGTTCGTCGCCGTCTCGTGATGGTCGTTGCCGTGCTGCTGCGAGCGCACGAGGCAGACCTTGTCCATCGTCTTCGCCATCTTCGGCAGCAACTCGCCGACGTGCAGGCCGGGGATGTTGCTGGGGATGCCCTTGTACTTGCCGCGAATTTCCTCCAGCGCGTCCGGCTTCAAGTCGAAGGTGTCGTGATGCGAAATGCCACCGCCAAGGAAAACCAGCAGCACCGATTTCGCGCGCGCCCGTTTGGCTGAAGTCGTGGCCGCCTTCTCCGCCGCAAACAAGCCGCCGAGCGACAAACCAAATGGTGCCAGCGCGCCCACGCGTAGGAAGTCGCGTCGTGACCAGCCATTGCAGAACTGGTGTTTCTCCCCCGTCAGTGATACGTCGAGCATAGTTTTTCCTCAGTGATTAAAAGCGAAGTCCTTCGAGTTCAGCAACGCCCAGAACAGATCGCGATAAACTTCCTCGCGCGCGTCGCCGCTGGCGAGGGATTCGCGAATGGTTTTCATTTCCTCCGCGCGCGCCGGGCGTGAAACGGTCGCCAGGAAAATTTCTGCAACCACCTTCTCGTCGTCCTTCTCCTTGAGCAGCGAGGTCAGGCGGCCGTCGGCGGAACGGATTTTCTTGGGCAGTTCATCGCCATTTTGCAGATGGAGCAGTTGCGGCAGCGTGACCTCACCCATGCGTTCGCAGGCGCAGGCCGTCACGCGATCCGAGCGGCCGAAGAGCGAGAGGAAGTAGGACGCCACGCCCGGCTCGGGCAGTTGCGCGGCGCGCGTGCCGAGCGGGTAGCCTTTGAACTCATCCGGCACGCCTGTCGCCGTGCTCACGGCGTCGAGCATCACCTCGGCGGGCAGGCGGCGCGCGTTGTAATGCGAATAGAATTTCCGGTCGGCTTGGTTGCCCGGCAGCGTGTCCGAACTGAGCTGGTAGGTGCGTGAATTCAGAATCAGCCGCATGACGTGCTTCAAGTCGTACCCGTGCGCGACAAACTCGCGGTTGAGTGCGCGCCACAACTCGGGGTTCGTCGGAGGATTGCTCGCGCGCAAATCATCGACCGGCTCGACGAGTCCGACGCCCAGGAAATGTTTCCAGAGCCGGTTCACCATCGCGCCGCTGAAATTCTCGTTCGCCGGATCAGTAATCCACGCCGCCAGTTGCGCGCGGGGATCGGCACCGGGCTGGGTCACCACCGTCGAACGGTCGAGCGGCTGCGGCGTCATCATCTTCTTGGTGCGCGGTTGAAAGGCACCGGGCTTTTTCTCGGTGCGCAGCCGGGTGAGTTGCTTGGTCGCTTCGTCGAGTTTCTTCTTTTGCTCGGTGACCTTCTTCTGGGCTTTTTCCAAATCTTCGCCCGTCACCTTTTCCAAACCCGGTTCCAGTTCGCCCAGGGATTTCTCCATCTCGGCGATGCGCTTCTTCTGATCCGTCTCGTCCTTCGACTCCGCGACGAGCGCGGTCGCGCCGTTCAACGGGTCGGTGCGCTTGAGCGAGACGCGCGAGAAGAACGCAGCGAAGTGGTAGTAGTCGTCCTGCGTGTATTTCTCCAGCGGATGGTTGTGGCACTTCGCACAGCCGATGCGGCTCCCGAGAAACGCCTGCGCCACACCGTCGGTGACTTCCGATTCCTCGGCCTTCTTCTCGCCAATGAGCGTGACCCAGTAGCCGACTTCAGGATGCGTTACGACATCGCCGCTCGCCGTGAGCACTTCGCGGGCGAGTTCGTTCCACGGACGGTTCGCGGCGACTTGCCCGCGCAGCCAACTGTGAAAAGCGCGTACACCCTTCGTGCCGCGCACGTCGTGGTCGCGTTCCTTGCGGTTCTGCAACAGGTCGGCGAATTGCAAAGTCCAGTAGTCCGCGTATTCGGGACGTGTGAGCAAATCGTCGATGACCCGCGCGCGTTTGTCGGCGCGTGAATCGACGGCGAAGGCCCGTGCTTCTTCAGGTGTGGGCAAGGTGCCGATGGTGTCGAGGAACGCGCGGCGCAGGAACGTCGCGTCATCGCACAACGCCGACGGCGGCAGACGCAGCGCCTGCAATTTCGCCATCACCGGCTCGTCCACGACGTTGTTCTTCTTGGCAAAGAGCGCGGGGGAAATTTTGTTCGTGTGCGGCGTGGTGAACAGCACGACCTCGACCTGACCTTGGAAGTGAACGCGCACCGGCGCTTCGCCGCTGCGCAACGCTGTGACCAGTCCACCGTCCGTGACCTTCAGCGTCGTCTCGTCGTTTGAGAAGAATTGCGCCAGCCAGGTCACGTCGCGCACGCCGCCATCGCGATAGTGCGCGCGCACGAGCAACTGCTGCGCTTCACCCGGCTTCATCGTACGATTGCCAGGGAACACTTCCAGCCGCGCGGCGTCCGTCTCATTCGTGTCCGGTCCCGGCGTGCGGGCGAGAATCCAGTCCGCCAGCGTGCGATGATAACGCGAACCTTCCGCGAAGCGCACGCCGCCCTCGTGCGGCACATGCCCGAGCGGCTTGGAGATAATCAGGCTCTCGTCGGGAAACGCGTAATCAATGCGTCGGCTGCGCACTTCCTTGCCCAGCCAGTCGATGTCCCATTCCGGCGCGTAGCCGCGCAGCGAGAGTTTGAAGCTGTTCTGGCCGGCGAGTTTTCCGTGGCAGCCGCCGGAGTTGCAGCCCGTCTTCGTGAGCACGGGCAAAACGTCCTGCCGGAAGGAAGGGGAGGGCCGGGTCGCGGATTGAAGTGCCGTGACTTTGACGCTGACCTTCTGTCCGCCAAAGGTGACCGATACCTCACTCTCGCCATCCGCGAGCGCGCGACAGACGCCATTCGTGGACACCTCGATCACGCGCGGTTGCTTCGAAGTGAAACGCGCCAGCCGGGTCGCATCAAACGCGCTGCCATCGGCGGCGAGCGCGGTGACAATCACGCCCTGTTCATCCGTGGCGGAAGAAAGCGTGAGTGCCGAGGGCTGGACGATCAGTTTCGCGACCTTCGGCGCGGCGGCGGCTGGAAAAAGCGAAAGCCCCAGTGCGACGACGGCGATCCAGGCGTGATGCGAAACTGATTTGGTCACAATGTGTTCGATTGATTGATTTTGGCCACCTTCAACGACGAACCGGAGGGTTGGAAATTCGGATTCTTTCGCGGAGCGCGGACCGCCGAGTCCGCGTGATCCAAGCCAGTTGGAGGATAATGCCCGCAGGGCGGTGCTGAACACGCGGACTCGGCGGTCCGCGCTCCCATGTTGGTTTGGGCGGCGCTCTCCCGCTACTTGCGCCGCACGCGCAGGGAGTCCAAATCAAACCACACTTCGCCCTGCGTCGCGTTCAATTCACAGACGAACTCCGCATCCGTGCCGGCCTCGGTGATTTCAAAGTCGTGCGCGAGCGGACGCCAGGCGGTGCTGTTGCCAGCCATGCCCACGCTGCGGGTGTCGCCCGAGATGCGCAGCCGGGCTGAACCGCTGGTGATTCCGTCCATGCGGGCGAAACCCTCGAAGCGATACAAGCCGGGCTTCAGATAAGTCTGTGCGCGCCACGAGGCGCGGGTGCGCTCATTGCGGGCGGCGATGTGCAGCGTGTTGCGCCCGTCGAACTTCACGCGGTCCATGACTGGTTCGCCGCGATCCGGTTCGTCGCGCCACTCCGGCAGGCGGGCGAGTCCTTGGGCATCGAACGGCAGCGCCGCCGGTTCGATGCCGCGCAGTTGCTCCTCGACGCGCGTGGCGCGTGTTTCGATCTGTCGGCGCAGCCATACGGCGCGGCGTTCGATCTCCGCCATCTGGTTTTCGCCCAGACCCACGCGTCGAATTTTCGCCAGCGCCAGTTCCATGCGGCTGCGGATCACCGGCACGCGAAACACATTCGTGAAGAGCGTGCCCACGCGCTCACGGTAGAGCCGCTGCCCTTCCGTCGTGCCGAGCACGGCGCGCGCGACGAGTCCTTTGAGCGGCTGATAAACATAAATGTTCGGCCGGCGAAACGCCCAGTCGATCCCGTGCGTGATGAAGTGAAACCGGTCCGTCGCGGGGTCGTGATACATCCGGTAGTTGTTCGTGTGAATCACGTAGCCGTCTCAATGGCTCGTGAGCAATTCCATCGCGGCGAACGATGCGAACTGATCCGTGTTCAGCACGCGGTTCAACTCCGGCCAGCGCGCCGTCGGGTCTGCGATGCGACAAGCGCGCAGGAGTGCCTGCACGTCGGATTGCGTAGTGTCCTCGCCTCCGTCCTGATCGAGCCGCACGTTGATGTCGGCCACGTAGGTCTCGTAGAGGTTTCCCTGCGCGTTCGGGAAATGTTGTTTGAGAAAATCTTTGTTCATCGCCTCGAAGGCGACGTAGAGGCCGAGGTCGCGGCCATTCAGTTGCACGCGCGCGTGGGTCGAGCGCGCGGCGGGCACGCCCGCGTCGCGAAACATTTGCGTGGCCAGCATCTCGGCGAGGTAGGTCCGATCCTGCACCGAGTTGTTCAACATGATTTTGTCCAGACCGCGATACTGCTGGCCGGGGACGAACTCATCGAACTTCACCGCGAGGCTGGGCTTTTCGTCGATGGTGCGGAAGCTGCCCATGCCCTTCAGGCGTACGGCCACATTCGTCAGCACGCGGTCGCCTTCGCGCAGAGTCGCGGGGACGTAAGCGCGGGGCGAACGGCGGAGTTGATCCAGCGCCACCTCGGAGATTTCAAAATTGAACGTGCGCGGTGTCGGTTCGGTGAAAAACTTTTCGCCGGGAGCTTTTTTCGGCCGGTCCAGCCCAGCCGCCACACCGGCCGGACCGGTTGCGATCAGGCACGCCATACAGAGGAACAACAGCCAGCGTGTGATGAAAGCAGCGTGGTGCATGAGAACGAGAGATTGTATCCCGCGCTGGATTCCTCGGCGCAACGGCAAAGCGGTAAAATCCTGGCGTGTCTTTTCGAGCGCGGACCGCCGAGTCCGCGCGATCATGTCCTGCCCAAAAGTTGAGACTTGAATGCGTTCTGAACACGCGGACTCTGCGGTCCGCGCTCCTTTCGCCTATCACCGTGTCTTCAATCCTGCAACCCAGGTCGCCAGTTTCTCGTCGTCGAGCACCGCCGTCTCCGCGCGGAAATTATCCGGCACGCGCATTTTCTTGTACGCCTGCTTGAGGTAACCCGTGGTGAACTTGTCGCTGACATTGTGGAGCAGAAGCGGGTTGCCGGTGTTGATCGCGGCCACGCCTTCAAAGCCGCCCAGCTTGCGCAAGCCAGGTGAGAAGATGTCGCGCGCGAGAAAACCCTCGTCGCTCGTGGAATCGAACTGCGCGCAGTCGGCGACCAGCGCATCGCTCGCGGGTGCGGCGAGCATCGCCCACAGGCCGGCGCGGCCCGCGCCGTGGAGGACGACGGTGCGGCCCTGGCCGTGTGTCTGCGCGAAGGCGCACGCGGTCACCAGGTCCTGCACGCGCTCCTGGAGGTCCGTGCGGTTGTAGCCGGTGAAAAAGTTTTTCGTGTAATCGCGCGGCGCGTCCGCCGCCGGATCGTGGTTGCCGCCAGTCTGGAACAAATCCACGAGCAGCACGGCGATGTTTCGGTCGAGCAATTGTTTCGCGAGTCCCTTCGGCGTGCCGTCGGCATTGACGTAAGCAGCACGCCCCTCGGGATGCGCGAGCACGACCATGGTGCGCAGCGTGTCGCGGCGCGGCGTGATGAGCGTGACGGGGATGCGGTCGGGCTTGCCCGCTCGGCCCAGTGTCAGCTTGGTCGCCGTATAATTCTCCGCCTTGGTGATTTTGTCCGGCAGCACCATCAGGCCGCGCTCGACGAACTCGACCTGCAACGAGCGTTTCCACATCGGAATCATCTGCTTGCGGTAACGCTCGAGCAGCGGCGGATTGATGGGCGCGAAGGTCCACCAGTCATTGGTCGCCTGCTGGATCAGGCGGGAGGTGAGCTGCGTTTCAGTCACGGCGTCGGCAGGAAATTTGCCGTCCGGGAACACGCGCAGCGCGGCATCGGGTTCTTTGGTGTAAGCCACTTCCTTCAACGCGGACGGCTGCGGGGCGCGCCAGAGATGTTCGCCAAAGAACTGATATACCGCCTCGCGGCTGGTCTGGTTGTAATTGTGATTGTAGTCGAAGCGCACGTAGCGCAGGCGGTCGCGCTGGTTCAGCAGCGCGTAAATTTTTTCCACCGCCGGGCCTTCCACCGTGAGCGTGGCGCGCGTCCAGTCGCCGGTCGCGCCGACGATGATTTGCGGAAGCGGCGCGGCGCAGGCGGCGACTTCCATGTTCGAGTAATCCACGCGCAGGCCCGAGACGTTCTCGCAGGAGCAGCCGCCCTGCATCGAGTGCGAGACCATGACGATGGGTGCGACCGCCGCGAGACGATCCTCGAACGCGCCGAGCATGAAGGTCTGCGTGCCGCCGCCGGATTCGCCGGTGCAGGCGATGCGCTTCTTGTCCACGTCGCGCAACGATTCGAGGAAATCGAGGGCGCGCACGCTGTTCCACGTCTGGAGTCCCATCTGGCTGATGTGCCAGAGCTGGTTGGTGAGGTGATTGGCGAAGTTGCGATGCGTGGTGTAGCCGGGCTTGCCGGGAGGCTGCGCGAATTGCGTGTCGTTGTAGCCCACCATGTCCCACGAGAACGCGACCAGGCCCTGCTTGGCGAAGTTGATGCAGCGCGCGGCGATGCTGCCGTCTTTCTCGTCGGCGAAACGTCCGTTGTTCCAATGACCGTGCGGATTCAACACGGCGGGAAACGGGCCGCTGCCTTGGCCGACCGGGCGATACAAATTTCCGGCGACATAAAATCCGGGATAGCTCTGAAAATAAACTTTCTCGACCGAGTAGCCGTCGCGCTCGATGCGCCCGAAGACCTGCGCGTTGAGCGGCGTCTTCTCCGGCATGGGCCACAGGCCGCAGCTCACGAGCACCTGTTCGCGGATGGCCTGCGCGCGCTGCTCCCACTCGGACTTCGTTTTGATTTCGGGAAAGGTGCGCAACGTGTGCAGGGTTTTTACCGTGGCCGTGCGCTGATCTTTTTCGGGCAGCGCGAGATCGGCGGCGCGCAAGACGTGAGGAGTCAGGAGCACAGCGCCCGCGCAGAGAATGTTCGCAATCGTTTTCATGGAGTGCGGCGACGCTAGGAGAAAGCGAGGGAAAGGGAAATTCCAAATCTCAAGATCCAAACCCAAGGGCGCATCTGGAAGGCGTGTTGCCCGAATCACCGGAGCGGCGGACAGCCATGTCCGCCGTGGTTGCTCCATGCGCCATCAGGCCGAAATCATCCCATGGAAAAACTGCGGACATGGCTGTCCGCGACTCCTTTCCATTTGGGCAACACGCCCTTGATACTGTTCTTGTCGTGACGGATGGCGGGGGTGCTTTTGTCGCGGAGCGACGGCGGAAATTAGCCCGGCACGAAGTGCCGGGTCCGTCGTGGAACATTGGTTTCCGTCCCGAAGGGACGGCGGAAAGCCAGCGTCCTTTCAGGACGCAACTACGAATCAACCTCACACCAGACACTTCGTGTCTGGCTAATTTCCTCAGCCGCTTCGCGGCCTGATTTTGGGATTTGGTTCTTCCCCCCCCGCTCCCCATGCTTCCCCGGTGACGAATGTTGACAAACTGGCCGTGCAAATCATCAGCCGCGCGAGCCGCGAGCGGCCCGCCGACGGCTTGCTGCGCGAGGAACTCAAGGCCGCCAAGCTGCCGCGCACGCAGAGCCGCGCCGTGGCGGAACTGGTTTTCACCTGGTTTCGTTGGTGCGCGTTTGTCGATCAGAAGGCCAGCCTGGACAAACAATTGCGCGAGGCCAGCGCGCTCGCCGGTCGTTTCGCCTCCGAGCCGGATACGTTTTCCACGGATGAATTGCGCAAGGCCGTGCCGGAATGGATCACGGGCGAACTCGAACTCTCGCGCGAGTGGCTGGTCGCGCTGCAAACGCCGCCGGTGCTCTGGCTGCGCGCCAAGCGCGGTCAGCAGCGCGACGTGGTGCGCGAGATCGGCAACTGCACGCACGGCGAAGGCCCGCTGGCCGACGCGCTGGAATATCATGGCGAGAAAGATTTGTTCCGCGAGCCGGCGTTTCAGGCGGGAGCCTTCGAGGTGCAGGACATCGCTTCGCAAATCGTCGGACTCCTCTGCGATCCGAAACCCGGCTCAACGTGGTGGGACGCCTGCGCGGGCGAAGGCGGCAAGACGCTGCATCTCTCCGACCTCATGGAGAACAAGGGAATGATTTGGGCGAGTGACCGTTCCGAGCCGCGCCTCATTCGATTGAAGCAACGAACGGCGCGCGCCAAAGTTTTCAACTACCGCGCCGCGCGCTGGGATGGCTCGGCAAAACTTCCGACCAAGACGAAATTTGATGGCGTGCTGATTGATGGCCCGTGCAGTGGAGTGGGAACTTGGCCGCGCAATCCGCACGCGCGCTGGACCACGACTCTCAATGATGTGCAGGAACTCGCGGCGATTCAGCAGCGCCTCATTCTGAACGCGGCGGCGGCGGTGAAGCCGGGCGGCAAACTTATTTATGCCGTTTGTACCCTGACTCGGAGTGAGACGGACGCAGTGGCAGATCTTTGTTCACCGCTGTTATCCGGATTCGCACCGTGTCCGCTGCCTGCCTGGCCCAATGTGCCGCCAGCAGCATCGGCCCGGATACGGATTTGGCCGCAGAGCTTTCGGGGGAACGGAATGTTTGTAACGGCGTGGGAGCGTTTTTCATGAAAGTGAAGCGTGAAGTTTTAAAGCGGCGGCCTAGTCCGAACGAAAGTAGTCATCAATGATACCGGTCTTGCTGTCCTCGAACTGCTTGTTCGGTCCGGCGGAGCGGATGATGACCTCGTTGTTCGCGAAATAGATTTTCAACGGCGTGCCCCACGGGTCGATGATTTCCCCCTTGCTGTTCACTTCCGCCTTTTTCACGGCGAGGATGATGATTTTCTTGGGGTTCTGACCTTCGAGCAGAGCCTTGGCGATCTGCACCGGGGTTCCGGTTGGGTAACTGCCGACGTGGGTTTTGTATTGGTGGAACGCTTCAAACAGGTTGTCCACCTCGGCGTTGAAGGCACGGACGGGTTTGTCCTTTGTCCATTTGTTGACCGCTGACCAGCCCCACACTGCCCCAATTCCAAGCAGCAGCACGAAGGCGATCAGGAGAATCCTGCGAAAAGGACTGGCTGATTCATTCATGCCTGGAGGTAACGCAAGAGTCTTGCCATCTGGAAAAAGTAATCGGTGAGACAGTCATCAGTGATCAGTCGGGACAGTGGGTGGACCAACCCTCTGATTTTTAACGGCAAGACGCCAAGGCACAGAGAAGAAGACTCAAGAAAGAGGGAGCATCGCTGGCCCACTGGATGGCTGTTTTTTTCTTTGCGCCTTGGCGTTGAAAGCGTGTTCCCAGCGAGGGGTGCTTGAAAGTCACCGGGACGGGTAGGGCGTCGTCGCTCCGCGCGCGCCGGGCCACGACTCCACAGCACGCGTCCGAACTTGCCCACCCTCACCCCGGCGAGCGCGGAGCGACGACGCCCGACCAGCCGGAACTTGTCAGCCTACATCCCATGTCCCAGCCCGCGACTGACTACTGATTACTGTCTCACTGATTACTTCCCCGGCGGCGCCGCCGTGCTCGCGCGGGCGATGACTTCGGCGCGCAGCCGCTTGCTCTCCGGCGGCTCTCCCCGATGCAACGCCTGCATCAAATCCATCGCGGCATAGCCGAGCCGCAGCTTGGGCTGGCGGATGGTCGTGAGCGGGACGCGAAAGAATTCGCTCGTGAGAATGTTCCCGAAGCCGGCCACGGAAATCTGTTCGGGAATCTTGAAGCCCTGGTTGAGCAGCACGTCCGCCGCGCCGATGGCGACGAGATCGTTCGTGGCCTGCACGGCGGTGGCGCGCGGGTTCTCGTTGAGCATTTGCAGCGCGGCCTTTTCACCTTCCTCAATCGTGCTGCCGGCGTGGAAGACCAGCTTGTCGTCGGGTTCGAGACCCGCTTCGCGCAGCGCGCGGCGGTAGCCTTCGTAGCGTTCCTGCGCGGAGGGCGAGACGGGCGGTCCGGTGAAATACGCGATGCGTTTGTGGCCGAGGTCAATCAGGTGCTTCGTCATCGCGAAGCTCGCGGCGAGGTCGTCCGTCTCCACGTTCGCGAAGTCGGTGCAAAACAAACCGCGATGGCCGAGAATCACCGTCGGCACTTTCAGCCGCTGGATTTCCTGATAGGCCGGCGCGCGCGGGCCGAGCCGATAGACGGGCGTGATGAACAATCCATCGACGCGCCGCATCAGCATCCGCCGGATGCAGGACTCCTCGCGCGAAGTCTGGTTGAGCGAATGCGCGAAGATCAAATCGTAGCCCAGTTCATGCGCCCGCTCCTCAAGCGCCATTACGATGCGCGCGTAAATCGGATTCGTCGCCGCCGAGATGATCAGGCCGAAGAGCTTCGACTTGCCGCTGCGCATGAGCTGCGCCGAGAGGTCGGGCACGTAGCCCATCTCGTTCGCGATCTGGTGGATGCGCGCGCGCATCTCCGCTGAGATGTCCTTCTTGTCGCGCAGCGCCTTCGACACGGTCATGATCGAAACGCCTGCGCGCGCCGCAATGTCCTTCAGCTTGACCATGCGTTTGAAATCAGATGTTCGACCCGCTCCAGTGCAGCTTCTGTCGCAGCGTCTGGAAAAACGAACTGCCGCGCAGCCGCAACAGTCGCACCGCATGTTTGCTCTTGCACACCTGCACAAAGTCCCCGGTGTCCAACGGCATCTGCACCTGGCCGTCCGCCGTCAGAATCGTGTCCACGCGCTCGCTCAACACCGTGACTTTCACCACGGAATTCAAGGGCACAATCACCGAGCGGTTCGAGAGCGTGTGCGGGCAGATCGGTGTGATGGTCAGCACTTCCGCATCGGGGCTGACAATCGCGCCGCCCGCCGCGAGCGAGTAGGCCGTCGAGCCGGTGGGCGAACTGATGATCAATCCATCGCAGCGGTAGCGCGTGAGTTCTTCTTCGCCCACGGTCACGGCGAGTTGAATCAAGCGCGAGGTGGCACCGCGGCTGATCACGAAATCATTCAGCGCCAGTTCGGAAATTTTTTTACCCTGGCTCTGTCCCGTGGCCTGGATGAGCGGGCGGGTTTCGATCAAGTAATCTCCCGCCCAGATTTGTTTGAGTGCCGGAGCCAGTTGATGCGCCTGAATCGCGGTCAGGAAACCCAGTCCGCCGACTTTCACGCCGAGGATCAGCGTCCGCAGTCCCGCCAGTTCACGCGCCACGCCCAGCATGGTGCCGTCGCCGCCGAAGACGAGAACCAGGTCCACTTTCTCCGCCAGCGCGCGGTAGTCGGGAACGGTGGCGCATTTCAGTCCGGCGAGCTTCGCGGTGGCGGCGTCGCAGACCAGGGTGCGCCCGCTGCGCTGGATGAGACGCGCCGCCGCCTGCACCAGCGTGCGGCCGGAGGTTTTGCCGGAGTTCGCCAGCAGTCCCACGCTGCGGATTTTGTCAGCCGTGCTTTTCAATCAATACGAGAAATTCTTTGTTGCCCGCCGGGCCAAGCAGCGGCGACTCCGTCACGCCGCGCCATTTCACTTCCGACCTTGCGCCCACGAACTGTTCCAACTCCTGCAACACGCGCGCATGAACCGCCGGATCCGTAATCACGCCCGCACCGCGATCCGCTTCTTCCTTGCCGGCTTCGAACTGGGGCTTGATGAGCGCGACGACGTTACCCAAGGGCCGCACCAATGCAATCGCCGGCGGCAAAATCTTCCGCAACGAGATGAACGAGCAGTCGATGACCACGAGATCAGCCGGAGAAAAGGGCGGAGGAAATTGCGTCGGTGTCAGCGTGCGCGCGTTGGTTTTTTCCATCACCACCACGCGCGGGTCTTGCCGCAGCTTCCATGCAAGTTGTCCCTGCCCGACATCCACGGCGAAGACGCGCGCCGCGCCGCGTTGCAACAGACAGTCCGTGAAGCCGCCGGTGGACGCGCCCAGATCGATGGCGGTCAGCCCGCGCACTTCGAGGTGAAAAAATTCCAGCGCGTGCTCCAGCTTGTGCCCGCCGCGACTGACGAACTTGTCGCCCGCCGTCAGTTCCACGCAATCCGACTCGCGCACGTTCTCGCTGGCCTTGGCCGCGACCTGCCCGTTCACGCGCACTGCGCCGGCCATGATGGCGCGCTTCGCCTTCTCGCGGCTCTCACACAAGCCGCGTTCGACGAGAATTTGATCCAGCCGCGCCCGCACGCGCGCGACGCTGCCACAGGGAGGTTGAGAGTTGAAAGCGGGAACGGAACGAGGACGTGGAGTCCGCGTGTTCAACCAGGAAGACGCCGAATCACAGAAAGCACCCCCCCTTCTGTGTATTCCGTGTCTTCCGTGGTTCCAATTCTGCGAACGCGCGGACTCGGCGGTCCGCGCTCCTATCCCGTGATCATCGCACGCGGTAGAAACGTCGCGGCGAAGTCGTGTTCGTGTGGTTGAATTGCAGGATACCTCGCGCGGAACTGCCTGTTGTCACCGGTGCCCACGTCTGCAAGTTGGTCGAAGTTTCAAAAACGTAGTTGCTGCCGGCGACGCCCAAGAAGGTCGTGGTGAACACGCCGCCCGTTCGCTGCGATTGCAGGAAGCGCGTGGGCGCATTCAAATACAAACTCGCCACCGCACTGGTCACAGAGCCGGCGGCATTCGACACCCGCACGTCGTAGCCCCGCTGATCGGCGGTGCGGAAATTTGTGAGGGTGATCGAGGCGTTGGTGCGGCCCGACCAGTTCACGCCGTTGGTGCGCCATTGAAAAGTCATCGGCGCGGTGCCGGTAGCCGCCACGTTGAGCGTGACACTGGCTCCCGCCGCCACCGTCTGGCTGATCGGCTGCGTCGTGATGGCGGGTCGCACCGGCGGCTCAACCGTGCCGTGAGTGACGGAGAGTTGATAGAAGGAGACGCGCCCGCCTTCGGTGATGGACCCGGCGTTGTCCTGCAGATACGCGCCGGCTTTGAAATAGAACGTGCTGTCCGTCCCCCACCTGGGATCGCTGGCCACGAAATCATGGCTGTTGGCGACCCCGTTCACCGTGACGGTGGCCACGCCGTCCACGACTTTGATTTCGTAATCGATGAGCGCATTCGCGCCGACGTTGTGGGTGAACTTGGCGTCGCCGCTGACGGTCAAACTTTTGCGGATATAGACCAGCACGCGCCCGTTGCCATACTGCACTTTCACCAGTCGCTGCACCGGATAGCCATGCACCTGGCCGATGATGACGTCGCCGGTGTCGGGCTGCTGAGTGACGCGGCATTGTCCGCGCAAGATGTGCGTGCCGTCCGCCGTCCAGTTCACGCTGGAGTCCGTGCCGCTGATCAGTTCACGCAGTTCCGTGCGCGGAGCCGTCGCGCCACTGGTTGTGACGCCGATGACCGGGCACCAGAAAACCATCGCGCCGTCCGCCCCGGTGTAAAAGAACTGGCTCGTGTAGGTCTGAAGCTGCGGATATTTGATTTCCGCAGGCGAGCCGGCCAGGCCGCCGGACACGTCCACGGGCAACGTCAGTTTCCAGCGGCGCAGGTCAAAATCGGCCCCGGGAGAAAGCGCGGCCCGCCCTGGACCCGCGCCCCAAAGTGACGCGAAGGCCAGCAAAAGTATTTTTGCAAAAGGTTTGGTCATTATTCTCTTAAACTACGGGTGCAGGAGTAACACGGCAACGCACCGGCCCCTTGAAACACGGCCTATATGACAACTTGACTAGCGTGAGCAACCTTAGGTTCACCCCTTCGGGATCGGCAGTTCGCGCAAAGCACTGAAACGGTCGCGTCAACATCGCTCTGCCCATCTTTTCGCCCACGCCCTCCAGCCCTTCACCCCTCAGCAAGGCGGCTTCGCCCAAAATGCGATGGCAAGCCCGGCCCGGCCTGTTAGTCACTCGGCCACCCATGACAACGAGCAGACATTCTTGCACCCTGTTTCTGGCGGCTCTGGCCGGCTTCATCTCCGTCGGCTCGCTCCACGCGGACACCACGTACACCGTGCGCCAGACTTTCACCGTCAGGAGCCTGCCCGAAGGCGCGAAGCAGGTGCGCGGGTGGTTCTGGATGCCCGAGGATCGGCCTGAGCAGAAGGTCACGGACTTCCGCGTGGTGGAAGCGCCCGCGTCGCTGAAGATCACGCGCGACCCGCGCTACGGGCGTTCGTGGCTGCACGCGGAGGTGGCGGCGGACACGAACGTGCCGTTGCGCATCGTGACGGAATTCACCGTGGTGCGCCGCTCCGTGAGCGGAATGGCGATGGCGATGAAGGCCACGCCGCTGACCGAGCAGCACCGGCGCGTCTTCGCCGCCGAATTGCGGAAGGACGAGAAGCACATGGAGGTCACGCAGAAACTTCAGGACCTCGCGGATGATCTCGCGGGCCACGAAAAGAACCCGGTCATTCAGGCGCGGAAGTTTTTCGATTACGTGCTCGAGAAGAGCGATCACTACTCGAAGTTCGGCCCGATGCCGAAGGGCAAATGCCTGGGCGACGCGATGGAATGCCTGTCGGGCACGGGCGACTGCTGCACGGATCAGCACGCGCTGTTTATCGCGCTTTGCCGGGCGCGCGGTATCCCGTGCCGCCTGATGTTTGGCAGTCGGTTGAAGATCGAGAACGAGGGCAAGGACCACGATCCGGGCTATCGCTGCTGGCCAAATTTTTACGCGCCCGGCCTGGGCTGGGTGCCGCTGGACATTTCCTCGGCGGATGCGACGAAGCCGGAGCAGATTGGCGACTGGTTCGGTGGCATGGACGACCGCCGCCTCGAATGGGCGGAAGGCCGCGACTTTGATCTGGAGCCGAAATCCGCCGTGCGTCCTGACCTGGTGCTTCGCGGCTGGGTGGAAGTGGACGGCAAGCCGCTCAAGGATTTCGACCGCACTTTGAATTTCCACCGTGTGGATGGTGCGGTGACGGCGGCGAAGTGACGGAGGACGGGGCCTCCCTTTCAGCGCCGTTCAGTAGTGCGCCACCACTTCAATCTCCACCGCCGCGCCGCGTGGCAGCGCCGCGACTTGCACCGTGGAGCGCGCGGGAAAGTCCGCCGTGAAGTAGCGCGCATAGACTTCGTTCATCGCCGCGAAATCCCCGAGGCTGGTCATGAACACCGTGGCCTTCACGACCTGCGCGAAGGTGAGCTTCTGATCCGCGAGAATGGCCCGCACATTTTCCAGCACGCGCTCGGTCTGCGCGCGAATGTCGCCGCTCACCAACTGGCCGGTCGCCGGGTCGAGCGGAATCTGCCCGGAACAGAAGAGCAGATCGCCGAGGCGCACCGCGTGGTTGTATGGGCCGACGGCGGCGGGCGAGGCGGCGGGTTTGATGATTTGTTTGGTGCTCATGTGTTTGAATGACGAATGGCGAATGGAAGGCGAGGCCGGCCATTCGTCATTCGGAACCTGTCATTTCTTCTCCTCGTACCACGCCATTTGGATGTTCTCCAAAACCTTTTCGTTCGAGGCGTCGGGCCGGTCGCCGAACCCTTCCAGTTCGCAGACCATTTTGTGCAGCTTGGGAAAACTGAGCTTGAGCGGATCCTGATCCGGGAACTTGTCCAGCAGCGCCCACGCGATTTCCTCGTGATCTTTCCAGGTCAGTTTCATGGCGGATGGTTAGCGGCGGAGCGGCAGGCGGTCAAGGTGCGGGCCGTGGGGGGGTGTGATTGGAAGTGGCGGTCAGTCGTAGCGCAGATTTGTAATCTGCGGTATCGCCGAATTGCATTCGGCAGGGCGTCGGCGAGGGCGAAGGCGTTGGAAGTTCGATCAGCCTGCGGATTGAAAATCCGCGATACAGCAGAATGCAATTCTGCGCTACGCCGCCGGACTTGACCGCCACTTCCAATCACACCCGCCGTTGGGTGCATCGGGTTCGTCCCGGTAAAATGCCCGTCGGGAAGTCACCTCTGCCGGTGAGGCTCAACTCTTCCTCATTTTCGCACGCGCGGCTTCCAGGATTTGCCGTTCGCGCGGCGTGAGGCTGTGGATGCCGTGCGCGGAAATCTTGTCGAGGATCGGATCGACTTCCTTGCTGATGAATTCCTCGGGCGGCAGTTCAGTCGCGACTTCCTCGCGTGCCCCGCGCCAGCGCGTGATCTTCGCCGCCGCCTGCACCAGTTCCCGTTTGCGACGCCGGCCTTGCAGCGGGTTCCATGAAATCACCGGACGGCTCGCGTCCCAGCGCATGTACGCCAAGCCAGCGATAAAACCGCCGAGATGCGCGGCGTGCGCGTAACCGCCGCCGCTCGGCACCAGCGTGAAGAACAGCGCGATGCCGCCCCCGATCCAGAGCAAGTGCTTCGCCTTGATCGGCACGATGCCCCACAGGCGGATTTCCCCCTCCGGCTCCATCATGGCAAAAGCGGAAATCAATCCGCACACGCCCGCCGACGCGCCGAAGGTGGTCGCTCCGAAATAATTCGGCGCGGCCCAGCCCAGCCCGGCCTGCAACAGTCCACCGCACACCCCGGAGAAAAAATAAACTTGGAGAAATGTCTTTGTCCCGAGCCGCTCCTCCACAAACCGCCCGAAGCACCAGAGGCCGATCAAATTTCCGAGCAAGTGCCAGAGTCCGACGTGGAGAAATTGAAACGTCAGCAACTGCCAGACGAACCCCTGCTTCAAACCAGCGGTGCTCAACCCGAGGTAATTATAAATCCAACCCGCCCGCCCGAAATAAACCATCGCGATCTGCTGCAGCGCGAAGCACACCGTCACCGCGATGATCAGAATGAGCCATGCGCTCCACCTCGAACGATGTGGATCGGCGCGCATGTAGGAACGATCTTCTAGCACAGCGCGCACCGTAGCGGAGCACCTGTGCTTCTTCAACGCGGTTTTTGGCGGGCGGCGAGAGATGGACAGATTTGACGATGTTCACGGTCGAATGCGGCGCTGACCGACCGCGCGCACGAAGTAGCTCACGGGGTTCGCAAAGGTCACCGCGTCATCCGTGTAGCACGTCGCGTTCGTGATCGCCGCGCGGTTCAACTTCACCGCCGCGCCCGTGCCGCTCTGGCGATAGACGTTGAAGGCAATTCCCTCCGGGTCCGGGCCGAGCAGCCGCCACGAGAGGAAAACTTTTTCCTCGCTGGTGCGCAGCGCGACCAGGCCGCGCTCTAGGAATTCCATCTGCCGCTGGCCCGGCGCGGCCCACGCCATGAAACACAGGCTCGCCATCACCGCGACGACACACGCACGTTGGCTTGATCTCACGCTTGCGGTGGACGTTGGGTGGAACGCGCCGGTTGCGACGAACATTGCCCGGCCTGCCGGACGCCAGGGCCGACGCATCAAAATGAAAACGTCAATTAACCAAGGTGGTGAGTTTGGTCGCGCGGCGACCAAAGCGTAGTGGAGCAGCCGTCTCGGCTGCCACCAGTCCACGGGCCGTCCCGGCTGGTGTCCTTCAGCCGGGACGGCCAAAGGACTGCGGCAGGCGGGACGCCTGCCCCACTACGCGACGGCTCGCAGCGCGACCAGTTCCAGTGCGCCTGAGAAGGCGCGCAGACAGAACGGTGCAAGTCCGTTCTCCTGCGGCGAAGAGCCGTGGGGTATCGAACCGTAACTGCGTCGCCGCAAGGCGGGGTGGGGAGCAACGGAACGAGAACGACCAGTCCGTAACAAGGTCTCGATACACAGAGACAAGGTGAACTCGATTCGGTCGGTGAACGCGGGCGAGTCTGCTGGGAAAAGACGAAGCCTGTCGTGGCGGGGGAAAACCCGCTGGCAGCCGGGCGGCCCCCGGTCGCGCCACCGATGGTTGGAGACAGAATGGTCGGAAGTCCGCGCGCAGGAATCAGGGAGACCCGGCGGGACAGGACGGTGTTCATGGCCGCAAGGTCCGAAGAACCGCCCGTCGGGAGTCAGAGCGTCCGTAGTAGCGACGAAGCGGGTAACGACCGTGGAGCGAAGGGACGCAGGAAAGTGGAAGGCCGATGGACCGGAACAACGAACAAATCAAAACGACCCCGGCGTCAGTGGTGGCAACACCTCAGCAAGCCGGAGAAGCCCCCGCGCGGCGTGACCCGCTGTGGTGGGTGGAACGTTGCGTCTGGACACAAGCCATGTTGTCACGGCTCGCCGCAGGCGAGCCAGCAAGCCAAGTCTGGTTCCGACTGTGGGACAAGACCTATACGCCCGCCAATCTGCAACGCGCCTATGAAAAGGTGCGGCGCAATGGCGGGAGCGCCGGAGCGGACGGACAAACCCTCGCGCACTTCGCGTGGCAGGCGGAGCGGGAACTCCACAAGCTGCACGAAGAACTGCGCGCGGGCACGTATCGACCGCAACCGGCCCGCCGGGTGTGGATACCCAAACCCGGCAGCACCGAGAAGCGACCGCTGGGGATACCAGCGGTGCGCGGGCCGCATCGTGCAAGGCGCGTTGCGGCACGTCCTGGAACCGATCTTCGAGACGAGCATGGCTGCACACAGCTACGGCTTCCGACCG
>Ga0163150_10000681_pt1 | contig 61915 bp, 48 predicted proteins | sample OliLakLV19P2IB_FD_148628 | JGI IMG/M metagenome (GOLD analysis project Ga0163150, IMG submission 148628) | Freshwater microbial mat bacterial communities from Lake Vanda, McMurdo Dry Valleys, Antarctica - Oligotrophic Lake LV.19.P2.IB | ecosystem: Environmental > Aquatic > Freshwater > Lake >...
TCCGGTAAAATAATTTCCGGAGAAGATCAAAGTCCGATACCGGGAGTAAACATTCTGGTAAAGGGAAGCACAAACGGAACAATTACGGATGTAAACGGGACGTATTTAATCACCGTAGGGTCGGGATATGATGTTCTTATTTATTCTTTCGTAGGGTTTAAAAGTCAGGAAGTTTCAATTAATGATCGAACTTCTATTGACCTAACAATGGCCAGCGATGCCACTGAGCTTTCTGAGATTGTGGTTACAGCGTTGGGTATACAAAAAGATAAATCAAAAATTGGCTATGCAACCCAAGAGGTAAAGGGAAATCAGCTAATTAAAGCTCGCGAGCCCAACGCCATAAATTCATTGGTGGGTAAAGTGGCAGGATTATCCGTAGGTTCTTCGGGCGAGATGATTGGTGCTCCGGCAATTTCATTACGAGGCCGTAGCAATGTACTCTATGTAGTAGATGGAAATCCTATCAATTCTGACACCTGGAATATCAGCCCTGATGACATTGAATCTTATACCGTATTAAAAGGTCCTTCTGCCTCTGCACTTTATGGTACCCGGGGAGTAAATGGAGCGATTATTATAACTACCAAGAAGGGTTCTGAGGATCAGCGTGGATTTAGTATTGACTTCAATTCTTCCACTATGTGGGACAATACATTCCTAACCATCCCAAAAGTTCAGGATGAGTATGGCCCTGGCGACCATGGCCGGTACGCATTTGGCGATGGTAAAGGTAGTGGCTTATATGATTCAGATTATGATATCTGGGGACCTCGTTTTGATGGACAGCTAATTCCGCAGTATGATGGAGTAGTTGATCCTAATAATACTTATACCACTACCTTCCCAAGCGGAACTACGTTTACAGGAAACATAATACCTACACCGTGGGTGGCTCGCGGAAAAGATAACCTCGAGAATTTCTTAAATGCTGGCGTGCTTTCAACGAACAACATTGCCGTATCTGCCAGTGGCGAAAAATATGATTTGAGGTTTTCTTATACCCACGGCTATCAAAAAGGACAGGTGCCAAATTCTGGATTAAACAGCGACAACTTTAATGTTACTACGGGATTGGACTTTTCAGATAGACTTCGTTTTGAGTCAAACATCAATTATAATCGCCAATACAGCGACAACTTTCCCGATGTTCAATACGGTCCTAATAGCATGATCTATAACATTACCATTTGGGGAGCTGCCGATTGGGATATTAATGATATGAGAAACTACTGGCAGAAAGGAAAAGAAGGGGTTCAACAAATCTACGCGGATTATACCCGGTATAATAACCCATACTTCTTGACCTATGAGTGGCTGCGTGGCCACCAAAAAACAGACATTTATGGATACATGTCGTTAAACTATAAGATAACGGATTATCTGCAAGTGTTAGGAAGAACCAGTGTTAGCACGTATGATCTTTTCAGAAGTGAAAAATTTCCTTACTCGGCAACCGTGTATGGTCGCGAACAGGCCAAAGGGGATTATCGGGAGGATTATAGAAATCTTTTCGATAGTAATACCGATTTGTTAGTGACGTTCAATAAAGATCTAACAACTGACATGAATTTAACGGCCTCATTGGGTGGCAACATTCGCGCATTCGATTATCGTTCTAGCTACATCACCACCGATTATTTAAATGTTCCGGCCTCTTCGCTTACTCCGGGAGCCTATACTTTTGATAATTCGCTCAATCCAATAAAAGCGTATAATTATCGCGCCCCTATGGCTGTGTATAGTTACTACTATACGCTTGATTTTTCATTGCGCGATTGGTTAACACTCTCTACCACGGGTCGGGTAGATAACAACTCAACACTATATCCAACGGAAACGAAGTATTTCTTCCCTTCGGCCTCGGTGAGTGTCGTATTATCTGAAGCTTTGAAGTTGCCGGCCGCTATATCCCTGCTTAAACTAAGAGGTGCTTATGCGAGAGTAGGTGAGGGCTTTACTACACCAACTATTGGAGCAACTCCAAATGCACCCTATCCTTTGGATTATGGATCCTCTTATAGAACACCTTACGGTGGACCTACGTATGGAAACCAAGCGGTTTATAGTACGCCTCTTGTTTATAACAACCAGCCTGGTGCTTACTATCCGAATACACTAACGAATTCTAAGCTGGAGCCTTACTTCACATCAGCTACTGAAATAGGTTTGGACGCACGATTTCTCAATAACCGAATAGGCTTGGATGTTACTTACTTTAATAACATCGATGGCCCACAAATTTCCAATCAGCCTCTTTCTTCAACTACAGGATATACGGGTTTTATTGCTAACGGTGCAAAAACACAGCGTACCGGTTTAGAAGTCGTGCTAACAGCCAAGCCATTGGAGAATCCGGATGGCTTGAACTGGAACATATTGTTTAACTACGGCTCTTTTAAAGAAACCTTAAAAGAGTTGCCGGGCAATGCCGACCGTTTAGGATTTATTAAAATAGGTGATCGCGTAGATGCCTACTATGCCGGTGCATTCTATAAAACTCAGGATGGCCAATTGATCAATGATGCCAGTGGTCGCCCAATTCGCACCGCAGTTTCGCAATTCCTTGGCAATACAAACCCAGACTGGTCATGGGGTATTACGAATAGGATCAACTACAAAAACTGGGGTTTAGTGTTTCAATTTGATGGTCGTGTAGGCGGTATTCTTGTCGATTACATTCAACGTCAGACCTTCCGTGGTGGTCGTCATATCGAAACAGTTCAAGGAGCCATGGGAGTGGCAAGAGCACAAGATGCTTTGGGTGTGAAATCGTATAAAGGTGAAGGTGTGGTAGTATCAAATGGGGCTGCTATAGAGTATGATCCGATTACAGGCGCAATCACAAACTACGATGAATTGCAATTTGCACCTAATACTACAGCCACATTCCTGCAAGACTATATTAGCCGCTACTACCAGGCAGAGGAGTTCAATGTGATCAGTCGTTCGTATGCAAAACTTAGAGAAGTTACCCTTACTTATAATTTGCCATCCGCGCTACTAGAGCGGTCGTTTATTCGAAAAGCTTCTTTCTCCATAGTAGGAAGAAACCTGCTGTATTTTGCTGAGAAGAAAGACGTAGATATCGACCAGTTCGTTGCGCCCGATGCTTATTCTTCTCTGCAGTCGCCAACTTTAAGACGTTATGGATTTAATGTGAATATTACTTTTTAACTAAAAATTATGAAGAAGACAACTCAATATATAACGCTTGCGATTGCCATGATGGTATCGTTTAACTGTCAGGATTTTGCAGAAATCGGTTTGAACGAAAACCGGCCTGCATCCGTACCGCCATCACTTGTGCTGCGGGGAATACTCAGTGATCTTAATGAAGAACCGTGGTCATTGGAGCATCGCCAAAATCAGTTTTGGTCGTGCAACTACAACTATTATGGCACCAATGAGTATTGGACTAACGCCTCTCTCAGCTATCTGACGCTGAAGAATGTAATTAAAATGGAAGAAGAAGCTGCTAAGTCAAGTGCGGATCTAAATCCATATTCAGCCTTGGGTAAATATTTCAAAGCGGTATTTTATGTGCGAATGACTCAACGCGTGGGCGATGTTCCACTTTCTGAAGCATTGAAAGGATTGGAAGTAAAGGAACCTACCTATGATTCCCAAAAAGAGGTATATGTACAGGTATTGAATTGGTTAGATGAGGCCAATGCCGATTTGAAGCAATTAATTGCTGCTAACGATCTCTCTTTACAAGGTGATTTTTATTTCAACAACGATTTGTCAAAGTGGAGAAAAGCCGTGAATACCCTTAAACTTAGAGTGCTGATAAGTTTAAGTAAACACGATACGGATGCGGAGTTAAGTGTGAAGCAGCGTTTTGCCGCAGTTATTAGCAATCCATCGGAGTTTCCGGTAATGACCAGCAATAGCGATAACATGAATTATGTGTACAATGGTTCTACGCAAATCTATCCAACCTTTCCGGGTAATCGTGGTTTCGATAAGGGTCGTTACAACCTGACAGAAACTCATGTGAAGGGACTAACTGATCTCAACGATCCACGCATTTTTGTTGCGGCCAATCCTGCTAAAGCAAAAATTACTGCCGGTGTTCCTGCCAATAGCTTTACTGCTTATGTAGGTGCTCCTGCAGGTGAGAGTCTGGATGATATGACCGTAAAGGCTGGTGACGGAGTGTACTCTTTTATAAACCAAAAGCGTTATTATACTACGTTAACCGGACCCGAGCCGGGAGTTCAATTGGCCTATTGGGAATTATGTTTCACAGTAGCGGAAGCAATAAACCGTGGTTGGGTAACGGGTGATGCGAAAACCTATTATGAAAATGGAATTAAAGCCTCTATGTCTTTCTATGGAATTGAAGATGGAACGCAAATTCCAATTTATGAACAAGATGAAGATAATCAGATTGGAACATTCGCAGCATCTATTACAAATTATCTTGCCCAGGGTTCTGTTGCCTATGCTGGAAACAATGCTACCGGCTTGAATCAGATTCTCAATCAAAAGTATTTGGCTTTCTTTCAAAACTCTGGCCAAGAGGCTTACTTTAATTATCGTAGAACTGGAGTTCCAGTATTCCATGCCGGGCCGGGCACCGGCAACAGTAATGTTATACCAAAACGTTGGTTATACCCAACTGCTGAAACGTTTTACAATGAGTCAAATTTGAAAGCGTCCCTACAAAGTCAATTTGGTTCAGCCGTTGATGATGTTGATAACGAACTTTGGATTAATAAATAACAAGCGGGTTTAATTGTTTTAATTTCCGGGGTCGCAAGGCCTCGGATTTTTTAAACCGATCTTGATTTTGAAATATTTTAATTGTTCTAGGAAGTTAAAATTGATTTTACTCTCAATTGCCGGCACTAAGACTCGGTGCCATTCTTAACATAGCCTTAACAGCATCCTTCGATGTAGTTGATGTTTTTGCGTGTTTCCTAATTGTCAATTTATCCCAGCATTACCCATTTGGCTAAAAGGCTCACTTCTATTAACCGATCAATAACCTCTCACTAAAGTTTACATCAATCCAGTTGTCAACATTTGTTGCGTAACCAACCAAATAAAAATTTTATGAAACAACTTCTACTCCTTGTAAAGAGAAGAAACTCAGCAAAGCTATTTAGATCTGCTTTGCTGTTAATGGTGGGGCTATTTGCAACTCAGTTTGCCATGGCCCAGATTCAGGTCTCCGGTAAAATAATTTCCGGAGAAGATCAAAGTCCGATACCGGGAGTAAACATTCTGGTAAAGGGAAGCACAAACGGAACAATTACGGATGTAAACGGGACGTATTTAATCACCGTAGGGTCGGGATATGATGTTCTTATTTATTCTTTCGTAGGGTTTAAAAGTCAGGAAGTTTCAATTAATGATCGAACTTCTATTGACCTAACAATGGCCAGCGATGCCACTGAGCTTTCTGAGATTGTGGTTACAGCGTTGGGTATACAAAAAGATAAATCAAAAATTGGCTATGCAACCCAAGAGGTAAAGGGAAATCAGCTAATTAAAGCTCGCGAGCCCAACGCCATAAATTCATTGGTGGGTAAAGTGGCAGGATTATCCGTAGGTTCTTCGGGCGAGATGATTGGTGCTCCGGCAATTTCATTACGAGGCCGTAGCAATGTACTCTATGTAGTAGATGGAAATCCTATCAATTCTGACACCTGGAATATCAGCCCTGATGACATTGAATCTTATACCGTATTAAAAGGTCCTTCTGCCTCTGCACTTTATGGTACCCGGGGAGTAAATGGAGCGATTATTATAACTACCAAGAAGGGTTCTGAGGATCAGCGTGGATTTAGTATTGACTTCAATTCTTCCACTATGTGGGACAATACATTCCTAACCATCCCAAAAGTTCAGGATGAGTATGGCCCTGGCGACCATGGCCGGTACGCATTTGGCGATGGTAAAGGTAGTGGCTTATATGATTCAGATTATGATATCTGGGGACCTCGTTTTGATGGACAGCTAATTCCGCAGTATGATGGAGTAGTTGATCCTAATAATACTTATACCACTACCTTCCCAAGCGGAACTACGTTTACAGGAAACATAATACCTACACCGTGGGTGGCTCGCGGAAAAGATAACCTCGAGAATTTCTTAAATGCTGGCGTGCTTTCAACGAACAACATTGCCGTATCTGCCAGTGGCGAAAAATATGATTTGAGGTTTTCTTATACCCACGGCTATCAAAAAGGACAGGTGCCAAATTCTGGATTAAACAGCGACAACTTTAATGTTACTACGGGATTGGACTTTTCAGATAGACTTCGTTTTGAGTCAAACATCAATTATAATCGCCAATACAGCGACAACTTTCCCGATGTTCAATACGGTCCTAATAGCATGATCTATAACATTACCATTTGGGGAGCTGCCGATTGGGATATTAATGATATGAGAAACTACTGGCAGAAAGGAAAAGAAGGGGTTCAACAAATCTACGCGGATTATACCCGGTATAATAACCCATACTTCTTGACCTATGAGTGGCTGCGTGGCCACCAAAAAACAGACATTTATGGATACATGTCGTTAAACTATAAGATAACGGATTATCTGCAAGTGTTAGGAAGAACCAGTGTTAGCACGTATGATCTTTTCAGAAGTGAAAAATTTCCTTACTCGGCAACCGTGTATGGTCGCGAACAGGCCAAAGGGGATTATCGGGAGGATTATAGAAATCTTTTCGATAGTAATACCGATTTGTTAGTGACGTTCAATAAAGATCTAACAACTGACATGAATTTAACGGCCTCATTGGGTGGCAACATTCGCGCATTCGATTATCGTTCTAGCTACATCACCACCGATTATTTAAATGTTCCGGCCTCTTCGCTTACTCCGGGAGCCTATACTTTTGATAATTCGCTCAATCCAATAAAAGCGTATAATTATCGCGCCCCTATGGCTGTGTATAGTTACTACTATACGCTTGATTTTTCATTGCGCGATTGGTTAACACTCTCTACCACGGGTCGGGTAGATAACAACTCAACACTATATCCAACGGAAACGAAGTATTTCTTCCCTTCGGCCTCGGTGAGTGTCGTATTATCTGAAGCTTTGAAGTTGCCGGCCGCTATATCCCTGCTTAAACTAAGAGGTGCTTATGCGAGAGTAGGTGAGGGCTTTACTACACCAACTATTGGAGCAACTCCAAATGCACCCTATCCTTTGGATTATGGATCCTCTTATAGAACACCTTACGGTGGACCTACGTATGGAAACCAAGCGGTTTATAGTACGCCTCTTGTTTATAACAACCAGCCTGGTGCTTACTATCCGAATACACTAACGAATTCTAAGCTGGAGCCTTACTTCACATCAGCTACTGAAATAGGTTTGGACGCACGATTTCTCAATAACCGAATAGGCTTGGATGTTACTTACTTTAATAACATCGATGGCCCACAAATTTCCAATCAGCCTCTTTCTTCAACTACAGGATATACGGGTTTTATTGCTAACGGTGCAAAAACACAGCGTACCGGTTTAGAAGTCGTGCTAACAGCCAAGCCATTGGAGAATCCGGATGGCTTGAACTGGAACATATTGTTTAACTACGGCTCTTTTAAAGAAACCTTAAAAGAGTTGCCGGGCAATGCCGACCGTTTAGGATTTATTAAAATAGGTGATCGCGTAGATGCCTACTATGCCGGTGCATTCTATAAAACTCAGGATGGCCAATTGATCAATGATGCCAGTGGTCGCCCAATTCGCACCGCAGTTTCGCAATTCCTTGGCAATACAAACCCAGACTGGTCATGGGGTATTACGAATAGGATCAACTACAAAAACTGGGGTTTAGTGTTTCAATTTGATGGTCGTGTAGGCGGTATTCTTGTCGATTACATTCAACGTCAGACCTTCCGTGGTGGTCGTCATATCGAAACAGTTCAAGGAGCCATGGGAGTGGCAAGAGCACAAGATGCTTTGGGTGTGAAATCGTATAAAGGTGAAGGTGTGGTAGTATCAAATGGGGCTGCTATAGAGTATGATCCGATTACAGGCGCAATCACAAACTACGATGAATTGCAATTTGCACCTAATACTACAGCCACATTCCTGCAAGACTATATTAGCCGCTACTACCAGGCAGAGGAGTTCAATGTGATCAGTCGTTCGTATGCAAAACTTAGAGAAGTTACCCTTACTTATAATTTGCCATCCGCGCTACTAGAGCGGTCGTTTATTCGAAAAGCTTCTTTCTCCATAGTAGGAAGAAACCTGCTGTATTTTGCTGAGAAGAAAGACGTAGATATCGACCAGTTCGTTGCGCCCGATGCTTATTCTTCTCTGCAGTCGCCAACTTTAAGACGTTATGGATTTAATGTGAATATTACTTTTTAACTAAAAATTATGAAGAAGACAACTCAATATATAACGCTTGCGATTGCCATGATGGTATCGTTTAACTGTCAGGATTTTGCAGAAATCGGTTTGAACGAAAACCGGCCTGCATCCGTACCGCCATCACTTGTGCTGCGGGGAATACTCAGTGATCTTAATGAAGAACCGTGGTCATTGGAGCATCGCCAAAATCAGTTTTGGTCGTGCAACTACAACTATTATGGCACCAATGAGTATTGGACTAACGCCTCTCTCAGCTATCTGACGCTGAAGAATGTAATTAAAATGGAAGAAGAAGCTGCTAAGTCAAGTGCGGATCTAAATCCATATTCAGCCTTGGGTAAATATTTCAAAGCGGTATTTTATGTGCGAATGACTCAACGCGTGGGCGATGTTCCACTTTCTGAAGCATTGAAAGGATTGGAAGTAAAGGAACCTACCTATGATTCCCAAAAAGAGGTATATGTACAGGTATTGAATTGGTTAGATGAGGCCAATGCCGATTTGAAGCAATTAATTGCTGCTAACGATCTCTCTTTACAAGGTGATTTTTATTTCAACAACGATTTGTCAAAGTGGAGAAAAGCCGTGAATACCCTTAAACTTAGAGTGCTGATAAGTTTAAGTAAACACGATACGGATGCGGAGTTAAGTGTGAAGCAGCGTTTTGCCGCAGTTATTAGCAATCCATCGGAGTTTCCGGTAATGACCAGCAATAGCGATAACATGAATTATGTGTACAATGGTTCTACGCAAATCTATCCAACCTTTCCGGGTAATCGTGGTTTCGATAAGGGTCGTTACAACCTGACAGAAACTCATGTGAAGGGACTAACTGATCTCAACGATCCACGCATTTTTGTTGCGGCCAATCCTGCTAAAGCAAAAATTACTGCCGGTGTTCCTGCCAATAGCTTTACTGCTTATGTAGGTGCTCCTGCAGGTGAGAGTCTGGATGATATGACCGTAAAGGCTGGTGACGGAGTGTACTCTTTTATAAACCAAAAGCGTTATTATACTACGTTAACCGGACCCGAGCCGGGAGTTCAATTGGCCTATTGGGAATTATGTTTCACAGTAGCGGAAGCAATAAACCGTGGTTGGGTAACGGGTGATGCGAAAACCTATTATGAAAATGGAATTAAAGCCTCTATGTCTTTCTATGGAATTGAAGATGGAACGCAAATTCCAATTTATGAACAAGATGAAGATAATCAGATTGGAACATTCGCAGCATCTATTACAAATTATCTTGCCCAGGGTTCTGTTGCCTATGCTGGAAACAATGCTACCGGCTTGAATCAGATTCTCAATCAAAAGTATTTGGCTTTCTTTCAAAACTCTGGCCAAGAGGCTTACTTTAATTATCGTAGAACTGGAGTTCCAGTATTCCATGCCGGGCCGGGCACCGGCAACAGTAATGTTATACCAAAACGTTGGTTATACCCAACTGCTGAAACGTTTTACAATGAGTCAAATTTGAAAGCGTCCCTACAAAGTCAATTTGGTTCAGCCGTTGATGATGTTGATAACGAACTTTGGATTAATAAATAACAAGCGGGTTTAATTGTTTTAATTTCCGGGGTCGCAAGGCCTCGGATTTTTTAAACCGATCTTGATTTTGAAATATTTTAATTGTTCTAGGAAGTTAAAATTGATTTTACTCTCAATTGCCGGCACTAAGACTCGGTGCCATTCTTAACATAGCCTTAACAGCATCCTTCGATGTAGTTGATGTTTTTGCGTGTTTCCTAATTGTCAATTTATCCCAGCATTACCCATTTGGCTAAAAGGCTCACTTCTATTAACCGATCAATAACCTCTCACTAAAGTTTACATCAATCCAGTTGTCAACATTTGTTGCGTAACCAACCAAATAAAAATTTTATGAAACAACTTCTACTCCTTGTAAAGAGAAGAAACTCAGCAAAGCTATTTAGATCTGCTTTGCTGTTAATGGTGGGGCTATTTGCAACTCAGTTTGCCATGGCCCAGATTCAGGTCTCCGGTAAAATAATTTCCGGAGAAGATCAAAGTCCGATACCCGGGGTAAACATTCTGGTAAAGGGAAGCGCAAACGGAACAATTACGGATGCAAACGGGACGTATTTAATCACCGTAGGGTCGGGATCTGATGTTCTTATTTATTCTTTCGTAGGGTTTAAAAGTCAGGAAGTTTCAATTAATGACCGAGCTTCTATTGACATAACAATGGCCAGCGATGCCACTGAACTTTCTGAGATTGTGGTTACCGCACTAGGTATTCAAAAAGATAAGAAGGCATTGGGCTATGCAGTGCAAAGTGTTTCAGGTGAAAATCTTACCACAGCGCGCGAAACCAATGTAGTAAATCAGTTAGCAGGAAAAATAGCAGGTGTTACCGTTGTGGGAAGTCCATCGGGTATTGGTGGTTCGGCACGTGTCACGATACGTGGTGAAAGATCTGTGGATTTAAATAAGAATCAACCCCTGTATGTTATTGATGGTGTACCTATTTCAAATGGGATAACCGGTGCTTCGGGTAGGGGAAATCTTGAAGTTGATTTTGGCAATGGTGCTAGTTTTGTAAACTCCGATGATATTGAGTCGCTTACTGTATTAAAAGGTGCTGCTGCTGCGGCACTCTATGGCTCGCGCGCAGCCAATGGTGTTATCGTAATTAAAACCAAGTCAGGCAAAGGTTCAAAAGGCTTAGGCGTTGAAATAAATTCTAACACCACGTTTGAGTCTGTTTTGCGATTGCCTGAGTATCAAAATGTGTATGGACAGGGGAATGGCAATGGTGGTGATTTTGCATTTGTGAATGGTGGTGGCGCGGGACTGACCGATGGGGTTGACGAAAGCTGGGGACCAGCCTTTACTGGTCAATCATATCCTCAGTTCAACTCACCCAGAACATTAAATGGACAACCTATTCCATTTCGTGGCGGTGATTTAAACGCCCCTGCCGGAAGTGTAATTACACCAACACCTTGGTTAAACGATCCGAACGGAGTAAAAAATTTCTTTCAAACGGGCAGAACATTGACTAACAACGTAGCGCTGTTGGGTAGCAATAAACAAGGTGACTTCAGATTGTCGTACACCAGTTTAGATCAAACCGGAACGGTGCCTAATACCGACCTGCGCAGAAATACTGTGTCGTTTGGTGGTGGCTATAATTTAAGTGATAAATTTTCTGCACGAGCATTTGTGAGCTATATAAAAAGCGAAAGCGATAACCGGCCATCGATTAGCTATGGTACCGAAAACATCATGTATTTATTTAATTGCTGGCTGCCTCGCTCAGTAAATGTTGCCGACCTTCAAAATTATTGGATGCCGGGGCTGGAGGGAAGAAGGCAATATAATTTTAACTATAACTATCACGACAATCCATACTTTACAATGTTTGAGAATACCAACGGGCAATATGTTGATCGTATGATTGGCAATGTTTCGTTGAAGTATGATTTTACAAGTTGGTTGAGCCTTCAACTGCGCACGGCATCTGACTTTGCCAGCGAACGCAGGCAATACCGCAGAGCATTTAGCACCCAGCGGTTTCCGTTTGGTCAATATCGCGAAGCGAAAATTGTTACTGAGGAACGTAACTCTGATTTCTTGTTAACATTTAATAAGGAAATTGTGCCTTCGATGTTCACGCTTACTGCTTCATTAGGCGGAAACCAACTCCGTCAGAGATCAGAGTTTTTAGAAGTTAATGCGCCTCAATTAAATATTCCAGAAATCTACAGTCTTACAAATTTTAGAGCGCCCTTGCAGTCTTCACAGTCGGACGTTCAGAAAAGAATCAACAGTCTTTACACGTCAGTGCAGCTAGGGTATAAGAATATTTTGTTTTTGGATTTATCGGCTCGTAATGATTGGTCAAGTGCGCTTACCCTGCCTCAAGAATTAAAGGATGCGGGTATTGGTTCACAAGACAATTCTTACTTCTACTCTTCGGCAGCTTTGAGTGCGGTGGTGTCTGATATGTTTGAAACACCCAAGTTTCTTTCATTTGCAAAAGTACGGGCAAGTGTTGCGCAGGTAGGAAACGATACAGACGCTTTTACATTTACTCAATCTTTTAATCCCGGTGATCCGTTTGGTAACTCGCAAGTTTATGGCGAGACTGACCGTTTAGCAAACTTTAGTTTGAAGCCAGAAATTAGTACCTCTTACGAGGCTGGTGTTGACTTAAAGTTTTTTGGAAATAGAGTAGGATTGGATGTAACCTATTACCATACCATTACAACAAATCAGATCCTCAATATTCCGCTTTCCATAACAAGTGGCTATAACAGCCGAGCCATCAATGCGGGTGAAATTAAAAATTATGGTGTGGAGTTAATGTTAAATACAATTCCTGTAAAGTTGGCAGGCGGCTTTCAATGGAATTTAGACATCAACTATTCAAGCAACAGAAGCGAAGTAGTGTCCTTGTCCGATGGCCTTACCAACTTTGTGATGGCTAGCAGACGAGTAAGTATTGAAGCCCGGGTTGGCGAGCGTATGGGCGATATGTATGGAATTGCATTTGCTCGAGTTCAAAATACGGATGCAAGTAAGCCTTACTATAGTGCAAATGGACAGTTTGTAGGTGAAATGGTTTTCGATAGCCAAGGTCGCCCTGTTCGCACAACTTCTCGAATTAAATTAGGTAATTACAATGCCGATTGGATGGCGGGTATCAGCAATACGTTTACTTACAAAGGATTTAAAGTAAGTGCTTTGTTTGATATTCGACACGGTGGCGAAGTATATTCAGAAACACAGACGGTAGGGCGCGAAGGCGGTATTATCAGCGAAACATTGGAAGGTCGCGAAAATGGGTATTACCCTCAAGCTTCGGTTCAGGCCGATCCGCAATTATTAAATGCACCCGTGGGTACGTATGTTATTGGGGATGGTGTAGTTTCAAATGGTGACGGCACCTTTAGCGAAAACACACGCAGAGTGCTTCCGCGTCAGTGGCACACAGCGTGGACGGGTGGGCGAAATATTGCTGAAGGCGCGATGTACGATGCTTCATTTACCAAGCTTCGTGAACTTCAAGTCGGTTATACATTCCCTGACAAGCTATTTGAGAAAACTCCGTTCAGAAGCGTGAATATCTCCTTTGTTGGAAGAAACCTTGCTTTGTGGACAGACGTGCCACACATCGATCCTGAAACGATGTCTTACTCAGGTGGCACTGCCTTGCCTGGTATTGAATTTATGTCCATACCATCGTCAAGAAGTTACGGAGTAAATGTTGGATTGAAATTCTGATTGTGAGTTATAAAAATTAATATGATGAAAACTAGAATAATTAAAATAGCTTTAGTTCTGTCGGCCTTGTGCACTGCGATTTCGTGTGATAACAACTTCGAGGAGATCAATACGAATCAGAATGTACCAACTGATGTTACTCCGGATCTGTTGTTATCGGGTGTAATCCGTAATACGCTTAATAATCAAGTTGGCGAGGCCTGGGGCATTGGTAACATTGTCGTTCAGCATACCGCCAAAATTCAGTTTGTAAACGAAGATCGCTACTTGTGGGGCGAGCAGAATGGAATTTGGAATACGGTATATGGCAACATGCGTAATTTGCAAAACGTTATCAACTTTGCTGAAAAGGCGTCACCGGTTCAAAATAATTATTTAGGAGTTGCGCTGGTGCTTAAGTCGTGGATGTTTTCATTGGCAACCGATGCGTATGGAGATATTCCATATTCAGAAGCCAACAAGGGTAAGTCTGCAGGTATCTACCTGACCAAATACGATGCCCAAGAAACTATTTATAACGGCATACTCGCTGATTTAAAAAAGGCAAATGAAATTTTAGGTACAAGTTCCGAGGCCATTGGTGGAGATATTCTTTATGGAGGTGGTGCGGGTTCAATTATTAAATGGCGCAAACTTGCCAACTCACTTCGCCTTCGCTATCTCATGCGCATTTCTAATAAACGAAATGTTGCTGCAGACATGCAGGAAATTATCGGCAATACAACTCAGAATCCGATTTTTGAAAACAATGGCGACAATGCTGCTTTGGTTTATCAGGTTGGCGCACCAAACCAATGGCCACTTTACACTACCCGTGTAGGTTCGTTTGACGAGTTTCGACTAAGCAAAACGTTGGCTGATCTATTGACTGCAAATAGCGACCCTCGTTTGGCGGTTTTTGGAAGGCCAACGCAAAATTCTGTGATTGTAGGATCTCCGTTAATTCAAGGTATCCCTAATGGACTTGAAGATACTCAGGCACTTAGTTTCAATGGTGGTCCGCAAAACGTTTCGCGTGTGGGCTATACCTTTGCCTGTCTGGTATGCAACGATACTGGGCAAGCCGTTCCGGTAGCAAATGCCTCAAGAGGGTTATTGATGACCTACGCTGAACTTCAGTTTATTCTGGCTGAGGCGCGCGAAAGGAATTTGATTACTTCGGGTGTTGCCGAAACATTCTACACCAATGGTATTAATGCAAACTTTGATTACTACCGAAGCATTGTGCCTGCCAGCTATGGAATTGACCTTGCTATGCCAGCGAGCTTTTTAACACAAAGTTCTGTTGCTTATACAGGAACAACTCAAGAAAAACTGAATAAGGTGGCTACACAAAAATGGATTGCCTTATTCTTCAATGGCTTGGAGGCTTGGTATGATTGGCGCAGATCAGGATTGCCTGCATTAACTCCGGGCGCAAGCAATCTTAATGACAATAAAATTCCGATTCGCTATATCTATCCGCTGTCTGAGCAATCTTTAAATGCGACAAATAGAACGGAAGCGGTTTCAAGACAAGGTGCCGATTTAATCAACACACCAGTATGGTGGGATAATAATTAAGCTGGGTTTATTTGTGTTTTATCCGGGGCCGAAAGGCCTCGGATTTTTTTAACTGATTTTAAAATTTAAAATATTTAACTTGTTCTATGAAACTAAAATTGATTCTACTCGCCTTGCTTGTATCTAACTTTTGTCAGGTTAATGCTCAGCAAAAAAATAGAACTGAAAATGTAATCTTGATAACGTTTGATGGTTTGCGCTGGCAGGAGGTTTTTAATGGTGCCGATTCTTCATTTATGAAGCAGCAGGTGTATCTCAAAGATCCTAAACTAAAAGAAAAGTATTGGCGTGATGATTTAATGGAAAGAAGAAAAGCATTACTACCATTTTTCTGGAATACAATCGCAACCCAAGGTCAACTGCATGGCAATAGAGACATGGGTAGTAAAGTGAACGTAACCAATAATCAATTATTTTCATATCCAGGTTACAATGAAATCTTGACCGGCAGTGCCGATAACGACCGAATCAATTCTAACGATAAAATTTATAATCCCAACACCACCGTATTGGAGTTTTTAAACAGTCAGCCAGCTTTTAAAGGAAAAGTTGCCGCGTTTTCTTCTTGGGATGTTTTTCCCTACATCATAAACGACAAGCGCAGTGGCGTTTATGTAAGTACGGGTGTAGAAGAAGTGAAGGGCACTAGTTTGACGGAAGCCGAGAAGATGATGAATAAGATGATTCTTAATCTTCCAAATCCACTAGGTGAGGTACGTCTCGATGCGTTTACGTTTTACTATGGCCTTGAATATCTTAAAAAGAATAAGCCACGGGTTCTTTATTTAGCTTTTGATGAAACGGATGACTTTGCACATGGGGGCGAGTATGGTGCCTATTTAAACTCTGCCAACTATACCGATAAATTCATTTCCGAGTTGTGGGCTTATCTTCAATCCGATACAAAATATAAAAACAAGACAACCTTAATTATTACGAGCGATCATGGGCGCGGAACGACTGCTGAAGAATGGAAGAGCCACGGACAAAAGATTCCGGTTGCCGACCAAATCTGGATGGCTGTGATGGGGCCTGATACTCCGGCTATAGGTGAAATAAAGAATGACGAGCAGCTTTATCAGAACCAGATTGCCAGCACTATGGGCGCGCTGCTTGGAGTCGAGTATAAAAATGCGCGCAAACCAGGCGCAGTTATGTCAACGGTAATTAAAAAGTAATTTCAGACTGGTATCTTTCTTTCTAATTTATTCTCATGCGGTACTTAATTCTAATTTCTTTTGCCATGTTAGCAGGTTGCTCAACAAAGAAGGAAACATCTGAATCACAATGGGTAGCAACAGCACCCGCTGTTGAATTATATACACAAATAAATAAAACCGGAACAACGGTAATCCCGAATGGGCGACTCCTTACTCCAACAGGAAAACAGATTGTGGTGGCACCCCATCCGTTTGGCCTAATATTAAGTCCGGATGGTAAAACAATTATTACCGCTAACTCAGGCACCGGACCATTTTCAATTTCAATTATTCAGAATTATAATAGCAACGAGCCTTTTGTAAAACAAATTCCTGAAACAGGTGACACAGAGGAAGGCTTGTTGGAAGCAGCCTTTATGGGGCTTGCCATCTCACCCGATAATTCAAAAGTGTATGTAGCAGGCGGCCAACAAAATCGCATTTACATTTTCGACTTAAAAACTTTTAAAAAGATCGGTGAGATATCGTGCAACAAGTCGTTTGATGATTCGGATTATAGCGATGGATATATAGGGGATATGGTTTTGAATAAGAAAGGTGATCGGTTGTATGTAGTTGATCAGATTAATTTTAGAATGCTTGTAATCGATACTGAAAAACAGAAAGTACTTCACAATGTAAAAACGGGTCGCTATCCTTTCGGGATTGCATTGTCGCCAGATGAACAAACTGCTTATGTGGCCAACGTGGGCATGTTTGAATACAGCTACATAAAATCGTTAGATAAAGATCATTTGAAAGAAACTGCATTACGATTCCCGTCAACAGCGTATGGCTCCGAAGAGATGAAGGAAGGAATTAAAAATGATACACTAGAAGTGGAAGGACTTGGCGATCCAAATACACCGGAGTCATTTTCAGTGTGGAGTATAGATCTCACTAAAGAAAAACCGGAAGTTGTTTCCAAAGTGAAGACGGGTGTGTTGGTGGGCCAAGAGGTTGAAGGTATTCCCGCTGTAGGCGGATCGAGTCCAAACTCATTAGTAGCAACTGATAAATTTGTGTATGTAAGTAACGGCAATAACGATAACATATCAGTAATTGATGCGAAGCAAGGCACGGTTGTTAATTCAATCGAACTAAAACTTGACGAACGTCTTGGTAACTTAAAAGGTGTTATTCCTTTCGGGCTTGCTATTTCTCCAGATCAAAAAAGACTATTTGTTGCCGAAGCTGGTATCAATGCTGTGGCGGTGATCGATGTCGCTTCGCAAAAGGTATTGGGTCATATTCCTACAGGTTGGTTTCCATCCAAACTAAAAGTTACGCCTGATAGTAAACAATTAATTGTTTCGAATGCCAAGGGTTATGGCAGCGGCCCGAATGGCGGGAAAGATTTTATAGCTCCTTTCGAAGGTCGCGGATCAGATTACATTGGCTCGTTAATGCGCGGCACTGTTTCCGTGATTGATCTACCAACCGATGAACAATTGGTTGAGCTCACACAAAAAGTAGTGGCTAATAATTTTTCATTCAAACAAGGTGCTGTTAGCGAAGATAAAAATCCAATCCCGCAAGCAATCAATCAAAGTGAGTCACCCATTAAGTATATTGTTTTTATCTCGAAAGAGAACAGAACCTACGATGAAGTATTTGGCCAGCTGAAAAATGGAAAGGGAGATACATCCCTAGCGCATTATGGCGATAATCGATCCTTCTCTAATCGAAGTAAAACTTCTTTTGTTAATCGTGCTACCGTAATGCCTAACCATTTAAAACTCGCTGAAGAGTTTACGTTATCTGACAATTTTTATGTGGATGCAGATGTATCTGCAGATGGGCATCGATGGCTTACCAACACGTATCCTAATGAGTGGATGGAGACCACACACCCTGCAGCTTATGGAGGCGGAAGAAGCCAGAAGGAAGAATCAAAAGCCCCCGGAAAATTTGGAATGACCGGTGCTTCCGGTGCCATCTATCCGGAAGATTATAACCAGCATGGTAGCATGTGGGACCATATGCACCGCAATGCTATTGAATTCTATAATTTTGGTTTTGGTGTTGAGTTTGATGCTGGAAGCTTTGCCGATTCTACGTTTAAGTATGGCGGAGTTCGCTACCTGGTTAACTATCCTGTTCCTGGCCCTATGTTCGATCGCACCTCCCGATTGTTCCCAACTTTCAACATGGCAATACCCGATCAGTTTCGGGCCGATGTGTTTATCAAAGAGATTAACGAGAAGTACATTGACCAGAAAAAAGATTTGCCACACATGCTTACCTTACAATTGCTTAACGATCATGGCGCGGGTGAACGCCCACAAGCAGGCTTTCCTTATAATGAGAGTTATATGGCTGATAACGATTTGGCGCTGGGTCGTGTGATTGAATACTTAAGTCACTTACCGCAATGGAAAAACATGATGATTGTAGTTACCGAAGATGATGCACAAGGTGGTCGCGATCATATTGATGCACACCGAAGTATACTGATGATTGTTTCTCCGTACGCAAAACGAAATTTTAACAGCCACCAGCATTACAGCTTTGGTTCTATCTTCAAAACCTTCTGGAATGTGTTAAACATTCCGTACCTCAATCAATATGATTTTGGTACCACTACGCTCAGCGATTGCTTTACGGATAAGCCTGACTTCACACCTTATAACGCAGTATTGGTTGATCCACGAATTTTTGATCCGGCCAAGGCGTTGAAACCATTCGATGAAAAATTTGATTGGAAGGCCATGGGTGAGTCACCCATGCTTGACGATCCGGAAGAAATAAAGAAGGCCCGCGATGGCGATGGTCGCACCAAGGTGAACCATTGAATTTACTGCTATGATAAAGTCAACAGGATTCTTTTTTGTTACGGCCATGTGCATGGCTGGCAGCTGGTACGCCTGCAAGCCAAAAGAAATTACTATCCATCCATTGGTGAATCAGTTGGCTGAAAAGCAAGTGTTGCTTCCCAATGGCTGGTCACTCAGCCCGGCTGGCACGTCCATTCCGCTGGGCGATTTTCCAATGAATCTGGTCGTAGATTCTGGTGGAAAATTGATGGCGGTTACAAACAATGGTCAGAGTAAACAAACAATTACCCTCATTGATGTGGCCACTGAACAAATTCTGGATGAGGTGGAGATAAAAAGATCCTGGTATGGCCTGGCTTTTAATCAAGAAGCTACCCGCCTATACGCTTCCGGGGGCAATGATAACATGATTCTTATTTATTCAATCTATAATTTAAAATTAGAGAAGGTGGATTCTATTGTTCTGGGTAAACCCTGGCCGGTCAAAATATCACCTACCGGCATTGCCTTAGATGATGAGAAGGGCCGATTGTTCATTGCTACCAAGGAAGATAGTTCGCTATACATAGCTGACATCGTATCCAAAGCGATTCAAAAAATTGAACTTGGTTATGAAGCTTATACTTGTTTGTTAAGTAAGGATCGGAAAACCGTATTCGTTTCACTCTGGGGGGGCGATAAAGTTGCGCTCGTTGATCCTGAAAAAGGAAAAATTGTAACAACGATTGCCGTAGGTAGCAACCCCAATGACATGACGCTGACTAAGGATGGTAAGTATCTTTTTGTATCTCACGCCAACGATAATTCGGTGTCTGTGATAGATACCGAGGCACAAAAAGTAATTGAAGTACTTACATCCAGCTTGTACCCGGATTCTCCGGCTGGCAGCACACCCAATGCAGTCGCCCTATCTGCGGACGAGCATACGCTGTATGTCGCTAATGCGGACAACAATTGTCTGGCTGTGTTTAATGTTGGATATCCGGGCGATAGTAAAAGTCTTGGCTATATTCCAACCGATTGGTATCCAACGTCCGTAAAATTTTTTAATGATAAGATTTGGGTAACCAACGGCAAAGGAGTTCGCTCCTTGCCCAATCCGAAAGGCCCTGACCCTTACGAGCGCAGAACAGATTCAACGCAATACATCGGTTCGCTTTTTAAAGGAACACTTTCAATCATTTCAACGCCAACACCCGAAGAGCTGGCGATTTACACCACACAAACCTATAAGAACAGTCCGTATTCAAAAGAAATCGAACGACTGGCTGCAGGTGAAACTGGAAATCCAATTCCGCGAAAGCCAGGGGATCCTACTCCTATAAAATATGTTTTCTATATAATTAAAGAGAATAGAACGTATGATCAGGTACTGGGAGATATGCCAGAAGGAAATGGTGATTCAACCTTATGCTTATTTCCTGAAAAAGTAACCCCCAACCATCATGCGTTGGCTAGTGAGTTTGTGCTGCTGGATAATTTTTATGTGAATGCAGAGGTTAGTGCTGATGGTCACAATTGGTCAATGGCTGGGTATGCGAATGATTACGTAGAAAAGACCTGGCCAACTAGTTATGGCTCGCGGGGTGGCAGCTATGATTATGAAGGCACGCGTGAAATTGCGTTTCCAAAAGATGGGTTCATTTGGGATTATTGCAAGCGGGCAGGGGTAAGTTACCGGAGTTATGGCGAATTTGTCAATAACGGCAAAACCGCAGTAAAGTCGTTGGAGAATAATTTTGATTTGGATTTTCCATCGTATGATCTTGAGATACCGGATATGGTTCGGTTTGGAAAATGGAAACAGGATTTTGATTCGTTAGTACAAATTGATGCCCTGCCGCGGTTTAGCACCATTCGTCTCCCCAACGACCATACTGCCGGGGCAAGAGTAGGAATGCCAACACCCAGAGCGATGGTTGCTGAAAATGACCTGGCATTGGGGTCTTTAATTGAGCATCTGAGTAAAAGCAAAATTTGGAGAGAGTCGGCAATCTTTATTTTGGAAGATGATGCTCAGAATGGTCCTGACCATGTAGACGCCCATCGCACAATTGCTTTTGTCGTAAGCCCTTATGCCAAACGCAATGCCGTGGTTAGTCGCATGTATTCGACTGCCTCAATGCTTAGAACCATGGAGTTAATCTTGGGGCTGCCGCCTATGAGTCAGTACGATGCTGCCGCAACGCCCATGTGGGAATGTTTTACGGCTTCTCCGAATCTCACATCCTATAATGCAAAAGTGGCTACCTACGACATTAAAGAATTGAATAAAAAATTTACGGCTATTGCGAAACGTTCGGCAGAATTTAACCTCGCGGTGATGGATGCAGCTCCGGATCTTGAGTTCAATGAAGTAATCTGGAAGACTATTAAAGGCTTAGATAGTAAAATGCCATCTCCCTTGCGAGGAGCCTTTATTCTGCATCAGGCGGAGAGTGAAGATGAATAACTTTAAAAACAGAATGGAATTCGTAAATACCATTTGTTTTCTGCTTTTTTCCCAGTGTGCTTTCGCTCAGTTTATTCAGGGGGCAGTCATAGAGAAAAAAAATAATCTCCCAATTCCCGATGTTCACATTCAGTGGGTTAACACTACAGTGGGCACCGTATCTGATCGGGTAGGGAAATTTCAATTGGCATCTGTTCCGGGTGCCCATGCGATACGAATTAGCGCGGTTGGTTTTTCAACCATTGAAGTAATGATAAAAGACGCTTCAGATTCGATTCGTATTGGACTTGAACCATCTGTAATCATGTTGAATCAAGGTGTTGTAGTTACGGCTAAACGTCAGGAAGTTTTATCAAGCGAGGTCTCTCAATCGGTTACCGTTGTAAGTCAGGATATGCTTTTGCAAAATGCCCCGCGCACGGTGCCCGAAGCATTGATGAATCAAACGGGTGTTTGGGTACAAAAAACAAATCATGGTGGCGGTTCTCCCATCATCCGCGGCCTTGTGGGTAATCAGGTTTTATTATTGGTCGATGGAATCCGATTAAATAATTCCACCTATCGATACGGACCAAATCAATACCTGAATACAATCGATCCGGGTTTGGTAGATAGAATTGAAGCAATTCGCGGCAGTGGTTCAGTTTTGTACGGAAGTGATGCGTTAGGCGGAGTAGTGCAAGTGATTTCAAAAGTGCCCTCTTTTTCACCACAGAAAACAAGTGTGGCGGGCCGTGTGATGGGTAAGTGGATGAGTGGCGGCATGGAAAAAAGTGGACGGGCCGAGCTTGAAATCGGAACAAAGAGAATTGCTTTTCAGAGTGGTTTTTCTGAGCGGCATTTTGGAGAGTTAGAGGCCGGGGGAGATTTGGGAACATTATCACCTACGGGTTACAACGAGCGCGCGGGAGATGCAAAATTGTTGGTACGAACAGGGGCTACTGGCTTATTGACAGCTTCCTTTCAGCAGCTAACGCAATTTGAGGTGCCGCGCTACGATCAGGTTGCGCAAGGGGGAAATAGTGTTTACAATTTCGATCCGCAAATGCGACAGCTTAGCTATCTAAAGTGGGAAACTACTTCTAAAAGTCCCTGGGTTCAAACCCTCCGGCTTACAGGTTCCTTTAATCGATCGGTGGAGGGATTATTTTCGCAAAAGATAAATTCAACAACGGTTAGAAGGCAACGCGATGAAGTAAACACCACAGGATTTATAGCCGAAGTTATTTCTAATCCCACAACCCATTGGAATGCACAGTCTGGGATTGAATATTATTTTGATAAAGTTGGAAGCGAAGCCTCGAACCTGAATACAGTAACTAATGAGGAGACCGCTGTGCGGGGTTCGTATGCCGATGGATCAACCGCGGCAAATCTTGCAATTTTTACTAACCATCAGGTTGATTGGAGGAAATTCCAGTTCTCTTCCGGACTGAGATTTAATGCAGTAACGATTGCTGTAGAAGATGCCACCTTCGGAAACCAAAAAATTAATCCTGCTGCGTGGGTGGGTAACCTCGGGGTGATGTATGAGATAGCCCCTTGGATGCGGGCGATGCTTTCGGGCAATACAGGCTTTCGAGCGCCCAACGTGGACGACATGAGTAAGTTTGGCGCAGTGGAAGCTACCGTTTTTGAAATCCCATCGGCCATTCTATCTCCGGAAAAATCATTAACCCTCGAGACTGGATTTAAATTTAATGGCAAGAAATATTCAGGCGCGATAACAGCCTACCAAACACAATTATCGGATTTGATTGATCGGGTATCGGCAACGTATCAGGGCAGCCCGACCTACGATGGAAAGAACGTTTATCAAAAACAAAATGTAGGCCAAGCAATAGTAAAAGGTTTCGAGGCAGAAGGTGAAGTCTCGATTGTATCCGCTATGAGTATGTTTGGAAGTCTCACGTATACGCATGGCGGTAATAAAACCAAACAGGAACCGATGCGCAGAATTCCGCCTTTGTTTGGGCGGGTGGGTTTGCATTACAGAAACAATACTGGCTGGTGGTTCAAAGGAGAGGTAGCGATGGCGGCTGAGCAGGATCGGCTGGCCGCGGGTGATAAATCGGATGTTCGAATCTCCAGCCGGTTGGAGGATGGTGTTATGCCCGGCTGGACTTGCTTAAATTTATATGCAGGCTATCAATACAAGTCAGTGAGTATTCAAGCTTCCTTTTTAAATCTATTAGACAAAGCTTACAGAATTTATGCTTCCGGAGTCGATGAATATGGACGAAGTTTGAATCTTATGCTAAGAATTGATATCAAGTGAGCGCGACATCGATCAATAAATAGGGGTAAACAAAACTCAACTTATACAGGTTGAGAAATTGCTTTGGATTCTGCTCCAATCCACATTCTCAGAAACTGCTTATCTTCCGCGATGCTTATTATCCTAGCATGTTCCAGAGAAAAAATGAATTTGTAATTTACTGGTAACTACGAAAAAATGGTGGGCGAGGAAATTGAAACTTTTTATCCTAGGGATCGGCTAGCATGGCGAGAATGGTTACGAGAGAATTACAAAAAGAAACAATCTATCTGGCTGATCTATTACAAAAAGAATTTAAACATGCCAACATTAGCCTACAGCGAAGCCGCGGATGAGGCGCTTTGCAATTTTTCAGCAAACGCCTAAAGTAACAACAACATTCAACGAGCAAGGCGTGCCATCATACAAAGAAGCGACCGACAAACGGGCATTAAGTTTTCTGAATGAAATGCTTTGGTGTATAGAGGCAAAGCGAAGAATGGAGGCAGACTCCAACTAATTAATCAGAAGGATAAGTTAAACTTTAATAAACATTTAGCAACCGTGTGGGTTTTTTAGGAGTGATTGTATTTGTGCTTCTTTTACTTTCTTTAGGTTCCCAGGCGGATGAGCGCCAGCTGTTGATCTTTGGCGTTAACCAACCCGAGTTTAAGAAGCAGCTGCACTTATTAAAGCAAGATTCTATAGGCTTGGCTGATCGCGATCTTGTAATCTACACACATAATGAGGGGAGTACGCTTCATAAAAAATATGCGATAAAGCCTGGCCAGTTTGCCATCATTCTGATTGGCAAAGACGGTGGTGAGAAATTCAGGTCTTTTGCGGTAGTAAAGCCCGAAACTCTTTTCGCCCTAATTGATAGTATGCCTATGCGCAAGGCAGAGATGCGCAAGAATAAATAGCTATTTCGAAACGAAAACTTTACAATTCATACTTTTACTAGAAGTAATAGAGAAGGGCAATTGGTAACAATTAATTAAACTTTCGTCTATTTACCATATAGAATAAGTTCGGGATAATCTACCAGATTTTTATTGTAAAAAAGTTGCAGGAAAATCAATACAAGGTTACTGTCCTCCGAAATTTTTTGATGATTAAAAAAATCATCTATGTTTTGAAATCCACTTAGGTCTGTAAACTCCGTCTGCGATAAGTTTTTAAATCCCATCCACCAATCTTTAAAAAGCCGATCTTGAGTATTGCCTTCAATTACGGTTGTAACTTTAGTATGCCGCTTGTCTTGTTGTATAATGGCGTATAGATTATTGACGGGCTCCATTTCACCTTCTAATACTTGGATGAATCGTTGATTTAGGTAAATCAAAAGGCCGGTAATTTTCAATTTTTTATTGTTGTGCCAACTTTTTTCCAAAAGTTCAAGTAATTCCTTATGCGAAAAGGGCGCTATTGATTGGCTCGTGTAAACCAAATGAAACATTAATCGAAGCTAGTCCTTTAATCACTCAATTCAAACCCTAGTTATCAATACCGATCAAACATCCACGTCCATTAACCTAACATTTTTGTGTTGTCATATTCATATTCATATTCAGTAAAACGAATAGGAACTATTATTGCGATGGGAAGTAAATGAACCTATCGAAAGATTTTTGAAGAATCAACCTTCCTTCCCTCAAAAAAGGTCGAACAGAATGATAGCTTCGCACTTTAGGAAGTAAACCGCAAATATTTATTAGGCTGCTCTCAAACTCTTCTAATAAGTGAATGCTTATAAAAATGAGCTGAAATACCGGAGCAATAAGCCATGCCGATGCGGCTGATTATATTTTCAAACAGGTCAAAAATCCAACGGAATTATATAAATTTCCTGCCTTGTCTGCCCACTAATAGATGAAAAAAATATTTACATACCTAAAGCTAAGAGATATTCAACTGGTGATTTGGATCATATTAAATATTAAACACACTATTCCCTTCATAGCTCGTGCTTAGGCTCAACAATGCCTGAGTTTCGGAAAACCCTGTGACTTACCACTGGATATTCGTGCATGCAAAAAAATTTTCAAACGCCCATGATGGCTGCTTATGTGTTCTATGTTCCTATTTGTTAAAAACAAATAGGTGCGTTAGTTCCTAAAATTATTCGTGAGCCTGTCTGCCGACAGGTAGATTCATAGCTGCTTTAACATTTCGCGGGCATTTTCGAGTGCCAAAGCAGAAGGTTTAGCGCCTCCAATCATTTGAGCAATTTCTGAAACACGGTCAGTATCGGCCAATTTTTTCATGGATGTGATTGTTCGCTTGGCAGAATTATCCTTATAAACAAAAAAATGTGCATCGGCTTTAGCCGCAATTTGGGGGAGGTGACTGATACTAATTATTTGATGTCGCTTAGCCATTTCTTTCATCCGATCTCCTAACCGAATGGCAATTTCTCCGGATACCCCACTGTCAATTTCATCGAGGATGAGTGTGGGCAGGGCTGCCTTCTCAGCCATAATATATTTAACACTAAACATCACTCTTGAAAACTCACCACCCGATGCAACTTGCGCCAGTGGCTGTGGTACAATTCCTTTATTTGCACTGAATAGAATTTCTATTGAGTCACTTCCTCTCGGAGTTGGCGCGATGGATGTATGCTCCACAGTAAGTGCAGCATCGGGTATTCCTAATTCTTTAAGTAATGAGATCAATTGCTTAGCTAACGGAGCAAAAGTTTTTTGCCGCGATTTGCTGAGGTTGTTGGCAGTAACCGTTAAATCTTTTTCAGCTTTTACTAACCCAGTATTAGCTTCTATAAGCAAGTCATCTAAATTATTTGTTTTGTCAGCTTTAAGCTGAAGTGAATTCTGCAATTCAATTAATTGACTAACATTTTGTAATCGGTGCTTTTGTTGTAGTTGATAAATTAATCCCAACCGTTCTTTTACTTCTACGGCTCGCTGTGGATCATATTCTATTTTTTCTTCAGAGTTTTCAACCTCTGCTAAAATATCGATAAGTTCAATACGCGTGCTTTCAAGCCGTTTTAAAAGATTTTCATATTCTGTTGAATAAGAGGCAATTGATTGTAATTGGGTTTTTACGGCCAGCAGCGTGGAGTTTACTGCGGAATCTGATTTATCTAATTGCTCTATTATTAAATTAAACTGAGTCTTTATTTCTTCCGCGTGCTCCTGAATTTTCAATTCTGATTCAAGCTGCTCTGTTTCGCCTTCTTTTAAATCAGCATGTACCAATTCATTCAATTGAAAAGAAACAAAGTCAGATTCTTTTTTTAATGCGATTGACTCCTCCTTTAATGCATTGAATTTTTTCTCAGCTTCTGTAAACTTTTTCCAGGCTTGAGTATATGTACTTTTCAGTTCGCTGTTTGAAGCGTAGGAATCTATTAGGTTGAGTTGGAAAGATTTATTTCCAAGTTCAAGAGTCTCGTGTTGCGAATGGATGTCCATTAGCTGCGATCCAATCTTGCGCATCACATCCAAGGTAACAGGCGTATCATTAATAAAAGCCCTGCTTTTTCCGGCAGGGCTAATCTCTCTGCGGATAACGGTCTGTGATTCGTAGTCTAAATTCTCTGATTCAAAGAAATCTTTAAGATCATAGGCCGCAATATCGAAAACGCCTTCGGTCACACATTTCTCGTTTTCGTCCCAAAGAGTTTTGCTGTCTGCACGATTGCCAAGCAGCAGTCCAATTGCACCCAACATAATGGACTTGCCGGCACCCGTTTCACCAGTAATCACGTTAAGCTGCGCTGAAGGTTCAAACTGCAGGTGTTTAATGAGCGCGTAATTTTTTATGGTAAGATGAGTGAGCATCTAAAAAAAGTTGACAATTGACAATAAGAAAAATGACAACATTAAAAATAGAATAAGGCCAGCAATTTATTTAAAATAAGTTTTCGCTTTCTACCCAAAGGTTTATTTGCTGAAAATAACGGTTAACGCGACATTAGTTGGAAATGATTTTTTGATAAATATTCCGTTTCGGGTCAATAGACGTTAGAATGTCATAAGCTTCGCGCCTTACAGGCAGTGCGCCTTCTGAAAAGATGTTGACGATCTCTACCGCCTTGGCATCGAAAAATGTAGTTACAAAAATCGAATTGGGATAAATTGTCCAAACCTTCTTCACGTTTTTTAAAACTTCTAATACCATGGTTCTACTTTGGTCGGGTGTTTTATCAAATATATCAAGTGCTTGTATATGGTAGCGGTAGGTATTTTTCCGCAATTCCACCATTTGAGGATTATTAAGATTTTCGACTAAAGCATATCGGCTACGATTACTTCCTAATGCATCCCATCCAACCCGATTTGATGATTGCGCATTGTTTACAACTGTAAGCGCTTTTTGAACAAATGGATTGCCACCCAGTTCACTGTATGAATCATAATCCATAGCCAGCACTACGTATGCGTAAAACGCCAACATGGAAGTTAGGTTTGTCATATACGTGTTGTCATTATATTCCAGTGGTAATGATTCAATGTATTCAAACTCCCATTCACGATCGGCAAAATTGAATAGAACAGTTTCATAATTTCCGTTAAATACAGGTCGTGCCGCTGTAACTTGCATGTTGGCCGTAAAATTTCCGATTGACGGCATTTTAGAGATATTGAGAAAGAGCGTACCGTTTATTTTTTCATAATTCTTGTAAGAATCAGTTGTCCATTTTCGGGTATTTAAAAAATTGGCAAGGGCGCGCTCCATATCGTTAAAGATCCCACGATCGGAAGTCTGAATTTGGTCAGCGTTGATAGTGACTTTAAAGTTTAGCTCTTGGGCAAAACCAAGATTGCTGAAACAAGTGATGCCAATAAAAAGTAAGAGTTTACGCATGCGTGTGTTCGATTATCGTTGTAACGATATCTCGGGCAACTTCTTTTTTAGATTTCAAATTAAATTCTTTCGATTCCTTAGCAGAATCGATAATTGTAATTTTATTGGTGTCGTGGCCAAAACCAGCGCCCTTATCGTTTAGTGAATTCAATACAATGAGATCGAAGTTCTTTGAAGTCAGCTTTTTTTCAGCATGTGCCGTTTCGTTTTCTGTTTCAAGCGCGAAGCCAACGATGATTTGGCCATTACGCTTTAGTTTACCCAATTCGGCTGCTATATCTTTTGTTTTTACGAGTTCAAGAATAAGGTTCTCGTCTTTCTTTTTAATTTTTTGGTCAGCCTTCGCGGCTGGTTTATAATCTGCCACGGCAGCCGAAAGCACCGAAATATCTGCGTCAGCAAAATGTTGAACAGAAGCAGCATACATTTCGTCAGCCGAGTTAACAGCAATTACTTTAATGCCATTCAAATCTTTGGATAGGGAAGTGGGTCCTGTAATTAATGTAACCTCCGCCCCTTGGTTAGCTAACTCTTCGGCAATGGCAAACCCCATTTTTCCGGTTGAGTGATTACTAATGTAACGAACGGGATCAATGGCCTCATGAGTTGGTCCCGCTGTTACCAATGCTTTTTTTCCTTTTAAAGGTCCACTAGAAAAAAAATGTTCAATCGATTTTAATATTTCTTCTGGTTCTGCCATTCGGCCAGTGCCTACTAAACCACTGGCTAATTCACCGTGGGTGGGATCAAGAAGTCGGTTTCCCCATGAAGTTAATTTCTGAATATTATTTTTTGTTGATGGATGCTGCAACATGTCCAGATCCATTGCCGGGGCAAAGAACACGGGACAGCGAGCGGATAGATATACCGCTATTAAAAGATTATCACAGATTCCAGTTGCCATTTTTGCCAGTGTGTTGGCACTGGCTGGGGCAATCACAACTGCATCGGCCCAAAGACCTAAGTCAACGTGATTATTCCATTCACCCGTTTCATCCTTAGTAAAATTTGTAAGGACAGGATTTTTAGAGAGCGTGGATAGGGTTAGGGGAGTGATAAAGTCGTGAGCCGAAGGAGTCATTACAACCTTCACTTCCGCGCCAGCCTTTACTAATAACCGGGTTAAGAAGGCTGATTTGTAAGCAGCAATGCTGCCGCTTACTCCCAGCAAAATTCTTTTTCCCGCAAGCATTGCTTACTCAGGCTTTACTTCTACCTGAAGGTCACTTTCCGAACGTAACCGATAATTTAGCTTGCCTTCTAAAAATTCTTCAATAGCTGTTGAAGTTGGTTTAGGCATGCGCTCGTAGTAACGAGAGATTTCAATCTGCTCGCGGTTTTCAAAAACTTCTTCCAAGTTATCTACTGTTGTAGCAAACTCAGCCAGCTTGTTATTTAGCTCTTCTTTCAGGTTGACAGCGATTTGACGTGCGCGCTTTGAAATCACAACTACAGACTCATACAGATTTCCTGTAGGTGCTGCAATCTTATCCACATCGCGGGTTACAATTGAAGGTTGGATAGCCATAATTTAGATTTTATTACTTTTTAACTTATTTACTTGTGATAGACTTTCTGAATAATAACGCTGGGCATCTTTCAAAAAATTACTGTTTGGAAAATTGTCCACTAACTCTTTGTAGTAGTCAACTGTATTTTTGAAGCGTTCCAACTGCTTGGAAGGAATACTAACTTTTGCCAATTCATATTCAGCCTGAACTTTTAGATAAGCGGCTTCCTCTAAAAATTTTGAATCCGGAAAATTCTTTTTAAAATCATCGAATGCGATTACAGCAGCTCCAAACATTTTTAATTTTATGTATTGTCGTGCATTTTCAAAGCCTTTCTTTTCAAGTTTTTGCTGACTCACGGCTATTACTTCAATGGCCTGATTCATGAACTGGCTTCCCGGATAGCGATTTAAAAAATTCTGCATCGCATTCATTGCTTCAATGCTGCTGCTTTGATCTTTGTTGTGATCAGGTGAAGAAGCATATAGTGAATAAGCATACATGAAGTTAGCTTCTTGCGCCATGGCACTGCGGCCGTAAGTTTCGTAAAACGTTTTAAACTGATCGGAAGCTAATAGGTAAAGCTTTTCATTATACTGACAATAGGCAAGGTTAAACTCAACCTTTTCGCCTTCAGGCAAACCCCTAACAATTGGTAATACGGATTCGAACAGGATAGATGAGCGATAGTAATCTTTCTTAGCGAAATAATTTAAACCAGCCTCGTATTTCACACGCCAATCTTCACTCTTCTCTATTTTCCTGAATTTGCTACAGGAAGTAGAAATAAGGGTGATTGAAATGAAAACTATGACTAATGAATTGAATCGCATGCGTTGATTTCTAAAGTTCTGTTAAATGCCTAATTATTGAAGGTTGCCCTAAGTTTAAGCCTGCAAATATACGGATACAGGCTAAAATAGCAATTTGGGCTATTAGCTAAATTAACGACTTAAACCAGTAATTATTTTCGGATAATCAATTTACGAGTAAGCACCCCGTTGTTATCCAGATATAGCGTATAAAAATAGATTCCTGAGGTGTATTCTTCTGTTTGAAGTTTTATCCGCGATTCTGAAGACGGCAACTCATATTCATTCATTGGTTTTCCCAATATATTATGAATAACCAATTTGGCCTTTACATTTTCATTATGAATTCTGTAGTCAACAAATGCATGATCCTGAACTGGATTTGGATACACATCCTGAATGGTGATGTCCTTTGATTGAAATAAAACTGGTTTATCCGTTTTTTCATGAATTGCTAGCGAAACGGCATATTCTGTGATTTCCTGAGGATTTCCTTTCGGGAAAATTTGAAAGCGGATTGAATTTTGGCTACTGAGCATACTACCTTCTATTGTATAATTCAGTTGGATGGTTTCGCCTGGCTCAATTCGCTTTGAAAATTCATTTATAGTCGATTCTAAACACTTTTCCTCAAGGCAGAAGTAGGCTTTTTGAGAAGGACTCAAATCTGAGTGAAGCTTGCGAATAATATAAAATTGAGCCTTATCCGAAGTGTTTTTGATTTTTAAAGGAATTTGTAGTGTTTCGCCAACAGAAGCACGAAAATTTTCCTGCCGGTCAATAAGATCGAAGTTTTGGGTCAGTCCCGAGAGACTGGAAATCAACAAAAGAGCGATGACAACCCAAAATTTCATAACACAACACACTAAATTACATGAAAAGGTATCACTTAATATTGGATTAAATGAAAAAAATAGAAGGATTTCACAATTTTTTAATACTCGGTGTCGTTGTTTCGGATTTTTGTACGACATCTGACCGAGTAGGTCGCTCGGTTGCCCTCCAGATAAAGCCTTTAAGCTTTCGGTCTGCTTCTTTGATTTCGAATGGTGGAATAAACGAAGCATCAGGCATTTTGTAGGCAGTCACATTATTTATTTTGCCGTCTACAAAATTTATGCGCATGTTACTACAGATCATTTTATTCATACCAGTAACAAATGTGATCAGGTATTTTTTGTCTTCTTTTTCAACCTCTTCTTCTTGCAGAGCGTAGTATAGACTTTCGCCATTGCCCTCTACTAATACATGATTGATTTTACTGCCGGCAAAGTTTGCCGTCATGCGCCTTCCTTTTATCTGGTTAAAGTTTTTGAGTGAATCTTCAGAGGCTACAAATGAATTACCAATCATATACAATTTATCAATCGATTTATTTTTAAGTTGCATCCAGATAGAGTCAGCAGTCATCTGGTTACCATCGCTCCATAAAATAGGCTCGGTAAAAAAATGAATGGTTGAGTCAGAAGCAATGTACACCAATGAATCAGAGACTCCTTGCAAATCGGCTTTCCAAATTTTTACATGATTATAAGCTAAAAGTCTTTTTTTTCGCGGGTCTTTGCTTTCGATAGAAATAAGTGTGTCGGCAGCTATAAACAAGGTGTCAAGGTTGTCGTCAACTTTGGCTATGTAGGCGTTGTTATAAACTTTTGAGATTCCATTCTTCTTGTCGTAGAAACTTTCGTCACCATAGATAAGCATGTTTTCCTCTTTGGAAGTCATGACTACGTTAAATTTTGCCCGATATATCTTTATAGCATCATCAATAAAGTATTCATCACCCTTAATCTTGTACTCCGCAGTTTCTATCTCGCCAGTATTCAGGTTCGATACTTTTTGATTGGTGTTATAAAAACCGCTTTTATAAATAGCTTTACCACCATCTTTGTCTATTACTGTGGTGAGATCGCGGAAGTAAATTATCTTAGTTTTAGAATTGTATTGAAGTGTGTCAGATTGAAGAGTATAATCTGGATTTACGCCAACCACATCTTTCTTAAAAGAGGCTAAATTGGTACGGATGTCGTAATAACCTTTTTTGCTAGTAAGCACATTAGTGCTGTCAACCAATTTGCCGCCATTGAAATAGCGCGCTTCATTTTTAGGTCGATCGTAATCCAGAAAGTCGGTGTAAAGTGTAGCGATTCCTAATTTAGTGAACACCACATTTTTGCGGAGGTGGGCAATCTTTTCATTGCCATCATAAGTAAGTGCGCGTGAAGTCACATCTACCGAGTCGCCTTCCGTTATATGAACTTTTCCAAAGGCTTCAATTCTGTTTTCTGTCTTAAAAAAATGTGCCGAGTCGCAGTAAATTGTCGTCTTGTTTTGAACAAACACCACGTTGCCAATAACCCGATCAAAACGTTGCCCATCTTTAATGCCCCCAATCAGGTTATCGGCTTTTTTCAGTTTTACCCGTTTCTGAGCCTGCACGGCTGCGGCTGCAAATACAAAAAGTATTAAGAAAGTAAAACGGCTCATAGCAGTGTCAAAAATAGAGAAAACTTATCTTTGAATCCGTGAAAACGAAATTCCTGGAACATATTGAAGGATTGTGCTTGCCAGAAACTGAAAAGTTTTTGCTTGCTATTAGTGGTGGCCTCGATTCGATGGTCATGCTCCATCTGTTTCAATCGTGCCAACTTTCTTTTGAAGTTGCTCACATGAACTTTCAATTGCGCGGCAAAGCTTCTGATGAAGATGAACAATTTGTTAGAAATTGGTGCGATAGACATAAAATTGCTTTTTATAACAAGCGCGTTGATACCAATAAATATGCCACAGAAAACAAACTATCCACTCAAATGGCAGCGCGTGAACTTAGGTATGATTGGTTTGATGAATTGCTTTCAATCGTAAAAGCAGATTACGTGTGCACCGCGCACCATTTGAATGATTCTATTGAAACAGTTCTCATTAATCTTGCTCGTGGAACCGGCATCGAAGGGATGACCGGCATTCCTGTAAAAAGCAAGAACCGACTGCGGCCACTGCTGTTTGCATCGCGGCAGCAGATTGAAGAGTATGCAGCAGAACATTCAATTGCCTGGCGCGAGGATAGCAGCAATGCAACGGATGACTATCAACGCAACTTAATCCGGCATCAGGTTGTTCCAATATTAAAAAGGATAAATCCATCTCTTGAAGAAACGTTTAAGGAGTCAGTCAATAAGATAGAGGGTGAGTTGGCACTCTTGAAAAACAAAATTGAGGCTTGGAAAAACGATTATTGGACAATTGAAATCGATGCGATTAAAATAAAAAAGACTGGCTTTAACTCCCACGAAAGTGGAGCCCTATTGTGGCATGGCATTAAGGATTTAGGATTTAACTATGCAACCTGTCAGTGTGTTATGGATGCACTATATGGTCAGGCAGGCAAGCAGTTTCTTTCGGATTCGCATAAGCTGGTGATTGATAGGGATTGTATCATTATTACAGTTCTTAATAATAATTTGACCGAGGTGCTGATAGGAGAGAAACAACTGAGTGCAGAACATGGCTTGTGGCGATTAAGTATTAAACACGATTCAAGGTTCAAATTACCCGCGAATCAACACGAGGCCAGTTTTGATCAGACAAAATTGACCTACCCACTTACCTGGCGCACATGGAGAGCTGGGGATTACTTTTATCCATTGGGGATGACTCATCGGAAGAAAATCAGCGATTTTTTAATTGATAGCAAGATTTCGGTGGGTGAAAAAGACTCTGTTACTGTGCTTGAATCAGCTGGTGAAATTGCCTGGGTGGTTGGCCATCGCATAGACAATCGATTTAAAATTACAGATTCGACCAATCAGGTAATTACTTTAGCCCTTGGGCATATTTAAAGGCAATGCTTTTTCTTTTAAAGGCTCGATTGATAAATTTGCACTACTAATTTTCAAAGAACTAATCCCACTATTATGAAAATAACCGTTGTAGGTGCCGGAAATGTAGGCGCTACGTGTGCTGATGTGTTGGCGTACAAAGAAATTGCAAATGAAATTGTACTTGTCGATATCCGTGAAGGTTTTGCTGAAGGCAAGGCTCTTGATATTTGGCAAAAGGCTCCTATCAACTTATATGATAGTCGCACAATAGGGTCTACCAATGATTATTCGAAAACTGCAGGTTCGGAAGTTGTAGTAATTACCTCCGGCTTGCCCCGCAAACCAGGCATGACCCGCGATGATTTGATTACAACCAATGCGGGTATCGTAAAGTCAGTAACTGAAAATGTTGTTAAGCATTCTCCCAATGCGATCATCATTGTGGTTTCTAACCCGTTGGATGTGATGACCTATCAGGCACATATCACTTCAAAGCTTCCGCGCATGCGCGTAATGGGGATGGCGGGTATTTTGGATACAGCCCGGTATCGCGCTTTTTTGGCTGAGGCTTTAAATGTTTCACCAAAGGATATTCAGGCAATTTTATTGGGTGGCCATGGCGACACCATGGTACCACTTCCAAGATACACGACTGTGGCCGGTATTCCGGTTACAGAATTAATCAGCAAGGATAAATTGAACGCAATCATTGAACGCACAAAAGTAGGTGGTGGCGAATTGGTGAAGTTGATGGGTACCTCAGCCTGGTATGCACCGGGTTCGGCTGCTGCACAAATGGTGGAGGCAATTGTGAAAGATCAAAAAAGAATTTTACCTGTTTGTATGCAGTTGGATGGTGAATATGGAATTAAAGATTGCTACCTAGGTGTGCCAGTAGTATTAGGTAAAAATGGTATTGAAAAGGTTATTGAACTTGATTTGAATAGCGAGGAAATGGCATTATTAGAAACCAGTCGAGTTCACGTAAAGGAAGTGATGGAGGTATTGGATAAATTAGGATAATAAGTTTATTAAACAGTAAAAATAAAGAGCCGCATTTAGCGGTTTTTTTATTTATTAATTGTTACCATTTTGGTAACAGTTTGTATATTTATTTTGTTGGATGCTCGTTGTAGCAGTGAAGACTTTGTTAAAGTATGCAGAGAGATATCCTTTGGCTAGTCAGTCTATTTATTCTTGGTACGAAGAGGCACATGCAGCCAATTGGAAGAATCCTAATGAACTAAAGGATAGTTATAGAAATGCATCAATACTTTCTATTAAACGTGTTGTCTTTAATACTCACAGAAATAGTTTTAGATTGATTGTTGACATTGAGTACCAATTGCAGATCATTTTTATTGTATGGTTAGGAACTCATAAACAGTATGGTACTATTAAAGCAAATAAAATAAGTTATGATAAAACCAATTAAGAATAATAAACAATACCAGCAAGGTTTAAGTAGGGTTTACGAGTTAATGCAAAAAGATATTAAACCTAACTCTTCCAATTCTGATGAATTAGAAATTCTTTCTTTGCTTATAAAGGAGTATGAAAATGGTAACTACCCAATGCCAAAGCCAAACCCAATAGAGGCGATCCGATTCAGACTAGATCAAAAAGGATTGACGGAAGCAGATTTAGCTGATATCATCGGCTATAGATCACGAAAGTCAGAAATTCTTTCGGGCAAGCGTAAACTGAGTTTAGCGATGATCAGAAAGTTGAATGAAGAATTACAAATTCCGGCCGAGGTGCTTATACGAGCTTATTAAAGTTTCCTTCCAATGTAAATAATTTCCGCTTTCGAAATACCATATCTATCCGATTGCGTCTTCGCGAATTCGTTTTCTTCCGGTTTTAAACCAGCACGGGTTATTCTCTGCGCGTAGTCCTTCCCAAACATCCGCACATGATCATCTTGCCCAAATGCCTTTTCACGCTCACGCGGATTTGTGATGGATGCATCTTCGTATGTTGTTTCAGGAACTGGGGAAAAGAAGGGTATTTGCATAATGGCCCAACCGCCTGGCTTCAACACTCTATGGATTTCACTCATTGCTTTTATATCATCGGCAACATGTTCTAATACATGATTGCATAACACCATATCAAAGTGGTTTTCAGGAAATGGAATTTGATGAATATCCATTTTAACTTTTGCCAATGGGGATTCAATGTCGGCCGTGATATATTTCTCACCGTGTTGTTGTTCGAACCGTTTCATAAAACACGGCTCGGGTGCAATATGAAGTACATCCAACTTGGTTGTGAAGAAATTAGTTTTTTCTTTCAGGTATAACCAGATTAGCCTATGCCGTTCCAGGCTTAAACAATTTGGGCACAAGGCATTAGGTCTTGGATTGATTCGTCCGTAAGGAAGAAATACTCGATACGTATGCTCACATACCGGGCATTCTACTTTATTTCCGCTATAAAAAACACCCATCGCTTTCAACCCCACACCACTGAATAGTTGCAGATATTTGCGGGGCACATAACGAATCAATAATGAAATTACTTTTTTCATGAACGGGCAAAGATAACAGACGCGGGTATTTCTTACTAAAATCTATGTGGTGCTATTTAAAGTCCAACCAATAGTAAGCTTATTTTTGGAAGTGGAAATTAGTATCTTTGAAAATACAAAAAATACCTGTATGGATATTCAAGCAGAGATCAAATGGATAAAGACCGAGTTAAGCAGAGTTAATGACCCTTCCTTGATTGAAATTTTTGTGAAATTACTGAAGAATCGGAAATTAATTGAGAGCAACAACAAAGGCACTGCTCCTTTAGCGATAGATACTTTTTCTTTTTTAACCAGTAGAGAGAAGTTAAAGAACTATAAAGGGTCGCTAGCAGAAGCAGTCATTGAGGAGCGAAGGGCTGAACAATGAATATTTTTATTGACACCTCTTCATTAGTAAAGTTATATCATAAGGAAGCTGGTACTGAAGACTTAGACAATATCTTTTACGCAAATAAGATTCAATCTATATTTCATTCAACACTTTCCAAAATTGATCTCTTTGGTGAATTTCTTTGAGTCGGATTATCCAAAATATACTTTTGTTGAGTTGGATAATGAGGTTATTATATCTTCTGGAAAGTTGGTAACTAAGTATGGATTAATAGGCTTGCGAACACTTGATTCGATTCAGATGGCTTCTATTTTGAAAGTTAAGACAAATATCGATTTTGTGGTTTGTGCTGATGATTTGTCGAAGCAATTGATTGAGTTGGAAGGAATAAAAGTGTGCTAGCGTAAGGTATTTACTAAAAAAATATATTGAGTTAATGCAATTATCTAAGATTTTTTCGAAAGATCAAATTGATCTAAGCAAAATCAGGCACAAGGCTGTAAAGAAATTTATCCATACTAAGGGCCTCCTCCAACTCAGTAGTTTTGCTGACCTTATTCATTCTTGCTCAGGAATAGTTGATATAACTAATTACAATCGGCATTTAAAAACATTTTCTTTTAATGAAACAATCGAAAAGGTTTGGAATGCATATAAAACAATTGGACCGGAAGAAACTTGCACAGGTTCTATGTTGGGTTTTGGTCTTCAATATTCAAGAAGAAATCATATTGTTACTTATCATGAAGACGACCACGGCACAATAGAAGTAGGCCAGATTATTATTTTGAATTTGAATTTACTTTGGAATGTTGCCTGCTTAGCAGTAGGTCATGAAATTACCGAAGTAAATGAAGACGAAAAGTTTATTAAGATGTGTTACCTGGAAGGTGGAGCATCGAAGGGCTATCAATTTATCCGCTTAAGGGAAATGCCGGATGGAACCACCGAGGTAGCGCACGAAACGTTTTATAAAAGTAATTCAGACTTTCGCGATAAGCAGTTATACCCATTGCTGCATGGCCGAATAGTCACTGAGTTCCATAGAAATGTGGAAAAGCGGTTGATTGGTTAAAATAACTTCTTATTTCAGTTTATTGAATTGATTGGCTGGCGGAATGCACTCCAAAGTTTTTCTTTTATCCTTAAAACTATTTATCCCAATCCTGCATCTTTACGGTGCAATTGCATGAATTAATAGAAAACTGATCAATTTCTGTGGCCGAAACCTCACTTAAAGTAGCTATGATGCATTCGGATGCCCTCGTAAGCCGGGCCCGCGAAGGGGATAAGAGTGCCCAGGGAAAACTTGTGCAGTTGTGGTATAAGAGGATTTATAACTTCTCATATAAATTCTTTTTCGATCACGATATGGCAATGGAAGTGGCGCAAAAGACTTTCATAAGCATGCATAAAAATATGGAAGGATTGCAAGAAGTTACCCGCTTTCGCTCGTGGCTTTATACGATAGCAGTTAATTACTGTCGCGAGGAGTTGAGAAAAAAGAAAACCCGCAGGTCTGTTTCGCTGCACGATTTAAAGCCGGGTGAGACGGAAGAAAGTTATCGTTGGGAAGCGACCAGTGGAAGGAATGAGAATCCTGAAAAGCAGTTGCGCCACACTGAACTATCAGATCTTTTACAAACATGTTTATTGGAGTTGAGTGACGAGCAAAGAGAAGTTGTGATTATGAAAGAGTATGAAGGATTGAAGTTTAGAGAGATAGCGGAGGCTCTTCAAATTTCGGAGAACACGGTTAAGTCCAGAATGTATTATGGTTTGGATGGCTTGAAGCGAATTTTGGAAAGAAGGAATATTACTAAAGAAACAATAGGTTATGAATTATAAACCAGACGAAAGCATCCTAATCGCTTATTTGTATGGTGAGTTGGATGCAAAAGAGACTGAAAAGGTAGTAGCGTACTTAAATCAGAATCCGGGCGAGGCAAGAAAACTGCAACAACTTAGCGATGTGCAGGGAATTTTGAATCATGTGGAGGATCAGGAGGTGATTGCGCCACCTATTTTTATGGATTCGGATAAACATGCATCGCGATTTTGGCAAAGCAACTATTTTAAAACTGTAATAAGTATTGCCGCCTCGTTTTTGCTTTTGCTTGTTGCGGCAAAATTGATTGGTCCTGAGATCAGGTATTCGAATGGTGAATTGCGAATAAGTTTTAAAGAGCAGAAGCAAATTGAAAAACCTCTTGATCAACCGATACCACCTTTACTCACCCCGGTTGATGTGCAGGATATGATCAACAACTCTTTGGTAAAGAATAATGAAATGATTGCCACCGAGTGGGAGACCAACAACAAAAAAATACAAGCCTCCCTTCGGAATAATCTTTCCTCTAATTCTGCCAAGATTGATGAATTGATGAAAGTGACTTCCAAGGCTTCGCAAGATCAGGTACAGAGTTTTGTGGCAAGTATGCAAGCTGACAATAGAAAAATAATGAGTGATTACATGCAACTCTCAGCTAAAGATCAAAAAATATATGTAGAGAGTTTGTTAGTTGATTTTTCAAAATACCTTCAGGAACAACGCAAACAAGATTTAGTTTTCTTTCAAAGCCGCATGAGCAGCATGGAAAAGAATAGTGATCAGTTTAAACAAGAAACCGAGCAGATTCTGGCTAGTATTATTGCCAACCCGGAGGCGGCCATTAAAAAAGTAAATAATTATTAATTTAAAGATATATGAAAAGAGCAGCAAGATTTTTAGGGATGATGGTGGTGTGTTTGCTTTTGGTTAGTAGCACGTACGCTCAGAAAAAAATAGACGAAGATCGCATGCTTCGGGATATTGAGGTGACAGAAAATATTCTGAGCACCTTGATTAAACAGCAATTTGATAAACGTTCGTTTTTTCCAATGGAAATTACCGGTGAATACCGCGAAGGTCATGGAGTGACCTATCGATTGCCTTACGAGTTTAATGGACCCATGGTTTGGGGTATGGGTCAGTCTGCGGACGTGGCTGTATTGGATGGTCTGCTAAGTGGGAGTTATTCATTTAAATTTCCAGAAGAAGATGCTGATTTTGCCCGAGTTTATGACAGCGAGGGGCGTTTGCAAACTGAAACTGCTACTGGACTTACTACAACAAGATCAAGAAATAAAGTTAATACAGACAGCATGCGAAACGCATCAACAGTTAAAACAATTGAAGCCTGTAAAGATTTTTTGGCAGAGTATGGAGACTTGATAACACAATTGTCACCAAATGAAAAGATACTAATAACTAACCGTGGTGATGGTGAGCGCATTTGGTATGGTGCATTCGTTAATGCTACGCGACCAAGTTATGTTTCAATTGAAGCGACTAAAGGAGACATCAGTCAACTAAAGCAAGGAAAATTTACCCGCGATCAATTCATGAAAACGGTTAAAGTAATTAACAGTGTGATGGATGATGAACTTCAACCCGATTTAGAATTGCTAACGAGTATTTTTAATCGTCTCTACCGTAGAGATTTATCTAAGACGTATTTTACAGAAGACAATATTTATTATGAGAAGCTGAAAGACTATGGAGTAATTTATTACATGCAGGTTTATTCAAGCAATCAGATGGAGTTTAACAGACGTTGGGTTATGCCTACACAAGGGTTGGAGGGATTGACAACCGAAGAGCGCGATAAAAAAGTAAAGGAGTTGTATCCGCAATTTGAAAAAGATTTTAAAGCCGACATTCTTGAGTATGGTCGCACGGTGAAGAGTTTAAAACCGGAAGAGTTGCTTGTGTTTAATGTTAGAATGACCAAATGTGATGGATGTGACCTTCCATCAGCTGTAGAATTTATGATAAAGGCGGATGTGCTAAAGGATTATGCTTCGGGCAAACTGACCAAAGAATCAGCGCTTGCTAAGATGACTGTGAAAAAGAGTGGGAATCAATAGAGGCTGGTGGATATCTTTGAACCTCAGCATTTGAAAGAAAAAACGGACAGGTTGCGAGATGTCTTGAAGAAAAAGTTGAAGGGAAACTTTGCCTCTCAACCTTATAATTGGAGTCTATTTAGGTTTATTTACACACAATCGTAACCTTGAAGGGTGGTTGCGAGTAAATAACTAGATACTAAGCGCACAATTTTACAGTTATTAGGCTAAACAAAATGCTATGAAAAGAAATGTACTCATTGGAACTGGCGTAATGGCTGTTTTGCTAATCGGATATTTTGTTATTCGAGGTAATAAAAATGCCGATACAGCCTCCATCATGGCTACTGTTAAGCGAGGTGAGTTTCGGGTAGAAATTGAAACCACTGGTGAACTGGAAGCTAAAAATTCAGTGAACATTACCGGGCCAACAGCAGTGCAGAATTTCAGAATTTACGAAATCACTATCCTTAATATTGTGGATGAAGGTGTTGTAGTGAAAAAAGGTGATTGGATTGCAGACCTTGATCGTTCTGATTTTCAAGGTAAGTTAGGTGACAAGTTGATTGAACTGGAGAAGGCGAATTCAAAATTTACGCAAACGCAGTTGGATACAACACTTACCATGCGCCAATCGCGCGATGAGTTAATCAATTTGAAATATACCGTAGAAGAAAAGAAAATTATACTGGAGCAATCTAAGTTTGAGCCTCCGGCAACGATTAAACAAAATGAAATAGAATTCGAAAAAGCACAGCGTGCATATCAACAGGCAATCGAGAATAATAAAATCAAGAAGAATCAGAACATCGAAAAGATGCGTGAGGTAGCAGCCGAGCTTCGTAAGGTTAAGAATCAGGCAGACAATATGGCGAAGGTAGGCGAGAGTTTTACCGTGTTGGCACCAGAGGCTGGTATGGTTATCTATACGAAAGATTGGAGTGGAAGACCTATAAAAGGAGGTTCGCGCATAGGTACGTGGGATCCGGTGGTGGCCAAATTGCCAGATCTTACTTCAATGATTTCTAAAACTTATGTGAATGAAGTAGATGTTCGCAAAATTAAACCGGGGCAACCTGTAGATGTAGGGCTTGATGCATATCCGGGTAAAAAGCTAACAGGAAAGGTTGTGCGTGTGGCAAATGTGGGTGAGCAGCGTCCTAATTCCGATGCAAAAGTATTTGAGGTAACTATCGAAATACAAGGTAGTGATGCTTCATTGCGCCCAGCCATGACAACGAGTAATAAAATAGTAGCCAACAAGTTGGATAGTGTTTTACAGATTCCATTGGAATGCCTGCATAGCCAAAGCGATACGATAACTTATGTGTATAAAAGCGAAGGCCTTAACGTAGTGAAGCAGGAAGTTATGCTGGATGTGGCAAATGTGAACGATGTAGTTGTTAAGGCAGGTCTTGCACTTAACGATAAGGTATATCTTTCTATCCCACCCGGACAAGAAAGCAAAGCCATACAATTATTGCCTGAAATGAATGGCAAACGCAAGAAACAAGGTGAACAGGAAATAAAGGAGAAGGAATTAGCCAATCAGATCAATACCCCAAAACAATAACAGGCAGCCCATGTTTACGCAACGTGTATTGGCCAACCTTTATATTGCTATTGGTGCCGTACTTACAAACAAAGTAAGATCACTTTTAACTGCCTTGGGAATAATTTTTGGGGTAGCCGCTGTAATTGCTATGCTGGCAATTGGCAATGGTGCACAGCAGGAAATTCTGGCACAGATAAAACTGGTAGGTGTAAACAATATTGTTATTAAACCAATCATTGAACAAGAAGAAGAAAAAATAGCTGAAAACACAGGGGGCAAAAAAGAAAAAAAGAAGTTTTCACCCGGCCTTACTATGCGCGATGTTAACAGCATCTCTCAAAATATACCAGGCATTACTAAAATAAGTCCTGAGATTATACTGAATACAAACGTGATTAGAAACGGTATTCGTAGATCAGCCAAACTGGTGGGCGTTGAGCCTGAATATTTTGACATTTTCAATTTTGAGTTATACGATGGTAAAAACTTTAATGATGAGCAGTTGAAAATTGGCGCACCGGTTTGTATAGTGGGCAGTGCAATAAAAACCAAATTCTTTCCAACCGAAGATCCTATTGGTAAAACCATTAAAGTTGGGCCCCATTGGCTTACAGTAATAGGCGTGCTGAAAGATAGGCTGGTATCCAAAAGCAGCATTAGTAAATTAGGTATTCGTGATTTTAATATGGATATCTATGCTCCACTTCAAACTGTTTTAGTGCGTTACCGAAATCGCGATGTTATTTCTGCTGAGGCGCTTCGTAAAGAGGCTATGAAAAATAGGGGTGGGGGAGGTATGGTGGTGATTATTGGAGGTAACAATGAGGAGCAGTCTGATGAGCAGGAAGCAGAATCTAAAAATTATCACCAGTTAGATCGCCTGGTTATCCAAGTTGATGAAACAGAAAAGCTGCAACCCATAGCCGAAATTATTTCGCGCATGCTTACTCGAAAGCATTATGAAGTTGTTGATTTTGAAATTGAAATTCCGGAGTTGCTTTTAAAACAACAGCAACGCACAAACGATATTTTCAATTATGTACTTGGCGCAATAGCTGGCATCTCTTTGTTGGTTGGAGGTATTGGCATCATGAATATTATGCTGGCTTCTGTATTGGAGCGGATAAAAGAAATCGGCTTACGACTTTCCGTTGGTGCTCAAAAGACTGACATCGTACAACAGTTTTTATTTGAAGCCGTAATGATTAGCGTAAGTGGCGGGCTTATTGGAGTTGTTTTAGGTGTGGCCATGGCTTCATTCGTCTCCGCGTTTGCCAACATTCCAACCGTCATTAGTTTTTCCTCAATTGTTTTATCATTTGGTGTTGCTGCAACGGTTGGGCTAATCTTCGGTATAGCACCCGCCCGCAGGGCCGCCAGTCAAGATCCAATAACTTCCCTCCGCTATGAATAAAAAAATAATAATTCTATTTCTTCTTTGCTGTAATTTATCAATCCAAGCGCAACAGAAGTTCACGATGGCGGAAGTTATTAATCGCGCACTGATGCAATCTCCGGCATTTAAACAAGCGGAGACACGAAGGGAAAACAGGTATTGGCAATACCGTTATTTTAAAACTAACTACAACCCTCAATTGCGCCTTAGCAGTAATGGTGGATCGTTGTACAACAATAGCTTTACGGCAGTGAGGCAACCCGATGGATCGATCGAATATCTACCACTAAATCAAATTAATCCTGGTGTCAATTTTGGATTACAACAACCTATTCAGTGGACAGGTGGTATGATTTATGTAAATTCTACCTATAACTATTTCAATAATGTTACCACGAATGTTAAACAATGGAATGGGGCACCATTTAATATTTTGCTAAATCAACCACTCTTTGCTTTTAATCCATATAAGTGGGATAAGAAGATAGAACCAATCCGATACGAAGAGTCAAAGCGTGAATATGCTGAAAACATGGAGCAAATCAGTCGCGATGCAGTGGATGCCTTTTTTAATGTACTTCAGGCGCAAGTGAATATGCAGATTGCACGATTTAATTTAGCTAACAACGATACGATTTATAAGATTGAGCAAGGTCGATATAACATAGGCACCACATCAAAAGATAAATTGCTGCAGGTTGAACTTCAATTGCTTCGTTCGCGGCAGGATGTCGCAAGGGCAGATCTTGATTTACAAACCGCAAGCTTGCAACTACGCACGTTTATCGGTTTACGAAATAGTGAAACGTTTGACTTGATTTTGCCAGATGCAATTCCACAATTTTTGGTGGATGAAGTAACTGCGTTGCAACACGCCAAAGAAACGAGATCAGCCTATGTTGCTTTTGAGCGAAGAAAGATGGAAGCCGATCAAGATGTTGCCGAGGCAAAAGGTCAACGTTACCAGGTTGGCGTAACGGCTTCGTATGGTACCAATAACGTGGGCAACACACTAGGCGACCTATATCAAAATACTTCCAAGCAACAGCAGGCGAATGTTACATTCAATGTTCCTTTAGTAGATTGGGGCAGGAGACGGGCACTTATGCAAACCGCGCTGGCTAACAAACGCCTGAATGATTATGTGATTGCTCAAGATGAAGTGAATTTTGAACAGGAGATAACAACACAAGTTCGCCAATTCGAAATGTTACGATTGCAAATTGAGATTACAAATAAATCGGATCAGGTTGCTCAAGAGCGTTATAACGTGGCACAAAACCGATATTTAATCGGCAAGATTGATATCACCAACCTGAACATTGCATTAACAGAAAAAGATGCTGCCAAGCGCAGTTACCTGGATGCCCTTAAATCTTTCTGGACAGCTTACTATGATTTGCGAAGACTAACACTCTTTGATTTTGCCAATCAGCGATTGTTGTATTTACCAGAGTGAGGGTCTTATGCATAGAAATTTTCGCTTGATTTATAACTAAACTGAGCCACCTTATTTTTTGAAGTTGCTGGCATGATTTATCTAAAGCCACCTATGAATTGTGGCCATCTACCTTATTACCTTAGTAACTTTCCATTTTAAGGCAAATCAACCTTATTACCTTATTCTACCCTGAATTAAAAATTTTAGCCTTATCTTTTCATTTGAAAAGTGAATTAAGATGTTAAAACTTTTGACAATCCTTGTTTTAATGCTGCTGGCTTTTGGCTGCGCACCTGATACACCCTCAACAGAGCAAGACCCACAACAATTGCGCAGTGAAATACCGGCTACCGAGGTTCGTACATCGTTAACCCGAAAAGCCCCGTTCGAATATTTAATTCAATCTACTGGGAAAATTCAATCCGCCATTGATATTAAAATTTATTCGCATAGTGCAGGCATTGTAAAAAAATTATTGATAACAAATGCCGGGTATGCAGTAAAAGGTAGCGCGCTGGCCGAACTTGAAAATGAAAAACAAGCTTTGGCTTTGGAAAAAGCCCGAATTAATTTGATAGAAAAAAAAGTGAATTTCGATGACCAGGTTATGCGATATGACGATGACTCAGTGAAGTTTGCAAAGGCGCGCGAAAATATCAGAATTACAAGTGGCTTGGCTGCTGCCGAAGTTGCTTATCGCGAAGCTAAGTTAGAGTTTGATTACACATTTATCAGAGCTACTGCCACCGGCAGGGTTACCGATCTGGAAGTGAAAGCCGGGGCGAGCCTTACTGCCGGGCAGGTTTTCTGCCAGCTATACGACCCAAGCAATATGATTGTTGTTTGTAATGTGCTGGAAGCCGATGCGCTGGTATTGAAACCGGGTGTTACGTCAGAGGTGCAAACATTAGGAATTGAGCCCTCCATTTTGACAGGCACGGTGAAAGAAATAAATCCGCGGGTGGATTCAAAAACAAATTTGGTAAACGTAATAGTGCAGTTAAATGCAACTAAGGCCATGATGCCTGGCATGAGTGTTCAAATTACTTTGAAAGTGCGGGGAAAGGAAACCATACTAGTACCTAAGGAAGCGGTGGTGATACGAAGTGGCAAACAAGTTGTGTTTACACTCGAAGATAATCTGGCCAAATGGAATTATGTAAAGATAGGCAGTGCTAATGGAAAGGATGTAGCCGTGCTAGAAGGATTGAAACAAAACCAACAAGTTATTATTACCAACAACCTGCAATTGGCGCACGATGCTCCGGTAAAAAAAGTTGAGTAAGAAACTTGCGTACATGTAAGATTTTCGAAAAAAAAACAAAAAAAATCAAGACCCCCGCGCGTTTGAAGAATGGGAGGTTCTGCCGCCAAAAGTAGTAGCCGTTAACATGTGCGTTAAGTTGACAAATTGCAAGAATTTTTTGTAGCCATGTATGTAAGTTTGGTTATCAATTTTTAACCAAATGCAAATTGAAAAATACACTTCGCGGGTAAACTACCTGATAGAGTTGATTTCTAAAGAATGCACGGGAAGTCCTGCGATGCTTGCTCGAAAACTTGGTATCTCCAGGCGCATGCTCTTTAACTATTTAGAAGTCCTTAAAGACAAGGAAAAAAAATTTACCTATTGCCGCAAATCCAAGACGTATAAGTTTCTGGATTAATTTTTTTTGCGTGTGCTAAACCAATACACCAACGGTATAAAATACAAAGCCGTAAATGTACCCACAATCAAGCCGCCAATTGTAGTGATGGCCACAGGCCGTTGCAGGTCGGCACCTAAGCCTGTTGAAAAAATGATGGGCGTAATGGCAAGCACATTGGTGCAGGTGTTCATTACAATGGGTTTTAACCTATCAAGCCCGGCTTGGTGGATGGCTTCTTCCAAAGGCAGTAGTGCTTTTAACCGATTGATGCGGTCTATTTTTAAAATAGCATCGTTATCCAACACCCCCAACACAACAATCAACCCGATACCCGACATAATGTTAATTGTGCCACCGGTTATCCAAAGCAACAATAAACTTCCTGCAAGACCGAGTGGTAAAGTAACCATAACCAATAATGGCTGCTTGAGCGATTCAAATTCGGCCGTTAAAATAAAGTACATGAGTAAAACGGAAACCAAAAGTATAATCCCCAGTTCGCGAAAGTTTTTTTGATCGTTAAACCATTTCCCTGAAAAGTCGACTACTGCGCGATAGTTTGTTGCCAGATCACTTATTGCTTTGGTTGCAGCGTTAACATCATCAACTTGGTGGATGGCGATGGCCTGATACACCCCACCGGCATCGGATGTAATGTAGCGGTAACTTTCACGAAACTGTACCTGAACAAGTTCTTTGATCGGATATCCGATACCTTGCGCTGAGTTTATAGTAAGGTTTTGAAAAGCCTCGTTAAAGTCGCCCGCGTATGGGGCAAACATAACCGGCAGGGCTTCGCCAAAATTGGTGAAGTCAGTAATCAGGTAATCGCCAAAAGCAAGTTTTAATTTTTCAATCAGCGCGGCATAGTCGATTTGGTATTGTTGAAGCTTAGTAAAGTCTATTGTTATAAAAGCCATGGTTTCTTTTTCAAAGCCTTTGCCGATGGCGCTAGTTGAAATTTCACCAACCGCTTTCACCAGACTATCAGCCCGCAAAATAGCAAGTGGTCTTTTAGCTTTTAAATCGCGAAAGCGAGCTTCAAGCATGGGTTGTTCATTGGCAAACAGTTGTTCAAAAGCGTTAGGTGCATTTGTAAAGTTAGCTGCTGCCAATGGGAATTTATTATTCAGCCATGCTTTCAATTGCCTGTCACCTGTTGTTTTTGTGCGTTCATCTTTATAGGCTATATAAATTTCGGCATGCTGCACCGAATAGCTCTCGCGGCCTAACAAAAACTGTTGATACCCCACTTCGGCTTCTGAGTAGTTAATAAAGTTTTCATTGCCAGCCAGCAATGCGCCCACCCGGTTGCGACATTCAATTGCATCTATTGGTTCGTTCCAATCTATGGAGATCACCGTTTCGGTGCGCGCTATTTGCGGAAAGCCCTGTTTAGGCAGATAGATCAACAAAACGATGGTAGCAGGTAACAGTAAGGTCATCAGCGCGAGGCTTAGTTTTTTATTTCTCCACACCCAGCCAAACGTGCGGGTATAGCCTTTCCGCATAAGCGTAAAGAAGCGACTATCTTCACGGGCATCGAAGATTTTGTTTTTGAAAAAGAGCAGGTAAAGTAAGGGTACCACCAAAAATGTGCAGAGCAACGATACTGAAAGTATAGCCGCCACCGACACAGCCTGATCGTAAAACAACGCGCCCGTAAGGCCACTTAAAAAAATGAGTGGTATAAACACCGCTAAGTTGGTGAGTGCCGAAGTAATTAACGGCACAATTACTTCTTGCGTTCCGCTTACGCAACTGTCTAACAAATCTTCACCCGTTCTACGTTTTAGCATGATGGAGTCAATTACTACAATTGAGTTGTCCACCAGCATGCCCAGCCCTAATGCCAGCCCGCTTAACGAAATAATGTTGAATGAGATTTTAAAAATGGCAAAAACAGAAAACGCTAACAGTAACGAAAGCGGCAGCACGATGCCCATGATTAGCGGCTCGCGCCAGCCGCGCATAAACAAAAACAACACTCCAAAGGCAATAGCACCGCCCCATACCAACGCCTGCGACAGGTTTTGAATACTCAACGAAAGTAACAGCGATTGATCTTGGGTAAGGTGAAATGAATACGCAGGATAATCAAGTTTAAATTGCTCAACGGCTGCATACAGTTTGGGCATCAGCTCAGGCATGCGCGCCTGAGCCTGCTTGTGTATAGTTATTACTATCCCTTCCTGGTTTTGAAACAAATGAAAACCTGATTGTTTTTCGGGTTGCAGCGTGGCAGTGGCGATCTGTTTTAGCAATACGGCTGCGCCTTGATTAGGCAGCAGCACCGGAAGTTCTTCTACATCTTCAGCTCTGCCAATGCGTGCACCAAGTTTAAGATAGTACCGATAGTTGCCATCCTTTACCGATACCGAACCTAACTCAAGGTTGGCGTTGGCAATGGTGGTAATTAAATCTTTGTCGGTTAACCCTAAGCTTTGCATCACTGCGGTATTGGGGGTTATGCGAACAATGCTGCGCACGGTGCCATTCAAATCTACAATGCCCACGCCTGCTATCTGTTCTAATCTGCGCTTCAATACTTTGTTCGCGAGTTGCGAGGCAATTTGCAAATCGGGATCAGTTAATGGCACCATCTGTACCCTTAGAATAGGAATATCGGCTGTGGAAGATTTTATGACAAGGGGTCTCTCTAAGGTTGGTGGCAAAAGCGGAGTAAGGCGATCAATTTTTTCGTTTGCCTCAATGTAAGCTAAGTCCATGGCCGTGCCATAGTCAAACTGCAACGTTATCTTGCCGGCTTCATTTTGTGCTAAACTCTCCGAGGTTTTTATTCCATTTAAAGTAAGCATGCTTTCGCGGATGGGCTTGAGGATGTTTTGCTCTATCTCTTCGGGGCTGCCGTTGGGGTAGCGCACGGCAATGGTAATTTCAGGCACGTCAATAGCAGGTAAAAGCGAAACAGGCAATTGAAAAAAGACAAGCAAACTAATGGCCAGTGCGGCAATTAAAATTACTGAAACGGCAATAGGGCGCAGAAGCAGGTAGCGGAGCATTGGCGTTAAGTTAGCGACAAAAAGTTATTTTAATGTAGCTTTAACTCCTGTTGAAAGAGGTTCAAAGATTTTTTTGTGCAATTTTCCTTCAGTGCAATGAAATTGCACCGAAGGAAGTTTACTTTGATGTAATGCTATAAGGCAGAAAACTAAAATAAAAATTTTATGAAAAGCAGAAAACTTGTTCAGGGGGTACTTTTTATTATTTCTTTTGTTGGTAGCTTTTTAGTTACCACAAAAGATGCAAAATCTGCGTGTTGCAGCATTGCGAGTCCAAATACTGGATACTGCACTATGCTAAACGGAGAAAGAACCTGTGTTGGTGGTGGTTACTCTTGTAATCATAACTGTTGGTGAGGTATCTTTTAACAAGTTATATCAACTCGTTGATGTAACTTGTTTTTAAATATTAACTTTAGATATATGAGATACCTATTGATGGGTTTAACTATTGGAGTTATTATCTGTTGTCAAAATAGCGGAAAACAGGACAATAAAAGAGAGAAACATTGGAGCCTAATCAAAAGTGGTGAATTGAAACTGCCTCTGGATTCTACTTCGGGTTTTATGACGTTCTGTATGCAACCATATTCTTATAACGACAAAGAGTATTTGTATTTTAATAATTTCAAGACTGGTGTAATTAATGTCTATGATCTCAATTTGAGAGCGATTGTTGAAAAAATTAAGTTTGAAAAAGAGGGGCCTGACAATGTGGGAACTAGCCCATGGGCCTTTTATGTACATAACAAGGATTCAATATTTGTATTGTCTCATATGGATAATCAATTGTCACTTATTGATAAAGAAGGTAATCTATTGGATAAGCATTATATAAATACTGATTATTGGAATGGCGAGCCGATACCTTGGGCAAGCACAGACATGCCAATGCGTTTTGATAACAAAAACAAAATTTTATTTATACCTGGCGTTGTCAGAGTTCCTAAAGAGGGGTATTCTGCAGAGCATGCTTTAATAGTATATAACGTAATTACTAACGATTTTTCATATTCAATTCCGTATCCAAAATTGTATGATGCTGGGTTTTGGGTTGAGGATAATTACACACGAGGTTATACAACTCCTAATCTGGAAAACGAAGAACTAATATATGGTTTTGGTGTAGATCACATGATTCACTCACAACGTGGAGAGAGTTACTCGGCAAAGAGTAATTTCCTTGGAGATTTCAAACCTGTTTTTAAAAAATATCAGGCTACTTGGGATGATAATATTTCGCACAAACAGCTAGTGTTAAGTGGAGCTTACTCTTCGCTTATTTCAGACAACTTTAATAAAGTTTACTACAGAGTAGTTAATTTACCAGTTAGTGAGGAGAATTATGAAAAAGGAATTTGGAATGGTGGTTACTCCATTATAATTATTGACGAAAATTTTCAAGTTCGGGGCGAAATCGTTTTGGAAGACGGTCTGCGGGGCTATATGATTTTTCTTGATAAGAATGGATTAAATATTGCAAATGAACATGCCTATAAAATGAATGAAGACAGTATAAGTTTTGCTAAATTTAAGTTGGTTCGCTAAGTATGAAAAGCATAATTTTTATGATTTTTGTTATTTTTATCTTTATCTCATGTCAAAACACGAATAGTTATGATGAATTAGATAGTGTTATTCAAGATATAAATCCCTCAATTGACTTGCGGAACTTTCATTCAGTCATTGTGCTGCCGTCAGATGGCTGTCCTTCGTGCATTGCTGCTATCAAGCGATCAATAATTGAAAGCAGAAATAAACTGGACTCAACTATTTTGATCGCCATACGAATTCGAGATAGAAAGTTTTTCAAAGAGTTTAAAAATCTATTTAGCAATATAGAAGTTATCGTAGATGAAAATAATACGTTTGGATTGATTCAATATAACACCGATTACCCTTGGTTGTTATTGTTATCAAAAAACGAAATAACTAATTCAATTGAATTGAAAAACCCCGCTGATACTGCTTGGATAAAAAGTCTTAAACCCTAAATTGGTATAGTATGAAATTAATAATCTCTTGTATCGTAATATTTGCTCTCACACTTCAAGATAATTTTGATAAAAAATTTGAAAATGAACAGATTACTGTCAAATATGCAATTTCTAAAAAAGGAAAGAGAACTGTTTTAACTGGAAGAATTTTTGACAGAAAGACGAATCCGGCAGTTCCATTTGAAGGAATGAATATTGTACTGAAAGATCATCCGCTGGGTACAGTCTCCAATAAGAATGGTTATTTTACATTCGAGGTACCTGTAAATTCAGGTATTTTACAATGTTCATTTATCGGATTTAAGAGCTTTGAAATAAAGTTTCAATAGATTGGATACTATTTCTTTCCTTGTTTATCCAACGTTTAGTCATTTGATGGCTACGTTCGGTATCGCGGATTATTTTCGATCATCTGGTTACAAAGTTGTGTATTTGATTCCCAGAAATCTTTTGAATCTTGTTTCTGATGAAGGATTTGAGGCTTATGAGTTTAATGATCTACTTTTCGCACGCGATAATGAAGAACTCTCACTACCGAAGAAGAACTTTACTGGATATTTAAAAGCCCTTTTGAGTAGGATTGACATGATGATCTACCATAAGCGTAAAAAATCGCTCACTGATTTTTACAATAGATTTAAGCCCGAATATTTCATTTTTGACTCCTATTTAGCTGTTGACTTGTTATTGGTTTACAATTGTGTGAATGTTGCTCAAACGAGATTTTGTTTCGTTAATACCATGCTCTCGCCATCTATCTTTATTGATAAGCCTGCTCTAAATTCATCACTCAATGAGAGTCAATTGAGTATCATCAGATTTGATTATTTTTTTCGGTCGTTCAGAAGAATATTCAGGAGGGTTGGTGTATTTATAAGATACCTTGGGAATGATAATCTCAGTTTAATAAGACTGGCTTATAAACTCTCCGGCTTGCCGAAAGAACATAAGTTACTTAAAAAACGTCTCTTTAGCGTTGCTATTTCGGGTATTCCTGAATTTATTTTGATGCCCTCTGAATTTGATTATTTATCAAACGAACGAAGACCTGAAGAGATTTATGTTGGGTCGAAGATTTATTTAACGAGAAGATCTGAATGTTTAACATTTCGCGACATCCAACCAAGACTTTACGAAATTCGAAGGGCGGGAATGAAAGTCATCTTAGTTTCGTTTGGAACATTAGTTACTGATAAAGAAGGGCTTCGCATTATCAAGCCTTTTTTGCTAAAACTCATAAATTTTATCTCACTTCGTCCTGAGTTTGCTTTAATCTTACCCGCCAACCTTGGAAAAATAGTAAATGTATCTGGCGATAATAGAATAATTCAGATGGACTTTTTACCACAGGTTTTAGTTTTACCTTATGTTGATATTTTTATAAACCATGGAGGCCTTAATTCCATCAAGGAAAGTTTGTTTTTTAATGTACCCATGCTGGTATATCCTTTTCAGGATACCGATGCCAAAGGCAATGCTTCTAAAGTTTCGCATAGAGAATTTGGAATTATCGGTAATTTGAAAACAGAAACGGAAATTCTTCTTAGTAAAAAAATTTCCTGTCTTTTAAGAGATAGTAAGTGGGTCAATAATATCAAACGATTTAATTTGAACACATTATATTATGATCAGAAATATTTCCAAACAAAACTCGGAGCATTTTTTCCTAACTTCCGTATTCAATAAGAAATATTTTCTGAAGAAGATAATTCTATTGTTTATGCCATTTTTGATTTTTAGTGAGAATACAAGAACAGGCAACACCGCAAAACTAACAGCCACTGAAACCACCAATCCCCCAATAGTACCAACCGCCAACGCAAACCAAAATACTTCATTTTGTGCTAAACTCTCCGAGGTTTTTATTCCATTTAAAGTAAGCATGCTTTCGCGGATGGGCTTCAGGATGTTTTGCTCTATCCCTTCGGGGCTTGCGTTAGGGTAGCGCACGGCAATAGTAATTTCAGGCACGTCAATAGCAGGTAAAAGCGAAACAGGCAATTGAAAAAAGACAAGCAAACTAATGGCCAGTGCGGCAATTAAAATTACTGAAACGGCAATAGGGCGCAGAAGTAGGTAGCGGAGCATTGGCGTTAAGTTAGCGACAAAAAGTTATTTTAATGTAGCTTTAACTCCTGTTGAAAGAGCTTCAAAGATTTTTTTGTGCAATTTTCCTTCGGTGCAATGAAATTGCACAGAAGGAAGTTTACTTTGAGGTAATACTATAAGGCAGAAAACTAAACTAAAAATTTTATGAAAAAAGTAATTTGTTTTTTATCGTGGTCTTCGTTGTTGCTATCGCTGCCTCAGTAACTCCAACTAAAGAAGTGAAGGCACAAGTAATTACTTGCTGGTGGAATCCGGTAGATCAAGACTGCTGCGAGAATGGCTCATGTGCCTGTGCGGGCGGATGTGATGGTGGTGCTGTTCTTCAATAACATCAAATTGATTAGTCGGGGTAATTCTCCGACTTTTCTTAATTTTCGCAAATTAAATTTTATATCCAACGTGATTGACTTCAAAATAATTATCGGCTTAGGATTGTTGATTTCGTGTACGGAAAAGACTAACAACTTATCTGAGGATACTTATTCGCTGCACGTTATTGAGAGCATTAGCGTACCAATTGATGAAGGGACACGCACGCAAACAGATGCCATTTTCCCATTCAAGCAAGACGACAATTCGTACTTCGCTTTCCTAAACGCAAACGAGAATTCAATTTTAATTTACAGTCTTGATAGCCTTAAACTAGTTCATAAGGTTGTGTTGCAGGCCGAGGGCGACCAAGGCGTGGGCTATGCAAAGGGTTTTATGATGTCATCAATGGATTCAATTTATATTACCCCAAAGATGAATCGTACCATTTTTGTTGTAAACCAGGTTGGAGACATCATTGAAAAAATCCCGTACAAAAGAACAAAATCCAACGAAGAAATTGAGATGGCATTTTACTCAAGATCAGATATCAACACTCCGCTAATACGGATAGGCTCAAAAATATACCTTACCAATTATCTGTTTGGAAATTATACTGCCCGTTCGGCAAGTGACCTCGCCAACCATCCTGTTTGCATTGAGTTGGATGTAAAATCCAATGAAGCCAACTTTTTGCCAATGAAATTTATGAACGACTATTGGAAAAATAGCAATTATTACGAACCCTCGTATGCACGTATTTTCAATGGCGATCATTTTGTTTATCTATGGCGGTATTATGATAAGCTTCGCGTAACCAAAGATCATAACACGGTTGCAGAATATCCCTTGCAAAGCCGCTACTTTAAGTCGTTCGGCAAAATGCCACCACCAGCCGATGTTGATTCTAACTTGAGAGACCTCCTTGCCTCGCCAGGTTATTTTAATATTGTTTGGGATGCTTACAGGCAAGTATATTATGTGCTTGCATTTCATGGCATTGAAGTAGAAAGTGGAATGAACCTGATGGATGCCTGGCGGGATTTAAGTCCATTCTCTATTATCGTACTCGATAAAAATTTTTCTATACTTGGTGAAACCTTAATGCCTGCAAACTACTATTACATTGAAAATTTTTTTGTCAGTGACAAGGGATTATACTTATCAAAAGCTAACCCTAAAAACCCAGCGTATAGCGATGAATCTTTGGCATTTGACATATTTTCACTAGTCAAAAATTGATTTTCGTCAAGTGTCTTCTCTCTCTGTTGGGATTATTATCTTTTCCTCAATTTCAAGTGTCGTCTCTCGCTTCCAGCACGATACGCCCTTGTTTTTCCTTGGCAGTTTTGTTCTTTTTACTTGTTAAGCAATATGCTGGTAAAGGAAGCTATCGATAGATATCAGAGAACGAATGGACTTTTCAAAGTGCTTTCTGCCAAATTTGAGTTGGAAGTTTTTAATGGACGTGATGTAGCCGAAACTTTTATATACGCTGAACAAAAGCTACCTGCCGATATATTGGCTTGCTTAAAAGATGTCTATCAATTTGAATCCGAACGATCAGTATTTGTTGAAGACTTCAATTGGCAAAATTTCAAAGATCATTCATTGCTTGTTAGCGATATTATTTCTTTGGGTAAAGATTGCCTTGCTCAAATGACCGTTCAAATTTCAAGTCAAGTGATTTTGTTGGAATCTGAATGGCCATGGTGTCAGCGATCAGGCCAAACCGCTCTTGGTAATCACATGGAACACATATTTCAACAAAACCCTTCCTATTTTTTAACGGCAATAATTCCGTTGCGTTCATCCAATACTTTTTACGAATATCAGTTTGACGTATCGGGCATCATGCTGATTGATTTACTTTCAGATTCAATGACTGTTACTCGTGCATACGAATTGATGCTGGAACAGTTGCCAAGAAAAGAGCAGGATTTTGAGCAACGCTTTTATTATTATGTCAGGTTCTTTCTTTATCTCGGCATACTTGGATTCAAAGGATAGATCCAAATTTCTTTGTCTTTGCACTCAAGGTTAGATTACTTTTTGCAAGTAACGCCATAGGTAACACTACCAAACTAACCACCACCGAAACTACCAATCCCCCAATAGTAGCAACTGCCAACGCAAACCAAAATACTTCATTTTGTGCTAAACTCTCCGAGGTTTTTATTCCATTTAAAGTAAGCATGCTTTCGCGGATGGGCTTCAGGATGTTTTGCTCTATCTCTTCGGGGCTGCCGTTGGGGTAGCGCACGGCAATAGTAATTTCAGGCACGTCAATAGCAGGTAAAAGCGAAACAGGCAATTGAAAAAAGACAAGCAAACTAATGGCCAGCGCGGCAATCAAAATTACCGAAACGGCAATAGGGCGCAGGAGCAGGTAGCGAAGCATTGGCGTTAAGTTAGCGAAAACAGTGTTTGTATAGGGTTTGAAAAATAAAGTTACAAACTCTATTTTAGAATACACAAGAAGGGAAACGCTAAACCAGTTCTTGTTAGGCATCGCTTAAACAATCTGCAATGCATAAAATAGTTTGCGTAAGTTCAACTGCTATTATTAGTTGATTTATAGCATTAGAAGAAAAAATCACCAAAAACATACATGTGTATTTAGGTACGGTGGCATTGAAAAAGTACGTATTTACTCTAAAATCTTATTTTTCATTTCATTTCATTTCATTTCATTTCATTTCATTATCTTACTCAAGAACTATTTTGTTTTTTTCTGTTGAACGGAGAAGTTTAAGTCTGGTTATTTTTACATAATGCTTTAAGCAGAAAACTAAAAATAAAATTTTATGAAAAAAGTAAACGCTAACAAGCTTAGAATAGTAATTGGGGTATCCTGCTTATTATTGAGCATGATGGATGGGTTTTCCATTTGTATTGATCGATCAGGGCCTGGTTATCTAAATACTGGATATTGTACTGTTGATCCAGATTATTGGGGTGGACAGCAATTCTGCAAACCCGGTGGGTTTACGTGTGATGGGCAATCTAATCCATAATCATTTAAACAAAGAAAAAATGGGAGACCGCATGAAGTTGTCTCCCATTTTCAAAAAAACCAAATTGCCCTATGAAAGTTATCCTATTACTATATATTTCAACAATTATTATTTCGTGTCAGGCAACAAAAGAAATCAAAGGTGGTTTTGGAGTGACAGCTCAGCTGGTAAATGAAGCTCAATTTGAGATTGATAGCATTACAGATGCTAATTCCAGGAGCGTTCAAATCTATATAAGTGAGAATATTATTTACCTCGCCTACCATCATATTTCTTCAAATTTTATTTCCTTATTCGATTTAAAATCACAAAAGCTGGTTTCAAAAATCACTTTTGAGAAAGAAGGCCCCAACGGACTTGGCGAGGGAATTACCGCAATGTATTTTCACAACCTTGACTCCATATTTCTTCTTGCCTCTTTAGCACAAAAAATATATTTACTGGACAGTTCAGGGGTTATTAAAAATAATTTTAATGTAGCTAACGATTACTCGTATATAGATTTCGGTACGGTTTCCCCTGCTTTTATTAGAAAAGGTCAACTCTATCTGAGCTCTTATCCCAATCCAATGAAAAAAGCATCCTCCAAAGATGTAGCGATGGTTAGGTTAGATTTAATAACAAAAAAAATTGAAAAAGTAATTTTCTTTTCAAATGAATATGATAAAGGTTGGTGGGGAAGGCATACCTATTTAAATAGTTCGACAACTTTCAATAAAAAACTTGACTTAATGATAACAAGTTTTCCTAATGATCATTCTATATACACTGTTGATAACGAAAGCAATGTTTCAAAATATACCGTGGGAAGTGAAAGAATATCGGCATTAAAACCAATAAGCAAAGAGGTAACGGATGATGACCTACAAATGTTTGCCCATGCTGCTAAGCATGGAAACTATTCAGGCATATTCCATGATCAATGGAATAATATTTACTACAGAGTTGCGTATACCCCTGTACATAATTATAGAAGCCCTGAAGATTTGGGGAAAAGCATTTCCCTTATCATCATGAACAATGATTTTGTAAAAATCGGGGAGTTTCGCCTGCCAGACAATACATATATAATGGGTTCCTCATTTGTCAGTCCATATGGTTTTTATTTGTTTAATAAAAACAAGTATATCCAAGATGACAATTTTTTATTTTATGATATTTTTGCTATTCACTCAATTAAGAATGACTCTATCAACATAGAAGATAATTTGACTCAATATCTGAATGACATAAACCTTTCAAATGAATTACCAGAAAATTCTATTCAAATAATTATTCCAACTTCAGGATGCATGGGATGCATCAATCCCGCAATTAAATTTTTAAAGGAGCATGTAGAGGATGAAGCATTTCAATTTACCGTAACAGAAATTATTGATAAAAAACAACTTAAAAATTGGTTGGGCAAAGATATTTTCAGTAGTAAAATGTTAAAACTGGATTACGAAAATATTTGGAGAAGGCATAAATTAAATAGCGTCTACCCGTTGGTAATTGTAATTAAGAATAAAAAGGTATCAAGTTTCTATTATGTTAATCCATTAAAAAAAGAAATTTGGAATGAACTAGCAAAAAAATAAGATTAATATATGAATTTTTTACTCTTACCAATTATGGTATCGCTATTAGGTTTTACGTTTTTCCAAAGTGAGGAAACTTATAAGTATAGATATAAAAGTAAGGACTGTATAGTGTACTATTCCTATGAATTAAATAATGATTCTTTACGTATGGTAGGAATGATATGGAAAAAAAAGACCAATGAGCCGGTTGTTGGTATGAATATTCAATTGATGGAATACCGTGTTGGCACTGTATCAAATGGAGTTGGGAAATTTAGTTTATTATTAATTAAACGGGAGGGTAAATTATTTTTTCATCTAACTGAATATACAAATTTTGAACTGCCGTTTAGTATTAAAGATGAGGATTTGGTTACAGATTACACCTCCCCTAATAAATACTGATAATTGTAAGTTAGAATCGATGAAATATATACTGTTCATCATTTATCCAGCATATTCTCATGTGATTGCAGTATCAAAATTCGCTAGTGAACTGAAAACCAAAGGTTATCATATAATCTTTGTTGGTATGTTTGACGAGAAAACGAAGTGGTTCTTAAAACGACACAACTTTGGCTACTACTCCGAGAATTCAGTTCCCTTTGGCCTTGCGTATACTGAAGCACTTGGTTTATACAAATCTGTAGGATTATCAAGAGCAAATCTGATTGCAGATGTTTTTAATGATAATGATTTCACCACAAGAAAAGAATATTTTGAGCTGATTTTTAAAAAAACACCTCCAGAAATTGTTTTCCTAGATTCCTTTATATCATCAGATTTTCTTTGTTTATATAATCTATTAAAGAAATCGAAAATCTCATTTTTTTTTCTAAACCAAATAGCAATCTTTCAATCACATAGATCCCCTCCTTCAAATTCATTTCTTCTACCATCTCAATCTACTCTGATTTCAATTTTTTGGTATTTTGACATTCTGAAAAGAAAAGCCATTGATCTTATTAGGAGCATGTTGTCATTCGGAAGAATCTCAGAAAGGAGATTATGGGATAAAATATATAAAATGGGACTTAATAAGTATGAGCCTATAGATAATCATCCGTTTAATATATCCTTTTTAGATATACCCGAAGTAGTATTGAGTCATAAGGAATGGGATTTTTCTAATACCAATATTTATCATAGCCAGCGCTTTTATATAGGTTTTTTGGCAAACACATCATGGAATACGGATATTTCTTTCGAAAACAATAGGACTGAGTTTTTGAATGTTTTGCAATCTCCCAAAAAAATAATATACATCTCTTTTGGCACAACTAACTCAAAAAATGAAATACATTTTTTGAAATTTATCAAAAAAATCATTAAAATATCGGAAAGTCTATATGAATATAATATAATAATAGGAGCTGTTCCTTTAGAGGTCAAACGAAAATTAAACAATAGTAAGAATGTTTATATTTTTGGAATTCTCAACCAAAACATAGTGTTATCGAAATCTAGTTTGTTCATTTCTCATGGTGGATTTAATTCCATCAAGGAGTCAATTTATTTCAAAGTACCTATGCTAATAGTTCCAATCAATCTCAATTTTGATCAACCTGGAAATTCATCGAGAGTAATTTATCATAAAATCGGTTTGCGCAGTTCAGTTTCGGATAGCCCAAAGCAGATACTTCTTAAGATTAATTTATTATTTAAATTGAAGGAAATGGAAATAAAGCTTGAAGAATTTAATGAATTGGAAAGATCAAAAGATATTAGTAAGACTATTGATAGTCTGATTTTAAACCGTCATTACATTGATTAATGATTCAGCGGAATTGTAAAAAAAATGTACTCACCACCAATCCCCCAATAGTACCAACCGCCAACGCAAACCAAAATATTTCATTTTTTGCTAAACTCTCCGAGGTTTTTATTCCATTTAAAGTAAGCATGTTTTCGCGGATGGGCTTCAGGATGTTTTGCTCTATCTCTTCGGGGCTTGCGTTAGGGTAGCGCACGGCAATAGTAATTTCAGGCACGTCAACAGCAGGTAAAAGCGAAACAGGCAATTGAAAAAAGACAAGCAAACTAATTGCCAGCGCGGCAATTAAAATTACTGAAATGGCAATGGGACGCAGAAGTAGGTAGCGGAGCATTGGCGTTAAGATAGCGAAAACAGTGTTGTATAGGGTTTGGAAAATAAAGTTACAAACTCTATTTTAGAATACACAAGAAGGGAAACGCTAAACCAGTTCTTGTTAGGCATCGCTTAAACAATCTGCAATGCATAAAATAGTTTGCGTAAGTT